>Ga0209806_1000371_pt1 | contig 30174 bp, 25 predicted proteins | sample GraSoiAngelo_152_FD_186166 | JGI IMG/M metagenome (GOLD analysis project Ga0209806, IMG submission 186166) | Grasslands soil microbial communities from the Angelo Coastal Reserve, California, USA - 14_1009_12_30cm (SPAdes) (version 2) | ecosystem: Environmental > Terrestrial > Soil > Grasslands ... | reverse complement strand
GCTCTTCGCCTACCTCGCGAAGGAGAGCTGCGCCATCTGTGTGCCCTGCCGCGTCGGCACGAAACGCGTCCAGGCAATCCTCGAAAGCACGTATTCAGGACTTGGACGCGACTCCGATCTCGCGTGGCTGGACGAGCTGGGCACGCATATGGAACGGTTCTCGCTCTGCGGCTTCGGCATCACGGCTCCGTCGATCCTCCGCACGACGATGCGCGAATTCGCGGATGACTACCGTATCCATATTCAAGAAAAGCGGTGTCCCGAGGGCGTCTGCAAGCCGATCCGGAGCCGTCGCTACGAAACAATGGTCCAGCCATGACGAGCTCTCATCGCGCTGCGGGTGGCGCGGGGGAGCGGGTTGCGCGCGAGCCGCTCACCGGCCGCGTCAGCCGCGAGCGGTCCCAAGTGGTGGGGAGCGGACCGGTAGGCGAGCGCGCGACCCCGACCCAAGGGGCAGGGGCCCCTGACCGCGAAGCGAGACAGGACCCGCAGCGCGCCCCCGCGCCGGACGATAGGGTGAACAGCGCATGAGTCTGCTCGAGCGATACACGCAACCGGCGGAATCGCAGCTCCCGACGGTCTCGCACATGGGCGAGATCCCCTCGGGACAGCCGACGACCACGATCTGGATCGACGGTAAGGAAGTCACAGCGATCCCGGGCGAGGCGATTCTCCGGGCGGCGCAGCGAGCGGGGTTCGAGGTGCCGACGCTGTGCGATGACGAGAAGCTTGCGCCGGCGGCCGCCTGCCGGATGTGCCTCGTCGAGATCGAGGGCTATCACCGGCCGATGCCGTCGTGCCACCTGCCGGTCGAGCCGGGCATGAAGATCACGCAGGCCTCGGACTCGCTCTTCAAGCTGCGACGGCAGAACCTCGAGTACATCCTGAGCGACCACAACGCGTACTGCATGCCGCCGTGCCAGGTGAGCTGTCCGACGCACATCGACATTCCCGGCTACCTCGAGCTCATGTCAAAAGGCCAGCACGTCGAGGCCGCGCGCCTCGTGAAGGAAGTCTTGCCGTTCCCATACATGCTCGGTCTCGTCTGTCCGAAGCCCTGCCAGGAGGTCTGCCGGCGCGGCCTCGTCGAGGAGGAGATCGCGATTTGCCAGTGCCACGGCTACACCGGCGAGCTCGTCATGGAGATGGAGAAGGCGCCGACGCCCTTCCCGCAGCTCCCCGCGACAGGCCGTCGCGTCGCGGTCGTTGGTGCCGGTCCCGCCGGGATGACGGCGGCGTACTACACGGCGCTCAAGGGCCACGCCGTGACGGTGTTCGACATGATGCAAAAGCAGGGCGGCATCGCTCGCTATGGCATTCCCGAGTACCGCCTGCCGAAGGTCAAGCTCGACAAGGAGCTGAACTCCGTCTGGCAGCTGCGCGACACCGAGTTCAAGGGCGGCATGATGCTCGGTCGGGACTTCTCGATCGACGACCTCTTCACGCAGGGCTACGACGCGATCTTCCTCGGGCTCGGCGCGTGGCGATCGAACGAGCTCCGCATCCCGGGCGAGGATCTCCCTGGCGTCATCGAGGCGATCAATTACCTCCGCATGAACTCGGAGGGCAACCCCGTCCCGGTCGGCAAGGGCCAAAAGGTCGTGGTGATCGGCGGTGGGTTCACCACGTTCGACTGCGCGCGGACCTCGCGCCGCCTCGGCGCTGAGGTGACCGTCGTCTACCGGCGGTCGCGCAAGGAGATGGGCGCGCACTACAGCGAGGTCGACGACGCGGAGCACGAAGGCATCCGCCTCGAGTTCTTCGCCGCGCCCGTCCGGTTCGTGGAGAAGAACGGCCGTGTGGGCGGCGTCGAGTTCCAGCGGATGGCCCTCGGCGAGCCCGACGCGTCGGGCCGGCGGCGCCCGGTGCCGATCGAGGGATCGAACTTCGTGATCGAGTGCGACACGGCGATCCCCGCGATCGGCCAGGTGCCGAACCTCGACTTCTTCGCGCGCGAGCAGGGCGTCCGCAAGAGCAAGCGCGAGACGGTCGTGACGAACGGCGCGCTTATGACCGACCGCCCCGGCGTGTTCGCCGGTGGGGACGTCCAGATGGGCGCGCGCACGGTGATCGAATGCGTCGCGCAGGGGAAGCTCGCGGCGAAGGCGATCGATCGCTATCTCGCGGGCGACGATATGGCGCGCGTCGCCGAGGAGATCGCGGAAGAAGAGGCCGTCCCTGAGCTCATAGACATCGTTCCGTATAAGCCCGAGGAGCCGCAGGTCCGGATGCCGATGCTCCCGTTCAAGGAGCGCGAGCTCAGCTTCCAGCTTATCGAGAACGGCTACGACAAGGCCGGCGCGGAGAAGGAAGCGGCGCGCTGTCTACAGTGCGTGTGCCCTGACGTCGGCCGGTGCCATCTGCAGCGCCTGTCGCTCGAGCACGGACTCACCGACAACCGTTTCCACCGCGCCGAGCCGGTCGACTACCACGACTACGAGTACGACTTCAGTCACGACTTCATCCTTCGCGACCTCAACAAATGCATCAACTGCACGCAGTGCGTTCGCATCTGCCGCGACGTCATCGGCGCGAATTGCTACGGCCTCATGGGCGTCGGCTACGACTCGATCGTCACGACGCCCTGGAACGTTTCACTCAAGTACACCGACTGCGTGTCGTGCGGTGCATGCGCCGAGACCTGCCCGACTGGTGCGCTCATGATGCGCGAGCGCGACCTGCAGACGTACGAGCTCGACGTCGTGCGTTGCATCTACTGCGGCGACTGCGTCGAGGTCTGTCCGCACGGCGCGCTCGGTGAGACGCCGAACTTCGAGATGTCCACGTACGCCCGCTTTGGCCGGACGGTGCTGGCGAAGGAAGAACTCGCCGTCGCGCGGACGTGGAAGCCCTCGGAGGACATCCCGCTCGACGGCCACAACGCGCCGCGTCCCCCGGAGATTCGCCCGCCCGGCCCGCCGCGCTGGGGCGCGTGACCGCCTGACGCTCCGCGAGCGTCTGGTGTCCCGGATCCGGGCCTCCGGTCCGCTCACATTCGCCACATACATGGAAGCCGCGCTCTTCGACCCTGATGACGGCTACTACACGACGCGCGCTTCGCTCGGGTTCGAAGGCGACTACGTGACATCCGCGGATCTCGGCCCGGCTTTCGGACGATCGCTCGCGCGCGGAATCGCCGACCTCTGGCTCGTGATGGGCAAGCCCGCGACCTGGGACCTCGTCGAAGCAGGCGCGGGGCGGGGGATCCTCATGCGCGATCTCCTCGGTGCGCTCGAGCGCGAGCGGCCCGACGCCGCGCGAGGCGCGCGGCCGGCGATCGTCGAAGTGAGCCCGCGCCTGCGCGCGCAGCAGTCGCTCGCGCTCGAGGGACGCGACCTCCGGTGGGCGTCCGTCGCGCGAAGCCTCGCTCCGATCAACGGCATCGTGTTCGCGAACGAGGTCCTCGACGCTTTCCCGGTGCACGTCCTCACTCGGACGGCGGACGGCGTGCGCGAAGTCTTCGTCGGCGAAGCGAACGGCAGGCTGGCCGAGGTCCTCCGCGCGCCGAGCACGCCTGACCTCCGTTGGCGGATCCCCGAGGCGGTGCCGATCGGCGGGCGTTGGGAGACAAGCCCCGCCGCGGAAGGCTGGGTCGCGAGCCTCGCGGCCGCGCTCGTATCGGGATACGTCGTGCTGATCGATTACGGCGGGGACGAGGCGGAGTTGCTCACGCGCCAGGGCGCCGGGACCGTTCGCGGGTTCGCGCAGCACCGGCTGATCGCGGACCCGCTTGCCGAGCCCGGCCTCCACGATCTCACGGCGAGCGTCGACTTCACCGCGATCCGGCGCGCCGCGGAGGGAGCGGGACTACAGCTTGTGGGAACCTCGACCCAGCGCGACGTGCTCGTGGCGCTCGGCATCCGCGAGTCCGCCGCACGTCCAGCGACGCCGATCGAGCAGCTCCGTGCGGCCAGTCGACGCTCCGCGATCGATGCGTTGCTCGACCCAAACGGCCTCGGCGCGTTCAAGGTCGTGTGCTTCGCGAAGGATGCGCCGAGCGAAGGGTTACGCATGTTCGGCGGCGCTCGCCCGGAGAGCGCCGCGCGCTATCCTTGACCTCCCGGGCTCTTAGCTCAGCTGGTTAGAGCGCAGCGTTGACATCGCTGAGGTCGGGTGTTCGAGCCACCCAGAGCCCACACGGACCGAGCCAGATCGTGACTAGCTTGCCGCTGCGGTCGAGCCGCTGGCCGAGCTTGGCACCAGGCTTATCGGTGCTCGCTCGGGAGATGCGGCGGCCCCCAGCTCTGATCGCGATGCCGATCGACGGAAGACGTAGCCCACGGCCGGTACCGACGTGATCTGACCCGGCGCTTCGCCGCCGATCTCTTCGAGCTTGCGCCTGAGGTGGCTGATGTGTGAGCGCAGGGCGTTGGCATCCCCGCCCTCGCTGCCCCAGACGTATGTGTACATGCGGCTCGCGGCCACCACGTGTCCAGCGTTCGTCGCGAGCAAGTAGAGGATCCGGAACTCCGTTGGCGTCAGCCGAATCCAGCTGTCCCGCCAGGTCACCTCGTAGGCCTCGGGATCGAGAGAGAGCCCATCGATCTCAACGCGCGGCTCGGAGTCCGTCTGGTCCTTCCCGCGCACTCGACGGAGGATCGCGCGCAACCGCGCGGTCAGCTCCCGGAATTCGAACGGCTTGGGCAGGAAGTCGTCGGTGCCCAGATTGAAACAGCGGAGAATGTCCTGTGCCTGGCTGCGAGCGGTGAGCACCAGGACGGGAGTCGTCTCATCGTCCTCGCGCATCCGGCGCAGTACCTCGAACCCGTCGAGGCCCGGCAGGCCCAGATCGAGCACCACCAGGTCCGGCCGGTCGGCCTTCCATCGCCTGAGGGCCATGGCCCCGTCGCTCGCTTCGACAACGACGAAGCGCTCGCGCCGCAACACGTAGGCCGTGAGGTCGAGCATCTCGGCATCGTCTTCGACGAGAAGGATCTTGATCATTTGTGTAAACCCCCCAGTTACCTAATCGCTACATGCGGCTCGAGGTTGGTTCTCCGCGCGATGGAAACCCCCGAACCCACAACACCTAGGCATATGAAAGCGTGTAGGGGCGTCAATGTCCGTTAATGGTTCGAGAACAAACCCGTTACCAGTACCGGTTGGGCATTGCCAACGCGTTACACCAAGCGATCGCTGTCCACGGTTTCTAAACGAGTCGTCAGCCTGAGGCCGATGCCGGGCACGGTGTGGATCAAGCGACGCTCGGGTCCGGATCCGCGGAGCTTGCGGCGCAGCCGATACACGGTCACGCGCACAGCCTCACGCGCCGGCGCATCGTCGTACCCCCAGACGTGCTGCGCGAGGGCAGCCGTTGGCACGACCGAGTCACTGTTCCGCATGAGGAAATACATGAGCCGGAACTCTGTGCCGGTCAGGCGGAGGAATTCGCCGTTGATCTGGAGCGTCCGCTCCGCAGGATCGAGGCGAAGCGGGCCGACCTCGAGAACCGCCGGGATTTCCACGAGATCCCGATCGGAGCTGGCGCGACGCGCCTGCGCCCTGATCCGCGCGACGAGCTCGCGGTGTCCGAAAGGTTTGACCACGTAGTCGTCCGCGCCGAGGTCGAGAGCGCGCACCTTGTCGTCCTCGTTGTCGCGAGCCGTGAGGACGATGATCGGCATGGTCGGACTCCGCCGGCGAAGCTCCTTCAGAAGCTCGAACCCGTCCCAGGGCCGCAGATTGAGGTCGACGATCGCGATGGCCGGGACTTCTTTCTCGAGGAGTTCGAGGGCCGTTGTCGGGTCGGACGCGGTGAGCGGCTCGAGCCCTGCTTGCTTGACCAAAAAGGCGAGCAAGTCGAGAAGGTCGCGTTCGTCGTCCGCAAGAAGGACCGCCGGGCGCGCGCGCCCACCGTTCTGCATTTCCCCCACCGCTCTTTCGTGCGTTTCCAAAGAATAGAGGCCGTCGCTTAAGGATGCCGACCGAGGCGTGCTGCTGCGTAATGGAACGAATTCGCAGGTACGATACGCGGCCTACGGCATACGACGGGCCAGGCGCTCTGTCACAGACCAGCCCGCGAGCCGGAGGTGCATCCAAGCCCTCGACCTGGTTCTAACCGTTTGCCTGCGCGACCCTTTTACATGGACACGGAGCGTGGCGTACTCGTACCGATTGACGTGCTGTCAGCTGCCTGACCGACAGGGCTAGCGGTTGGAGTAAACAGAGAAAGTGCGGGCATCCCCGGATTGACCACGAGTCCTGGCGAAGGGGTCAGCGCCGATCGCTTTGTCCCGACCTCGCGAGCGATCCAAGCCATGTGCTGCACGTATGCATCGAGATTGAGTCCGTCGTGCACGATGCGCCGGGCGTTGGCGCCCAAGCGCCGGGCCTCGGTGGGATTCTCATGCAGCCGGATGATCGCCTCGCGCAAGGCGGCAGGATCGGCCGGCGGGACGAGAATCCCCGTCTCTCCGTCTTGCACGATGTCGCCGTGGGCATGGCCACGCGTCCGAGAGACGATCACCGCCTTTCCCATGGCCATCGCCTCGTAGATCACGAGTGACCCGGCCTGGAAGTCGACGTCGACGAGCGGGACCACCACGAACTCCGAGCGGTCGTATAGCTCCCGAAGTCCGAGGTAGCCGAGGCGGCGCCTGATCACATTCGGCGGCAGCTCGCGCCTGGGGAAGTTGCCGCGGCTGGTCCAGGGGCTCGCGGCAGCGATGGTCACGCGCAAATCGAGGCCGCGGACTGCTTCGACGAGCGTGGGGTAATCACGCCGCTCCAGTCCGGCACCACAGATTCCGGACTGAGGGAGGCCAAGTGGATGCCAGAAGTCCGCGTCCGCCGCCGTGGGGACCACCTCGACCTTCGCGCGGGGGAACCCCAGGTGCTCGAGCGCGAACTCTTTCTGCGTAGCGCCCTTCAAGATCAGGCGATCGATCGTCTCCGCGGCGCCGAACCACTGCAGCGGCACACGCTTTTTCATCGGGCTCAGCCAATGCCCAACCATCACATGGCCTCGTTGTGTTCCGGTGAGCTTCAACATGAGCGCCAAGGGGAGTCCGCTCCGCTCGGCGTCCGAGATGATGACGTCGTACTCGCTCCTCTGTTGGAACGCGGCCCACGCCGCCATCAGGCCAGAGAGCGTCGCCAACCGCGGCCACGCCGATCGGCCTTCGATGCGCCGTGCCCCGAGAGCATCTGCCAGACTCGACCAGTCATGTCTGGGCCCCTGTCCCTCGGCGACGTCTTCTCGCCGGCCGGGTCCCGACAGCAGGATCGCGTAGCGCGTGTCGGTCGACACGCTAGTCCCCAAGACCGGCGACGCCGTGATAGCGGAAACCCGCCAGCGCCGCTCGTGCCGGCGAAATCAGGTTGCGTCCGTCGAACAGGAGATCGCCTCGGGTGACGAGCCGAAGCGCGGTGAGATCCATCTCCGCGAACTCGGGCCACTCCGTTGCGATGACGACCGCATCAGCGTCGGCGCAGGCTTCGACCAGCGCGGCGCGCACGGATAAGCGCGGTTCGTCCGGAAACTGCTGAACGCCCGGGTCGTAGGCCACCACATTTAGACCGCCTCGGATGAGCCGTCGCGCGAGCGCGATCGCGGGCGACTCGCGCGTATCCGACGTGCCGGCCTTGAAGGCGAGTCCGAGGAGGCCGACGGTACTGCGGCTCGGTACGGCTCGCTCGATGGCCTTGGCGAAGCGCGCAAGCTGACGCGCGTTCTGTTCGATCGCGGCCCTGAGAACGACGAAGTCGTAGCCGGCCCCTTCGGCGATCACCTGGAACGCCCTCGTGTCCTTTGGGAAGCACGAGCCGCCCCAGCCGAGGCCCGGACGAAGGAAGTGCCGCCCGATCCGCGGATCGAGGGCCATCGAGCCGAGCACCGCGGAAGCGTCCGCGCCGACCGCGTGGGCGATATTCGCGATCTCGTTCACGAAGCTGAGCTTGGTAGCGAGGAAGCCGTTCGCGGCGTACTTGGCCAACTCCGCGCTCCGGGCGCTCATCCAGAGCAACGGAGGCGGACCCTCCTGACGCGGGTTCCCGGGAAGATCGCGCCCTTCAAGGATCCGTCCGTACAGCTCTTCAATCGGGCGCTGGGCCTCAGGCGGCCCGCCGGCGACGATACGGTCCGGGAAGAAGGCATCCTGCAGGGCCTGACCCTCCCGCAAGAACTCGGGATTCGACACGACGCGCAAGCGCCGAAGGGTGCTGTTCTGGAGACGGTCGCACGTCCCGACCGGAACGGTGGACCTGATAACCACGATTGCGCCATCCGCTGCCAGCCCACCGATCTCGGCCGTCGCGGCGTCAAGCTGCGAGAGGTCTGGGCGTCCGTTGTCATCCATCGGTGTGCCCACAGCGACAATGACGACCTCGGCTGAGGCGATCGAACAGGCTTCGGAAGTGAACTCAACTGCAACCTGGCCACGCAATTCGGCTAGACCGGGCTCGCCGAGTGGATCCTCTCCGCCGAGCCAGCGGTCTAGTCGGGCGGCATTGCGCTCGACGCAGGTGACGCGGTGGCCGAGATACGCGAGGACCACCGCGGAGGTCGCTCCCACATAACCGGCGCCGACGACCGTCACTCGCACGGCGCGATCCCCCCATTCGGCGTGCTCACATGGCCTCCGGAAGAACGATGTTCCAGCGGCTATACAGGGCCAGACGGGTGCCGAGGATGTGCACGATCGGCCGATCGAGCGAGGGGGCGAGCTCGTTCAGATACGCGTAGAGACTCGGGTCTCCCAAGTATCCGTCCCAGACAATGGTCCCCAGTTCGGAAAGAAGGCCGAAGGCCGCCTCCGTGTCGGACCTGACCCGCGTGTGGCGCCCGCTGCCTTCGACGTAGACGAGGTCTGCCGTGCCGCTGTAGTCCTGGAAGTCGAAGGTGCTGGAGTCTCCCGGGAGATGGATGATGCGGCTCGCATCTGAGATCGCGTCATGGAGGATGCGATCTCGTGTGGACAGGCGGTACACGCGGTCCCCGGGTCCAGGCTCGGCTTGTTCCGTTTCTTCGTCCAGGAGAAAGAGTTGGACGTTCGGAATGTTGTGCGCGAGAAGCCATACCGTGTCGCCCCTATCCGGGCCGAGATGGAAGATCGTTTCGCACTCAAGCAGCATCGCGAGCGCGGTTACGACCAGCGGCGAGTGACGTCGGATCGGGCCGTCGACACGGACTCGGTCGATACCTCTGAGACGCGAGAGCTTGACGTTCCGAACGCGCGGGGCCCCGTAGCGCTTTAGCTCGATCCATAGGTTCGTGAGGAAGTCGGACCGCACCGGTCCCGGTTCGCCGAGCCAATTGCGCGCGATTCCGGCGAGCACGCTGCCGACGATTTGCCGGTTTTGAACGGGCCGACCGGGGTGCTCGCGCCTCGAGCCAGGAGCGGCAGCCACTGCTACAACGCTCACGCCCTATTCGGATCGGCTCATGCGCTGGCCGCGAGCACCGGGCTCGGTGTGCCTGCGAGCTGGGCCTTGAGCCAGCCGATCTCCTCCGTGATCCCATCCACCAGGACGCGACGTGCGCTGAAGCCGAGTTGCGCGGCTGCGAGTTCGGTGTCGCACACAATTCGGGTCCGACCCGGGTCGGGCCGCTTCCAGGTGCGACAGACTGGAATGGCCTTCGGGTACGCATGCTCGCTCACGAGGCGCGCGAGATCGAGCGTCGTTGTGCCGATGCCGGTCCCGATGTTGTACACGCCCTCGGCGCGGTGCCGCAGCGCGGCGAGCGTGGCCTCGGCGGCATCCGCCACGTGGATGTAGTCGTGCTCGTCGAGGCCATCGCCGTCGATCACCGGAGGCTGCCCTACGAGCACGGCCTGGATGAGCTTCGAGACCACGCCGTGCCCCGTCTCCCCAGGTCCATAGACGGTGGCGTACCGCAGAATGCTCGCGCTCATTCCAGCCGCTGAGCACGTAGCCCGCACGGCCTGCTCGGCGGCGAGCTTCGCGATAGCGAACGGAGTCGTCGGAGACGGTGCGTCGCTTTCGCGGACCGGCTGGCGCGTGGGAGCGCCATACACGGCGACCGAGCTCGCGAAGACGACGTGGCGGGCCTCGCCCACAGCGGCGCGCAGAAGCCGGAGCGCCGGCGCGACGTTACGCGAGAGCTCCTCCAGGAGCCGTTCGGCGAGCGAAGGGCCGCGCGGCGGCACATGACCGAGGAGCACAACCGCGTCGGCTCCCTTGAGCGCAGAGCGCAGCGTCACCTCGTCGCCGAAGTCCGCGTCGCATCTGGTGAAGCCGACGTCGCCCGCCGTGACAAGGGACGCCGTGTAGCGGCATTCGCCGGTGTCCGGGCCGATGATCGTCACATGCATCCCCGCTCCAACCATTCGCGCCAGCAAATGGGAGCCGATGAAGTCGCCGCCGCCGGTCATCACGACACGCATCGCCGGCTCGCGGTTGCGACCCGCGGACATCGAGGGGACGTGGACCATCAGTAAGCGCCTTTGGTGGTGAGGACCGCCGGAATCGTGCGCAGCAGGATCTCCATGTCGAGGGCGAAGGACCAGTTACGGATGTAGTGCAGGTCGAGACGCACCATGTCGTGGAACGGGACCTCCGTCCTGCCGCTCACCTGCCAGAGTCCGGTGATCCCTGGAAGGGCGCGCAGCCGTCCGAGCTCCCACTCCTCGTACTTCTCGACCTCGGCGAGCAGGGGCGGCCGGGGGCCGACAAGGCTCATGTCCCTTTGCACCACGTTCAGAAGCTGCGGCAGTTCATCCACGCTGTAGCGGCGCAGAAGCCTTCCGACTCGGGTGATCCGCGGGTCGCATCGAATCTTGAACATCGGACCCGTGACCTCGTTCCTCTGCTGAAGGTCGGTGATGCAGCCCTCGGCGTCTTGCCGCATCGAACGGAACTTCAGCATTTGGAAGTGGCGGCCATCCTTGCCGACACGCAGCTGACGGTAGAAAACTGAGCCGGGCGAATCCAGCTTGATCGCTATGGCGACGCAGACGAAAAGTGGAAGCAGGGCGGCGAGGCCGAGTACCGCCAACGTTACGTCAAGAGCCCGCTTCAACCAACTGACGCGCGCGACCGGTGTGAAGTCGAAGTACTGCGTCGCGCCAATCCGGCAAACGTCGAACCGGCGCGGTAGCAGCTCGCCGGGGTCGGCGGCGTACTTCACCCGGACGTGCCGGCTGAAGCCCTTGGTCAACACCTGATCGATCTGTTCGCGGCGGTCGCTCGGCAATGCGATCAGGAGTTCATCGACTCCGAAGCTCTGCACGAGATCCTCGAGCCGGGCGATCGGCCCGAGAAGCGGACGGTCGATGGCGTCGAGAAGATCGGTGCCGTTGTCGGCATACCCGACGACGTCGTAGCCCTGGTCGGCCAGGGCACGGGCCGACGCCCGCCCCGCGCCGTTGGCGCCGACGACGATCGCCCGTCGTGCGGGGATGACCGCACGAGACATCGCGGTGTAGCCCCGGGCGATCCCCGAGTGCCAGATGGCGAGCGCCGCAACAGCGAAGGCCGAGCTCGCGGCGGACCACGCTCGCGCGAAGGGCTCGCCTGCCAGGAGGGAGAGCGCGACCGCGCCGACCAGCGCGATCGAAATCGAGGAGACGATCGCGTGGAGCCGGGCGGGCCACGGGCGCGGGCGTTCCAGGTCGTACAGGCCACGTGAGGCGAGAAGTCCGACCGCGAGGACGGCGACGATCACCGCGATCCACGCGGGGGAGTCGGGGAGGAAAGCTGGCGTGAAGCTCTGGGGGAAGAGGGTGCGGAGCGTGAACGACAGCGTGAAGCAGTCCACCACGAGAAGGGCGTCCACCGCTACGGCGACGCCCACCACCGCGGCGGGGAGCGCGCGGACGACGCCGGGCGCATCAATGGAGCGGGTCCAGGGCCACGGGCGCGCTCGCGCCGCGACCTTGACATCGCTCAACGCCACCTGAGCGCTCACGCGCGCTCCGCACTCACGGCCAGAATGGAACCGCACCCGGATTGAGGAGACCTGCCGTGAACGCATGACGTTGCCGGGGCGCCAAGCGCGGGCAGGCTAGCTGGCGCGGGGGGCTTCACCAGCCATCAACGGGAACTCAATCGGGGGCTCGTCCAATCGGCGGACATGGGCGTGAGGCGTGGTTCGCGCCGGGCAAGCGAGCCCCAGAAGGGCGTTGCTCCCCAGTCGACGACGATCATGTTCTTCGGCAACTTTGGAACGCAGAACCTGGGCAACGAATGCACCCTCCAAGCCATCATCCAGAACGCTCGCCGGTTCCTGCCGGGCGCCACGGTCAGCTGTGTTTGCACGGACCCTCTCGCCACATCGGCAGCGCATGGCATCCCCGCGTTCCGCATCTCTCGCCGCTACGGCGAAGGGGTCACCGCCGGGTCGGGGCGTCGCCACAGGAATCCGGTCAGCAGGCTGATCAGGCGACTCGTCGTTCGCCTGCCACGTGAGGTGGGTGAGTGGGTCACCGCATTCCGAACCCTGAAGGGCACCCGCATGCTGGTCATGACCGGAACGGGAATGCTTGGCGACTTCGGCATCGGTCCCTTCGACCTGCACTATGAGATCCTCAAGTGGGCGATCCTCGCCCGGGTCCGTGGCAGTAAACTCCTATTTGTCAGCGTCGGCGCGGGGCCGATCGCCCACCCGCTCAGCCGATGGATCGTGAAGGCCGCTCTCTCTCTGGCCGACTATCGCTCGTACCGCGATGAGTTCTCGCGACGGTATCTCGAGAGCATTGGGTTCAACTCGTCACAGGACCGGGTCTGCCCTGACTTAGCGTTCAGCCTCGCGACCTCCGAGATTCTGCCTTCGCCGGATGCCCGCCGGAACGGCAACGGCCGCGTCGTGGGGCTCGGTCTGATGGAGTACTACGGCCAGCGCCGCAGCCCGGAGGAGGGGGAGCGCATCTATCAGCGCTACGTAGAGCGGGTAGCAGGATTCGCCGCCTGGCTCCTCGAGCACGGCTACACCGTTCGACTCCTCGTGGGTGACTTGTCCTATGACAAGCGCGTCAAGGCTGACGTGCGCACGCTCTTGGAAGACAAGGGCTGGGGTCGCGATACGGAGCGGATCATCGACGAGCCAATCTCTTCGGCGGAAGAGCTCTATGCGCAGCTTGCGCGGACCGACATGGTCGTCGCCACGCGCTTCCACAACGTGCTCCTGGCTTTGATGCTCAACCGACCCGTGATCGCGCTCTCGTACCACGAGAAGATGCGTTCCCTGATGGCCGGAATGGGACTGGCGCAGTACTGCCAGGATGCCGCTCTGCTGGACGTCCCCGGTCTCATCGCGCAATTCACGCGGCTCGAGAGGAATGCCGAGACTCTGAGCGCGTCGATGAAACGGAAGGCGGAAGAATATCGGGCGGCTCTAGACGAACAGTACGGGCGCATCTTTGGCGATCTTGTCAGGGCCGATCGGCTGGCGGCGACCGCTGATGGCGGCGAAGTGACTCCGATCGGTACCCAGGCGGGAAGCACGCGTCGCGCACGAAATGGGGCAGGGTGGTCTGGAGGACGATGACGTCTTTAAGTGTCCGTGACTCCGTCGGTTCCGCTGCTCCTCGCGAAGGCCCCGAAATGACCGGGAGCGCGATGGAGCGGCTGACAAGAACGACGGTCCTGGGAAAATCTCCAGTCGGCGCGTATTTACGGCTTGGCGAATGGATCTGGCGGCGCGTTCCTCGATCGATCACCACTCTTCGCCCGGTGACCGCGTACGCCCACCTCATGCACGAGCTGGTCCGGCTGCACAACGATCGGCGCCAATACTTCGGCACCTTCTTCCTTCGGAACCGCCCTCAGCTCCAACTGATCTGCGATCTGGCTGGGCTCCGCGCCAGGGATGACGCGGTGAGGATCGCCGTCCTCGGCTGCAGTCTCGGCGCGGAGGTCTACTCCATCGCCTGGTCGGTCCGCTCGACGCTACCGAGCGTGAGAATCACAGTGGAAGCAGTCGATATCTCCGACGAAGTGTTGGCGGTCGCCCGCGAGGGCGTTTACAACCCTGGCGTTTCGGAACTGGCGAGTGAGGCGATCTGTGAGCGTATGACCGAAGACGAGATCTCGAAGATGTTCGATCGTGAAGACGGCAAGCTAAAGGTGAAGTCGTGGATCAGGGAAGGGATCGCATGGCGTGCTGGAGATGCCCGCGATCCACAGATAGCCGACGTCCTGGGGCGCCAGGACATCGTGGTGGCCAATGACTTCTTGTGCCATATGCAGCCGGCCGAGGCCGAACGATGCCTTCGCAACATCGCAGGACTGGTCGACTCAGGTGGTTATCTCGTCGTTTCCGGGGTCGATCTCGATGTGCGAACGAAAGTCGCCGCTGCGCTTGGCTGGAAGCCGGTCCCTGACGCGATCGAGGCCATCCACGAAGGCGATCGGTCCTTGCGGCTGAGCTGGCCTTGGAGGTACTGGGGCCTCGAGCCGTTCGACAAGAAGCGGCCGGACTCGGACTTTCGCTATGCGTCGGTGTTCCAGCTCGGGGCGGCGCCGCCGAGGGCCTACGAATCCGTCGAGGTGCGGAAGAGCCCAGGACCCCGGTAGCCTCGAGACGTCGGGGCGAATCGACGTCGCGCATCGATCAGAACGGCACCATGCTCGACGGCGCGGTCAGGAAGGCTCTCGAACTCAGCGGCCAGCGTCGCGACTATCCAGACTTTTGTCTTCGAGAGGACCTCCGTCAGACTTTCTCCTGTCCCTCCGTTCGTCTCGATCAGCGGGTCGTATGTGAGAACCGTGGCTGCGCGGCGTTTGAGTTCCGACGCAATGCGGAGACCAGGACTGGAGCGCTCATCGCGCGTGCCGGCCTTGAACGCAGTTCCGAGTACGGCAATCGCTGAATTCGGGTCCGGCAACGAAGACAGCGCAATCTGGGCGAGCTTCGCAACACGGGATTCGTTAATCGCGTCAATTGCTTGGAGCATTGGGACGGTGAGACCAAGTGCCGAGGCTTCCGCGCGCAGCGCCTTGACGTCCTTCGGGAGGCAGCTTCCGCCGTAACCGCAACCGGGCCAAAGATAGCCGAGGATCCCGGGGTCCCATCTTCCTTCGCGGTCATGCCAGCGGCGATCAGCATGGACGGCGAGCAGGGCATCCGTGACGTCTGCCCCGTCGACTGCCTCCGCGATGTCGGCCATCTCATTGCTGAATGAGACGAGCGTCGCAAGAAGAGCATTGTTCATGTACTTCGCGAGCTCGGCGGACGATCGCGTCATGCGCATGATCGTCGTGGGAGTTCGGGCGTAGAGACTGGCAACCAGGTCACCAGCCCACTTGTCGTCGTCTCCGACGACGATCCGGTCTGGGTGGAGGAAGTCCGCGACCGCGCGCCCTTCCCTGAGAAACTCCGGATTGGCCACTGCCGCGATCTGTCGTCCTCCTGCGCGCAGCGGTGCGAGGATGGTCGCATCCACTTGCGCGGTCGTTCCGGGAATAACGGTGCTGCGGATCGCGATTGCCATCGGCCCCGAAGACGTGGCACCGGCGACTTCCCTGACCGCCGTACGAACGAAACTGAGATCGATCGCCCCTGTCCCCGAGTCCGGGGTGTTGACACAGATCATCACAACGGCCGCATCGTCAACCGCTTCCCCGATGCTGCCGGCGGCGACGAGCTGGTCACGGCCGCTGGCGATCAATTCCTCGAGCCCCGGTTCAAAGAAGAGGGGCTTGCCTCCGAGCAGACGAGGCACTGCCTCGGGGTTGCGGTCGAAGATGGAAACGGTGTGTCCAAAGCGCGCGAGGCCGGCGGCGGTGACGCCTCCAACATAGCCAGCACCGATCACGGCAACTCTCAAGCTTGTACTCCGTATGCACGGATGGTGCGAGACAGGCCTTCATCCAACGAGACCAGCGGAAGCCAGTCAAGCGCGCGTTGGATCTTCGTGATGTCCGGGAGTCGCCGGCGCGGACTATCTGTGAGGTAGCGCGAGTCTTCCGATGGTCTCGATGTCACAGCCCGCCCGCCGGTCAAGGCCGCAAGTTTCTCGGCCAGCTCCCGCATGGACACCTCGTGCGGGGCCCCGACGTTGAAGGCCTCACCATCAGCGTCACATGCGAGCAGCCCAAAGAAGGCCGCGATCGCGTCCGTGACGTAGCAAAAGCTCCGCGTGGGCGTGCCATCGCTGTGTAGCACGAGCTCCCCGCCAGCCAGCGCCTGACGAATGAGGTCAGGTATTACGCGCCCGTCATCGAGACGTAGGCCTGGCCCATACACGTTGAACGGACGAGCGACCTTCACAGGGACCGCATGTCGCTCAAAAAACAGCCGGCAGAGCGTCTCGGCAAGTCGCTTGGACTCGTCGTAACAAGCGCGCGGTCCGGTGAACGAGACTCGGCCGACATAATCCTCCCGCGTCGGGATCGCGGCGTCGTCGGGATCTCCGTAGACCTCGCTGCTACTGAGGTAGAGAAAACTGCGGCAACCCTGCGCCGCGAGACGAAGCACGTTCCATGTGCCGATGACATTTGCTTCGACGGTCTCCAGCGGGAGCCGCCGATAGATAACCGGCGAGGCGATGCTGGCGGCGTGGACGATGAACTCGGCGCCTGAGCCATGGAAGTCGACCGCGGAGCCGTCGATGAATCGGAAATCGGGGCGGCTTCGGAGTCCAGCGATCCGGTCTGCGCTGCCCGTCACAAGTGTGTCAACGCACGAGACCGTGCAGGGCCGCTCGAACAGCGTGTCGTTCGCGAGCGCCAGGGCATGACAAATGTACGACCCGAGAAACCCCGCGCCTCCACTGATAAGCAACCGGGTACCCTGCAGCGGTCGCAGAGAGCGTTCGGCACGTCTGACGATCTCCTGCACATCGTCGGACGGAGGTGCGAGCGTTACCACACTTTCCAGGGTGCGCGACCGCTCGCCCACTCGTCCTCAAGAATTCGTTTTTCGCGGATCGTGTCCATCGCAAACCAGTAGCCGTCGTGCCGGTAGACCGCAAGCTGTCCATCTTTCGCTAGCCGCGTCAAGGGTTCGCGCTCGAGAGGGCCGTCATCTAGGTAGTCAATCACCCCGCGCTCGAAAACGAAGAATCCTCCGTTCAGCCGGCCTTCGCTCAGCTTTGGCTTTTCGATGAACTCGGTGACGAGGTTGCCATCAACGCGAAGCTCGCCGAACCTTGTCACGGGGAGGATCCCGGTCACGGTCGCGAGCTTTCCCTGCGCGTCGTGGAAAGCCATTAAGGCGCGCAGGTCGACATTGGCTAAGGAATCGCCGTAGGCGACCATGAAGCGACTCCCATCGACGTACCGAGCGGCCTGTCGGAGTCTGCCCGCCGTAAGGGTGCCCGGACCTGTCTCGGCGAGGACGACACTCCAATCACGCTCGTCATGGAACATTTCGAGTGGTTCCAACTGGTTCGTACCGAGCTTTACTCGGACATCGCTGTTCATGAGGTGATAGTTCAGGAAGTACTGCCGAATCACATCGCCCTTGTAACCCAGGCACAGCACAAAGTCTGTGAAACCGTGATGCGAGTACAACTTCATGATGTGCCAGAGAATGGGCTTGCCGCCGATTTCGACCATCGGTTTTGGACGCACTTCGCTCTCGTCGCCCAGTCGCGTGCCGAGGCCCCCGCATAAGATCACGACTTGGTCGGGCACGCGCGCGATATTAGGGGCGTCGCTTGCGGATCTCTGTCGCTAGCGCAGCGATGTTGTGTACGACGTCACTGAGGTCGTGCTCGCCGCGCAAGCTTCCACCGGGCAAAGGAGCTACCGGCGGATTAAGGGGCCATGGTGCGACCGGATGACGTCACCTGGTGACTCGACGCCGGCGGCCCAGCTTGGGGTCTGGGGCTTCACCACGCGTCAACGGGAACTCAATGCGAGAACCATTCGCTATGCGTTGGTGGTCCAGCTGGGTGCGGCGACGTGAGGATCCTCCTGACAGGGAGCCGTGGCTACATCGGCACGGTGATGGGCCCGATTATGGTCCGCGCGGGCCACGAGGTCGTCGGTGTGGACACCGACCTGTACCGGCGGTCGACGTTCGGCGTCTGGCGCGAGTCCATCCACACGATCCAACAGGACGTTCGCTCGCTCGAGGCCGCCGATCTCGACGGCTTCGATGCCGTCGTGCATCTTGCCGCGCTGTCAAACGACCCGCTGAGCGATCTCAATCCCGAGCTCACGTACGAAATAAACCACCTGGCGTCTGTGCGCCTTGCCGCGATCGCGAAGCAGGCGGGGGTCGAGCGTTTTGTGTTCGCTTCCTCCTGCAGTAATTACGGTGCCGCTGGTGACACTCCGGTGACCGAGGAATCAACGCTGAACCCGGTCACTCCGTACGGCGAATCGAAGGTCCGGTCGGAGCGTGATATCGCCATGCTCGCCGACAGCACGTTCACGCCGACGTTCCTGCGTAGCGCCACCGCGTACGGGCTCTCGCCGCGGCTGCGTTTCGACCTGGTGCTGAACAACCTCGTCGCCTGGGCATTCACCTCCGGCAAGGTACTGCTGAAAAGCGACGGCACGCCCTGGCGACCCATCGTCCATGTCGAGGACATGTCGCGGGCGTTCCTCGCGGTGCTCGCGGCGCCCCGCGAGGCCGTGCACGCCCAGGCTTTCAACGTTGGGCGCGACGGCGAGAACTACCGGATCCGGGAGATCGCCGAGATCGTGAAGGAGACGGTGCCCGGTTGCGAGATCGCCTTTGCCGAGGGCGCGGGCCCCGATCTGCGCAACTACCGCGCCGACTTCAGCAAGATCGCTCGGGTCCTTCCAGGGTTCCAACCACAGTGGGACGCGCGCAAGGGCGCGCGGCAGCTCTACCAGGCCTACCAGGACGTCGGTCTTCGGGTCGAGGACTTCGAAGGCCCGCGCTTCAGGCGGATCGACCAGGTCAAGCACCTCATGGCCGCGGGTGATCTTGGTGTCGACCTCCGCTGGAACCAGCACGCGGCCGCGCGAGCATCGTGACGGTCGCGGCACTTCGGAAGGTGTCCCCCGGAGGCGCGACGGATGCCGCTCCCATACCGAGCAGAGGCTGCCGGTCCTGCGGAGCAGTTCTCCGCCAGACCTTCGTGGATCTGGGGATGTCGCCGCTCTGTGAGAGCTACGTTCCGAAAGAGAAGCTCAACCAGATGGAGCCGTTCTACCCACTCCACGCGTACGTCTGCGAGAGGTGCTTCCTCGTCCAGCTGGACGACTACGTCACGCGCGAGTCGATCTTCAGCGAGTACGCCTATTTCTCGTCGTATTCGGACAGCTGGGTCGAGCACATGCGCCGCTACGCGGACGCGATCACGGAACGGCTCGGCCTCGGAACGGAGAGTCTGATCGTCGAGGTGGCGAGCAACGATGGTTATCTCCTTCAGCACTTCGTACAGAAGGGGATCCCGGTCCTCGGGATAGAGCCCGCGGCCAACATAGCCAAGGTGGCGATCGAGAAAGGAATCCCGACCCTGGTGGAATTCTTCGGAGAGCAGCTGGCGCGGGAGCTTGCCGCCGATGGGACGCGGGCGGACCTGATCTGCGGCGCGAACGTCCTCGCCCAGGTGCCGAGCCCGAACGATTTCGTCAGCGGGCTCCGAATCCTTCTCAAGCCACGGGGGGTGGTCACGATCGAGTTCCCGCATCTCATGCGGCTCATGGCCGAGAACCAGTTTGACACCATCTATCACGAGCACTTTTGCTACTTCTCCTTCGTCAGCGCCGAGAGGATCTTTGCCGAACAGGGTCTTACCCTTTTCGACGTCGAAGAGTTGCCCACGCACGGTGGCTCGCTCCGGGTCTACGCCTGTCACGCCGGCGACGCGACCAAACCGATCACCGCACGCGCCGAGGCGCTGCGCCAGCGGGAGATCGATGGTGGCTTCATGCGGCTCGAAACCTACGCCGGCTTTGGTGAGCGGGTGAAAGAGACGAAGCGGAAACTTCTCAATTTCCTGATCGAAGCGAAGCGCGCCGGCAAGACCGTCGCTGGTTACGGCGCGCCGGGCAAGGGCAACACGCTCCTCAACTACTGCGGCATTCGGACAGACTTCATCGATTTCACCGTCGACCGCAGCACGTATAAGCAGGGCAAGTTCCTGCCGGGCACGCATATTCCGATCCATCATCCGGATCGGATCCGTGCGGAGAGGCCCGACTACGTGCTCATCCTGCCCTGGAACTTTGAGGACGAGATCGTGAGGCAGATGGCCTACATCCGGGAGTGGGGTGGGAAGTTCGTCGTGCCCATCCCGGAGGTCCGGGTCCTCGACTGACCACATGGGCCGTAGGCCCGAATGGAGATGGCGTGCGTTTCGTCCCGACCAGCCTCACGGGCGTCTACGTGATCGAGCAAGAGAGACACATGGACGAGCGGGGCTTCTTCGCCCGCACGTGGTGCGCGGACGAATTCGCGCAGCATGGGCTCGAACCAAAACTTGAGCAGTGCAACGTCTCGTTCAACCGTTGTCGCGGGACGCTGCGCGGCTTGCACTACCAGGTGCCGCCCTTTGCGGAGGTAAAGCTCGTGCGCTGCACCCGTGGCGCGCTCTTCGACGTGGCCGTGGACATGCGGCCGGACTCTCCGACGTTTCGGCGATGGGTCGGCAGCGAGCTCACCCAGGACAATGGGCGTGCGCTCTATGTCCCCCGCGGGTTCGCCCACGGGTTCCTGACGCTGGCCGACGGTACCGAATTGAGCTACCAGATGTCGACGGCGTACGCTCCCGAAGCCCAGCGCGGCCTCCGCTGGGACGATCCGTTCGTCGGTGTCGCGTGGCCGGAGCGGGTGCAGGTCATCTCGTCGCGCGACCGGGATTACCCCGACGTGGACGTCAGTCAGCTTGAGGAACTCCGCGGCCTGCTAGCTGCTCCATGACTGCGGCAGCGCCAGAGGGGGATGGCCACGCGTCGGACGGAGCGGCCGAGCACATCCGCCCGCTGATCGACAAGCTCGATCCAGAGGCAACGGGTGCGGAGATGCATGCTCTGATCCGGGAGCTCTACCCCATCTGTCGCAGCATCACCGGCGACGGCGTGCGGCGCTCGCTGCGCATCCTGCGCCGCATCGCGCCGCTCACGCTCCATGAGGTTCCCACCGGGACTGTGGTGTTCGATTGGGTCGTCCCACGCGAGTGGAACCTACGGAAAGCGCGGCTCGTCGGGCCGGACGGCGAGGTCGTGGTCGACGCTGATCGGCTGAACCTCCACGTCCTCAACTACAGCGTGCCGTTCCGGGGGAAGGTCCGCCTCGCGGAGCTCGAGAAACACCTTCATTCCTTGCCCAGTCAGCCGTCACTCGTTCCGTATCGGACGAGCTACTACGAGGACGACTGGGGCTTTTGCCTGACGCACGAGCAGCGGACCCGCCTTCGTCCCGGCGAATACGACGTGCTCATCGACACAAGCCTGACCGAGGGTTCGCTGACCTACGGCGAGCTCGTCGTGCCCGGAGCGTCGGCCGACGAGGTTCTGGTCTCCGCGCATTGCTGCCATCCCTCGCTCGCCAACGACAACCTCTCGGGCATGGTCCTCGCGGCGAGCCTCGCACGGCTCCTGGGGGGACTTCCCCTCCGCTACACCTACCGCTTCCTCTTTGTGCCCGGGACGATCGGATCGATCACCTGGCTGGCGCTCAACGAGGAGCGGGCCCGGCGGATCGCTCATGGCCTTGTCGTCGCCGGAGTCGGCGATGCCGGCCGGCTCACGTACAAGCGCAGCCGACGCGGCGCCACCGAGATCGATCGGGCCGTGCTCCACGTGCTCGCCAGCTCCGGGCAGGACTACGAGGTACGCGACTTCTCACCCTACGGCTACGATGAGCGTCAGTACTGCTCGCCGGGCTTCGACCTCGCGGTGGGCTCGCTCACGCGCACGCCGCACGGTGAGTACCCCGAGTACCACACCTCCGGCGACAACCCCGACTTGGTGCGGCCGGACCGGCTGGTGGACTCCCTGCGCCGCTACCTCGAGGTGTTCGAGGTGCTCGAGGGGAACCGCACCTACCTCAATCTGTCTCCCAAGGGCGAGCCGCAGCTTGGCAAGCGCGGGCTCTACGGATCGATCGGCGGCCAGACCCACGCCGTGGCCAGCCAGATGGCGCTGCTCTGGCTGCTGAGTCTCTCCGATGGCTCCCACTCGCTCCTCGACATCGCGGAGCGGTCAAGGCTGCCGTTCAATGACGTGCATCGAGCAGCGCGGACGCTCGAGGCCGCCGGCCTCCTCCGAGCCATGGATCGCCGACAAACGGATGCGCCGCGCGGCGCGCCGTAGCGGCGGGGGTTAACGCGCCTCCACGAGCCGATCCCCAAAGACGAGGACTCCACCGCGCACTTCAGTGCCGTCGTCGTAGAGCCTGACGACCTCTTCGGGCAGGGGACTCATGTCCCGCGCGTTCATATAGTCCCGCATCGTCGTCCCGGTGCAACGCGAATCGACGTTTGGCGCCCCGCGCCGGGCCAGCACGTCGTCGTAGTGAACGGTCCGGAAGTCGATGCTGTAGCGCGCTACGCCGGCGAGATTCGGCACAGTCTCGTGCAGTTGCGCTCCCGAGAAGAGGACGATGCCGCCGGGCGGCGGCAGGAAACGGACGGTGACCTTTTCGATGTCCTGCTGAGCCTTCGGCTGCGGTCGCGTGTCCGTCTTGATGTGCTGGGCCGCTGAACCGCGGCTCTTCTCGTTCCACTCGTAGTAGTTGTAGATCTCCGAGTTGTTGTCCACGCCTTCCTCGAAGTGCCGCGGGTAGAAGCCCATCGAGTTGTCCGGGTGGAGTGGGTAGATGGGAATCCACCAGTTCTGCTGACACATCGGTGCCGAGTACCACGTGTCGCGGTGGGCATCGAACGCGTAGGCGATGCCTGACGTAAGGAAGTCCGATGGATACGCGGAGCGCATTCGAGGGACATCGAAGTAGAGTTTGTCGACCTCGACGCCGTGCTCCTCCATGATGGCCGGAATCAGCTTCTTGCAGTCGGGGTGGTGGATGAACCGCGGCTTCAGCGTCGCGAGGATCCCCGCCACTTCTTCCGGCGTCTTGTGCTTGTGGATCTCCCGCGGGTCGTACGGCGCGAATCCGCTCGTGAGCATCTCACCGGCAAGTGCGATCAGCTGTCGCGTGGCCGGACTCGGGCTGAAGATGAAGATGTCCCCCTTGTACAGGCGGTCTCGGCGCTCCTCATCGGTCATCGGCGAGTCGTAGAAAGCTGAGATGTTCAAGCTGCCTCCTCGCGCCGCGCCATCTGGGGCGCGATGTTCGCGACAAACTAGCTGGAGGCTCCCTTATCGATCTGAAGACCCCGTTGAGAAGATGTGGAGATGGGGCGCGGGGACGTCGTTCGCGCCTCGGCGAGGGGCCGCACTTCGGTCGCGAGCCGCTCGATCGTCTCGACGTCGTAGGGCGAGATCAGCTCCGCGATGACCGTCTCGAACCCAACCTCGGCGCACTGCTCGACGAGGGTGGCAAGCTGACTCGGCGTCCCTCCCGAGAACCAATGCTCGCGCTCGCGCGGGACCTTCTTCCGGGCCAGCTGGTCGGTCCAGACCCGTAGGGCGTCCTCCGCCGCATCCCTGACGATCGGCCGGAGGCGAACCGTGCGCTCGATCGACGCCGGATCCCGTCCGACCGCCGCGCAGTGGGCACGGAGGACTTCGTCCTGGTGTCGTAAGGTGGCCGGCGGACCGGCCGTGTTCCACATGTCTGCATATTTCGCGACCGTCCGGAGCGTCTTTCGCTCTCCCGTTCCCCCGATCATGATCGGCAGTCGCCTCTGGACCGGGAGCGGTGAGATCCGCGCGGCATCGAGCTCGTACCTTTCGGAATGGAAAGTCACCGCCTCGCCGTCGAGGAGATCGCGGATGACGCCGGCAGCCTCGTCGAGCCACCCCAGCCGCTCCCCCGGAGTCCTCCCGAACGGAATCCCGAATGCCCGGTGCTCGAACTCGAACCAACCGCCGCCAAGCCCGAGGATCGCTCGCCCGCCGCTCGCGTGATCGAGTGTGGTCACCATCTTCGCGACCAGCGCGGGGTGGCGAAAAGTGTTCGCTCCGACCAACAGACCGAGACGGGCGCGCTGCGTGACGAAGGCCCACGCGGTCAGCGTCGTCCACGCTTCAAAAATCGGATGGTACGGATCGCCGAAAACGGCATAGAGGTGGTCACCGAACCACAGCTCGTCGTAGCCCATTCGCTCCAAGAGCCTGACCGTGTCGATCAGCTCAGACCACGTCGCCGGTTGCGAAAGAAGGGCGCCGAGCTTCACCGGTCAGACAACTCTGACAGGTCGCGGTGGTGAGGATTCGCGATCAGATCGATGTCGCTCAGTAAGCCCGAGGACCGGCTTGAGCGGCCATGAGGGGTCTGTTGAGGCCTGGGTAGAGCGCGGATCACCACCGGCCAGGATCCCCAATTCGGTATGTGTCCGGATGATTACGAGAAGGTCAACGTACGGACACATAGGGCCTCAATCGGCCGCGCCTAGCGTGCTCGCCACGAAGGCCGTCCCGATCGGAGCGCCGGTTTTCAGAGCGACGCCGACACCGGAAGGGACGGCAGGAGGTGATGCGTGATGGCTCGCGGCGTCCAACCAGGTTAGCCCGCGGTGCGGCCGGTCGAGATCATCCTCCGCGAGCGACCAGTAGTTCCTCGGCGTGGCAGCCTGTTCGGCAAGCCAACGTCGGGTGGGCAGGAGGACGTGCTGGTCGGAGCACTCGGCTGAACCGCGCACACGTTTCTTCCTTCGACGCGAACACAAGTTCTCGCGGCGGTCGATGTAGCCACAACATCCTCCGCCGCGCGGCGTGCTCAGGGCCTGCGTAGGCGACCACCGGCTCCTCTTTGGCCGGTTTGCGATTTCGAATTGAGAGGTCTCGGCACGGAAAGATCACTGACGCTCAGCTCACGGCGTTCCCTCTTGTCGGCGTCCGGCCGAATGGCGACCAGGCTCCGAGAGAACCGCGAGGGGCTCCGCATTCTCTTGTGGCGAGCCTTCCCCCGAGCGATGCTCCTGACCCGGTACATCCACCGCTTTCGGCAGGTGCCGAACCTGTGGCGCCCGCGCGGATTCACGGAGCACCTCCTCGTCAGGATGCTCTTCGACCGCGATCCGAGACTGGCCCTCTTTGCCGACAAGCTCACCGCTCGCGCGTATGCCAAAGCCAGGCTGGGTGGGGAGGAGCACCTTCCGACGCTCTATGCGGTCGTCGACGCTGCAGACGAGATCCGGAATCTCGCGCTCCCGGACAGATTCGTGATGAAACCGAACCACATGTCGGGCGCCTACAGGATCGTTCGCGACGCGACCTCCGTCCAGCGTGCCGAGCTCGAGGCCCTCGCGGCTTCGTGGTTGCACAGAAGCTACGGCGTCGCGCCCTATGAGTGGGCTTACCGGGGGATCCGGCCGCGGGTGCTGTTCGAGGAGCTGCTCGAGCACAACGGAGTGCTACCCATCGACTACAACATCCACTGCTTCGACGGAGAACCACGCTTCGTTCGGGTCTGGCGAGGCAAGTTCGGGCCTGAAATAACCGTCATTACCTACGACACGGATTTCCGGCAAATTCCGACGTGGCTCGTCCCGTCATCGCTCCGGCGGGTTCGCGAGGAGAGCGACCCTCCGCCAAACTTCGACCGCATGCTCGAGATCGCCCGAAAACTCTCCGAAGGCAGCGACTACGTGAGAGTCGATCTCTACAACGTCGGCGGGCGGGTGGTCTTTGGAGAGCTGACGAACTACCCCCACGCGGGCTACCTGAGATTCGACCCTCCGAAGTGGGAGGAGATATTCGGCGCCTACTGGCCGTCGCGCCATCCTGGCTGAGCCATCACGTCGAGGCTGGGGCGAGTGCGCGATCCACGATCTCTCGCGCCAGCACGAGTGACGCCGTCGCTGCCGGAGAGGGCGCGTTCCTGACCACAAGGACCCGGGGAAGGGCCTCGTACCAGAAGTCGTCAACCAGGCTGCCGTCGGCCGCGACCGCCTGAGCGCGGATACCCGACGGGCCCGGCCGAAGATCAGGCAGCCGTAACTCGGGAACGTACTGGCGAAGTGCCGCGAGAAACAGCCGCCTCGAGTAGTCACGGATGATCTCGGCGATACCTGTACGCCAGTAACGGAGGGCCATCTTCCGAAAACCCGCATATCCGATGTACCCCAGTGTCTCGGCGAGGTCGACATCGCTCCTGCGGTACGCCTCCGCCCCGAACGCCAGAACGGCATTCGGCCCCAACCACACATCTCCATTCATCCGCGGTGTGAAGTGCACGCCGAGAAACGGAAAGCGAGGATCCGGGACCGGGTAGATGAGTCCCCGGACGAGATCGCGGCGCTGCGGAGCGAGTTGGTAATAGTCGCCTCTGAACGGAACGGTCCGCACGGCATCGGACCCGCCTATCTGCCGCGCGATCGCGTCGCTACCGACCCCCGCGCACGCGATCAGCTGTCCGCACTCGATCGTGTCGACGCTCGTGGTCACGGCAACGTGAGCCGAGTGGGTGCGGAGTGCCACGACCTTGCTGCGCAAGCGGACCTCGGCGCCCGCGCGAGTGAGGTCCGCCGCCAGCGCACTCGCCACGGCGCGAAAGTCGACGATGGCGGTACCCGGGACGTGGAGCGCCGCGATGCCCTGGACATGCGGTTCGTGGCCGCGGATCGAAGGCTGGTCGAGCCGCGCCACCCCAGCGACCCCGTTCGCAATCCCTCGGCGCTGAAGCTCGTCGAGCGCTTTCAGCTCTTGCGCTTTGATGGCCACGATGAGTTTGCCTATCCGCGAGTAGGGGATCCCCCGTTCATCGCAGTACTCGGTCATGGCTCGCGCGCCGGCGACGCAGAAACGCGCCTTCGCGCTGCCGGGCGCGTAATAGATCCCTGAATGGATTACGCCGCTGTTGCGTCCACTCTGATGGAGAGCGAGCGCGTCCTCTTTTTCGAGCACGACGACACGCGCTCTGGGGTTACGTCTCAGGAACTCTCTTCCGGTAGCAAGGCCAAGGATCCCGCCGCCCACGATCGCGAGGTCGTACGTCGTCAATCAGAAGCGGGCTTTCCTGCCGTAGAAGCCTTCGGCGAATCCCTCGGGAGCGGCGCACTCCATGCCGCGGATCCGGGCCACCGCCCGGAATAGCTCAGCGGTGAACCAGGGCTTCGCTGCCTGCGATGGGAAGTGCCTCAAGACGAGATCGATCTTACGATCCAGAGTTGACGTCGCAAGGGAGGCGAAGAAGTTGGGCGACCCGAAGTCACCATCGTACTTTGGGATCTCGTACTCGAGGATGAAGTGGTCGCGCCACGTGTTCCAGGTCAACTCCGATATGAGGCGGTGATCCTGGTGCCGGTCGTCCCGATAGTGGGTGAAAACGACGTCGGGCGAGAAGTCACGCTTTAGCGCCTCGAACTCGTCCTTCACCGCGGCACCTGAGTATGGAAGGAAACCGTCCCGGTAATCACGGACGACAACGTGCGCGGTCGAGACCCCTTCGAGGAACGCGCCGGCCGACGCGCGCGCTTCTTCGGCCCGCTCGGGCGTCGCGGCGAAGACGATCCACAAGACTTCGAGCCCGCAGCGCTCGGCCGCAAGGCGCAGGATCGTGCCCCCGCAGCCGATCTCGATGTCGTCGGAATGCGCGCCGAGCGCGAGGATCCGCTTCGGTCCAGCTCCGTCCCCGAACAGCCCAATGTTTTGCATCGCGATCCGCTACATCAACCGGTCGCGCAGAGCTTCGGCTAGGCCGTCGCTTTCTGGAGATTGAAACGAGGCTTCCAGACCTCCCACGGGACCTGCCCTCGCGAATACATGTCCTCGAGCAGCTGTTTCTCGCGGAAGGTGTCCATGCAAGCCCAGAAGCCGTCGTACTGATGGGCCAGTAATTTCCCCTCGGCGGCGAGGCGCTGAAACGGCTCCTCGACGAGATCTTCGCCGTCATTGATGTAGTCGAAGATCTGGCTTCGAAGGGCAAAGAAGCCGCCATTGATGCGAACACCGGAGTCTCTGACGTGTTTGATGCTTCGGACGCGTCCGCCTTCCCCGACTTGGACCAGGCTGAAGCTGCTCGTCGGCGCTACCGTCGCAAAACACGCGACGGCCTCGCTCTCATGCTCGAAGCGGCGGATCATCTCGGGAAGCGGCAGGTCCGACAAGCCGTCGCTGTAGTTGGCGAGGAACATCTCTTCATCCGCGACGAAAGGCTGGACAAGCTTGAGACGCTGACCGATGTTCGAGCTCATGCCCGTGTCGACGAATGTGATCTGCCAGTCCTGGATGTCGCTCGCCAGAAGGTCCACGGTTCTTCCGCCATTGCTCATCACGAAGTCGTTCGAGACGGTCTCATCGTAATCAAGGAAGTACTTCTTGATGCTGTCCGCTTTGTAACCAAGGCAGAGGATGAATTCTTTGTGTCCGTAGTGCGCGTAGTACCGCATGAGATGCCACAGGATTGGTCGGTAGCCGACAGGCACCATCGGCTTGGGAATCGACTCCGAGTACTCGCGCAGTCGCATACCTAGGCCGCCGCAGAAGATGACTACTTTCATGAATTCGCTCCCACAAAACCGGCCGCCATCCAGACAACCTCGCTTCCTCGGCCCGCGCGACACGCGCCTTCGGCCGCGGTAGAGATTCCATGGCGTGCGGATTGAGTAGACATTGACGCCTGGTGAAGCCCGCGGGCCCTCGCTCGGTCGGTAGGGGCCTTTTGGGCAGCAATGTCATGCGGTTCGGCAGGTCTCCTCAATTCAAAAGCCGTTCGATGAGCGCCGTGGCCGCCGGTCCTCGGGCTGTTCGGGTCGCGTTCGCTGCCCGGCAGGGCGCCGACCCCTCGCGGCGACGGCTTGGTCTGACAGCCAAACTCCTGAGCGGCATCCTGGTCGCGTCGCTCTTCCCAGCCAGCGCGATCGCGGCGGGTCCTATCGCATCCTCCACCTTCATCGGCACGGAGGATCCCCTCTTGGAAAACGGCGCCTGGGCAGCTTTGACGTCGTTGTCACCCAATGGTGGCCGTTTCCAGAAGAACAACGGAGCCTTCCCCGACAAACCCGGTCCCGATCATGCGGGTGCCCGCACCACGGCGGCGGTGCCGGTGGACCAGTTCTCCGAGATCGTCGTCGGGCATGTCGGAACCACGAACAACAACGTGGGCCCGATCGTTCGCGTCCAGGCGTCCGGACCTTCGATCGACAGCCATTACCTCTGGTGGACGAGCCAACCGAATGGCGTCAGCGGCCTCTATCGCATCGACGCGAATGGGACCAGCTACGGGAGTGCCCGGATCCTTGGGAGTTCGTCGGTCGTCGACGGAGATCGGCTCCGACTGATTGCGCGCGGGCCGGTCATTTACGGGGTCAAGAACGGGGCTCGTGAGTTCATCTACAACACCGGCCCCGACACGGTGAAATATTCCACCGGCACGACGGGGATGCTCGCGTGGGCCGGGAATGGTGTGCTCACAGATTCGAAGATCGCGTCGTGGTCGACCGACGCCGCTCCAGTCTCTTTGGGAACGTGGGCCTCGTCGACGTTCGCGGGAGTCGAAGATCCGCTCGACGAAACCGACCGCTGGTATCCGCTGCCGGGCTATTCCGGCTTCAGAAAAGCCGGCGTCGCGATCGGGAAGGACGGGGCACACACCGCCTCGGGGGTGTGGAGCATCGCCCCGCCAGCGAAGCAATATTCAGAGGTCACGCTGGGCACGGTTGCGCGTGGTGGCGGCGGTCCGGTCGTCCGCATCGACCGCACCAACAACGGGCAAACCGGATGGCTGCTGTTTCTCGCACCTGAGAATCTCAGCCTGTCGGGCATCTACAAGATGAACCCCGACGGAAGCTTCACCGGGGTTCGACTCTTCACCCCGGCCATCGTCTCCGGCGACAAGTGGCGGCTGACGGCCGATGGGAACACCCTCGAAGCCTTCCGGAATGGCGTGTCTCAGTTCACGTACACGACGGACGGTTCCTACGCGGCGGGGGACGTCGGGATCGAGGCGTATACCTCGGCATTCACCTTCACGGCCTGGGAGGGCGGCGACACCGGCGGAGGAGACGCCATCCCGCCGTCCCAACCCACGAACCTCGGCGCGACGGCGGTGAGCGCGAGCCAGATCAACCTCGGCTGGACCGCGTCCACGGACAACGTCGGGGTGAGCGGCTACCTCGTGGAGCGCTGCCCGGGCAATCCCTGCAGCGCGAGCTTTACCCAGGTCGGCACGGTCTCGGGCACAACCACGAGCTACAACGACACCGGCCTGGCGGCGAGCACGACCTACGGCTACCAGGTCCGCGCGACCGACTCCGCCGGCAACCGCAGCTCCTACTCGAACAC
>Ga0209806_1000370_pt1 | contig 30219 bp, 29 predicted proteins | sample GraSoiAngelo_152_FD_186166 | JGI IMG/M metagenome (GOLD analysis project Ga0209806, IMG submission 186166) | Grasslands soil microbial communities from the Angelo Coastal Reserve, California, USA - 14_1009_12_30cm (SPAdes) (version 2) | ecosystem: Environmental > Terrestrial > Soil > Grasslands ... | reverse complement strand
GCTCATCGCGTCCTGGAGTCTGCGTTGGCGGATGTGACGCCCGGCGGGCACGTCGGGGCGCGCCCACACCAGCTCGATCGCCTGGAAGCTCAACATCGCCCGGGACCAGCGGCGATAGGCGCCGTGAATCTGATTCAGCTGGTACTCGTAGGGCGCGAACAGCATCGCGTACGGGGAAAGCGGGTCCCTCGGCGCGATCTGATTGAGCGGCGCCAGGAGAACATTCCGCATGCCGAGGAGCTGGATCGGCTCTACCGGACTGCTGGCCAGACATCTTCGGAGTCCGTCCCAATCCCCATGGTCGATCGAGGCCGCGGCCCTGTAACTGTCGAAGACCGGATCTATGCCAACTGGAAGTTCCAAAGCCAGCTGCAGCAACGCTCGGCCATAGACGCCGTCGGTCGTGATCCCGTCCATGACCGTCCCGAGCTCGGCGCGGACGTTCGCCCAGTCACGTTGTGCCATCGCGTCGACAAGCGGTTTTGGAAGGGCCTCGCGCGAGACGGGTGCCCAGAGATCGATATCGGCGGTGTGCGTCGTCAAGGTGGCCGCCAAGCCGCTAGACCTGCATCTCCTCGAGCTTTGCAGCGGCTTCCGCGCGATTCGCAGCACCGAGCTTCGCTCGAGCGTTGGCGAGGTGGCGGGCGATCGTGTGCGGACTCAGGCTGAGACGTTCAGCGATTAGTTGATTCGTCAGACCTTCTGAGGCGAGACGGACGACTTCGACCTCGCGCTCTGAGAGGACCACACCGCGACGACGCCGTTCACCTACAAGCCGAGCGCGGCGCGCGAGCTCGTCGTTACGTCTACCAAGGCGGGCAAGAACCTCGTGTGCGCGCGCAGTCCCGAGCGTGCCGAGCGCCTCGACGGCTGCGATACGAGCATCGAGGGGTGCCGCCGTGTCCTCGATATGGCGCATGGCAACTTCCAGCAAGACGTTCGGTCGTCCAGAAGCGGACGCGAATTCGACGATTGCAGCCGATCTCATCCCGGCTGAGGCCATCCCCAACGCAGCGTCGGCTGCGATATCCGCGGGAACCAGCGATGGACGACGCCACCCAGTGGCCTCAAGCAGTGCGCTAAGCCAGCGGACGACACGAGTCGTTGGGTTGAGTGCCGCCGTCCACGTAAGAGCTGAGATCTGTGCCCAAACCTGACCCGATCGTCGCGCCGACGCCTCTGCGAGCGCGAGATCGTTCGCTTTACGCGTCGCGATGCCACGTAGAAGTTGCGGGAGAACACGCAGGCCAGCGCCAGCTTGTGCAGCCTGGGCGAGGAGGGCAGGTAGCTCGGGGTGACTTGGTTCGTACCGATCGCGGGCCATTTCTGACGCTACACGCCATGAAGCCGCAAGCACCTGCGCCCTTGGTGACCCGAAGCGGACCGAGATCCGGTCGGTAATCTCGACGCAGAGCCGAAACACGTCTTGCCCGGCGAGACTAAGGAATGGCATTTCGTGATTCAGAATTTGCCAAGTACCTAGAGGTGACGACCCAGTCGCTTTTGGTAGGTCTTGGAGGAATCGAAAGTCCAGACGGTCTTCGTCGCCCATGGCGATCGCAACGAGCTCTTCCAAATCCATTGCGATGCGTCGCATTGGTTCTGTTTCATCTCCTAACCTCTGGGCTTCTAGTGAGAGGGCGGCTGCTGTAGGCAACGTCCCAGCTTGGGCCTCTGCAACCGCGAGAAACACCGCGTCCTGCAGTCTTCGGTATCGGAAGTGGCGCCCGGCGGGAACGTCCGGCCTTGCCCACACGACGTCAGTGGCTTGAAACTTCAGCATGGACTTCGCCCATCGGCGGAAGCGACCCAGCATTTGGCTGAATTGGTACTCGTAACCACTGAAGAGCATCACTTGGTGCGGGAGCGAAGCGTCGGGGAGATCCACATGATCTAGGGGAGCCAACAGGATCTCTCGCATACCGACAAGCTCCGCGTGCCCCATGACGTCAGATGCCAGACACTGCCTGAGAGTGTCCCAATCGCCATAGTCGACTGAGACCACCGCGCGGTAGCGATCCAACAGAGGATCGACGTCGAGGGGAAGTTTCATGACCAGTTGCAAGAGTGACCGACCGTACACCCCGTCAGTGACGGCGCCGTCCATCACGCTCTGAAGCGATCCGCGTGCAGCCAGCCAATCGCAGCGGTCTACGGCGTCAACCAGCTCACGCGGCAGTGCTTCGAATGAGACTGGAGCCCACAAGTCGACAGGCGAATCGGATGCCACGCTCCCCACAGCCGCGATGTTAGGGTTCGCTAAAAGATCGCGACCGTTTCCGGCATCGGCTGTTGGCGTTCAATCGGGTTGAAAGAGCCGCCGGTACGAAGATTCAGTCTTCGCCCCGAAGTCTCCAAGGATGTCCCTTGTTTGTGCGATCGATTTCCGCTCGTTGTGGAAGTTTGCCCGGTCGGTAACGCGTAGTGTGCGGGGTTCAAGACGTTTGCCGGTCTCCGCTCCGATCGAAGGACAGCGAAACGCCTCCACGTTTGTTCCTCGGCGGGGCTGGACAAACGAATGCAACCAAAGCCGGTAGCGAGCCGACACCTCCGCTGGGAAGACCGTCGGTACCGCGCGGCGATGCGCCGCTGCAGCCAGCGGTCCCCCAGCCAAGCGCTGATTGAACTGCCGGGTCCGAGCTCAGGGTCGTTTTCCAGGGCTTGTTGGCTGTCCCTGCTCTTCGGAGAGGCATTCGCCGGTGTCTGGCCCGTATCGAAGGGCCGTCCGGCTTAAGGGGGCAGCCGCATCAGCCGATTCCTTGACTGCCAGTCCTTTCTGGGAAGGGAGGTCGTAGTCAAATGCGTCGAGTTGTTGCGATTATCGCCGCGCTAGCTGCGCTTCTGCTTGGCGGGGGCGCCGGCACGTTGGGGTATTAGACAAGGTTTCCAACGCTACTTAGGCGCTTGAGGTGAGCGCGGAGTAGAGGGCCTGCGGGGCCCTCTCTCCGTTTCAGACGGTAACTTGCTTCCCCGGTTGGGCGCTTATCCTGCCCACCCGTGGGGAAGAGGACTCCTAAAACAGACGAACGCTTAATGCTCGCGGCTGTCATAGGGGCTGCTGGCGTAATCCTTATCAAACTCTCGGCACCACCTCCCTTCGACTTCAACCTCGGCTCTTTTGCGTTCTGGTGCTTGGTGACCCTGGTGGCCTCGGTGCTGCCAGTCCGGCTTCCAGGTGATGTCCTCGCAACCCTCAGCACGGGACCACTTATCGCAGCTGTCTTCGATCCCAACTTGGCGAATCCATTTGCTGCCTGCTGGGTCGCTCTGATTGGGACTTTTGAACTTCGTGACATCAGGCGACAGATCCCTTGGTACGGGACGCTCTTTAACAGGGCCAACTTTGTGCTCTCCACATTCGCGGCCTCTCTCACACTGACAGTTACACAGCCCTGGGTGCGACACGGTGACGCGTGGGGAACCTTTGCACAAATCGTTCTCGTGGGACTCGCATTCGCTCTCGTAAATAACTTCCTAAGTGTCCTCGCTGCGAGCGTGCGCACGCACAGCCCGTTTGCAAAGGTTTGGAGCTTGTCAGTGCGGCAGGTTGCCGTAGGCCTGCTCGGTCAAGTCCCGATGGGTTGGCTAATGGCCCAAATCGCTGACGGCGTTGGTTATTGGGCGACGGTTCCGTTCCTCATACCTCTCGCGTTGGCACGTTATACATTCACGAAATACGCCGAGACCCGGGAGCTATTTCTCGGGACTGTCAGCGCGTTGTCGCAAGCGATTGATGCCAAGGATGGCTTCACCCGGGGTCACGCAGATCGTGTTTCGAGAATTGCCGGCGCGATCGCACGCGAGATGGGTCTCGGTGAGACCGAGATAGAGCGAGTTGAGCTCGCCGGGCTTCTTCACGACATTGGCAAGATTGGCGTCGAAGACCGGATTCTCATGAAGCCCGTACGGCTCGACGATGATGAACGCGAGCTCATGCGGAGGCACCCACTCTATGGCGCTTCGATTCTCGAGCCGTCTGCCGCGTTGCGCCCGCTAGTCACCATCGTTCTTCACCATCACGAGAACTACGACGGCTCCGGCTATCCCGAGGGGCTAGCCGGAGAGCGGATTCCGCTCGGCGCGCGAATCATTATCGTGGCAGACGCTTATGAGGCAATGACATCCGATCGCATCTACCGGAAGGCCATAGGCCACCAGAGAGCACTTGAACAATTGAACAGGTACAAAGGACTCCAATTCGATCCGACGGTTGTGAGGGCACTCGAGGGTCTACTTGAGCGGAATGGACCTAGTGCATTCGAAGTGAGTGACTTGCCTCCTATCAACTACGAGACCCTTGCTCAACTACGAATCCGTCTTACGCGCGATCCGCTCTTACGCGACGCGAATGTTGGTTAGCGGTGCGATCCTTGGTTTCATAGCCGGTTTCGCGCTCCGCCGCGATTGGCGACCGCTCCGAGAGTTTCAACTCCGCGCCTTTCCCGTTTTGCTCGCGGCTATTTTGATGCGAGGAGTCGCATTGGCGGTTCCTCGCGTGGGGTTACCCCTCGAGGTCTTAGGGATCGCAGCCATCGGTTTGGTCGCGTTGATCAACAGGCGCACGACGGGAATGGTTCTTATCGCTGTCGGCTGCGCGCTCAACGTGCTGGTGATAGTTGTCAATCAGGGGATGCCTGTGGCCAGCGACGCGCTCCTGTCGGCGGGGGCTGAGATGCCTCACGACCCGCTGCATGTCGTATTGGGCGAGGCAACGAGGCTCCCTGCCCTCGGGGACATCATTCCAGTCGGGCCATTTCACTCGGTCTATTCAGTTGGCGACCTGGCGATCGCTATAGGAGGATTTGTAGTCCCCTTTCGTGCATTACTGAAGTCATGACTGCATTTCGTGTCTTCTGGGTTGCCCAAGCCGTGAGTCGGTTCGGAGACCCCATCACTCTCATAGCTCTGACGACGATTACGTACCGGGCGACCGAGTCCGCCTTCTACACGGCTCTAGCTGTCGTCATCGCTACGGTGCCGTCAGCGGTCTTTGGATTTTTAGGTGGCGCCCTTGCAGACAGGCTCGGCGCACGATCCGCAATGATCGTCGCCGACAGCCTACGAATGGTGTTGATAGCTGCGGTCCCAGTTGCACTTGCAGCGGGATTGCCTCTGGCCGTGCCTTACCTCTGCGTGTTCGCCGCAGCCGTTTGCGCGGCCGTTTTCAATCCGGCGCGCATTTCCATGGTGCCCCAACTTGTACGTCCCGAGCGGCTAACCGAAGCGAACTCACGACTTGGATCCACCGATCGCATCGTTGAGATTCTCGGTTCGGTTGTGGCCGGATTGCTCGTGGCGAGCCTCGGTGCTGGCGCGTTCTACTTCGATGCGTTGACCTTCGGGATCTCGGCCTTGATTCTGTCACGGATCCGCGAACCAAACCCATCGACTTCTGCTTCATGGTCGCTCAAGAGCGATGCGACCTCAGGTTTGCGTTTTCTGCTTGATTCGCCAACCCTCCGTGCGAACACGGTGTTCTCCGTGCTCGCCCAACTCGCGCTACCAATTGTGAACGGCTTGACGCCTGTTCTACTGATCCGGCGCTTTGCAGCAGGGAACATTGATGTTGGCGCGCAACTGTTCGGTATAGCCGAGGCTGCCCTTGCCGCAGGCGCGGCAACCGCAGGGCTGCTTCTTCCTGAGTACCTCGGTAGAACACGCAAAGGTCATATTTTGGTTTCCGGCTTCGGGCTTTACGGAGTGCTGCTAATCGCACTCGCTGGCGCGGGCAGTTTCATTACCGCGGTCGTCATTTTCTTTGCCATGGGAGTTGCGAACATTCTTTTCCTCGTGCCGAACGTGACGATCTCGCAGGAATTCACCCCTGCCGAACTCAGGGCGCGCGTGGCCGGAGCCCGCCTCGCGCTCTTGAATCTGTCGTGGCTTCCGGTATTCGCGATCAGTGGGTACCTCGCAGACCGAATCGAGGCGGCACCCCTGATTGCCGTAGGGGGGTTGATTACCCTAGTGACCGCTTTCGGTGGGTGGCTGTGGCCGACTGTCCGCGACGTCGCCTGAGCGCCGACCGTACGGAGGTCCCAACCCACCGCTCGGTTTGACATGTACGGTCACCGGCACACAAAATGGTCCGGCCGCACGAGGGTTGACCTTTCATTAGCTAATCCTGAGCCCTCGCGGGAAGGAAGCGTACGGAAAGTGGCGCAGAGGACGATTCTCGTCGCGGATGACGACGCATCCATTCGCTCCCTTCTCAAGCAGTTGCTGTCCGACGAGGGGTACAGCGTGGTCGAGGCAACGACCGGGACTGAGGTCGTCGAAAAGGTCAAAGACGTCAACCCGGACCTCGTGATCATGGATGTCCGGATGCCGGAACTCGACGGCATCGAGGCGCTCTCCAAGCTCAAAGTCAGCTCGCCGAAGACAAGCGTCCTAATCATGACCGCGTTCGGCTCGTCCAATAACGCCATCCGCGCCATGGAGCTCGGCGCGTTCGACTACATCACCAAGCCATTCGAGCTCGACAAGATCAGCCACACCGTGAAGCGCGTCATCGAGTACCGGGATCTGACCAGCGAGGTCCAGGTGCTCCGAGACGAGATCAGCTCGCTCGTGCAGACCGAGCGGATCGTCGGCAATTCGCCTGCGATGCAAGAGGTCTACAAGACCGTCGGCAAGGTGGCCAAGGCCGACGCGACCGTCCTCATCACCGGCGAATCGGGCACCGGCAAGGAGCTCGTCGCGGAGGCGCTCCACTACAACTCCAATCGCCGGTCGGGCCCGATCGTGAAGGTGTCGTGCGCGGCTCTTCCCGAGACTCTGCTCGAGGCCGAGCTCTTTGGCCACGAGAAGGGGTCGTTCACGGGCGCGATGACGCAACGCCGCGGTCGTTTCGAAATGGCCGACAAAGGCACGATTTTTCTCGACGAGATCGGCGAGATGAGCCTTCCGATGCAGACGAAGCTTCTCCGCGTGCTCCAGGAGCGCAAGATCGAGCGGGTCGGCTCGTCGCTCCCGATCAAGGTCGACATCCGCATCATCTGCGCGACCAACAAAGACTTGCAAAGACAGGTCGAGCAGCAGAAGTTCCGCGATGATCTCTTTTACCGGCTCAACGTGATCAACATCCACATGCCGCCGCTCCGCGATCGCAAGGAGGACATCCCTGCACTGGTGGAGCACTTCCTCGCGAAACATCGCTACAGCGCGACCGCGCAGCCGGCCGCGATCAGCGAAGAGGCACTGAAGCGACTCATGGAGTACGACTGGCCCGGCAACGTGCGCGAGCTTGAGAACGTCGTCGAACGTGCGGTGGTGCTCTCTCGCGGTCAGATCATCACAAGCCGCGAGCTCCCCTTTGGCGACCACGAGGCCGGCGAGCATGAGGAAGAAGGGGGCGACGAGGTTTCCGTCGAGAAGTCCTTCTTCAAGAAGTCGGTCGCCCAATTCGAGAAGGACCTGATCATGAAAGCCCTGCGTGACGCGAACGGGAATCGCTCAAAAGCCGCGGAAATGCTGGGTATTTACCGCCGATTGCTCTACGCGAAAATCAAGGAATACGGCCTCGAAGGGTACCCGCCGAAGGGCCGAGCGGCCTGATGTTCGCGCTCCTGCGCACATCGCTTCGTTTCTTCGTAATCGGTTTCGTCGTCGGAACGCTCTTCGCTCCGCGATCCGGCGCCGAGACGCGTCGGATGCTCGGCGAGAAGCTCAGGGTCATGGCGAATCAGATCCTCGAGGTCGCAGCGTTCCCGCCGATCGAGTCGCGGACTCCCGTGAAGAGTGACGGCGAAGGTCGCGCGCGACAGAGCGGCACGCGAAGCACGAATGCCCGCTCGTCGTCCTAAGGGAGGCGCCGGACCGATCGTCGTCCGCATCGTCGAAGCGACTGGAGACTCGAAGAAGAGCTGGGACGAGGCGGTCCTCGCGGCCGTGAAGGCGGCAAAGGTCAAGACCCCGGTCGGCGTCGAAGTCGGCCGGCTGTGGGCGGAGCTCGATGGCCCGAGGCTCTCCCGGTATCACGCGTCGGTCAAGGTTGCGTACCGGGAGGCTCAGCGCGTGCCCGTCCGACGTTCCCGCTAGCAGCCAAGTCTCGATATCTGTCCATCTCATTGACACATGATTTGGGCGGCAACAACACTCGCCATCGGAATTCGACGTCAGGGGAGCAACACCCGGTGGCGGAGGCCCAAACGCACGACGCGCTCACGCAGGTCTTGATCGCTAACGATGGCGAGGTGCTCGCGCGTCTTCGTCTTTCGGCTGCGGAGGCCGCGCGCGTTTGCAACGTCACTCCGCGCCAACTCATCTATTGGACGAAGAAAGGTCTCGTGAAGCCATCGACTGATGGCGATCACGACTATGACGTCTTCGCGATGGAGAAGGTCATCCGTATCCGCCAAGCTCTCGAGAAAGGACACTCTCTCGAGAAGGCCGCGCAACTCGTGCAGCGCGAAATAGGCACTCTCCAGGCGGAGGCCAAGCGGCTCGAGGAGATGCCCCCCGACGCCCTTGAAGACGAGCTCCGCACGCGCCTGGAGCGCCTCGAAGCCCGCATTAACGAGCTGCGGCGGGCCCTCCCAGCGTCGCTCACGATCGCGCGCCTGCGCAAGGCCGTCGCGGTGTTGGCCCGCCTGGACGCCCAGGGCGCCCTCGAGGGCACCCAGACGAACGGCGACTCCGCCAAGGCCGTCGCGCTCCGTCTCGGCCGGGCGATCGATGAGCTCGAGCTCCTGCTTCGTGAGGTCCAACCCGTCGGGGCATAACGCGCCGGTACGCTTCGTGTGTGCCTGACGCGCTCGCGCTCATCGCAAACGCCGCCGGCAAGCTCACCCGCGAAGGCCTACGCGCGACCGGACGCGGGGCGACCGCGCTCCCCGGTCTCGTCGCACTCACCCTGGATCCCAACTTCATCCGCGCCCTCTCAGCTGAGCTCGAGCACGGCGTCGCCTGCGTCTCCGGCACGAACGGGAAGACCACCACGGCGCGGATGCTCGCTGACATTTCGCGCACCGCCGGGTGGGAACCGATCCACAACCGGTCCGGCTCCAATCTCGATCGCGGAGTAGCCGCAGCGCTTCTTGCGCAAACCACTTGGTATGCGGAGCCGCGCGGCAACTTCGGTCTCTTCGAGATCGATGAAGCCTCGCTGCCGAGCGCCATCGGGCGTCTCCAGCCGCGCGTCGTGGTGGTCACCAACCTGTTCCGTGATCAGATGGACCGCTACTTCGAGCTCGACGCGCTCGCCAAGAAGATTGGCGACGCGCTCGCTGGCCTTCCGGCCGACACCACGCTCGTCCTGAACGCGGACGATCCGCTCGTCGCGAACCTCGCGCTGCGGCGCGATGCGAAGACGATCTTCTTCGGTGTCGACGATCCCGACGTGGGCGGTGTGGTGCCCCAGGCCATCAGCGACGCGACCCGCTGCCCGCGCTGCAAGACCCCGCTCGTTTACACCCGGGTCGTACTCGCGCACGTGGGCGAGTGGTCCTGCCCATCGTGCGGGCTTAAGCGGCCGCCACGAGATGTGGCGGCGACGAAGGTCATGCTCGGCCCAGACGGGAGCGAGATCGCGCTCGCGGGGACGGTGGGAAGCATCTTCGACTCCGTTCGTGTTCCGATCCCTGGCCTGTACAACGCCTACAACGCGCTCGCCGCGCTCGCGGCGGCCCGCGCGCTGGACCTCGGGCTGGCCGAGGCGATCCGGGCGCTCGCGAATTTCCGTCCGGCGTTCGGACGCCTCGAGACAATCGATTACAAGGGCCGGACGCTCAGGCTTGTCCTCGTCAAGAATCCCGCAGGTTTCAACGCCGCGATCGGTGCGCTCCTCGAGACTGGACGTACGCCGCGTCTTGTGGCGGCGCTCAGCGATCGCGACGCGGACGGTCGCGACGTCTCCTGGATCTGGGACGCCGACTTCGAGGCTCTCGCGCCGTCGGTCGAGCACGCGGTTATCACAGGCTTGCGCGGGCGCGACCTCGCTCTCCGCTTCAAATATGCCGGCCTCGCGAAAGAGCGAGTCGAGGTCGTGGACGATTGGAGCGCGGCAATCGACAGAGCAACGACGCTCGCGCCCGAGGGCGCTGAGGTCGTGGTGCTCGCGACGTACACGGCGATGCAGGCACTGCGCGCGGTTCTCGCGCGCACCGGAGCGACCGTGCCCTTCTGGGAAGATTGAACTGATGGACCTGCGTGTCGCACACCTCTACCCCGACCTGATGAACATCTACGGCGACCGAGGCAACGTCATCGCGCTTTCGCAGCGTGCGAAATGGCGCGGCATTCAGGTCGAAGTGCGGCCCTATTCAGTCGGCGAGTGGGTCGACCCGGAGTGGCCAGATGTGTGGTTCTTCGGAGGCGGCCAGGACCAGGGGCAGGACATCGTTGGGGCGGACCTGGCGGGGAAGAACGGCTCGGCGCTCCGAAAATCGGTCGAGGGCGGGGCTGCCATTTTCTCGGTCTGCGGCGGCTACCAGCTTCTCGGGCACGAGTACGTCCCCGAGATCGGGCCGTCGATCACGGGCGTCGGCATCCTCGATGTCACCACCCGTGCCGGCAAAAAGCGCTTTGTCGGCAACCTGCTTGCGGACTCCCCGGACGGACAGCTCATCGGCTTCGAGAACCACTCCGGTCGGACGTATCTCGGCTCGAGCGCGAAGCCGCTTGGGACCGTGATCGCCGGTAACGGCAACAACGGCGAGGACAAGACCGAGGGCGCGGTGCAGGGGAAAGTGATCGGCTGTTATCTGCACGGGTCGTGTCTACCGAAGAATCCGTGGCTCGCTGATCGGCTGCTCGGGTGGGCTCTCGGTCGACGGCTGAAGGACGTCAAGCTCGAGCCACTCGACGATGGCGACGAGCTCGCCGCTCGTGTCCAGGCCAGTGAGGTGGCTCGCACGAGGACATAGATCGGTACTCGGGTACCGGCTTCAGGTCCTATGCGCCTCCTGCGCGTTGTTCTGTTGACTGCGCCGCGTGTCCCCGGGACTGTTCCTTCGTGGGTCCTTCATCGCGCTGGCTCTCCTTTCGGCTGGAGGATTCGCGGCGAGCGCGGACGATGGCCGGCCGCCGGCGCCGAACGGCGCCGGCCATCCTCCGACCTCCAGCCCAATTCCTCTCACAGAGCTCCGGCCCAGCGAGATCCGTACGGCGCCGGTGCCGACGGCCGCGCCCGGGTCCGATCCGATCAGTGGGCCGCTGCGTCTACCGGAACGCAAGAAGGAGCTCGTCATATTTGTCGGCGGGTACGGCTCGAAGGTCAACGACGGCGCGTTCGATGAACTTATGGCGCGCTTTCCGCCGGATCTCTACGACCTGCGGCGGCTCGGCGATGATCCGCGCTTTCCCTACGACACGTTCGGGAGTGTCGATGCGAACGCCCGCATTCTGACCGACGAAGTTCGCGGAATTGGCGGGGACTACGCCGCGGTGAATCTGGTGTCGCATTCGATGGGCGGTGTGGTCGTCGATCGTGCCTTCGCCAACGGCCTCTCCACGGGAGACGGCGTGCGGACGTACATCGCGATCGCTGGGCCGCACAGCGGCGCGGATTTCGCACGCGCGCCGGCGTTTCTTCTCCCGATCATCGGCCCGGTCAAGGAGATCGTGCGGGCGGGTGGTGTCGTCGCCGCGCGCGATCCGGAGAGCGCGGCGATACGTGACCTGGCGACGGCGCGGCCCATCCGACCACCTGCTGGTGTGGCGCGTGTCGACGCAAGCCTCGCGACCGACGGACTGGTCAATGCGTTTGACGCCCGCGATCCAGGTGTCCCGCAACGCCTCTTCCTGCCGGCGACCCCGCGCGAGCTCATCGATGGACACGGCGGGAGCCTCGTCAACCGTCAGATCGCCGACCTGATCGTGGAAACCGTCCGTACGCACGCGGTCCCACCAGACCGGCGCGATCCGCTGACCCAATTCGTCGCGCCACTCATCTGGAACGAGGAGACACGTTGGTGGCGGCGACTGCTTCTCGTCCTCACGACGGCCGCGTTCTCCCTGTACCTCGTGCGGTGGATCCCGTTCTGCCGCCGCGGGATGGACCAGCTCAACCTGTGGTGCGGTCGGCTCGTTCGTGCGCTCGGTCGATGAGGGGCGAGCGCGGCCAGGCGATCGTCGAGTTCGCATTGCTGCTGCCCCTCCTGCTCGTGGTGATCCTTGGAGTCGTGCTTGTCGCCGAGCTCGGCGTCGCACGCCTCGCGCTCGAACATGCGGCCGCGGAAGCGGCACGAACCGGATCGCTCACCAACGATGACGATCTCGTCCGTAGCACCGCAGCCGCCGCCGTTAAGCCGCTCGATGCGTCTTTAGTGAAGGTGATCATCGAACCGACGCAGAACGAGGCGCCGCGAGTCTCCGCGCCGCGAGGATCACTCCTGCGCGTCCGGTTGCGCTACGCGATCCCGGTGCCGCTCGGATTTGTCGGCCTTCCACGCTTGACCATCGAGGGAGTGGCCGTTCGACGTGTGGAGTGGACTCCGTGATCGAGGAAGGTGGCCAGGCGGCGTTGGCCGTCGTGCTCGCGCTGGCGATCGCAGCCGCCGCCGTCATCGGTCTTCACGGTGCCCAGGAGCGCATCGTGATGGGCGTCCGTGCGCAACGTGCCGGGGAGGCGGCGGTCGAGGCCGCGGCCCAATCCGTGGCGGATCTCTATGCCGCACGCCGGTCGGCCGCAAGAGATCTCGTGTTGGACCCGCGGGTCGTCGAAACCGCACGCGTCGCCGCCGAGGAGCTTGCTCACGAGAACGGATATCGCGGCGTGGAGCAAGTCCAGCTGATGTGCACCGGCAAACGGATCGAAGCGCGACTCGTGCTGAGCGGCTATGCGCACCATGCCGGCTTCAGCGCAGCGGAATGCTCCCCGCCCTGACCTTCACGCGAAAGAGATTCGCGATCCCTCGCCGCCGGCTCCTTCTCGCAGGGGGTGGTTCCGTGTTGTTGGCCGCATCGTTCCTCTCGACGCTGGTCGCCCAACCAGCGCGTCCGGCTGAAGAAGCGGCGGTCGGCAGATCTCTGGCGCAACGGCTTTCCATTTCGACCTGGGCCATCGCAATACCGATGGCGTGGCTCGCCGCGCCCCTGGCCGAGGTTCGAAGCGGCGATAGCGTCGATCTCCTCGCCGTGCGCAGCGGCGATCATCCGATTGCGGTAGCGATCGCAGCCGATCTTCGCGTCATGAGCGCAGACGAACGCGTTGTCGTTTTCGAGGTGAACGAAGAGAGCGCGACCGCGATTGCGACAGCCCGCGCGTCGGGACTGCTCATCGTTCCGCTTCTTCGTTCGACGCATTGACTGTCCGAGTCGCTCTCTACGGAGGGGCCGAACTCCTAGGCGCGGCCGAGGTGCTCGGCTTGATCAGCGTCGATGCCGCGCAAGCGGACATCGCCCTGGTCGACCTCCGTGATGCCGAGGCAACCTCGCGCGCGGCGACCCTCGCGCCGGAGCTTCCGCGTGTTGTCGTTGTCGGCGACGAACAAGTCGCGCTTGCGGGAGCGCTGGGAGTTCCAAGCCGCTCCGTCGCACGATCGTGCGAGCCCGCCGTCTTAGGGCCGCTGATCGCGGCGACCCTCCCGCCGGCCAAGCGCGGCTCGACGCGATCGATCCTCGTGACGTCGGCCCGTGGCGGGGTGGGCAGGTCTCTCCTCGTCGCAAATCTCGCGCGCCGCCTCGCGCTCCTTCGGGCCACGCTCTGCGTCGACCTCACCGGGGACGGGACGCTCAGCTGGTGGCTTGGCGTGACCAGCGGAAGCTGGTCCGATCTCGAAGACCTGACCGACGAGCTGACCGCCGAGCACCTCGGCGTGGTGGCGACCGAGGCCGCGCCGGGGTTGCGAATCGTGGGAGGGCCACCGCACGCGCCAAGCGTTCAGCTGGCGCAGTCCGCGTTCCGTGCCGCGCTCGAGCTCTCGGAGATCGTTCTTCTCGATGCGCCCACTCTCGCGGACGAGCGCACCCGACGGCTCACCGGTGCCGTCGATCGCGTAATCGTCATGAGCTATGACGACCCGATCTCCATCGCGGCGCTCGCGTCCGCCGACGTCCCCGACGAGGCGTGGCTGATCGCGTCGCAGTCGGTGTCCGCGTCGCTCACCGGGCGCGATGTGTTCCGCGCGCTGCCACGCGCCGAGGGCGCCATCGCGGCGGCGACGTCTCGGCCGAGCGCGCTCGGTGGAGCGATCGGAAAGGCGTACGACGAGTTGGCCGAGATCATCGCGATCGACGCAACGTGACGGTCGCCGCGCGCGCCCGCATCGAACGCGGCGTCGTCACGCGTCTTCGTGAAGCGCCCGATGGCCGGCCCCGTCGCGAGCAGCTCCCGGCGGCCCTGCGCGAGACGCTCGTGGACCAACGCCTCGTCATCCCGGCGGGCGAGCTGCGCCTGCTCGAGCGCTGGCTGGAAGACCGGCTCTTTGGCCTCGGCGAGCTCGCACCGCTCCTGCGTGACGACCGCGTGACCGAGGTCATGGTCAATGGCACCCGCGGCGTCTGGGTTGAGCGCGATGGACGGCTCGAGGAGACCGCGATCCATTTCGCCGATCCGGAGGAGATCCTCGTGTTGATCGAGCGGCTCGTCGCGCCGCTCGGCCGACGCATCGACCTCGCAAGTCCGCTCGTCGACGCGCGACTTCCCGATGGTTCGCGGGTGCACGCGGTAATCCCGCCCATATCTCTCGTCGGGCCCGTCCTCACGATTCGCCGCTTCGGGCAGCGGGCGCTCTGCCCCGACGACCTCGTTCGCAACGGGACGCTGCCGCCCGAGGCCATGTCGTACCTCGTCGGCGCGGTACGCGGGCGGCGAAGCGTCCTCGTCTCCGGCGGCACCTCGAGCGGCAAGACGACGACGCTCAACGCGCTTGCGTTCGCCGTGGGCGACCGCGAACGCATCGTGACCATCGAGGACGCCGCGGAGCTCCGCCTTCCGCAGCCCAACGTGGTCGCGCTCGAAACGCGTGCTCCGAGCGTCGAAGGGTCCGGAGCCGTCGACGTGCGTGCGCTTCTCCGAGCGGCGCTCCGCATGCGCCCCGATCGGATCGTCGTTGGCGAGGTGCGCGGTGGGGAAGCCCTGGACATGTTGCAGGCGATGAATACCGGGCACCGCGGGTCCTTGACCACCGCGCACGCGAACGGCGCGCCACACGCGCTGATGCGGATCGAGACGATGGCCCTCATGGGTGGCATCGATCTGCCGCTCGAGGCCATTCGCGAGCAGATACGGCGCGGCATCGACGTTGTCGTGCATCAAGAACGCGACGCGGCTGGTGTGCGCAGGATCACTGAGATCGCGGAGCTCTCGCCGGAGCGCGGCGACCCGTACACGCTCCATCGGGTCTACCCGTGATCGCGATGCTTCTCGCGATCGTCGGAGTGACGCTCCTGGTCCTCGACGAGCGACGCGCCGCAGCCGTGATCGCAGCCGCCGCGAGGCTCGATCCGCGCGCACGATCGGGAATGCGCGAGTGCCGGCTGGCTCTTCCGGGCCTCGTCGACGCGGTCGCCGCCGCCCTCTCGAGCGGTCTGTCGGTGCAGCTGGCCCTCTGCGAGGTCGCCCCGACGCTGCCCCGTGCTCTGGCGCTCCCGACCGAGCGCGCCGCAGCGGCCATGGTCCTCGGTGCATCCGTTGACGACGCCGTCGGCGCCTACGCCGGCGTCGTCGCCGGCGAGGACCTCGCACCGTTCGCGATTGTTCTCGGTGCCTTCGCGCGAAGTGGCGGCAAGATCGGTCGGAGCCTTGCACGTGTCGCCACCCTCCTGCGCGGACGCATCGCGCTCGAAGATGAGCGCAGCGCGCTCACGGCGCAGGGGCGTGCCTCGGCGATGGTGCTCGTCGCGTTGGCACCGCTCGGCGGCGCGTTCTTCGCGGTGATGACACCCGAGTACCTCGCGGTGATGTTCGATCGCGGCCGTTGGCTACTCGTTGTCGCCGTCATTCTCGAGGTCGTGGGGGCGCTCTGGCTCTGGCGGATCCTCCGCCTTTCCTCGCCGGGTGCCGATCTCGCGACGCTTCTCGATGCCGTCATCGTTGGTCTGGAGGCAGGCCTCACCTTCGAGCTCGCCCTCGCAGCGCTCGTCAACCGCGCGCCGATGGTGGCTCGGCTCCCCGAGGCGCGTCGCCTTCTCGCCGATCTCGCCTTGGGCCGCGGGGCGAGTGAGGCCTTCGCAGCATTTGGGAGCGCCGGCCCCACTGAGGCTCGGGTCGCGGCGCTGGTCCGCGCAGCGACACGATTCGGCTCGCCTCTCGCGAGCCTTCTCGTGACGCAAGCCGATGCACTTCGTGCGAGCGATCGTCGGCGCGCGGAATCGCAGGCCCGCCGACTACCCGTGCTGATGCTTTTTCCGCTGGCGGTCTGCGTCCTCCCGGCGCTGCTTTGTGTCTTCCTTGGACCTCCTCTGCTGTCCCTGTTGGCCTAGGGGGGTGTCAAAACGGGAGACAAACTAAGCAATTTGCGGGGGATCCTTGGTGCGGCAGGCAGAATTAGGCCTAGCCCAAACGTCAGAGGTACGACCTTCCTAGTTGTCGGAGGTTAACCAGACGGGCAGGCTTGCCACAGATCACAGGAAAGGGGGACCGAAAATGCTCGCATTCCTGCGCGACGACGAAGGCCAGGGTCTGGTCGAGTACGCACTCATTATCGCCGTCATCGCCATTGCCGTTATCGTCGCGATGATCTTCCTGCGCGGCCAGATTACGAACATCTTCAGCAACATCGGCAACAACCTCACCTAGACATCGCAAGCTGCTGAATACGACGACCGGGCGGCGCCTCCAAGACGCCGCCCGGTCCGTCTTCTAAGGGGACAGCGAAATAGACGCAGTGCGAGCTGTCGAGGACGCGATCCTGGTCGCTTTCGTTGCCGCCGTCGTCTACACGGACTGGCGCTATCGGCGGATCCCCAACGCCTTTACCTATCCCGTCATGGCCGCGGGCCTCGTTCTCGGCGCGCTCGAAGCGGTGCCGGGCGAGGTTTTCGTGAAGGGTCTCTTCGATCATGCAGCCGGGCTAGTCGTCGGATTCCTCATCGCGTACCCGTTCTACGCAATGGGCGGGCTGAAAGCCGGCGATGGCAAGTACCTCATGGCGGTCGGCGCCCTCCGTGGCCTGGGGCTGCTCCTTGGCGGCGCGATCTACGGCGCGCTTCTTGGAGGCGTCATCGCTCTTGGTTTCATCGCGGTGCGCCGGCTGCGACCCGCGAACGGTGCCAGCGCCGCGGTCGGCGGGGTGATGAAGACGTGGATCCCGTACGGCGTGGCGCTCGGGCTTGGCACCCTCCTCGCGCTCGCGCTCGAGCTCTCCGGTCGCCTTCCGGGAGCGGCGATGTGATCGGCGTTGCGACACCCGTCTCGCGCGGCGACCTCTTGCCTGTATATTCCCGACCGGGCGAAGGGCGCGAACAACGTGACTCCGTGAGCGAGCGTTAGTAGGGGAGTTATGGCCGAAACCGAGAAGATCCGCATCCTGATCGTCGACGACATCGCCGACACTCGCGATAACCTCGCGAAGCTGATCGGCTTTGAGCCGGACATGGAAGTCGCCGGCACCGCCGACGGTGGCCAGGCTGCGGTCAACCTCGCCAAGAAAGAGCGGCCTCACGTGATCCTGATGGACATCAACATGCCGGACATGGACGGGATCACGGCCACCGAGATCATCTCCAACACCGTGCCCGAGTCGCCGATCATCATGATGAGCGTCCAGGGCGAGCAGGACTACCTGCGCCGCTCGATGCTCGCCGGCGCGCGCGAGTTTCTGGTGAAGCCCTTCTCAGCGGACGAGCTGATCAACGCGATCCGCCACGTCCACGAACTCGAGAAGGTGAAGCGCGCCCGCTACGCCGCGGTCGCGCCCGCGGCGGCGGCTCCGGCGAATCCTCTTGCGGCGGCACCCGGCGCCCGGCAGACCGGCGAGATCATCACGTTCTTCTCGCCCAAAGGCGGTGTCGGACGGACGACGATCGCGACGAACCTCGCTGTTGCGTTGCATCAGCTGTCGCAGAAGCCCGTCGTCCTCGTCGACGGAAGCCTTCCTTTCGGCGACATCGCCGTGATCCTGAACATGAGCCCGAAAGCGAAGACCATCGCCGACCTCATCGGATCATTCGAGAACACCGACTCCGACGTTCTCGAGTCGGTGCTCGTTTCGCACTCCACCGGCATCAAGGTGCTTCTCGCGCCGCCGACGCCGGAGTCGGCCGAGTTGATCACCGGCGCGAACATGAAGCACATCCTCGAGCTGCTGCGCGAGCGCTACGCCTACATCGTTGTCGATACATGGCCTTCATTCCAAGAGCAGGTGATCACGATGCTCGACGTCGCCGACGTGATCCTCACGCTTATGACGCTTGAGATCACGAGCCTCAAGAACGTGCGCGTATTCATGGAGATCGCCGAGAAGCTCGGTTACGGGAGCGACAAGGTGCAGCTCGTCGCGAACCGCAACGACAGCTCGGGTGGCATCAAGGCGTCTGACGTCGAGGCCAGCCTCGGCCGCAAGATCCCGCACACGATCGTTTCCGACGGGCGAACACTGGTACTGGCCGTAAACCGCGGCGTGCCCTTCGTGATCAGTCATCGTGAGAGTCAGGTTGCAAAGGACATCTTCACCCTCGCACAACGCATCACGGCCGAAGCGCCGGAGACCGCGGCTGCAGGCGCCCCGAAGGCAGCGGCCCGCACCGGGGGTATGCGTCTCTTCGCGCGTTAGCCCTGTCGCGCTGATCCCCGTCTGAACCCTTTACAAGCGTTTCCGGGTCATACATTTCGCTGTCGAGGGAGCAGGTGCCTGGATAACGGGCGCCGGAAGGCAGGGTTAAACACGCACAGATGTCGCTTCTAAGACGCATCGAAGGCGCCCGCCCGGGTCAACCGGAACAGCCACAGCAACCCGGCGCACCCCAGCAGCCCCCGAAGCCGCCCGCCGAGGGCCCACTCTCGCAGTCCACCGCTCCAGCGCGCGACGCACAGCGCGACGTTCGCTCGCGCCTGCAAAGCCGGATCATCAACAACCTCGACCCGCGACTCGATCTGTCCGACGCAAAGGCGGTCAAGTCGTCCATCGAGGAAATGTTCAACAAGTTCATCGACGAAGAAGGCATCGTCGTGACCCGCGTCGAGCGTCAGCGAATGCTCGAGCAGATCATGGACGAGATCCTCGGCTTCGGCCCCATCCAGCCGCTCCTGAACGACGACAGCATCACCGAGATCATGGTCAACGGGCCATTTCGCACGTACGTGGAGCGCAAGGGCAAGCTGCAGCTGTCCGACGTGACATTCGTCAGCGACGAGCACGTCTCGCGCGTGATCGAGCGGATCATCGCGCCGATCGGCCGGCGCGTCGACGAGGCGAAGCCATTCGAGGACGCGCGTCTTCCGGACGGCTCGCGGGTGAACATCATCATCCCGCCGCTCGCCCTCAACGGGCCCACCGTGACCATCCGAAAGTTCCCGAAGTACCGCATCACCGTCGAGGACTACATCAAGTTCGGCACGGCGACGGCAGAGATGATGGAGTTCCTCCGCGCGTGCGTAGAAGCGCGCCTGAACATGTACATCTCCGGCGGCACCGGCTCAGGAAAGACGACCCTTCTCAACATCCTCTCCGGCTTCATCCCCGAGGACGAGCGCATCATCACGATCGAGGACGCGGCGGAACTCAAGCTCGTCCAGGATCACGTCGTTCGCCTCGAATCCCGCGCGGCCAACATCGAGGGCAAAGGCGCCGTCACGATCATGGATCTCGTCCGGAACGCTCTTCGTATGCGCCCTGAGCGCATCGTCGTCGGTGAGACGCGTGGTGGCGAGGCCCTCTCGATGCTCCAGGCCATGAACACCGGCCACGACGGCTCGCTGTCAACGGGCCACGCGAACTCCCCGCGAGACATCCTCGCCCGTCTCGAGACCATGTGCCTCATGGCCGGCGTCGAGCTGCCGGCGCGCGCGATCCGCGAGCAGATCGCCAGCGCGCTCGACCTGATCATCCAGATCTCGCGGCTCAAGGACGGGTCCCGCAAGATCACGAACATCACCGAGGTCCAGGGTATGGAGGGCGAGACGATCGTCCTTCAAGACGTGTTCGTCTTCGAGCAGACGGGCTACGTCGACGGAAAGGTCCAGGGCAAGCTCCGGCCGACTGGCATCCGTCCCAAGTTCTCGGAGAAGTTCGAAGCGGCCGGCATCAAGCTCCCACAGAACGTCTTCGGCGACATGTCCGCCGGCCTTCGTTGATCGGTCTCCAATACATCATCCCGGCGACCGCCTTCATCGGCGTGTTGCTGTTCTTCTGGGGGATCTCGTCGATGCTCGGCGGGTCGTCCCCGGAGTCGCTCGGGGCGCGCATGCAGCGCTACGCCGGTGGCCAGCAGGCGGCGGCGCCGGAGGCCAAGAAGGAGCGCAAGCGCTCGCGCCGAGACGTCGATCCGTTCGCGACCCTGTCGGGCGATCTGCAGGACAAGCGCTTCGCCTCACGGGTTCAGCGCGACCTCGCCCGTGCCGACCTTCGCCTGCGCGTCGCCGAGTATTACTACATCCGCATCGGCTCAGCCCTCGGTCTGGCCGCGGTCCTTCTGCTGGTTCGCGATCCCCTCTCCGCCGTGGTGGGAGCGCTCCTTGGCTACTTCCTGCCGCGGATGTGGGTCGGTCGTCGCATCGGTAGCCGCCTCAACGCCTTCAACAAGCAGCTCCCCGACACAATCACGCTCCTTTCGAACTCGCTCCGTGCCGGCTCGAGCTTCCTCCAGTCGATCGAGCTGGTGTCGCGCGAATCTCCGGCGCCGATGGGCTCGGAGATGGGGCGTGTCGTTCGTGAGGTGAACCTCGGTCTGAGCATGGAGGAGGCGCTCTCGAACATGGTGCGGCGCATCAAGAGTGATGACCTCGACCTGATGGTCACCGCCATCGGCGTCCAGCAGCAGGTCGGTGGGAACCTCGCCGAGATCCTCGACACGATCGCCTTCACCATCCGCGAGCGGGTCCGGATCAAGGGCGAGATCCGCACGTTGACGGCGCAAGGACGCTACTCGGGTTACCTCGTCGCATTCCTGCCGATCGGGATCATGATCACTTTGAACTTCATCAACCCCGAGTTCATGAAGCCGCTCTTCAGTGAGCTGATCGGACAGATCCTTCTCGTGGTCGGGGCGATCATGATGGGTATCGGCTTCTTCGCGATCCGCAAGATCACGGACATCAAGGTCTAGCTGTGGAGATCCTCATCCTCGCCGGCGTCGTCGGGTTCGGGGTGTTCCTCGTGTTCGCGTCCTTCCTCGTCGGGCAGCAGCTCGACCCGGTGCAGGCGCGACTGCAGCAGATCTCCGTTCGCCCGAGGACGCTCGAAGAGCTCGAGCTGCAGCGGCCGCTCGCCGAACGGACCCTGAAGCCGATCGTCCAGGGCCTCGCGGCGATCATCTCGCGCTTCTACCCCGCCAACACGGCGCGGTCCCTCCAGATACGCCTCAAGCGGGCGGGCATGGAGACGACGAGCGTCGAGTTCTTCCTCGGCGTCAAGGCCTTCGTCGCGATCGTTGCGGCCATCGCCGCCTCCTCGCTCCTGAACCTGCTCACGAGCGACCCGGTGTACACCGTGGGTGGCCTGTTCGGCGGACTCATCCTCGGCTTCCTCGCGCCGGATCTCTATCTGAGCAGCCGCGCCGGCGGCCGAGCCGGTGCGATCCTCGACCAGCTACCCGACGCGCTCGACCTCCTCACGATCTCGGTGGAGGCCGGCCTTGGATTCGACGCCGCGATCATCAAGGTCACCGAGAAGATGAAGGGGCCGCTCACCGAGGAGCTCAAGCGCGCCGCCGCCGAGCAGCGTGTCGGCAAGTCGCGCCAGGAGGCCCTCCGCGGCATCAACGACCGCGTCGAGGTGAAGGAGCTCCAGAACCTCATCTCCGCGATCATCCAGGCTGATCAACTCGGTGTGTCGATGTCGAAGGTGCTGCGCATCCAGTCCGAGCAGATGCGCACCGATCGCCGCCAGCGGGCCGAAGAGAAGGCGGCGCGCGCGCCAATCCTCATCATGCTTCCGACCGTCGGATGCATCTTCCCCTCGCTCTTCATCGTGATCCTCGCGCCTGCCGCTCTTTCCGCGATGAAGTCCTGCGGCTCGGTCTAGAACGCTCCGCGGCCCCCTGAAGATCACCAACCGCACGCGCGGAACGGTGCTCGCCACCCGCTGCGATGTCGCGAATAGCTTCCTGACCCGGGGTTTCGGGCTCATTCTTCGGTCGAGGCTCGCGGATGGAGAAGGCCTCCTCATCACCAGGACCGGTTCGATCACGATGTTTTTCATGCGGTTCGCGATCGATGCCGTGTTTGTGGACCGATCGATGCGCGTCCTCCGTGTCGCCGAAAATCTTCGTCCCTGGGTACCGGCGGTCGGCGCGCCCCGCGGGACCGACTCCGTGTTCGAGCTTCCCGCAGGTACGGCGTCCCGGACCGGCACGCAAGCCGGTGACGAACTCATCTCGTCGGAGTCGACCGAACGGTGAGGGAGCTCGCGCTGGCAGCCCGCGATGTCCTGCTCGCGCCACGCTGCGCCGGCTGCGGCGAGCCCGGGAGCTGGTTTTGCGTCTCCTGCCGCGACGACTGCGAGCCGATCGAGCACAACGGTGGGCTGACCCTTCGGGCGGCGGGCGCCCACGCCGGCCCTCTCCGCGCCGCGGTACGCCGGCTGAAGTACGGTGGCGAGCCTGGTCTGGCCGAGGACCTCGGCGCGCTGGTCGCGCTCGAGCTCGCCCGCGATCTCGCGCGCGGCGTGACGATCGACGCGATCGTTCCCGTGCCGCTCCACCGTTCGCGCGCGATGGCGCGCGGCTACGACCAGGCGGCCTTGCTCGCTCGGGCCGTCGCCACTCGCACCGCGCTACCTCTTCGGCCCTCGTTGCATCGGATCCGCGCAGGCCGCCCGCAGATGGAGCTCGATCGAGTGGCGCGCGCAGCGAACATCCGCGGAGCGTTCGTGGCCGAGTCCGGCTCCCTCCGTGGGCTGCGCGTGGCCGTCATCGACGATGTGGCGACGACGGGCGCGACTCTCGGAGATGCGGCCGCCGCGGCACGGGCCGCCGGCGCCCGTGCGGTGCGCGCCTACGTTGTGGCGTTCGAGGAATGACGCGCTCGCGCTGGGTCGTGCGCGGGCTTCTCCTGTTCGTGCTCGCCTTCGCCAACCTGAACGACATCCGAGCCGGCGAGGCGACGCGGGGCGGGGAAGCGCCGGGCCTCTGGTCCCCCGACGTCCTCCCGAACGCGCTGTTCGCGTGGACAGTCATAAGGGAACACGACGTCGACTACGACGAATTCACCGCACCTGGCGGGACGACGACTGGCAAGCTCGACCGCGAGGCGTACTTCTTCCGCGCGTGCGGCGTCTCGACAGCCACAGCGCCGCCGACGGCGAAGCGCAGCCAGGGCGGCCCGCCGGCGCCGGGTCCGAACGATCACGTCTGCTCGGTCTTCCCGCCCGGCATGGGAATTCTCGCGCTGCCGTTCTTCGCGCCGTTCGTTCTCACCGGGTGGAACGCCCTCGATCTCGGCCTGCTCGTGCACGGCGGGCACGTCGTCGCCGCCATCGTTGAAATCCTTGCGACGCTCATGCTCTGGTCGCTGCTCCGTCGCTTCGCGACCCCGCGCTGGTCCCTCGTGCTCGTGCTCCTCTATTTCCTCGCCACGAGCGTTCGGACGGTCGCGAGCCAGGCGCTCTGGCAGCACTCGGGGGTGCATCTCGCTGTGGCGTCCGCGCTCTGGCTCGTTCTGCGAGAAGAGTCGGTTCCGCTCTCCCGTGATTTCGCGGCCGGCCTCGTCCTGGGACTCGGCGGCGTGGTCCGCCAGACTGCGGCACTCGTTGCGCTCGGCCTCCATGGATTCCACCCGAGGCGGATCATGCTGATCCTCGTTGGCGCAGCCATTGGCATCGCCCCGCTGCTCGCGTACAACGACCTCGCCTTCGGCTCGCCACTCGAGCAGGGCTACGGGACGAAGTCGTTCGCCACTCCGCTCCAGACGGGCCTGTACGGGCTCCTGTTCTCGCCCTCGAGGGGGCTTTTTGTGTACACGCCGTACCTCGTCTTCGCCTTCTTCGCGCTCTTCCGCGCCTGGCGGTGGCCGGGTGAGGTCGCGGGTCGCCTGCGCGGGCTGTCGCTCGTTTGGATCGCGACGCTCGCGCTGTACGCGACGTATTCGGAGTGGTGGGGCGGCCGGGTGTTCGGCTCGCGGTTCCTGGACGACCTCGCGCCGGTGCTGTTCGTGGCGATCGCGTGGGGCACGTCCGTGGGCATGCTTCGGTCCCGCTTCGCGCTCGTCGTCTTCGGGCTCATGGCGGCATGGTCGTTCGTGCTCTTTCAGGTCGCCGCGTTCCTCTATGACAAGGGCTGGGACACGATGCCCGTCAACGTGAACGACGATCCGTCGAAGCTCTTCAACTGGAGCGATCCGCAGTGGCTCGCCGTCCTCCGCTTGGTGCCTTCCGCGGACGAACGCGTGATTGCCGGCGTCCTTTTGAGCGCGCTCGTGCTCCTGTTGCTCGTCCGACTCGAATTGCGTGCTGACCGCGGGAGTGAGCTAGCGTCGCACGTGTGAGCGCGTTCCTGATCTTTTTTGGCCGCGGAGGTTCGAGCGACCTCGAACGACAGCTCGATACGGTGAAGCTCGCGATCGGGAGGGTGGTGCTCGGCCGTGCCGCCGATGCCGGCTTTTCGCGCCTCTACGCAGTCACGGATGATGCGGAAGCCGCCGCGGCCTTCCGTGCGAGGGGCGCCGCGATCCTCGCCCCGAAGACGCGACCGTTCCATTTCGGGCAGGAGCTCGCGCGGATCGTGCACGAGAAAAAGCTCGACCGGGTGTGCACGATCGGTGCGGGGGCCGGCGCGCTTCTCACGACGCACGATCTGCAAGGGCTGCGTGAGGATCTCGAGTCCAGCGAGGCGCTCGTCCTTTCGAACAACTCGTACTCAGCCGACCTCGTGGCGTTCACACCGGCATCGGCCCTGGACGCGATCGACCTGCCGGCGACCGACAATCCCCTGCCACGGCGCCTCCACCAGCAGGCCGGACTCTCGTCACGTCAGATGGAGAAGTCCGCGGCAAGCCTTCTCGACGTCGACACCCCCACCGACGCCGCGCTCCTGGCCCGCCATCCGCGCTGTCCCCCCGAGCTGCGCGACCTGGCCGCGTGGCAGGACGTGCTCGGCGACCGGATCGACGCGCTTATGCGTATCGTGACGACACCCGACAAGGAGCTCCTCGTTGCCGGCAGGGTCGGCGCGCCGGTCTGGACATTCATCGAGACACAGACCGCGTGTCGGGTCAGGATGCTCGCCGAGGAGCGCGGGATGCAGGCGGCCGGTCGCGACGTCTCCGGCGAGGCGCGGAGCGCCCTGGGATTCCTCTACCAGCTGGTCGGGCCTCGCGAGTTCTTCGCGAGAATGGGAGAGCTCTGCGACGGCATGCTGTTCGACATGCTCGTGCTCTTCGCGCACCTCGGCTGGCGACCAGGGGCGGAGGAGCGGTTCGCCTCGTACCTCTTCATGGCCGATCGCATCGCGAACAAACCGCTGCGTGAATTCACAGAGGCGGCGCGCGACGCACCATTCCCGCTGCTCCTTGGAGGCCACACGCTCGTCTCGGGAGCGTTCTGGACGATGGTCGAAGCGGCCTGGGCGGGCCACCCCGAGCCTTGAACCCCCTCTTTGACCACCACGTGCACAGCGACCGCTCGGACGGCACGGTGTCCCTCGCGGATCGCGCGAAGAGTGTGGCGCTGCGGCCGCACGGGGTGTCAGACCACTACCCCTGGAAGGAAAAGCTGCGGAACGAGGACGACCTGAAGCGCTACATCGAGGACGCCTCGCGGCTCGGCCTTCGCGTCGGCCTGGAGTACGACCTCGGGGTCGCGCCGCCGCTCAGCGCGAGCACGCGCGAGTCGCTGCATTACCTCATCGGTGCGATCCACCAGATCACGATCGATGGAATCAAGATCGCCTACGACGACGCCGGTGCCTTCATCAAGGGCCGGATCAAGACCTTCAAAGAACGCGCGCGCTTCGGGGATCCGGAGCTGCAGAAGCGACTCCTCGAGCGCACGCTCGAGGTGGTCGCGGAGGGGATCGAGCGCGATCGCATCGACATCCTCGGCCACCCGACGTTCTCCGCACTGCAGGCGCTCGGCGATCCCGAACGCGTGTACCCCGAGGAGTGGCAGGAGCGGCTGATCGATCTCTGCGTGAAAGGCGGCATCGCGGTCGAGGTCAACGAGAGCTACGGCGTGCCCCACCGCGAGTTCCTCATCCGCGCGGCACGCGCTGGCGCTCTCTTCTCCGTCGGCACGGACACGCATTTCGAGATCAAGCCGCTGGACAAGACCGACGCCATGATCGCCGCCGCCGCCCTCGACCGGGCTCGCTTCATGGCCGGTAGCCGCCTCGCCCCGAGATAGCGCCCGAGTCAGGCCGCCGGGGCGTCCTCCGCCAGCAGCTCGTACACGAGGAGCCCGATCGCGACCAGAAGCAGCAGGTGCACCGCGTTGCCCCCGAGGTTCGCGGCCTGCGCCACGAACCACGCGACGACGAGCACCCAGACCACCGTCCAGCGCAGCCGATGCCCCGTCGCGATGGTCACGATTTCGGAGGCTAGCGCCCGTATACTTTTCATGCAGGACGACCTGCGATTCGCGGCAGAGAGGGGAGCCGTGTTCCGAGGACTGTCCGTCTACACCGGAAACGCCCACCCCAAGTTCGCCAAGGATATTTGTGACCATCTGGAGATCCCACTGGGCCTTCGAGACCTCTTCAAGTTCCCGAACGACAACATCTTCGTGCAGATCAAAGAGAACGCCCGCGAACACGACGTCTTCATCGTGCAGTCGCTCGTTGGCCCGTCGGTCAGCGACGCGATCATGGAGCTCTTGATCATGCTCGACGCGTTCAAACGGGCGTCCGCCGGACGCATCACCGCCGTCATGCCTTACTACGCATACGGCCGGAGCGACAAGAAGGATCAGCCGCGGGTCCCGATCACGGCGCGCCTGCTCGCCGACATCATCGGCGTCGCCGGCGCCGACCGTTTCCTGACCATGGACATGCACCAGATGCAGATCCAGGGCTTTTTCAGCATTCCCGGTGACGAGCTCTCCGCACGCAATCTGCTGGTCGAGTCTTTCCGTTCCATCGTCGAGAAGGATCCCGACGGCATCGCGCTGGTCGTGCCGGACCTGGGCTACGCGAACGCCGCCCGGCGCATCGCCGAAGACCTGAAGATCCCGCTCGTCTTCATGCAGAAGACCCACCGGGACAACAGCGGGCGCAGCGAGATCGTGAACGTGATCGGGGACATCGACAAGACCCGCGTGATCATCATCGACGATGAGATCGACACCGGCACGACAATCCTCAACGCCGTTCGCATCCTGCAGGAGCGCGGCGTCAACGAGATCTACGTCGGCTGCACCCACGCCGTACTCTCGGGGAACGCCGCGCAGAAGCTCGCCGAGAGCGGCATCGTGAAGCTGATTACGACCGACACCGCGCCCCTACGGCCGTCCGCCCGCGACACCGAGAAGTTCGAGGTCCTCACCGTGGCGCCTCTCTTTGCGGAAGCGATCCGGCGCATCCATGAGGGCGAGTCCGTCGGGGCGCTGTTCAACCCGCCCGGGTTGCAGCTGCCGCTTCAGGTCACCTAGCGATCGCAACTCGCAGTCCCGTGAGCTTCATCGGCGGGTTGTTCGACTCGAACGAAGGCGAGCTTCGCAAGCTTCGCAAGATCGCCGTGCGCATCAACCAGCTCGAGCCGGAGATCGAAAAGCGTAGCGACGCGGAGCTCGCGCGGAGCACCGCGATCTTCCGCGACCGCCTGGCCAAGGGCGAAACCCTCGACGACATCCTTCCCGAGGTCTTTGCGTCCGTCCGTGAGGCCGCGAAGCGGACGCTCAAGCAGCGCCATTTCGATGTCCAGCTCATGGGTGGTCTCGCGCTCCACAAAGGCCACATCGCCGAGATGCGAACAGGAGAAGGCAAGACGCTCGTGGCCTCCCTCGCGCTCTACGCGAACGCGCTTGAGGGGAAGGGCGCCCACCTCATCACGACAAACGACTACCTCGCCAAGACCGGTGCGGGCTGGATGGCCCCCATCTACCACGCGCTCGGCGCGACCGTCGCATACATCGCGCACGAGAAGAGCGCGATCTACGACCCGGCCGTGGAGCTCGAGGCGGTCGATCCGCGTCACCGGCATTGGCGCGACGTCAGCCGTCGCGAGGCCTACGAGGCCGACATCACCTATGGCCAAAACAGCGAATTCGGCTTCGACTACCTGCGCGACAACATGGCCATGGACCTGAACGACCAGGTCCAGCGCCGCGGTCTGCACTACGGGATCGTCGACGAGGCCGACTCGATCCTCATCGACGAGGCTCGCACGCCGCTCATCATCAGCTCCCCGGCCGAGGACGCGACGGAGACGTACTACACGTTCGCACGCGTGGCTGCCCAGCTGCAGCCGGAGACCGACTACGTCATCGAGGAGAAGTTCCACTCGGTCGTGCTCACCGAAGAGGGCATCGGGCGCGCGGAGAAGCTCCTGCGGGTGAAGAACATGTACGAGGGTGACGTCACCGCCGTGCACTACCTCGACAACGCGGTGAAGGCGAAGGCCCTCTACCACAAGGACAAGGAGTACGTCGTCAAGGACGGTGAGGTGGTCATCGTCGACGAGTTCACCGGGCGGCTTATGCCCGGTCGGCGCTGGAGCGACGGCCTCCACCAGGCCGTCGAGGCGAAGGAAAACCTCAAGATCCAGCGAGAGACGCGGACCTTCGCGACGATCACGATCCAGAACTACTTCCGCATGTACACGAAGCTCGCCGGCATGACCGGTACCGCGGCGACTGAGGCCGAGGAGCTCTACAAGGTGTACAAGCTCGAGGTCACGCAGATCCCAACGAACAAGCCGATGGTCCGGAAGGACAATCCCGACCTCGTCTACAAGACGGAGCAGGGCAAGTGGGACGCCGTCGTCGCCGAGGTCCAGGAGCGCAACGCGGCCGGGCAGCCGGTGCTCATCGGCACGACGAGCGTCGAGAAGAGCGAGCGTCTTTCGGACCAGCTGCGCCGGCACGGGATCAAGCACGAGGTCCTCAACGCCAAGAACCACGAGCGCGAGGCGCTGATCATCGCGGATGCCGGTCAGCGCGGGTCCGTGACGCTGTCGACGAACATGGCCGGCCGCGGTGTCGACATCCTCCTCGGGCAGGGGATCACCGATCTGGGAGGGCTGCACGTCATCGGCACAGAGCGCCACGAGGCGCGACGCATCGACAACCAGCTGCGGGGTCGGTCCGGGCGCCAGGGTGACCCCGGCAGCTCGAGGTTCTTCAGCTCGCTCGAAGACGACCTCATCCGCATCTTTGCCTCCGAGCGCGTCGCCGGTCTCATGGCGCGCCTCGGCTTCGACGACTCGACGCCGATCGAGTCCGGCATGGTCACTGGCGCGATCACACAGGCGCAGATCAAGGTCGAGGGGCGCAACTTCGACATCCGCAAGCGTGCACTCGAGTTCGACGACGTCCTCAACAACCAGCGCAACGTCATCTATGGCCAGCGCCGCCTCATCCTCGAGAAAGGCGACGTTCGCGAGACCATCCTCGAGTTCCTCCGGCAGGAGGCGGATGGCCTCGTCGACACGGCCGCGGGGACGCCGGACCCGGAGGATTGGGATCTCGACAAGCTTGCCGCGGGGCTCGGGCCGATGCTCAATCGCCCGGACCTCGCGGCCACGAGCTTCGGCGAGCTACGGAACCAGAACGACCTGCGCGATCGCGTTGCCGAGATCGTCGAGGAGACCTACGAAGCCCGAGAGAAAGAGCTCGGCGACGAGCTCGCCCGTGCCGTCGAGCGGTGGGTGCTCCTCCGCACGATCGACACGCACTGGATCGAGCACCTCACCGCGATGGAGGAGCTCCGCGAGGGTATCTATCTCCGCGGCTACGGGCAGCAGGATCCGCTCGTCGCCTACAAGCGGGAGGCGCATGGATTCTTCGAGGAGATGGAGGCGCGCATCGCAAGTGGCGTCGCCCAGACCATCCTTCGAGTGACGGTACGGACCGCTGAACAAGCCGAGCAGGAAGAAAAAACGCAGACGACGCAAACGAGTGCCAGCAGTACCACGACGACGCGAACGACGAGCGGTAACGGGCGCCCGGCTTCCTCATCCGCGCCGAGCAAGCTGCCGGGAAGAAACGAGCCATGCTGGTGCGGCTCCGGAAAGAAGTTCAAGAAGTGTCA
>Ga0209806_1000368_pt1 | contig 30261 bp, 41 predicted proteins | sample GraSoiAngelo_152_FD_186166 | JGI IMG/M metagenome (GOLD analysis project Ga0209806, IMG submission 186166) | Grasslands soil microbial communities from the Angelo Coastal Reserve, California, USA - 14_1009_12_30cm (SPAdes) (version 2) | ecosystem: Environmental > Terrestrial > Soil > Grasslands ... | reverse complement strand
CGAGTGTCGGATCTTCGGTCACTAATAAGGAGCAGTCGGCTCCGACTCAGCATCTGCGCCCACGGACTCAACCCATCTCGTGTCGGGACACTCTCTTCATGACTATCTTCGAGGTGCACTTTGAATTGTGGCGAGCTACAGGTCCCTTAGTGAAAAGAGCAGACCGACACGGGGCCAATAGGTATCGACTTGAACGACAAGGTATTTCAACCCGTGGGCCTGGCGAAATACAACAGAGAATGTAAATCGCGGGACTTTTCTGGGGCTAGCCAGTGAAACAGTGCGATAAGATAAAAAGTACGGTGTAGCGGATGCAATCAGTACACGAACTAATGTATTCCGTGCGGGGCCGTACCGACTTACCTTTCACACGTCCGGTCGCTGTTCTCTTGGGGGAGGCAATGGCACGGACTGCCGCGCGGTATTTTAGCTACGAGAGCAGGATTCGCGAACTGATCCAGTTATTTGTTCGCGAGCGCGATCGCGATAAGTTGAAGATATTGGCTGCCGAGCTTCAGCGCCTCTTGATGCTGGAACGCACGGTGCCAGAGATCTGGCGCGAGTAGCGTGTGGAGGGATTGCGGTCTCCACGGTTGTTCAGGCCGAGTTCGCGCCGATCAATTCGTCAATCGTAGAGACGAGAGCACCCGTTTTCGCCTTCTCGACCACTCGACAGATTCCGTGTTTCTTAGCTTCCAGACCTACTGCCGACCAGTAAATTGTGTGCAGCACGATCTTCACTCCCGGTAGGACCTTGCTAATCTCGTCGGCCGCTTTCAGTCCGTTCCATTCGGGCATGGCGAAATCCAGGACTATCAAGTCGGGTTTTAGTTCGATAGCCTTCCCGACCGCCTCACGCCCGCTTACAGCGTCGCCGCACACTTCCCAACCAGGGTGCGATTCCAGACAAACACGGAACATATTCAACGAAACTACCGAAAGGGACCACCAGTCGAATCGATTACCTGACAGAAATCAGTTTCCTTACAGCGGATGAAAGGGCCGCCCTCAACTCTGCATGGCGAAGTCTTTGCGCAGGATCACATCCCGGTGTGCCAGAGCGTGAGCAATCCCGAATCGGCTTGGTCCTTACCCTGGAGTTTGGATAATTGCTGCTGTTGAAATTCCGGGATTGGACTGCCCACGCCTATCGTGCTTTCTCGTGAACAATATCGGCTAGCATGCGCTTTGACCAGATGTCTTCATTTTCTTGTGCCAACAGCCGCGTTTTGGTTGTGGGGATAGGCGTTCATTGTGTATTTTTCTCCATGCGCCGCAACTCAGACCGTAATATCTCCATCAAAAACAAATGGGGATAGGGAAAATTCACCCCTTGGCCCCAATTCCCGGGGGGAACTGGGGGACAAGCGAGGCAAAGCGGGGAACATGCGGAGAGTAGAGGACGTGAGGGCGCGGGCGGGGCGAGCGGGCGGGGACTGGGCGAGGATGGGCAGGACCGTGTGCTACGCGACGCGCCCTGCCCAATTCTGACACCTTCGCTGGGCTACTTCTGTGGCAAGCTACCGAGCCGGCGAATGCGTTTCGCCCTCAAGGAAATAATTTGCTCGATCATTTCGCTGGTGGACACTTTAGCCTCGCTCACAATCGCTGATGGTGCTTGAGCCACCTGCGCCGAGTCAAGCCCAGCCGTTGCGATCTGCCCAGCCGTTGCGATCTTTTCGACCGTCTCAAAATCGCACCCTTCGTTGTCACGGTGGTCTTCATCACACGGAACTAGCAGGATTTCATGGTTGTCGCCATTCGGGAGAATCCCATTGCCTGCGATGTCTCCTCGATCATTAATGAAACTGAGCTCCGTCAACATGATTCCGGTGTCTTGAATGAGCAGGGATCGCAGGTCAACCATAGGGCCCCCGTCCTCCCACAGAACCACGTGTTGCACCACCCCCTTGCAATTGGTTGATGTTCCAATGATCTGGCCATGTGAATTAATCTTGTTCCGCTCGCGATCAGAAAGCAGTACCAACAATTATAGTGGCGCGGCTACCGGTCGAGGCTTCTTCAACGGTCGCCGCCGCATAAGACCTTCTTGAGACGGCTCCGCCATGAGAACTACAATTTCTCCAGGACAGTCAGCGCGGAGGCCACTATGCAGTTCGAGAACTTCGCCTTCGGATCCATTCGGATTGGCCGCGTCACGTACGATCACGATGTAACCATCGATCGCGGTAGCATTCGCAAGCGGAAGAAAAAACCGTCCAAAAAGTTCCGCGACGATTTCGGGCATACGCCACTCTCGATCGAAGAGTCGATTCCATGGAAATGCCGACGTCTTGTTATCGGAACCGGGGCCTACGGTCGGCTGCCCGTTATGGAAGAGGTGAAACGCGAGGCGCAGCGGCGCGGCGTCGAGTTGATCATTCAGCCCACTGCACAGGCGATTAAGGTCGTGGAAAAGGACCCGGCACAGACAAATGCAATCTTGCACATTACCTGCTGATGCTCGAACAAAGTCACCCTCGCAGAGCAGAGGCTTGCAGCTGTATCTGGAACAAGCGAGCGCGAGGTGAGAGAACCCACAACATGCTAGGCGCTCGGCAGGCTTCTACCTTTGGCAAGGAAGGTGTGCAAGGAACCGAGACGCCTTACACTCTCGCTGCGAGCCCCCATCTTCGTTGTGTTCAAGGATATCAACCATTGTCATACCGTTTAATACGTTCTCAATTGTGCGATCCACCGTGGTAAGTGGTCGAGAATTCAATCTCAGAGGACTCGGGACCGAGTTCCCGCTCGCACGTATCACGTCGAGCAAAGAAATATTGTCTGGGTTGAGTCCCAAGGTGTAGCCTCCTCTGACCCCGTGGTGCGCTACCAGCAATCCGGCGTCTGCCAGATGCTGAAGAACTTTGGCAAGCGTTTCTTGAGGCAACCCATACGCCCCCGCAAGTTCTGAAGAGCTAATCGCCCCAGCGACTCCACGTTCAGCCACGTACTTCATTGCCATCAGGCCATACACGGCTCTTCTCGTGATCTGCACTCACAACCCCTTTGCACATTTCCCCATGAACGCTACCTTGCCTGCAGCAATAGCTCGCCGTACAATAAAAGTGTACCGAGTTGGTACTATTTATACCGGATTTGCACAACACGCTGATTTTAAAGCAGGTTACCGGTGATTCGACTAGGGAAATTGACTGACTATGGGCTGGTCTTGATGAGCCACATTGCGCGTTCGCCTGTGGAGCGGTTGCACACTGCTCGCGATCTCGCGGTGCAATGCCACCTCCCGGTTCCAACCGTCAGCAAGATCTTGAAAGCCTTGCTCCAGGGGGGACTGGTGGACTCACATCGCGGCATGAAAGGCGGATACACGCTGGCGCGAGAGCCGCATTTGATCAGTATTGCGGCGGTCATTGCGGCTCTAGAAGGACCGCTGGCTCTGACGGAATGCAGCCTAGACATCGCAGGGCTCTGCGAACTGGAGTCGTCTTGTCCCATCAAAGATAACCAGAGAATCATCAACCAGGTTGTCCGTGGAGCACTTGAAAGAGTGACGCTCTCCGACCTGATCAGGCCCATGCGACTCACAGCAATCCGAGACGGTCGAGGAAATCTGGTGCCGACAGTGAGAGTTGTACCCGGGAGCATGCAATGAACATAAACGTAGATACAATTCGCGATCTTGCCGAGCACGATTACAAGTGGGGCTTTGTCACCGACATCGAAGATGAGCGGGTTCCGAAGGGCCTCAACGAAGAGATCATCCGCGTCATCTCCGCGAAGAAGTGCGAGCCCGAGTTCATGCTCGACTGGAGACTGAAAGCCTATCGCCACTGGGGCTCGCTCGAAAAAGCGCAAGCGGAACCGAAGTGGGCGAACATCAAATACGGACCGATCGATTATCAGGATATCGTCTACTATTCGGCACCCAAGCAGAAGCCGGAGTTGAAGAGCCTCGACGAACTCGATCCCGAAATCCTCCGTACCTACGAGAAGCTGGGCATTCCACTTGCAGAGCAAAAGATGCTGGCGGGGGTCGCAGTGGATGCGGTTTTCGACAGCGTTTCCGTTGCGACAACCTTTAAGGAAAAGCTGGCGGAACTCGGAGTAATCTTCTGTTCATTCTCAGAGGCTGTGCAGAGGCATCCTGAATTGGTCCAGAAATATCTCGGCTCTGTCGTGCCCCACACCGACAATTTCTTCGCCGCCCTAAATGCCGCCGTATTCACCGACGGATCCTTCGTCTACGTCCCGAAGGGCGTTCGCTGTCCCTTGGAGTTGTCGACCTACTTCCGAATCAATGCGGCTGAGACCGGCCAGTTTGAACGCACGCTTATCGTTGCCGATGAAGGCGCCTACGTCAGCTATCTCGAAGGCTGCACGGCGCCGATCCGTGACAAACACCAATTGCACGCGGCGGTCGTCGAGTTGGTGGCCCTCGACAACGCGCAGATCAAGTACTCGACCGTGCAGAACTGGTATCCGGGCGACAAGCAAGGACGGGGAGGAATCTACAACTTCGTCACCAAGCGCGGGAAATGCCAAGGTGTGAACTCAAAGATTTCCTGGACACAGGTGGAGACCGGCTCGGCCATCACTTGGAAGTATCCAAGCTGCATTCTGCAGGGCGACAACTCTGTCGGAGAGTTTTATTCCGTAGCTCTGACCAACAACTATCAGCAGGCCGATACCGGCACCAAGATGATTCACCTGGGAAAGAATACGAGCAGCACGATCGTTTCGAAGGGCATCTCCGCCGGACACGGCCAGAATACCTACCGTGGCATGGTGAAGATCCTCAAAGGCGCTACCGGAGCCCGCAACTATACGCAATGCGATTCCCTGCTGATCGGGGACAAATGTGGCGCCCACACCTTCCCGTACATCGAAGTGAAAAACTCCACCGCGCGGATGGAGCACGAAGCTTCCACCTCGAAGATCGGCGAGGATCAGCTCTTTTACTTGCAGCAGCGGGGACTGAAGACCGAAGACGCGGTGTCGATGATCGTGAATGGCTTTTGCAAGCAGGTACTTCGAGAGCTGCCGATGGAGTTTGCGGTCGAGGCACAGAAACTCTTGGGCGTCAGCCTAGAAGGCAGTGTTGGGTAACGAAAACGAGAGAAAGAAGAGACAAATAAAGAAGAGAAACAACAGGAAAGGAACCAATGAGCTTGCTCGAAATCAGGAATCTGCATGTCGCGATCGGTGGGGATGAAATCCTCAAAGGCATCGACCTTCGAGTGAATCCCGGCGAAGTACACTCCATCATGGGCCCCAATGGCTCGGGGAAAAGCACGCTCGCGCAAGTCTTGTCGCGCCGGGAAGCCTATAAGGTCACTGAAGGAGAAGTCCGCTTCAACGGCAAAGATCTTTTGGTGATGAAACCTGAGGAAGCAGCCTGCGAGGGCGTTTTTATGGCCTTTCAGTATCCCGTGGAGATTCCCGGGATCGGCAACACGTACTTTCTCCGCTCAGCTCTAAATGCGATCCGCAAATATCATGGCGACGACGAGGTGGATGCCATCGACTTCCTGCCGATGTTTCGCGAGAAACTCAAGCTCCTCGAGATGGACGAAAAGCTCATGAACCGTTCGGTCAACGAGGGATTCTCAGGTGGGGAGAAAAAACGCAACGAGATCCTGCAGATGGCGGTGCTCGAGCCAAAGCTCGCGATCCTGGACGAGACCGACTCCGGCCTCGACATTGATGCTCTGAGGATTGTCGCCAAAGGAGTGAATGCCATGCGCAGTCCGGACCGCGCCATGCTTGTGGTCACGCATTACCAGCGGCTTTTGAACCATATCGTTCCGGATTTCGTTCATGTGCTCGTAGACGGCAGGATCGTACGATCGGGCGGCCCCAACCTAGCGCTCGAACTTGAAGAGAAAGGCTATGGCTGGATCGAGGGTGAAGCGCGACAAGCCGTGTCGGTTTCCGGCTACTAGAGGAAGGTCAACGTGACGACAGGAATTCAGTACGTCGGGACATATCTGGAAAGGTTCACGGAATTTCAGAGCCGAACACGCATTGAACACTTACCTTGGCTTCATAGACTTCGTGAGGATGCATTCGCACGCTTCTGTGCGACAGGTTTTCCGACCACCCACGATGAAGACTGGCGCTTTACGAATGTCGCGGCGATTGCACGCACGCAATTTGTGTTGCCGCCAATAGGTGCGGTTCAGATCTCCGGAGCTGACCTGCAACCTTGGCGCATGGAAGAAGCCGCAGTCGAGCTCATCTTTATCGACGGACAGTTTGCGCCTGAATTATCGATGCTCGACAACGCGCAGCGGAGCATATTTGTTTCCGGTTTAGAAGAAACGCTCGTAAAGCACCCCGAACAGCTCGAGCCCCACCTCGGGCGTTATCTCGGTATTCGGCGCGACCCTTTCTCTGCCCTGAACACCGCATTCGCCGATGACGGTGCATTCGTGCACGTCGGGCGCGGAGCCATATTGGAAAAGCCGATCCACCTGCTGTTTGTTTCTCGTGCCTACAGCGTCCCGACTATGATTCATCCGCGAAATCTACTTCTCTTTGAAGAAGAGAGCCAGGCCACGGTCATTGAGGAGTATGTGTCCCTGGGGAGCAGCACAATGCTGTGCAATAGCGCGACAGAGTTGATCGCCGGCGATAGCGCGACGGCTTCCCACTACATGATCGAGCGAGAGCATACGGAGGCGTTCAACATTTCTACGTTACGGATTCAACAGCATAGAAGCGCCAACGTTGCCTCGCACTCGCTTCTGTTGGGAGGCGGGTTGGTTCGGAACAACGTCCATCCCGTGCTGGCCGGCGAAGGTGGAGAGTGCCTGATCAGCGGCCTGTTTATAGGCGACGGCGGACAGCATCTCGACAACTACATGTATGTCGAGCATGCGAGTCCGCACTGCAGCAGCCGACAATTCTACAACGGGATCCTTGACGGCCGTGCCCATGGCGTTTTTCACGGACGGATCGTCGTGCATAAGGCAGCGCAGAAGACCGACGCCAAACAGACGAATCGTAATCTGCTGCTCTCTGACGATGCGCAGATCGACACCAAGCCCCAGTTAGAAATTTATGCCGACGACGTGAAGTGCACGCACGGAGCAACCATCGGCCAGATCGACGCCGATGCACTTTTCTATTTGCAATCACGGGGCATCGACGAGATGTCTGCCCGGAGGATTCTGCTCCTTGCCTTTTCTGGCGAATGCCTGGAACGCATGAAACCTGGCCCCGCGCGCGACCACGCGGAGCGCCTGATCCGTGGCCATTTACTGTCGATTGCGAGTCGTTCACCAGGCCAGAACGATGTAAGCCACGGCGAACCGGTCGCAGAACGAAGTTGGGAGGAGGTTGGATGAGTACCGCTGCTGGATTGCCTGCGAATGTGAGCGAGACATTACTTCACGAGATCCCGCGTTTCGATGTAGAACGCATTCGCGCCGATTTTCCGATACTTCAGGAAAAAATTCGCGGTCACCAGCTCGTGTATCTAGATAACGCCGCCACATCCCAGAAGCCAAAGCTGGTGATTGACGCCATTGTCCGCTATTACGAACACGACAACGCCAATATCCATCGCGGCGTGCACTACCTATCGGAGCGCGCGACGGAAGAATATGAAAGGGCGCGCAAGACCGTGCAGTCGTTCCTGGGAGCGTCCCGCTCGAGCGAAATCATTTTCGTGCGCAACGCGACTGAGGCAATCAACCTGGTGGCGCAAACTTATGGCCGGACGCATGTCGGGCCCGGCGATGACGTGTTGATCACGGCGATGGAGCATCACTCAAACATCGTCCCGTGGCAACTGCTTTGCGAAGAAAAGCACGCGAAACTGCGAGTCGCGCCAATCAACGACCATGGCGAGCTGATTCTTGACGAATTCGAACGCCTTCTCAGCCCGCGAACTAGAATCGTTGCCGTCGGCCATGTCTCGAATGCATTAGGCAGCCTGAATCCTGTCGCGACAATCGCAGAGATAGCGCACGCGAGAAATATACCCGTGCTGGTCGATGGTGCTCAAGCGGCCCCGCGTTTGCCTATCAATGTACAAGAGATTGACTGCGATTTCTACGCTTTCTCCGGGCACAAGGCATACGGACCGACCGGAATCGGTGTCTTGTACGGAAAGGCTTCCCTGCTGGAAGCCATGCCGCCATATCAGGGCGGCGGGGACATGATCAGTTCGGTCACCTTCGAGAAGACGATCTACAACAAGGTTCCGCACAAATTCGAGGCGGGTACACCTGACATGTCGGGCGCTGTCGGCTTGCGGGCAGCAATCGAATATCTGAACCACATTGGAATGAAAAATATCGCGTCCTACGAGCATGAGTTGCTGACCTACGCCACGGAAACCGTCTCCAATCTACCCGGCGTTCGCTTGGTTGGAACGGCACGCGAGAAGGCTGGCGTGCTCTCGTTCGTGATGGAGGACATCCATCCGCACGATATCGGAACAATACTTGACCAGGAGGGCATAGCGATTCGCACCGGACACCATTGCGCTCAGCCCGTCATGGAACGCTTTGGCGTGGATGCAACTGCCCGAGCTTCGTTTGCCCTTTACAACACAAAGGACGAAATCGACCTGCTGGTGCGCGGCATCCAAAAGGTGCGGGAGGTCTTCGGATAATGGCAGATTTGCGCGACCTCTACCAGGAGGTCATCCTGGAGCATAGCAAGGCTCCGAGAAACTACCGAGAACTGAAGGGAGCTGATCATAGGGCAGAGGGGTTCAATCCGCTCTGCGGCGATCGCCTCACGGTCTATGTACAGATGCAGGGAGATCTGATTCGCGACATTACTTTTCAGGGATCGGGGTGCGCTATTTCCAGAGCCTCGGCGTCAATGATGACCCAAAGCCTGAAAGGAAAAACAACGGATCAAGCGAGAACGCTCTTCGAAGACTTTCGGCAGACCGTAACGGGACAGACAACCGGAAATGGAAACCCGGTTGATCTGGGCAAGCTCGCAGTGTTCTCGGGTGTTTCACAGTTCCCGACCCGCGTAAAATGCGCGACCCTCGCCTGGCATACTTTGCAGGCTGCCTTGGAGGGAAAGCAAGAATCTGTTTCAACCGAGTAGCGGGAGCAATTTTATGAGCATGGGCCAATTAATCGAGCTAGAACGCGAGTGCGAAGCAATCGCGATTCCGAGTGGCATTCGCCGCGTGATTCCAGCGGGCACGATGCTGAGAATCTCACAGGTCTTGGGCAGTAGCTACACGGTGGTCAGCGAGATCGGCTACATGTGTCGAATTGATGCAAAAGACGCAGACGCGCTGGGGCTTCCTCCGAACACCGATGCTCAAGAACAACGAGAGACTCCGCACGGCGTCTTCAGCGAGGCCATGGTCTGGGATCAGCTCAAGACCGTGTACGATCCCGAAATTCCCGTAAACATTGTCGATTTGGGCTTGATCTATTCCTGCGAAGTTACCGCACGCGTAGATGGGGGGGAAAAAATTAATGTCCGAATGTCGATGACCGCTCCAGGCTGCGGCATGGGCAACGTGCTGAGAGCCGACGTTGAGAGCAAGTTGTCGCGCCTTCCCGAAGTGAAAGAGGTGAATGTGCAGGTGGTGTTCGATCCGCCCTGGCATCCTGGCCTGATGTCCGAGGCGGCAAGGCTGCAGTTAGGCTTCGACTTGGACATCGGTGGCATACCCTTAACCCGGATTTCCAGATGAGAGCGACGTCCGTCAGGCGCCGACACTATGAAGGCAGTCGTTGTTAGTCCGCCGCAACATCGGCTGACTGGCGCTGCTGGAGAAAGCTAAGGATTTTCCTGGACTACCGCGTGCGGCTAGCTCACCAAGACGCCACTCGATCAACTGGAGCAGAGTCTCCACGGTGATCCCGGCGTCCAGCATCTGTATCATTTGTTCGAGATTGAATCCGGCTTGCTCACCTGCAATTGCTAGCTTATAGACAGTCTGTGCTGTCGAGGGTCGCTGCAATCCCCCTGATAGGTGCAAAGACTAGGGTTCTCTTCTGGCAGGTAGCGTAGGCTGTCTAGAGTAAAGAAGCATTGATCTCGTATAACAAATCAAGGCGGTTCTTGGGCATAAGACAGACACAAAGGATTGTCAGTTGATCGCAGGACTCTTACAACACGGACTGCTGCGTGCTTAGCTACATCCCATGGCTCGTGGGATTTGTAAGATCTCAACAGAGCACGGGCCAGTCTGTCCTCGAAGACTCGCGGACCGCAAGTCCCATTCACAAGTGCTCGAAGATGCTAACTGCCGCAAAGAGTCTCCTCCGCCGCCAAACGGGTGTCCCGTTTGCGCATTCGGGCCGATCAGGAACGTGCAATGCCGTGAGCACCGGATCTGAGACATCTTTCCGTACCATCCACATGATTCTTACGGGGAATTCAGGTTCCCGCGAATCGATGGTGCACCGGTGCGTCCTCTTGCGTCGGCGAGCCTCTGGTGATAATGTGAGCTCGAGTCTGGGAGGAGGATAGGGCGATGGAAAGACCGACCCGAGCGCTTGCTCAGACCTCAAGGGCCACGTAGTAGGCATCAGATCCGCCGAACCCCCACGACATCCTCACTCCCACCTGCGGGGAGACGCCTTGAAGTCCCAAAAAACAGAACTTGGGGGCCATCCCCTCGATGGTCGGCTCAATTTCCAAGACTGGAGGATGAATGTATGTGTTGGTTCTCGGCTGAGCATGCAAGCAAGATCGAAGAGGCCAAGGCGGGACAGCGCCTTGGAATCAAGAAAATGAACTGGGATTCCAACTGGGTGGTGCGTGAAACCGAACTCGAAAACCCGCGGCCTTGCCCCGTCTGCCTGATGGACCGAACCGAGGTGATGGTTCGGTTTTCAGAACATCAGCAAGCATTGCTGGCCTTCGGCCCAGAAGCCGGAGCGGTTTTCAGAATGCTAAAACACCCAAAGCGGGACATATTTGAGTTCGCGGATGGCAAACAAATTACATTGGGCGACCTGCCGGGTGGCGTGATCCTTGACGTTCTCGTTGTCCCAGGCTCGGAGCAGGTCTCGGCCGTCCTGAACATCGAGTCGGCTGAGCAGGACGAGGAGCAGAGGAAGAAAGAGCCACTTCTCGACCGGTTGCTGGCACATTTCTAGCTGCCAGAGAAAAAACATGTTGAACGTGATTCTTCGCAACGTGCTTGAAGAGAGGGCGGAACTCGGATTCCGCCCTCGATTAGAAAAACGTCAAGAACCGCTTATGGCGTGATAGCTCAGAAAAGTGCGCAGTTCGACTTGAGCTCCTCGATCTGACAGGTTGTGAAGAAAACAGCTGGAAACGCTCATCGGCAGATCAGTATGCGCGTGCCACGCGAGACTATCAACGAGCTCGGTGATTCCTCAAGATCAAAGGGTGCCACCCATTGTTTGCGTGTGCCGATCTTCATCCATGCGTTTCACTTTGGATCTCTTTTCATGAAGACACCACAACCCGAGTGTGTTTCGCGATCTGAGCAGGGATGACGCCGGAGGGTTTGACCTAAGTGTCGCCAACTACAAACCCTACACCCGTGGGAAGAAATCGCAACTACAGTAGTCAATGTATTGTCACAATCAGGTTGCAATTGAGGGACGACGACCGCTCGCCTTGCCCCTTGCATCTAACGACCTTGAGCCACTTCCAAGGAGGTGCATATGAAACGCATGCTTTGGGGCTTGGTTTTGGTGTTTGTGACTTCAGCTTTCGCGCAGCAGCAGCCGCCGATCGGCCCACCCTACACAACGCCTCCGACATTCCCGCAGGACAAGGCGCCTAGGCAGCAGATGCCGCCTGACACGAAAGCACCACCACCTTCAGATAGCTTGTCCACTGCTCAAGTTCAACGGCAGATTCAGGAAAAATTGATTGCCGAACCGGCGTTAGCGAACACGAATGTCGAAGTCAAGACGACCGATAAGTCGGTAACCCTCACTGGGTCGCTGGATACGGAAAGGCAACACGACCTAGCACTCCGCATCGCTCAATCGTATGCGGGTGACCGAAAGATTGTGGACAAGATCAAGATTCGAGGATAGGCATAACAAACCACGGAGTTCCTTTACGCAGATAGGAATAGTTGTAGCGATCTGGCAGCCGAAGATTTGTGCTGTTTTGCCATGACGAAGCCAGCGGAGAGCAACACAGAGGCTGCCGTCCCCATAGGCAAAGCCGCTGTTCACCGATGAGTCACAAAAAATCGAGTCGCCGCCCCTAAGTCACTCACGCAGCGTTGGTGATCTCGCTCGGCATGGCCAGGCATTCAAAAATCTCAACAGTGAAATTTTGCACCCGGCCATGGGGGGGCCTGCAATAATTCTTTTACAGCCTCCATTGATTCGGCTTGGAGAATTGAATACCCCACAGCCTTTGAGCTGCCGCCAACCGCCGATGCCCCGCTGACAGTTATGCTGTCGTCCAAGGGCGCTCCGCAGATCAACGATTGCATGCCTATTGCTTAGGGCGCTCTGCAGAACAGCGAACAGATTCCTCGATCTAATCCGCGACGGGTTAGTATCCGGGTTGTAGGTTCCATCCGGGACAATATGGATGAGGGTGGTGCCGCGCTGTGGCGAATTGCAAGTCGCGAGCGGTTGTTCGACCGTCGCAAAAATGCTGCCGCAATACAACCCCATCGCCTGTTGCTCGTCCCCGGTTAGAGTAAGGGCGGTAGCGTAATCCGGAACGCTGACCACAACCAGGCCGCTGTCGAAACGCCAGGTCAAGCCAAGCCAAAGTCCTCGCAAATCCTTCGCTGAGAATTGATACTGAAGGTTGGTTGTCTGTTGGAATCCCTGATCGTGGTCGGGACGGGCAACTGGGGCATACGCGGTGCCAAAGTTGATGCCGCCAATCTCCGGGCTGAAGAGCCGCGACCGGCTGTGTCCCATCACCGTGAAGGCGCTGAAGCCATGCACGTTGGTAAGGGTCGCGCGCACCAAAGCGCCGTCGATTTTTGACTTCCGGAATTGGATCGGGAAATTGAGCGGCGTATTCAGGATGGTGTTGAAATCGTATGCTCCATACGTGAACTTCCAGAAGTATTCCGCCTGCACGCTGAATCTCCTTGGCCTTTTCCACCGCATCAATTCCGTCTACTGCCTCGGCGCAGACGGTCCATTCGACGTGACGAGACAATAACGAGCGGATGCCGCTTCTGATGGTCTGATTATCGTCTGCTACAAGAACTCGCATTCTGTCGGGCCGACTGTTCTCTGGCTTGGGCTTCTACAAGTACCGGGTTTGTGAGGCGTCTGGACCCTGTGCAATCTGTTTACAAGGACCGCCCTAAACCCCGAAGAATACGAGAACGCTCCATCCGCCAAAATACGGGGTTCTACTGTATGGAATGGTGCCACTGGAACTTCAGTTCGAGCCAAGATTGGCTACGCGCGCACCATTTCCGTCAGGCGACGGCATGGGAAGCAGAGCTATCCCTAACCGGAAGCTTGGCCACCACAACGGTCCCCTTGCCGCTGGAATGGATCTCCAGGGTGCCGCCGAGCTGCCGCAGTCTCTCTTGCATTCCCGTGATTCCAACCCCCAGCTTTCTGCCCGAGTTCATGGCCTTCTGCTTCTCGGGTGGGATGCCCTTACCCTCGTCTTCCACTTCTACGCGAACCTGGCTGTCGATGCGTAGTACGCGAACTTTAGCCACCGCACTTCCGGAGTGCCGGTGAATATTGGTGAGGCATTCCTGCACCATTCGAAAAATCGTGGTTTCCATGTCTTGCGGGAGCCGACCGAAGTTGTCCGGAAGGTCAAAGTCAACCTTGATCTTGCTGCGTTCCATAAAACCTTCGAGGTAAAGTCGCAGAGCCGAAGGAAGGCCGACCTCATCGAGCAACGGCGGGTGAAGGAGGTAAGAGATCGTGCGCAGTTGCTTCGATAATTCGTTGAGCAGTGCAAGACTTTCCCGAATGGGCTTCTCCACGTCCGCACCAGTCTTGCCGCTGGCAGATTCGAGGGGAGTCAGGTTCATCATCAGTGCCGCAACGATCTGTCCTGCGCTATCATGCAGTTCACGGGCGATGCGGCGCCGTTCTTCATCCTGCATCTGCAAGAGTCTTCCAGATAGCAAGCGCAAGTTTTCTTCTGCTCGCTTCCTCTCGCTGATGTCGCGGATCGCGCTCATGACCAACAGGCCATCCCGCGTTTCGAGGGGACTAAGGCTAATTTCAACAGGAAACTCATGGCCGTCTTTATGGGCACCAAATAGTTCCAGCCCTGCTCCCATCGCACGTGTACGGGGCACAGCGAAAAAGCCTGTCCGATGTTTCTGGTGCATCCGGCGAAGACGTTCGGGTATCAGCATTTCAATGTCTTGTTGGAGCAACTCGTGTCGCACATAACCAAACAGCTTCTCCGCCTGAGCATTCACCAGGACAACCTTGCCTTCGCGGTTCGCCACGACCATGGCATCCGGTGCGGCTTCGAGGAGTCCTCGGAATTTGCCCTCGGCCTGCAGCCTCTCCGAGGAGAAGCGACGGTCCATTGTTGAGGTCAGTATCGCAACCCCGAGCACCAGCAACGTGACCGCGCTGACACCCGTGATACCAAGGGTCGAAGTGCTCACCGCATTCGTCGTCACCGGGACAATCGAGGATGGCGTGAACCGGGCCGCAGCCATTCCCGTGTAGTGCATACTCGGGATGGCAGAGCCCATCACCAGCGCCCCGGCGACCTTCCATCGGAATTCAGACTTGTCTTCTTCGCGCAGCCGAAAAGCGAGCCACAGCGCTACTAGCGAGATAACGATCGCGAGTACAACGGACAACGTAAAGAGCCACGGATCGTACGAGCACATGGCTGGCATGCGCATCGCAGCCATTCCCGTGTAGTGCATGGTCGCGATTCCGCCGCCCATGATGGCGCTGCCTAACAGGGCTTGTGGCCAACCCATCTTCTTCCGACTCACGACGAATAGAGCCACAGCTGAAGCAAAAATTGCTGCGATTAGCGATAACAGAACCGTTGGCCAGTCGTAGAGCACCGGAATTGGCAACCGAAACGCCAGCATTCCGATGTAGTGCATCGACCAAATACCGATGCCCATCGCAGTCGCGCCACCGGCGAGCCAGACCGACCGAACGCGTCCGATTGCAGCGGTAATACGCGCGGCAAGCTCAAGAGCTGCGTACGAGGCGAAGATTGCGATCAATATGGAGAGCGTGACGAGTTGGTAGCTGTAGGACCCGACCATCGATCTTGTGGCATCGATCATCGCTACTCCACAGCAGCCATAGGAGGTCCTCTTAAGGAAACAAACCCCGCGATTTTATTGCGGGAATGATACAGCAACCCCGGTTGCTGTGGACAAAGTTTCTGGCAAACCATAAGAAATAGGCCACCGGCACGGGCTTAGGCTGGCCGCCCTTACAGGGCGTACTCAGCGATGATCCGTGTGCATCCACAGGCCATAGGGTGATTCACCGAAATCGGTTCAGCGGCGTGCATACTACCATTTTCGTGCCCGGACGGTCGGCAGTCTTGTCCAAAGCCGCAGCGGACAATTCATCATCCCTAAAACCGCTGGTTCAGGAACGCTGCTCCTGGGTTGGCGGTTCAGCCAAGTCTGTAGACCCTGGATTCGCGCCCCAGAATATGTTTTCAAGGTTCATATTCGGCCACCGGTGCAGCCTGTCTCCCGCGGAAATGGAATTGCTCCGCTCTCGACGCCCCAGCTTAGCCAATCGAGAAACTGTTCTTTTGTTCCTTTAATGACTACCGGATCGCACCCAATGCCAAGCACAGGAATTAACGCCCGATGCGTCTTCAGTTCGCTCGCAAACCAGTCATCCCACTCCGGCATTCCAGGAATCCCATAAGAGTCCGTGATCGAAGCCCAGACGTATTGTTTGTCTGAGCTTGCTAAGAGCATCCTCCCCGGGTTAGCAGACATGTTTCCCGATACGAACTCCTCCGATATGCCAACGAGATGGCGCAAGGGCTTCTTTCGCCCGGCAAGCTGAAGCGAACCCTTGAAACACTGGGCATTTCGTTCCAGACACACGCGCACGGGCGCAACATCTGGTCCTTCGACCATGGAGCGGTCCGCCATGGAAATGGCCGCGCTGATCGCCGAGATCTGTGTATCTCCGCCCATCACAGAAACTAAATGGGCCTTGGCTTGTCGCGGCGGATCCGCCAGCACCTCTCCGATGAAACGGTCCAGTCGAAGCTTGATGGAGGTGGTGGCCTTTTCGGTACTTTTCACGAATGTCAGTCACCCGAAGCGAAGGTGTGCATTTTTCATTCATTTTCCTTCTTTTCGTGTGTGAGGATTTGGGTCTTTCCATTGGCGAAGACGAGCGTTAGTTCGTGCGAAAACCGTTGCCGGTCATGAAGGATTCTCGCCCCGTCCTCCTCCTCTTCCTCCCAATGATCAGTGAACTTCACCGATCGCCAGTGAGCAATGTGACGGTCTTCTCCTTCGCCAAACACTCCGTTCAGCATTCCCGCCGTACACAGCAAACCCACATGCCCGCCGTGCAGCGGCGTGAGCGGTCGGCCGCGAATGTCTCGCGCTTTCGAAAGCAGCACACGGCTGGCCTGCCGATAGGCTGCCGAACTGAGCAGCAGGTCTTCGATTTCGTCGAGGGGAATCCCGGTATGGTTCAGCACGACCGGACCCGAGGCCGGAATAACATAAAGCGACTGAGGCGCGTCGGAGAGCGCTTCAAGATCGCTTTTCATCGCCAACGTTTCCAGCCGTCGCGCGGAGTCAAGCAGCGCAGAATCCCGCAGATGTTGGTGTCGTTTTCGCCGCGCCGCCAAGATTGCGATTTGCTTGTACTGGACGCTAGCTGGATCGGTGAGGCGGTACACCGACAGGTCGGTGAAATGCTCTGCCAGCATCCTTGCGCAAGATTTCAACCGAGGCTGGGGTATCACAAACACCAGAACTCCGGTTCGCTTCAACCAGCGATACGTGTGTTCGAGAAACACCAACTCCAGCCTTTGATTGTCGGTTCGGCCGACTTCAAAGTCGTAGGGTGGGTTGAGGTAGACGAGGGACAACGAATCCGGCGGACAGCGCACCTCGAGCGCATCGGCATGGACTGTTTCGATGCCACGAATAGCGGCCTGTTCTGCCCGAAAGGCATCAATTTCGATGCCGTAGCGGTAAGCCGGAAATGCATCGAGCAGGCAAGCAAAACCCGCGCCATCGCCCACGCACGGATCGAGGGCTGCAAACGGTTTGTCCGCGGCAAGGCAACGCTTCAGTCGTCTCGCCTCACTATGGGAAAGTGGGAAAAACCCTAATCTCGTTTTACCCCGTGGGCGCATCGCATACCTCACCCACGGGATCGGTTGTCAGTTCAACAAATTGATTTCGAGTCGTGGAACATGCACAGCAGGACTCAGGAGGGTCCGCCCTTTTACCGGAAACCCAACGGCTCCCGCGATTTCCGGCGACGCCTAAGCGCGCCAATGCATCGGATAGGAAAGGAGTGCATTGTGCTTCTTAAGTCCACGCCGCCGATTACTGTACCTCGGCCAGAGCCCGAGCCAGATCCGGAACCAACGCCTGGATCTGACCCCGATCTGGTACCGCCGATCGCCCCGCAACCCGAACCTGAACCGGGTCCAGAGTCCCCGGTACCGGAACCTGAGCCGATGCCGATCTAGGATTGTGGCTGCAGACGGGCTTGACGCCAGTCGCGGTTACTGCTTCTCTCCCGCTAAGTCCGGTCAAAACGACCGTAACTTGATACCAATGATCACACGATGCAATGATCTCGACTTCAGCGTTGCGAATCGAGTCACTGTTGCAAATGGCACCGCGCGGAGTGAAGAAAGCCTCCCCGGAGTTAATCGAAGGAAAATGGCAAGAGGAGCCAACAAAGATGTCACAGCCAACAACACCCCTTCACCAGCCCCAGGCAACCAAAGGTTTCGTGCGCATTCTTGGCGCGTTCTTTCTTCTTGGTGGGGGGGAATGGTCTAGTTCGGCAAAGGCTGGTACGTGGACGGTCTCATTCCCATGCGCTGGTTCGCCGCTTTCTTCATTGCGCTTGGAGCGCTTATCGAAGTCAACCCAGGCCGGTTCCAAGAGCGCGCTAGCAGACTCCACCAGATCGGCGAGCAACTCGGTGGAAAAACATCCGCGAAACCTTAGTAGTGCGCAGGGTTCGGGCTGATGAGGTGCGGACAAGATCGGAAACGAAGTTGGTATCGAGAAGGCTCCGCATTACGGATTACCAGGATCATGGGGGCAAGTCCCGAATCGGCGGAAAGTCCTCGTGCAATGGCGCCGGACTCACCAACCCTGCCAGCAGCGATTTAGGCGGAGCTGGCTCGGTGATGAGTCGATTGCCTTCCTTTCGCATGATGGCTGGGAAATTCGAACTCCCAAGGTATCCGCACTGCCTGATTGCGACCATCCTTAAAGAGCATAACGCGTCGTCCGGACATCCCCAGCCCCCTCCTATGTCCAAGGGCTCACAATAGTTTTCAGCGCGGCTTCGAAATCAGAGGCGTTACGCGTAACGAGAGTCAGTCCATAGACCTCCGCGGTAGCAGCGATGAATCCGTCCCGTGGCTCGATCGGGCGGCCCATGGACTCGCTTCTTGCGACAAGACGGCCGCACGCATCCGCAATCTCAAAATCGACCGGAAGGATCCTATCCCCGAAGCGCGATGTGAGATCTTTTCGCAGCCAGCCGTCTAGACGCTCGCGACGCCTGCCCGTGGCGAGTCGTTGGATCCCATACCGCAATTCGGTAATGGTGACGACACTAAGAAACACGCCGTCCTCGTCGGCTTCAGCGAGCCAGGCGAGCACGCCTGCATTCGGCCGTGGTTTCATTGGTTCGGAAATGACATTCGTATCCAGCAGAAACTTCATAAATCAACCCTGCGAAGACGCAGCGGAACGCGCTTCAGTTTCAGCCCGGAACGCCGGAGGGGGGACGCGGCAAGGAACTCTGCCAGATTGCCTTTTCGGTCTGCCTTGTGTTCCCACTCCTCAGCCGCAACGACAACTGCTGTCGTGCGGCCGTGCCTCGTGATCCTTTGGGGCCCCTCTGATTTTGCCTTGTCTATCAATTCACTGAATTTTGCCTTCGCCTCTGCCACTGTCCATGTTTGCGTGCTCATTGCCTCACCTCTGGCCAACCAATAATTATGGTCATAATAGTCATTTTCGAATGCAAACACAAGAATTTTGCACTTGTTGACCTCTCGCTTGAGATCACCAACGCTGAAATGTTCCCCTGCTCCATAGTGCGCTTGCGCCGAACTAGAGTCGCCAGGCGTGGCAACGATCTGACCTGAGAGGAACAGTGGGACAGTCGGTAGAGAATGCATGTTTGGCTCCTGTTTCAAGAGTTCACCGGGCTCCGATGGGCGGCCTGGTGTCTTCCTGTGCTGTCAGCGGCAGAGATCGGCAGGATCCGTGGCCTTCGGTCAGAGGAACTGCGGGTAGCGACTACACAGGTGCGGCAAGCAATTAGAAGACGATCTCTGAAGTCCCGTCTGGATGGACGAAGTAAAGATTAAAGTCGACCTCAGCCCCGCCGCCCTCGCGCAGGCTGTCCTCGAATACGGCATCGTAAGCTCGGTAATAGCGCCGCGTGAGCGTGGACAAATAAGGCCTACCTTTTTTATACGCAAGTTGGGTCATCATTGGAGAGCCGCCTTTTCTGACCGTGCATCTAGCGTTGCGGCCTGATTTCCGCCAGCCAATCCTGGGCAATCGGGATTCGGCCCAGATCTTCCTTGATGTGTTGCTCGGCAATGTAGCGGACAGGGACTTCGTTTCCATCACAATTTCTGATTGCGACTCCGAAGATCCTCTCTGCCAAAAAAACACCCTCCGAATGGTGACGGAGAGCGCGATGCCGGAAGTCGGCCATGAAGGCTTTCGATTCATCAAACCACTTGTGAATCGGCAAGTAGTCCTCGGGCTTGCCGCCGAATTTTTTCGCCTTGCTCTCAGCATGCTAGCGGATGTGCCACAAACATACCCCCCGGAACAAACTGAACTCGATATTGCCATCACTCGCATTGGCAACCACTTGCGCCATGCCCCCGAGAGGCGCATACTCTCGCCGAACGGGGTGCTCCTATGCACAGAATGGCATTGCTTATCATGGTCGCTCTGCTTTCCGCCGGAGTCGGTCATTCCTCCCCGCCGGCAGATTGGGCGATCAACGCCACCGCAATCGAGGCATGCAGTTGTCCACACTTCTGCATGTGCTATTTCAATGCTCATCCCGCAGCTCACCATGAGAACGGGAAGACGGAACACTACTGCAAGTTCAACAACGCCTACAAAGTGAACAAGGGCCATTACGGCCCGACCGACCTCACGGGCACGAAGTTTTGGTTAAGCGGCGATCTGGGAGGCGATTTCTCCCAAGGCCAGATGGACTGGGCTTTGGTCACGTTTGATAAGAGCACGACGCCAGAACAGCGGCAGGCGCTCGGTGACATCCTCGGCCACGTGTTCCCGGTGAAGTGGAAGTCGTTCCAGACGGCAGAGGGAGATATTGACACCTGGACGTTCGACAAAGACCAGGCGCACGCCACCCTCAATGGCGGCAAGACCGCCGAGATCAGGCTGAAACGATTTCAGGGAATGACCGACGAGCCCGCGGTGCTGAAAAACGTTAAGTATTGGGGTACGCCGCGCAACGATGGCTTTGTGATGATGCCCAACGAGGTGGAGACGTACAAAGTGGGACCCAAGGCGTACGAATTCAAGGGAACCAACGGGTTCATGCTGACTTTCGACATGACCTCGAAGGACCTCACGCCTGAAAAAGGCTCGATGATTTATTGAGAGAGTTTCGAACACTTGCGCTGGACTGCGCCGAAACCTTTCGGCGCATTTTTTTGCACAGCCAATCAGCTTCAGACTTCATATGTCGTGGTTGTGTAGTCTTCGAACCGATCATTCCTCTCGACCGTGATCTTGCGGGCCGCCACATCGAGAACTACATCCCCGAACCCGCCGCAATCGTTCTCGTAACCAAAAGGAACCAGGGATTCAAACAGTTCCTGCAGATGCGAGGCGTCGTAGTCGATGGGCTCATTCTCGGCATAGGCATACCAGTCGCTATCGAAGCATTTCACTTCTTCGGTCGGTCCGTCGCCCCCGTATCCATCGAAATGGGCGGCTACGAAGGTGATGCCGACTTGTGTGAGTTTGTCGCATTCGGCAAGCAGCGCCGCTTTCGCAGCCGAAGGAGGGGACCATGAGCGCTTTTACCGATGCCGAGATCAACTACTTGAAGACTCAGAGACTGGGGAGATTGGCCACTGTCGGTGCGGACGGGCAGCCCCACGTGGTGCCAGTTGGTTTTCGCTACAACCAGAACGAAGATGCAATCGAGATCGGGGGGCACGGCGGATTCGCCAAGCGAAAGAAATACCGTGACGTCACTCACAATCCCCGGGTGGCTTTCGTAATCGACGATGTTCCCTCGGTGAATCCCTGGACGGTACGGGGGATTGAAATTCGCGGCCAGGCGCAAGTTCTGGCCACGGGAGGTAAGGAGCTAGGCCCCGGCTTTGACTCTGAGATGTTTCGTATCCGGCCAAGCCGGATCATCAGCTGGGGAATCAATTCGAAGGACTTCTACCAACAAAGCGCTCGGTCTGTGGCCTAACATGCTTTTGCCGCCGATCAAATCCCCGTAAACCTTCGGATTACCAAGGAAGATGCTCGTAGGCGAGGCAGAGATAAGCGTTGTGCAGCAAAAGCTTTCCTTAGTCGCGGCAGCGCGCCACAAGCAAGGTTATGTCATCTGCCTGTTCAGGATAGGAAAACTGCCGAGCAGCATCGATAATCTGCTGCACAACAAGAGGAGCGGGGAGGTGGCGATGCGCAGCCGCAATTTCGAGCAAGTGGTTCTCGCCAAACTCTTCCCCGTCCGCGTTTACGGCTTCTGTCACACCATCGGTATAAATGACAAGGATGTCGCCGGGAGCGAGTTGCACCTGCGCCAAGCGGCATTCCCACCTGTCAAATAGTCCCATCACAGTGGAAGTAGAGCCGAGGTGTTCCACCACGAATCCATCGTCGCTTGGGCCTCGAGAATGACGGTTACGCAGCAGCAGCGCCGGGAGGTGTCCACAGTTGGCGTAGCACAAACGTCGACTGGTATCGTCATAATCGGCAAAGAAAAGAGTGGCATAACTACTATCCCCGCTACTCTCGTAGAACGATCGGTTCACAGACACAAGCAGGTGCTCAAAGTCTTCAAGGGCCAGCGGGAAGAATTCTTTTACCGCCGCCAAAGTCCCATATTGGCTGCGAAGGTTGGCCTGCAAGTTCGCCATTAGCAGAGCGGCTGCGACTCCTTTGCCAGCGATATCCGCTAATAGAAGGGCAACTCGACCAAGCCGTAGCTCGAAGAAGTCGTAATAATCACCACCAACCTGCCTTGCTGGGACACAGGCACCCGCGAACTCCAGCGTACGGAGGGAAGGCAGCTTTTGCGGGAAGAGCCTGGCTTGCACCTGTTTGGCGATTTCCATTTCTTGAGCGACACGATGTTCGGATTCGAGCTTCTCGGCGAGTGCGCGACGTTGCGCTTCAACTCCTCGCCGCACCTCGTCGAAACCAGCAAGCCCAAATGAATTTCCGTCCACATCTTCAAACCGCGTGAATATTCCGCCCCAAGCCGGTTCCTGCGGTGGATGGTGAAAGCGAACTCCGCGCTTACTCCATTCGTTGAACTTGGCAGTGACATCTTCAGTAAGAAAGAAAACCTGGTTGTCACGCCCGATGAGTTTGTATTCCTCGGAGTTGGGCTTCGCAGGGACGAGTGCGAGATTTGCGCTACCATCAGGAGGCGCAACTTCGATCCACCTGTCGCCGGATTCAAAGCGATGATCCACCACCAGTCGGAAACCAAGCTGGTCCAGGTAAAATCGTAGACTTCTCTCCTGATCGCGAACGAAAATGATGACGAAGTGTAAGCTGAGATAGGGATCTTGCCGGTCCAAGCGAGGAAGCGACCGGTCCGTCCAAAAAGGTGAATGAGAACTGCCCATCCGTCTGATTATCGCATCTCTGACCGTCGTGCGACCCTACCGACCTAGGCCCGAAACACCCATAACTCTTCGAATTCGCGAACCTACTTTTCCTGCTGCGCCTCGTGCGGGCTTGCTCCACTAGGCCTAATGGGCATTTGCGCGTCGATGGGGCGGAGAATTCCGGTAGTGCTCCGCCAACAGGTCTTCGCCCCAGTCGCCGTTGAAGTCACGCCACACGCAGTGAATGTGATTGGCGTTGTTGTGTTGTCGTACTCGATCAGAAACGTGCTGCCTTGTACGCGGTAGTAGTTGTGCTCCGCAAAAAGTCCGTATGCACATGAAAAGGTGCAACTTTCTCAGACTACGTTGACGTAGACTTTCAACTCCCAGCCACAGACTTGAACCTGTCGATCCACAGTGAACATGCTCAAGATCGTGCAGCTGCTCCGATCGTTGCTTCTTATCCTTATTACTGCAGTCGCCCAGAGCATTCAGTTCCTGCGATTGTCACTTTCTTCCCGAGCTGCCTTGAGTGCGGAGGTACTGTTTCTGCGCAAGCAGCCTGCCTTCTACCAGGAGCGCCAAATTTCGCCTCGCAGGCTCACAGTCGCCGCCCGGATGGGCATGAGCTGTCATTTGCGCGTCCATTGAGACCTCCGAAGATTTAGCCCGGAGCGCTCGAGGTCGCCAAGGTCGTCGAAGGAACGGGAGTAGAATTGAATTCTTCCCAAATTGCTCCCAGGAGGTCACGCTTGGAAACGCCCAAAGCACCGGAGACTGCTCGCGGTAAGACGACCCTTATCGGCACGTCGATTGTGATCAAAGGCGAACTCTCGTGTGGCGAAGACCTTTATATAGATGGCCAGGTGGAAGGCACCATCGACCCGAAAGGAAACCGGCTGACCATCGGGCCGCACGGGCGCGTTAAAGCCAATGTTAATGCCTGCGCTGTGGTCGTGCAGGGTAAGCTGGAGGGTAGTATTCAAGCGAGCGACCGGGTCGATTTAAAACAGTCGGCTGTTGTCACGGGCGACATTGCGACCCAGCGCATCTCTATTGACGATGGTGCCTATTTCAAGGGAAGAGTCAACGTCCAGAAGGAGTCACCCAAGGAAGTGGTGCGCGCGGCCGCCTCATGAATGAGCTTGCGGTGCGGATCTACTCCGTCTCACAACGGGCGCGTTCCGAAAATCTACTTCATTCCTAATGTTCCAACATTAAAAACAAAGACCCGGCTTAGCGGTCTTGGTAGGTGTGGTTTGACGGAATCATGATGCAAGTCTGGGAAGCGTCAGGCGGCGGCTAAGAATCGCCTAACGGTTGCCCCCCATTGTCCTAGCGAGGCATCAACCTCGATGACTTCACCAGGCCATGTTCGCGAAAGGTAGACCGGCGGGCCGACCACGAAGGCGAAGTGTTCTTTAGGACTTGCGGTCTTGATCTGCTCGTAAAATTCGAGCGCCTCTCCAGGCAGGTGTCTCCGCACGTCGAGTAATATCAAGTCGTAGACATTTGGTCGCCACAGAAATCGCGCTCCGGAGAAACTGTCAGCCGCGCGCACCTCGACGCCATGACTCTGCAAAACCCGAATCCGCACGTCGCGTGTAGGTTGGTTGGCGTCGATGAGCAGAACTTTCCTGCCGTCAAGAATCGGCTGGCCACGAAGCGGTGGTGGTCGGTACATACTCCACCTCCAGAGGGATCGCAATTTGGCCGGATTGTCCTCCCCTACAAGCGTGGGAGTCAAGGAAAATAGAAAAGCCCCGCTCGTCGGGCTTTGTGAATTGGAGCGTACGCTGGGGGTTATGGAGCCGCAAACTGGACACGGAGGTTCGGGAGCTGATCTTCCGTATGATGGCGGAAAACCCAACCTGGGGCGCTCCTCGCATTCACGGTGAACTGCTCATGCTGGGCTTCGATGCCTCCGAGAGGACCATCTCCCGCTGGATGAAGCGGGCGCCGAGAGACCCCCAGCTAGCCCAGTCGCCTGACCGCGACGCCGGTTCCTGGCCAGTCTCCTCGGGAACTCATCACGAGCACCGCAATTCGCACGAGTCACGAGACAATTAGCCTATGGCCGACACGAATGCCTTGGTGCTTTCATCGACCCGAACTCGCGGTCGTTTCGTCGCAGCGGCGACCTACGCCCTGATTCTGACGGCCTTCTGGTTCGTGGCCGAGCATTTTTCTTTGGGTACGCGAATCGGGCACATGCCGAGTACCTTCGCTGCCTTCGCTTTGCTCTTTGCGCCCTACTGGTTCTTCGGATTCGGTGCCGCTGATGTCATTTACCGCACGCTCACCAGTCGGGCTATTCGCGTGCTTGTCCCCGGACTGCTGGTCGTGCCCTACCTTATTTATTGTCTCCCCCGCGCGGAGTTGCGATGGATGTTCGCCGTCGTGTTCTTCGCAATGCCAGTTGGCATCAGCGCGCTGCTGGAATTCCGCCCGCCGGGTGGGTCACGACCGGCGAGTGCGAAACTGTGCTGGCAGGACGTCGTCGTGCTTGCTGCCGTCGGCCTACCGGTCGAATTTAACTGGCTGCGTGGCGGCTTTCCGCACGATGGCCTGAACTCCTTGCCAAAGTTGCTGCTTGTCGATTCGGTTCTGTACGCCTATCTGGTGGTAAGGCGCCTGGAGGGGGTTGGCTACGACTTCCGGCCGCGGGTGCGCGATCTCGTCATCGGGTTGCGTGAACTTGTGTTCTTTGCACCGATTGTGATCGCCTTAGGCCTCGCGCTTCACTTCATAACGCCCCATGGAGGCTTACCCGCGCGCGCGGCCGCATCGTCGGCAATGCTGATAACGTTCTTCTTCGTTGCCATCCCCGAGGAGCTCTTCTTTCGCGGTTTGCTGCAGAACCTGCTGGAAGGACGCATCGGACGCCGAGGCTCGCTCTGGCTGACGGCGGTCATCTTTGGCCTTTCACATTTCAACAAGCCACTGCCGTTCAACTGGCGCTACGTGCTGCTGGCCACAATTGCAGGCATATTCTACGGACGCGCGTGGCGCGACCGGCGCCACTTGCTGGCTTCGACCACAACGCACACGCTGGTGGACGTTCTCTGGACGGTGTGGTTCCGTTGATGAAAACCAACCTTTACACACCGCCCAGGCGGGCAGGAACCTCGGCAGGGGCAACAATCACACGGCGTCGTGATCGGATTCACAGCGCACCGGTCAAACGGTCGTAAGAATTCACATTGAAGATTCCCGAATCAGCAATCGGCCAAGCCTATGGTTGTCCGCTCGATGGTCGTTTGTAACCTTAAGACAGGGGCTCTGCACCGCGGATGTCCTTTTGAGGATTCACTCTCATCACTATTCATTAATCTAGCTGGAACCCTCGACAATCCGGTTTGCACCTCCACTTCACTGGAAGGTCAGATAACCAATGCCTACCCGCATGTGGTGATGGACCGTATTGGGAACGGCGGCGGCAAAACAGATCCCGAGGATCGTCTGGGCCACCGCCAGCGTGTATATGTTCCGGTAGCGTCGGAAAAGTTTGCAGAACACCAACCCACCGATTAAGGTGGCTGGGGCCAGCACGGGGTTGGGTAGATGTGCTAGAGCGAAAAGGCCAGCCGCGACCCATACTGCTTTGCCGCTTCCCAGCGCTCGTTCCAAGCGATGGAAGAAGAACGACTGCAGCATGAGTTCCTGCTGCAGCGCCCAAAACAGATATCCCAGCGCCGCCGAGAAGAAACCGCGATTAACCACGTAAGGGTGGAGCGTGCCTGCCAGATGACCGCCAAACAGCATGGCCCCGCTTATCATGGCAGCTGCAGGGATCACCCACAACGAGTGCAAAGGCGCTGTCCAATCGAGCCCGAGTTCACGCAGCGATTGCCCACGGTATACGATCAGGCCCACGATCCAGACGACCGTGGCGATCGACCAAACCTGGCGCAGGTCGCCAGCGGTCCACAGCGCTGCTTCAATCAGGCTGTACCCGACAACAACTTCCCAGACCGGACCTAAGCCGTAGGGGGTGTCATTGAATTCACTCTCGGCAGACGGAGAAATGTTGGGGGCGTTGGGAGCCTTCGCCGCAGACGGGTTCACAGCTGTACTCATGAGAATTGCTCTCGCAGCTCGATCTACGTATCAGCTCCCGCAATCTGCGCGCTTGCAACGGAGGGAATATGGTCGCGGATTGGACGCGGCTTTGGGGGGCTTCACTGTCGGCCTCTTCCGTGGAAGCTTTAAACCGTTAAAGCAGAATGCCTTAGGTGCGGGCGTGAGGGACAGATCACAGCCGTAATGACTGGGCGGTAACCGAAGTGTGGTTTGCAGAGGGTTCTAGAACGGTCGAGGAAGTGCTCGCAGATCAACCTCTGAAAGGCCAATTGCCGCGCATTGCCTCATAGCAAGGAGGCTTTCGGGGAGAAGGCAACCCTCGGCTATTCCATGGAGGAGTTGTTCGAGCGGGAGCGCGGCCCGAAGGAAGGCTAATCAAGCCGCATCATCGAACCAGTGACATCATTTATCTCAATGCTGAGACATTTGGGTGGGGTTGGAGTGTTCATTCTTGCCGCCCTCGATAGCTCGGTGCTACCCACTCTCGGAGCAGTTGACGCGCTCACGATAGTGTTGGCCGCCCGGCACCCAGAGCTATGGCCCTATTACGCCATGTGCAGCACGGCAGGCTCGGTCTGCGGGGCTTCAGTCGCTTACCGCCTCTCACGTCTTGGAATCTTCCATCGACGTATTAAGGGAGCGGTATTTAACAGAGTCACGACATTCTTGCATCGCTTTGGAAGCCTTTCTCTGTCGCTCGCCGCGCTCCTTCCGCCACCATTTCCGACTTCCGCTTTTGTAATTGGTGCCGGTGTAACGCGCTATCCCTTCCCTGCATTTGTACTGTCTTTCGGCGTAGGACGGACGTGCCGCTTTGCTCTACTGGCTTACCTCGCATGTGCGTTTGGCAAGCGGTTCGTGACAGGAATGTGGTCGGGGCACACGCTGCTACTTGTAGCGGTCGCCGGCGCTGTGCTGGTATGTGTCGGACTGCTGGTGTGGCTCGTCCTCAGGAAATCTGAACCACATACACCTCTCGATTTGTAGCTCTATTTGGTTCTAAAAACAGTTGACTGCACCAGTTCAACCAGAACGGCTATATCGAACTTCGAATAATACTTCTTCACGTCCTTCGCCCCACACTTGTCCGGAACTTCTCGACGACCGACTTCACAGCCTTGGCATCGATCACGGGACCGGCTCATTCCCATATGGAATAGTTCGCAGTTGAGCCAGACTGCTCGATGATCTCTCCCGAGCCGACCCGCTCGAACCAGCGCGCAGACCCACTGGCTTACATGCCCACACGCACCGTCACTCCGCGACTTTTTGGATCGCGGTAGAACTCCTCGGCTTGCTCGAATCGGCCCCATTTCTTAGTTGGTGTAATGGCCTGTGGCTGTTCTCGACAGTTAACTCCGAGTGGCCCGCTATCGGCCCCACAGGTCGAACGCTACAAGACGAATTCGTGCCCTACCAGAACTCAGTCAAGGCGTCAAGGCAGCAGACGTATGAAACTCTTCAGATATTCAACTGTCGTTGCATTTGCTCGCGTTGGTTTGCTTAGCCCAGAATGCTATACCGGATCTGATAAAGATCGAAACGCACGGCAGACGACCAGTGAGGCCATTCGCGGTCCCTTTGCTAGGGGAGATGTAGCCATGGCAATGGAATATCACCATCCTGATGTAGTTAAAGCACTGGCTTTTAACAAGCGCCTGAACGGACGTGATGCTGTCGCAGCAGACTTGCGTTTGCGGGGGACATTTTCCCGAGAAGCTTCAAATTGATTCCGACTTGAGCCGGGAAGTGATTGGCGACGAATGCTTCGATGTGCGACCTCGCGAACCGCGATAGCTGTAAGAAGCGATTGCATCACGAAATGGAGATGTTTTTCTCGAAACGCTCTTCTCCTTCCGGCATTCCATCCGACCCATTCCTACAATCTTGAATAGCCTGAAAGTGCTGTACAGATTGGCACACGAAGGCCATTTAACTGCCCCTTTAACGAATTTACTCTAGTAATGAACGGTTGCAGGGCACCGCGGTTCGACGGATGTCCCAGCAGCTAGCCCTCCCCACATGAGGAGACGCGTTTCATGGTGGGCCGGGCCTGGGTCAGCGTGCTGCCGATAGCTACCCTGACCGGCTGCGCACCGCGTTCCCGATCTAAGCTTCTCCTGCCTAACGTTAACATCCCGCTGGAATGCGCTACTAGCATTCGCCTTGTCGACTGTGACCTGTCCTTTAATCCGCCGCATTGCCGTACCGCTACCGTCACCTATCGCAAGGGCTGCGAGCAACTAGCGGTGGTGGTCAAATGAGATTCTGGGTGGGTTTCTTCGCCGGCTTGATATGGTCAAATTGGATCGAGTATGCATATCATCGTTGGGCGATGCACTGGCCTAGCCTGTACCAGGCTGCTGCCATGCGCCACGCGCTGCATCATTCCGCGCCTTCCAATCCCCAGCACATCACCATGAACATCGGATTCTGGGGTGGCATCTTTACCACGAATGTTCTGCTTTTTGCTGTTCCCGACCAGTTGCTCCACCTGCGGATACTGACGGGCGTGTCTGCTGCCTTCCTGACCTACATTGTGGTGGGGATAGAGGTCCACCTGCGCATACACGACGGAAGGTGGGTGCCGGATGCCTGGAGGGCACATCATTTGTCACACCATGCTAGGCCCCTAAACAACTTCAACATTTTCCTGCCTGTATTCGACTGGCTGCTGGGGTCCAAAAACAGGAATTGTCGCGCAGGAAACCTACATCCAAAACTGGCCTCCTCAAAGGGTCATTCGCAAGGAGCTAAAAAGACTGCGGGTTAACGGTCTTGGTTGGGTGTGGTTCGTTGCCACGGAATGGGGATTGTTTAGAAATTCTTGCAGGAGGCGAAGGTCGAAGCGCGTTTCGGCGACCTCCTCCAGTCTCTTTTGGCTTTAATGAAGATCCTTCTCGGTCTTGTATTGCGGCTGCTCAAGGCGTTCTACGAAGAGGCGGATAAAACCCGAAGCCTAAATCTGGCTTGACAACAGCTTGTTTTCGTTGCGGACCGAGGAGAACGCCTCAGGCAGCGATCAAGAGTCGCCCGACGGTTCTCGGCGGGCTGCACCATGAATATTGGCTTGAAGAAATTGCAGGGTGAGGTCCATCGACTTTCTGCGGAGCACAGCCTTTTTACGCACACAAAGCGCTTCTTTGTGGACCGTTTCCGATTTTCCTGAGCTACACGGCTTTGAAGAGGATGCTGAGAAGGAGGATTTCAAGGTTCCATGACTGAAAGCCGGTTTTGGCGAACGCCTTGAAT
>Ga0209806_1000367_pt1 | contig 30284 bp, 27 predicted proteins | sample GraSoiAngelo_152_FD_186166 | JGI IMG/M metagenome (GOLD analysis project Ga0209806, IMG submission 186166) | Grasslands soil microbial communities from the Angelo Coastal Reserve, California, USA - 14_1009_12_30cm (SPAdes) (version 2) | ecosystem: Environmental > Terrestrial > Soil > Grasslands ... | reverse complement strand
CAGCGCGTTCCTCCTCGATGGGCTGATCCTTTTCGTCGGCGCCTTCCCGACCCAGATGTGGTCTTTGGTCGCTGCACCGTTCGATGTCGCGTTGGTGATCTGGGCGTCCTGGATGGTGGTTTATCCCGTCTACTTCGCCGCCTTCTGGTCGTTCGGACACGGTCAAACGCCGGGCATGCGCGCACGACGACTCCGGGTCGTTGATGGAAATGGTCGCGACCTCGGTTTCGGCCGTGCCCTCGCTAGGGCCATTGTCCTTCTCTTTGGGATGGGCGTCGGCATCGTTCCATTGAGCGTCCTGCTCGACCGTGACGGTGCTCCAATTCACGACCGACTCTTCGGGACTCGCGTGGTTCGCGTAAACAGGTAAGCGTCTCGACCAACTGCCCTCGGGCCGCGGTACCCCTCGCCGCAGGCGGGCAATTGAGCAAGAATCCGCGGCGGTGGCACCGCCGAGCGAGGCCAAGCAGCTCGAGACGCTGCTCCAGCTCCAGCGCGACCTCGCGCTCGAGGCCAATATCGAGAAGGTTCTCCTGCACATCACCCTCGCGGCGACGTTCATGCTCGACGCGGACCGCGCGACGCTCTACGTGGTCGACTCGGCGCGAAATGAGCTGTGGTCACGGGCGCTCACCGAGGGCGGGGAGCGTGGCAAGAGCGTCCTCGCTCTCAACGAGATCCGCCTTCCGCTCGACGGCCGGAGCCTCGCCGCAGAAGTGGCCCGAACGGGTGCGCTGCTTCGTATAGACGAGCCGTATGGGGATCCACGGTTCGACCCCAGCGTGGACGCGCGCACCGGCTACCGCACGCGCTCGATCCTCGTGGTGCCGATCGACTCACGCGACCGCCGGCGCCTCGGCGTGCTCCAAGCCGTGAACCACGCGGACGGCCCGTTTCGGGCGGACGACGAGCGGTACGCGGTATCGCTCGCGGCCTCCGCCGGCATCGCCCTCGAGTATGTGCAGCTCTCCGCCGACCTCGCGGCGGAGCGCCTCCGTGTCGTGAAAGTGGGTGAAGAGGAACGCCATCGCCTGGCCCGCGACCTCCACGACGGCGTCGCACAAACGCTCGCCAATGCGGCGCTCGGCATCGAGCTCGCACAGCGGCGCGCGAAGCAGGATGTGCCTGGGGCCATGACCGATCTGGAGCAGCTGCGCGGTCGGCTGCTCGAATCACAGAAAGGCCTGCGCGACATCCTGTTTGCCCTGCGGCCGGTCGTCCTCGAGGATGGCGGCCTCGGCGCCGCCGCGCGAGCGCTCGCCGAGCGGATCAACGGGCAAAATGGGTCGCGCGTGGTCGCGCGGCGGGTCGATGTCGATCGGCGACTCGCCCCCGAGGTCGAGGCGGGCGCGTTTACTGTCATCCGCGAGGCCGCCAACAATGCGGTCAAGACCGGCCGCGCGGCCGTGGTCTCGATCGACATCTACGAGGACGACGGTGCGGTCGTGGCGCTGGTCGAGGACAACGGGAAGGGGTTCGACGTGGCGAGCACGCTCCAGAGTTATGCCGCGCGCGGCAGCCTCGGCCTCCTGCAGATGCGCGAGTCCGCGCGCCTCATCGGTGCCCAGCTGTCGCTCGACTCGAGTCCCGGTCAGGGAACGCGCGTGCGCTTGAGGATCCCGTTTTCATGACCGAGCATGAGTCGGCTGCCGAGCGGCGCCGGGTCACCGGGCGACGGCGAGAGGATGCCGCTCTCGATCAGGCGACCTTCGCCGAGGCGTTCGTCGCGTTGACCGACGGCATCATCCTGACCGATCAAGACGGCCATGTGGTGAGCGCCAATCCGGCCGCGTTCCGGATCCTCGGCGAGGAGACGCTCATCGGCAACGTGTTCGAGGAGCTGCTCCTGGTCTCCGGCGCGACGCGCATCCAGGAGACCGAAGGACACATAGTTCGCCGCGCGTGGTTCCCGCGCGAGGAACGGATGGGCGTCCTCGAGATGATGTCGACGCCGCTCCCCGGCGGGCGCGCTCTTCACACGGTGCGCGATGTCACCGCGCAGGCGGAACTCCTCCGGCTCAAAGAAGAATTCCTCATGGAGGTCGCCCACGAGCTCCGGACACCGATCTCGGGGCTGATCGCCTCGCTCGACCTCGTTGTGGACGATGCGCTCAACATGCCCCGCAACGAGCTGGCGCTGCTTGCGGGTGCGCTGCGGCGGAGCGCACTCCGCCTTGAGCACCTCGTCGAGAATCTCATGGACGCCGGCAGCATCGAGGCCGGCACATTCCAGGTCCGCGCGCAGACCGCGAGCCTCAGGCACTCGCTGACGGAAGCGATGGCCTTCGTGTCGCCCATGCTCGAGTCAAAGGGCCAGGAGCTCGTGAAGGACCTCGAGCCCGGTGCCGACCGGGTCCTCGCGGACGAGCGGAGGACCACGCAGGTTTTCGCGAACCTCATCTCCAACGCGAGCAAGTACGCTCCGGAGGGCACCCGCGTCACGGTGAGCGCCAGGAGCGCCGACGGATTCATCAGGATTACGGTCGCGGACCAGGGGCCGGGCATCCCTCTCGACGAGCAGAACCGCCTGTTCCAGCGCTTCTTTCGCTCCCGCATGGTGCGCGAGCAGGCGGGCGGGCTCGGCCTCGGCCTCTCGATCTGCCGCGCCATCATTCACGCGCAGGGTGGCGAGATCACCATTGACAGCACACCCGGGCGCGGAACATCAGTACACTTCACACTCCCGAAGGCTCGGCACTTGGCTGAGGAGGCAGAGGACTAATAAAGCTTCTAGTCGTTGACGACGACCGCGACCTCGTGGAGCTTCTCGAGTACGCGCTTCGTCGTGAGGGGTACGACGTCTCACGTGCCTACGACGGAGAGAGCGCGGTCGAAGCCGTCGGGCGCGAAAAGCCCGACCTCGTGATCCTCGATATCAACCTGCCCAAACTCGCCGGTTTCGTCGTGCTGGAGCGCATCCGCCACGTCGACGAGCACGTCGCCGTGCTCCTGCTCTCGGCCCGCCAGGACGAGAGCGACATCCTCCGCGGTCTCCAGCTCGGGGCGGATGACTACATCACCAAGCCGTTCCGGCCGAAGGAGCTCGTCGCCCGCGTGAAGGCGATCCTGCGCCGGTCCGTCCGGACGCGCGGCCGTCCCGCGCCGGCCATCTACAAGACGGGCGACCTCATCCTCGACGAGGCGACCCACCAGGTGCGCGCCGACGGAGTGCCGGTCCATCTCTCGCCGACCGAGTTCAAGCTCCTGCGGCACTTCATGGCGAACCCCGGCCGGGTACTCACCCAGGAGGAGATCCTCGAAGGCGTGTGGGGCTACGACGCGGACGTGGGCGGCGATCTTGTGAAGCTGAACGTGAGCCGTCTCCGCCGAAAGCTCGGGGCCGACGGCAAGCCGCGCGACGTGATCCAGACCGTGCCCGGAGTTGGCTACCTCTTCCGCGGCGCCGAGGGCGGCGTCACTCGCGAGGAGGCGCGTCCCCGCTGATCACTTCGCGCCGTTGGTGGTGAGCCGGCGGCGCGTCGCTTCAAGGTCCGCGGCGTTGCTGAACACCGGATAGACCGCAAACCCGGTTGCCTTGGAGATCGAGTCGACCGCGGCGGGGTTCGGCTGCGGCAGCGCCACCGTGAGCACCTGGCCTTCGTGTCCGACGACCACCGCATTCCACTCCGACGCGAGCGTGTGCGGGAGGAGTCGCTGGAGCTCAGCCGTCGCAAGCCGTGCCGGGTCCGCAAGATACGGTGCCGCCGGAAGGGTCATCGCGCGCGACCGGATCGCGCCGCGCGGTCCCTCACCGAGGGAGTGCTCCCACACGCGGATGCCACCACCCGATTGCTTCGCGCGGTACATCGCAGCGTCTGCCGACTCCACGAGGGCGGCCGCGTCACCGGCCGGGCGCGGGAACGTCGCGATCCCGATAGATAGCTGGAGGCGTTCGTGCGCGGCAACGAGCTCGGGCGGGAGCACCGCCTCGGAGGCCTTCTCTAGGATCCGTGTCGCGACTCGTGTGGCCGAGTCGGTGTCGGCGTCCGGCAGGATGACCGCGAACTCGTCGCCCCCGAACCGCGTCGGCACGTCGTACAGGCGCACCGCCTGCTTCACCGCGGCCGCCACCGCCTTGAGCACCTCGTCGCCGACCGCGTGACCGTACCGGTCGTTGTAAAGCTTGAAGCGATCCACATCGAGCATGAGGAGGGCCAGGAGGTGCTCGGCGCGGAGCGCGCGGTTGGTCTCGGCCTCGAGACGACGGTCGAAGTGGCGGCGGTTGAACAGCCACGTAAGCGGGTCGGTCTCGGCGAGTCGCTGGAGCGCCTCACCCTGCTCCTGCATCACCAACACCTGCCCGATGTGTCCCGCGAGGAGCTCGAGCGTCTCGAGATCGGCGTCGTCGAAAGGCTGACCGTCGTGGCGGTCGGTCACGCTCAGGACTCCGCGGGAGTCGTCACCGACGAGGATCGGCACGCTCACGAACGAATCGGAGCGGTAGGTGCCCTCGCCCGACTGGATCGGCGCGCTCGAGACGTGGCGCACCAGGAGTGGACGCTTGGACTGCGCCACCAGACCCACGACACCTTCGCCGGTCTTGACCCGCACACGGCGCATCACGTCGTCGGCAAGGCCGACGGCGCGGGCGATCACGAAATCGGTCGAGTTGTCTTCGCGCAGCAGCAGAGACGCGCGCTCGCCGCGCACAAGTTCCGTGGCGACCTTGAAGATGGAGTCGAGCAGATCTTCTGCTCGCCTCTGACTCTGACTGTCCACGCATCCCCCATCCTGCGTCCGCCCGTGCTGTCCGCTCACCGCCCGAGAGCCTGCTTGATCGCTTGTGTTGGCGGCAGTTTCCTGCTCGGCCGATGCCGCTACAAGTCACCGCCGGTATCGAGTACCCGTCAAAGGTGTCGCATCTCTCGCACCGAGCTCCGCGAGTGGGTCAGGTCTTCTCGATCGCGAGCACGGGTTGCGTGGTGGGTTGTGCTGAACCAGATGCGGGCTCCAGTGTGATCGCAACGCCGTCTCCTGCGCCAAGTGGCGCAGTCAGCGACAACATGAACACGTCTCCACGGTCCGCCGTGCCCGCCGGGACCGCGACCGGACCAGATGCGCCCTGCTTGAGCACCCAGGCCTCCCAAGCTTTCCCAGCCGGGGGTGCCGGTAGACGCACGATCAGGTATGGCGACCCCTGAGTGGGTATCACGACCGCCGCGCGGGCGTCCGGATTCGCGCCGGTGGGCGCGAGGGCGACCACGCGGCCGTCGGCAACGCCGGCGAGCGCGTGCGCGTACGCATCGGCCTGCTGACGGGTCGCGCCGATGACCCCGAATGCCACGATCAGGAGTAGGGCGAGCGCGATCGGGATGGCGGCGGGAACGGGCCTCCCCAGGAACTCGGGGACGCGCCCGGCCCAGTCCGTCGCGGTGCGGGCCGAGGCGCCGCGATGCCTCAGCACGATCCGCCTCCGCAGATCTGCCGGTGGCTGTACGTCTATCGCGCCAATCGCGGCGGCCTCATAGAGCGCGTCTTCGAACTGCGCGAGGTCGGCCGCGCACGTGTCGCAGGTTTCGATGTGCGCGGCGATGACCGCGCGCTCTTCCTTGTCGAGCGCGCCGAGCGCGTAGGCCGGGAGATCTTCGGTGGGATGATGCTCTTGGCTCATCGCTCGTCCTCGAGGCTCTCGCGTAGCTTGTTCATGGCGAGACGTACGCGGCTCTTTACGGTGCCGAGCGGCGTGTCGGTGCGCGCAGCGATCTCGCTCTGCGAGTAACCGCCCCAGAACGCGAGCGCGAGGACATCGCGCTGCTCTTTCGGCAGCTCGCCGACCATCTTGCGCACGCGTTCGGCGCGCATCGCGCTCACGACACGCTCATCCACCCGCGCATCAGAGAGCAACTCGGCGGCCGCCTCGATCGTCACCTCGCGTTCGAGCCGCTTGCCGCGCGTGCGCCGCCAGTCGATCGCGGCATTCCGGCAGATCGCCAGCAGCCACGTGCGCACCGACCCACGCTCGGGACGGTACGACCGCGCCTGCCGCCAGACCGAGTGGAACGCATCCTGAGCCACCTCTTCGGCAGCCTCGGGTCCAGGGAGCATCCGATAGAGGACCCCAAAAGCCACCCTGCCATAGCGGTCGTACAGCTCGCCGAGCGCATCGGCGTCGCCGGACGCGATCCGATCGATAAGTCTCATATCGTCCGCCTTGTCGGGCATTACGACCTCGGGGCGCACACCGGATGACCCACGGGTATCGGCGCGGACTCTAGCGGGAAGTCACTGCCACTCGCGCGCGGCGATCTTGGCGAAGAGCGTGAGGGCGTCGAGTCGCTGTGCCGTTACCGAGATGACGCCGTCTACGGTCTGAAGCGTTCCAGCGACCACCACCGCCGCATCGCTGTCGAGCACGCGCTTGTATTTCCGGTACGTCGCGGGGCGGATGATGATGTTCGAGATCCCGGTCTCGTCCTCGAGCGAGAGGAAGACGTGGCCCTTCGCCGTCTCTGGATGCTGCTTCACGACGACCGCGCCGGCGATGAGCACGTAGCTCCCGTGACGACGGCTCTCGAGGTCGCACGCTCGGAGCACACCACGCCGCGCGAGGTCTTCCCGGTAGAAGCTCATGATCTGCGGTCCGGTCGGGATCCCGGTGATGCGGTAGTCGAGCGCCGTCCGCTCCTGTTCGCCGAGCGGCGGAAGGATCGGTGCGGTCGTGGTCGGAAGAGACAGAGCTCGACGCACGAATGACGGCGACGTTCGATGCGCATCCCGCGCGCGCCAGAGCAACGCGCGCCGTGGCTCGCCGAACGAGTCGAATGCCCCGACGAGCGCAAGATTGCGCAGGGCTTCCTCCTTCAAGCCGACGCGTGTCGCGAACTCATCGAATGACTTGAACTGCCCGCCGAGTTCTCGCTCTCTGACAATTGCTTTGGCCTCCTCTTCGCCGAGCCCTTTGACAGAGCCGAAGCCGATGCGAACGTCATGGTCGCGACATTTGCGATGCGAAGAGATCGTCCGCGAGCTGTCGACTGGATGACCGACGGAAGGGGCTGGCGCGCGCAGGGGGACCCGAGACCCTACGTGGTCGAGGGAGGGCCCCCCGAGCACGACAGACCCTTCCGGCGGGTCAGCGACGGCTTCGCATACAGCTTTCGCGAACGATCGATTCACATCGACTGGGAGGATCGCGACGCCATGACGTTTCGCATCTCCGGCGATGACAGCGGGCGAGTAGAAGCCCATGGGTTGGTTGTTCAGCAGCGCGACGTAGAACTCGGCGGGGTAGTAGAGCTTCAGATGAGCGGTGTGATAGGCGGTGAGCGCGAACGCCGCTGCGTGGCTCTTGCAGAATCCGAACTCCGCGAAGGCGGCGATCTGTCGGAAGATCTCATTCGCGATCGTCTCGTCGACACCCTTCGCGCCCGCGCCACTGACGAAAGGGCCGCGCAGCTTCTCCATATCTGCCGAGCTGCGCGCGCGGCTCATCGCACGGCGCAGCATGTCCGCGGCCGACGGCGAGAACCCCGCGGCGGCGATCGCGACGCGGAGGATCTGCTCCTGGAAGAGGATGACACCGAGCGTCTCTTTGAGGATCGGCTCGAGCAGCGGATGCGCGTACTGCACCGGCTCGCGGCCCTGCCTCCGTCTGATGTACGGGTTGACCATGTTCCCCTGCAGGGGGCCGGGCCGGATGATCGCGACCTCGACGACGATGTCCGCGAAGTTCCGGGGCCGGACACGCGGGAGGGCCTGCGCCTGCGCGCGGCTCTCCACCTGGAAGAGCCCGATCGTGTCGACCTCGCAGATAAGGTCGTAGACCGCGGGGTCGTCGAGCGGGAGGGAGCCGAGCTCGAGGAGCTCGCCGTGGCGCGTCTCGATGTCGGCGACCGCGTCCTTCACCAGCGAGAGCGTCCGCAGGCCAAGGAGGTCCATCTTCACGAGGCCGAGGTCCTCGACGTCACGCTTGTCGAACTGCACGACGTTGCGGTCCGGCATTGTCGCGCGCTCGATCGGGACCGTGTCCACCAGCGGCAGCGCGGTGATGAGCATCCCGCCGTTGTGGATCGACAGGTGCCGTGGGAAATCGGCGATGGCGAGGGTCAGCTCGCGAAAGAGCGGGAAGCGCTCGCGCTCCTTGTCGTCGAAGATCTCGAGGAGATCCGCGACCGTGTCCGGCATCGCGCGCGGTTCTTCCCACCCGTGCTCCGACGCACGATCGGTGTGGTGATACGCCGGGTGCTGCGCGGATGTCGGCATGCCGCGCGGGTCGACGTGGTACTGGTCGATCGACTTCGCCATCCGGTCGATCGTCTCCGCCCTGAACCCGAGCGCTTTCGCGACCTCGCGTGAGGCCGACCGCGCGCGGTACGTCACGACGTTGCAGACCATCGCCGCGTAGCGCTCGCCGTACTTTTTGTAGACGTACTGGATGACCTCCTCGCGGTCGTTCGTCGCGATGTCGAGGTCGATGTCCGGCATCGTCCGCGAGTCCTCGGTGAGGAAGCGCTCGAACAGCAGGTCGTGCTGGATCGGGTCGACCTTGGTGATGTCGAGCACGTACGCGACGATCGAATCCGCGGCCGATCCCCTGCCCTGCGCCGGGATCCGGTGCTCCTTGCAGAAACGGACGATGTCCCAGTTGATGAGGAAGAACTCGGCGAGGCCGCAGCGGTCGATGACGTCGAGCTCGTGGGCGAGCTGCTTCGCGACGTCGCGCGTGATGCGCGGGTACTTGATCTTCGCGCCCTCGCCGCAGAGCGCGTACAGGAACGAGAACGCGGTGTGCCCCTCGGGAACGGGGAAACCCGGAAGACGATCCTTTCCGACGAACGATGCTTCCGCGCGGGGCGTGTTCGTGTCATACAGAAGATCGAGCACGCAGGAGTCGGCGATCGCACGCGCGTTGCGGAACGCCTCGTCGAAGCGACCGAGCCGCTCGCGCAGCATGGCCTCGCCTTTGAGCCAGTACTCGCCGTTCGGCTTGAGGCGCTGGCCGGCCTCGTCGAGGGTCACGCCGAGATCGATGCAGCGGAGGACGTCGTGAAGGCGGCGGCCCTCGGGGCGCGCGTAGTGGACGTTGTTCGTGACGACACAGCCGAGGCCCACCTCCCCGGCGAGCGACGCGAGGGTGTCGCAGAGCGCGGGCGCGTCGGGGTCGAGGTGGTCCGAGAGCTCGACGTAAAGGCGCTCGCCGAAGACCGCAGCGAAGCGCGTGAGCGCCTCGCGTGCGGCGTCGAGATCGCCGGCCCGGACTGCGCGCGGGACCGCGCCATGCGCGCAACCGGTCAGCGCGAAGAGGCCCGCGGCGTTCTCAGCGAGAAGCTCGAACGTCGCCTTGGGCTTTGTCTTCTCCCCGGCGAGCTGGGCCGCCGAGATCGTCCGGCAGAGGCTGGTCCAGCCCAGACGATCGCGCGCGATGAGGACGACGTGACCCATCTCCTGGAGCTGGAGCTCCGCGCCGAAGATCGGACGGAGTCCCCGCTCTTTGGCGGCGCCCGCGAACCGCACAGCGCCGTACAGGCCATTCGTGTCGGTGAGCGCGAGCGCCTCCAAGCCCTGCTCGACCGCGGCGTCGGCGAGGTCGTCGACATCCGACGCACCATCGAGAAAGCTGTAGTTGCTGTGGACGTGTAAGTCGACCCAGCCAGGCATCCGGGCTCCCCACGCTCCCTGGCCGAGAGCGTAATAGAACGTCTGTTCTAGACTAGCTGAGCCCGCTTATGGGAGCGATCGCGTCAGCGACCAGGTCGACGGACTCGGACCTTAGCCGCGAGCGGACGGGCCGATCCAATGAACAGGCCGACGTCATCGTCGTCGTTCGCCGGAACCGATCGCACGGATTCGACGATCGCCATTCCGGCGGCCGCGATGAGGAAGGCAAGGGCCCGAAGAACACCCACTCGTCATAGAAAACAGGCCGGCCGAGCAGAGCGGCTCCCCCACCAGGGCGATCTCGAGTCGCTAGAGCGGCGCAACGGGCTCCTGAATCGGGCTTCGTAAGTTCTACTTGCCTCCTGGCTCAGTAGGGCTGACAGTCGCCGCGTGGCCGAGGGCCGAACTGAGCGCGAACCCACCGTCGTCGTCGCCGACGACGATCCCGCGCTCCGGGCTCTCGCTCGAGTGACCCTCACCGCCCAGGGCTGGAAGGTCATCGAAGCAGCGACGCCAGACCAGTGCCTCGCGCTCGTCAGGAGTCACCGTCCAGAGGTCCTTCTCCTGGATGTCACCTTCGAAGGCCACCGTCGCGACGGCTACTCGGTCTGCCGTGAGCTCAAAGCGGCGGAGGAGACGCGAGATGTCCGCGTCGTCCTCTTCACGGCACGTGATGATCCTGAGGGACGAGCCTTTGCCAGCGCAGTCGGAGCCTCCGCTTTCATCGTGAAGCCATTCGGTCCGCTGGACCTCGCTGACCTCCTCCAGCTGTTGCGCCATGGATCCGATCGCGATCCGGGGATCGGGATCTACCTGATCGAAGCGGGAGCCATCCGACCGGCGCAGCTCGAGCGGGCTCTTGCCGAGCAAAACCTCCGCCAGGGGAGGAGGGTCCCGCTCGGCGAGATCCTCGTGGAGCTCGGGCTCACGAGCTCGGACGATGTCGAGCGCGCCGTCGATCGTCAGCGGCGGATGCGCGTGGCGACGATGACCGCGCCTCGCTCCGGCGTGGTTCGACGCGTGCTGATCGCCGACGACAACGCGAGCGTTCGCGATGGGCTGCGCGAGGCCCTCGCGGCCGAAGGCGATTTCTCATTGGTCGGTGCGGCCGCCGACGGAGCGGAGGCGCTCCGCATGATCCGCGAGACCCGACCCGACCTCGTCGTGCTGGACAACGACATGCCTCGACTCACCGGCATCGAAGTCTTGCGCACGATCCACACGAGCCTGCCGGACACCCGGGTGGTGATGTTCACGCTCGACGACACGGTCCGGGAAGAGGCCCTCGCTGCGGGCGCGGCATCCTTCTTGACGAAGGACACACCTCTGGGCTCACTTCTCGCGGAACTGCGCCGCGCCGGGCCGCCGTCGAAGCCGATCCCACCGCGTTCGGCGGTGATCCTCACCGCGCGCAACGTCCCCGATGGACCCTGGGGTGCTGTCGCGCGGCGCCGGCAAGCCATCGCCGCGATCGGCATCCTTCTGGTCAGCTACACCGGCGCCTTCCTGCTGGCGGAACCGGCCCTGGGAGCGTCGGCGTCCGTTCTGGCGATGGTGCCGGTCGCCATCGGCGGTGCCCTCTTCGGACCCGAGGTGGGCATCGGGACGGCACTCCTATCAGCGATCGTGACCGCGGCGCTCTGGAGCGGCACCGACCATACGATCGGCGAGCCTGTTCTTCGCATCGGTGGAAACGGCATCGGGGTCGTGGCGCTCGTCGGGATCGGTGCGGGGTTCGGAGCGATGCGCCTCCTTCGCGGCCGGCTCGTACCGCGGGCGCGCCTTGTCGGCGCGCTGGCTGAGGCGGCCCTCGCGCTCGCGCCCGGACTCGGTCCGCGGACACTCGGATTCCTCGCCGATGCCGCGCTCGAAATCGTTCCTGGCGACACCGCCCTCATCTACGTGGCCATCCCAGGGGGTGGCCTCGAGCTCGTCGCCGGCTCGGGCGTCCCGGACGAGGTCATCGGGCATCGCGAGATCGCCGGCGCCGTCGCGGCCGCGGCGAACGAGAACCGCGCATCGATCGTCGCCGATCTCGAAGCTCGCCCGATCGGCGTCTCGCTGCCCGGCAGCCGAAGCTGCATCGTCGCGCCGGTGGCCGGACGCGGCGATACCCCGACTGGCGTAATCGCGATTCTCGCGGGCCGCAAGAATTTCTACGGAGCCGGCCACCTCGAGGCGCTCACGAGCTACGCGAGCTTCCTGGCGTCCCTGCTGAACGCCCCACGGACGGCTGTCCCGATCGCCAACGATTCGACGGTTCGGGCGGCGACCAGCGCGGAGTAGACCTAGTGGCTGCGGACCATCGCGCTGATGCTCGCGCTCGGGGAGGTCAATGACCCGTCGGTCGCGGTGACCATCACGCTGACGATGTCGCCCTTGTCGCCGTTGCCTCTGACCGACAGGTCGTAGCGGTCCGTCGTCGACGTCGTCGTTACCGTTCGCATGACGACACCGTTCAGCCGCCATGTGTAGACGTACGTGAGACCGTCGCTGTCGAGATCCTGGCCGACGACCGTCGCAATGAGAACGCTCTTCGACGTCGGTGTGGTCGTACTCAGCGAGACCGCGACCGTCGGCGCCGTGTTGACAACGGTCGCTGCGTCGGATGCGACGCCGCTCTGGAGCGTGCCATCGGAGGCCACGAGCTCGACGACCACACGGTCTCCGTGATCGCCGTTCCCTACCACAGCAAGGTCGAAGCTGTCGGAGTCGTTCGGGCCAGGTGTTGTCTGGCGCACGACACCGTTCACCTTCCAGACGAACCGGTAGGTCACCGGATCGTTGTCGGCGTCGCTCGCGACAGCCCGCGCGCTCAAGACCGCCTTCGTTGCGGGGGCGCTGTCACTGAGGCTGACCGCCGCGGTCGGCGCGCTGTCGGTGATGACGACGGACGTGCTCGCGACGCTCACGAGCTCCCCGTCGCTCGCCGTCACGCGCACGCTGATCGTGTCGCCGCGATCGCCGGTGCCTGGGACAGATAGGTCGAGGCTCGGGCTGCCAGCACCCGGGAGCACGTTCCCGTTGCGCGACCACTCGTATGTGTAGCTGACCGGGTTGCCCGCGATCGTAGGCGCGAGGTCGGGGTCGTATGCGCGTGCGTCCGCCCGGAGCGTGTCGCCGGTGAACGCGATCGAGGGCGTCAGGCTCAGACTCAGGAAGACCGGAGCGTGGTTGTTGAGGTCGAGCGCGGCGAGCGTGCTGGCGCTCTGCGAACTGGTGTTGTGATTACCGACGTAGAGTCGACGGTCCGGGTGCATGAGCAATTCACCCGGAGGAAATTCCAGCCGCATCGTTTCCGCGATCCCGAGGGTCGTGTCGTCGATCCCGTACAGGCGATAGCCGGTGTTGTCGGAGACGTAAATCCGGTGCCTCGACGGTGCGAGGGCGATCCCGACCGCGAAGCCCGGCAGCGAGGTCCGCTGTGTGACACTGAGTGTGTCCGGATCGATGACGGATAGGGCCGAAGCCATGGCCTGCCCATCCCATTGGCCTCCGGCAACGAAGACGAAGTGAGTGACCGGATCCACCGTGACCGCGAAGCGCGTCGCGGTGGCAAACGGAATCTCGGCGAGCGTCGTCAGGTCCCTGTCGTCCAAAACGAAGAACGTCGGTGACGTCTCTCGGATGTTGGTCACATAGAGGTGATGACGGTCCGGGTCGGCGGCGACGCTGAACCACCAGGTCGACGCCGGTGCCGTCGCGCTGGCCACCACCGCCAACGTCGTTGTGTCGATGACCTTCAAAGACCCCGACTCGCAGACATAGAGACGGCCTGCCGCCCGATCGAGCGCCATCCCGAAGCCGCCGACCGGAAGGTTTGCCACGCTCGCGCGCGTGTCGAGATCGAAGACGTCCAGGGACCGAGCGTTCGTGTTGAGATTGGCGTTCGATGAATAGAGGCGTCGCCCGACGGAGTCGACAAGGACGAGGTTCGGGGTCAGGCTGGTCCGGATTGTGTCGACCGAGCCGGTGGCCGGGTCGACGACCGAGATGCGACCGCTGCCGTCCGGCGCGGCGCCTCCGCTGTTCGCGACGTAGACCTTGCCCGTTTGTTCGTCGACGGCGAGTCCAAACGGCTGTGGGCCAACGGGCCAGCTCGAGGCGACGGTCGCGGCACGACTCGCCGGAGATCCGACGAACGTGAACGCGAGCACCCCCACCAGGACGAGCCCCGTAAGCCGACGCATGTTCTGCGAAGGCTCGCTTGACCGGCTGCTCAGGGCAATTGACTGGTAGTCCTACCCCGTTCGGGCTAATCGATCACACGCTGCAGCCACCAGGAGCCCATGCGCCGGTCTCCGTAGACATCGCACACCAAACCGTCGGCGGTCCGCAGGGTTACGTAGTCCCGGGAAACCCCCTCCTTCCACCAGTCGGCTTCCACGCGCCAACGGCGCAGCTGTTCGACGACGGTGTGGCGGTGGCCGGCAACGACGAGCGCAACCAGCTCACCCTCGTCCCAGATCAGCTTGGCAGGCAGCGGTTCGGCAAACAGCCTCACGCGATCACCTCCACCCATTCCGTCGCGCGCTCAGGTAGGCGCGCGCCTTCGTCCGCGACGCGCGCCCGCAGCACCGCGCCTCTGCCGAGCTTCGCCCGCAGATAGCGCGCGGTCGCGATCGCCTCCTCCCTGCGGGCGCCGTCGGGCGCGAAGAGCCCGATCTGCCGGCCGCGCGCGGCCTCGACCTCAGGCACCTCGAGCGCACAGCCGGTCACGAGGCCAAGCTCCTCGCGTTCCTCGAGCGCCCAGCGAAGCGAGCGCAAAAGCGCGGCGGCTTCGCGGGTCGGCGGAAGCACGGTGCGCTCGATGCGGAGCGGTCCGGCGTCCTCGCGATCCAGGCGCAGCTCGAGCCGCAGCGCGGCGAAGCCGTCTCGCGCGAGCGCCGCGGAGATCTCGTCAACCACGACGCGCAGCGCAAAGACGAGCTGTTCGCGCGACCCGATCGCGTCATCCCACGAACGCCGAGCACGTAGCCGGCGCGGCGGGGCCGACGCGCGGACCATGTCGCCGTACTCGCCCCGCGCGAGCGCGTGAGCCCGCGCCACGGCACTGCCGAACCGATCGAAGACCGAGCCGCGCGGCAGATCCGCGAACTCACCGACTGTCCGGAGGCCGAGCAGCCGGAGCTCCTCTTGCACCTTCGCGTCGACTGGCAGCACGTCGAGCGGCAACGGCGCGAGGAACGCGCGGCCATCGTCGACTGAGCGCACCTCACCCGGTGGCGTTCGCGCGGCGACGACGCGCGCGACGAACGGGGTCGGCGCGATTCCCGCCGATGCCTGAGCGCCGACCCGCGCGCAGCGCGCCAACACTTTCCGCGCGACCCGAGCCGGCGCACCGAGGAGCTCTTCGGTGCCCGCGAGATCGCAGGCGAATTCGCCCGGGTCGAGCACGCCGACGCGCGGGAGAGCCGCGTGGAGCGTCGCGAGCAATCGACCGTGTAGCTCCGGTGCGTCGGTCGCGACGATCGCAAGCGTGACCGGATCTCTCAAACCGCGACCGTGGCGAGATCGCCGCGGGTGCCGAGGTCGGCCAGCGCACCCTCGAGCGACGTGACGCAGAAGAGCGCGCGATCGTTCGTGTGGGCGCGCCCCACCGCGAATGACCACCCCACGGTGCGATCGAAGCGACGCTCCCAGGCGATGCGTTCGAAGACGAAGGTCGGGATCGCGACGCGTCGCCCAGGCTCACCCGCTACAACGAGAAGGGCGGCGGGCGATCCGCGGACCGCCGGGAGCGCCGGTGCGATGTCGTCGACATTCGTCCCACCGAACGCCGGGTCGCCGACGTCAACGACGACGAGGCGGAATCCCTCGCTGCGCAGCGCCGCGGCCGTCGCCAATGCGACGCCCATGCCACGCGCGCGCACGATGACGAGCCGCTCGAGATCAACGTTCGCGCGCTGTGCGGCAAGCGGATCGAACGAGGCCGTCGGATCGATCCAGGCCGCCATCCCGCCCTGCGCTTGCGCGGATGCGGTCGCGCGGAGGGCGAGGCAAAGCTTTCCAACGCTCGGTGGACCGATGAACGCGACCGGCTCGCCAGGGACAAGGCCGCCGCCAATGACACGATCTAGTGACGATTTTGTTGCGATAAGGACATCGTCGCGATGACGCTCGCTTGTACCGCCGCGCGCAAGCGCATGTACGCCAAAGCGTCCTTCGATGCGCGCGATGGCACCGGCCAGTCGGTTCTCCGCCACGTCGCTCCCCTCGATCGTTCGCGAACCGTCCGATTCACCCTGTGCTGGCCACATCCAGGTGGTTAGAACGAATGTTCTACCACCCTACTCCGCGCCTCAGACCCTGTCAATCGGGCCCCGAGAGCTCATCCATGGCCGTAATCGTGCACCCCCCTCTTTCGATGAAGGGACCGGCACCAGGACGCTGCGCAGACTGCGGATCCGACGCCTACATCCAGTTGACCGTCGGGGACGCGATGGTCTGCGCGCACTGCTATGCGGACCGGCTCGGACTCAGCAAGCTCGTCGGCCGCAAGGGTGGCGAAGCCGTGGTCCCGAAGATCCCTTCCGTCCGCCCTCGCCCGACCTAGGAGCTCGTCGCCGGACCCGGTCGGACTGTCGCTACGGCCTCACGTAGCGCGCTCACGCGGAGCGCCGCATATGCGGCAAGCAGGGTCACCAGCACGCCGCCAACAAGAAACGCGTTGTTGATCCCGACGAGCGTACCGACCGATCCGAGCAGCATCTGCCCGAGCGGCATGAAACCGATGAAGACCATCGTCTGGACACTCATGACGCGACCCCGCAGGGCGTCAGGCGCTCGGGTCTGCATGAGTGTGTTCGCCATACCGAGGTAGACCATGACCGCGAGGCTCGTGAGCCCAACGAAGACAAGCGCGCCGGCGACCGTGTGCTGCAATCCGAAGAAGATGAGCAGCGTGCCGTGCGCGAATGCCGCACCGACCAGGAGTGCGCCGCGGTGCTTCCATCCACCGAGCGAGGCGGTCACGAGCGCACCGCCGAGCGCACCCGCGCCAGAGGCAGCGAGGAGCCACGACAATTCGATCGCGCCGACGCCGAGGAGCTGCGCCTCCGCCGGCAGAAGCTGGATGTACGGCCGCGTGAACAGCGCCGTCGCGACGCTCAGTGCAACGACCCACCGCAACACCGGATCGCCTCGGATGAACGAGAGGCCCTCCCGGATGGATTCGAGAAGCGAGAGCCGAGCACCGTAAGCGATCACCGGTTGAGGACGCATCAGCAAGAGAGCCGCGACGATCGCAAGGTACGAGAACGCGTTGATGAGCATGAGACCGCCCACCCCGAAAGGGATGATGAGGACGCCGCCAACGAGCGGACCCACCAGAGTCGCGCCGTTGAACGCGGCGGAGTTCAGTCCGATGGCGCTCATGAGCTGTCTGTCGGAGACGAGACGCGGCACCATCGCCTGCCGCGTCGGCGCATCGAACGAGAAGATGATCGAGTTGAGCGCGCTGATCAGAACGACCTCGACGATGTTGATCTGATTCGAGATCGCGAGAATCGCGAGGACCGCAGCGGACACCGCCGCGCTCGACTGTGTGAGAAGCAAGAGGCGTCGGCGGTCCGCGCGATCCGCGACGACGCCGCCAAAGAGGCCGAACGCGAGCCCGGGCAGCGCGCGCGATAGTCCGACGAGCCCGAGGTAGAAGGGCGCGAGCTGCGGGACGCCGTCCTTGATCGCGAGCTGGACCACCAGCCAGCCGAGGCCGAACTGCTGCATCCACGTCCCGATGTTCGAGACGACGAGACCGATCCAGAAGAGGCGGAAGTCGCGGTGCTCGAGCGCCGACCACGCCGAGGTGCGGCCGGGCTCGGCGGCCGCGGCCTCGTCGAGCGCTTCGGTCTCGAGCTCGGGGGCGAGGTCTTCTGAGGTCACGTTCGGCGAGAGTGCATGGGAGTCGAACCCACCACGGAACGTTCTACGCCCCGTCAACGGTTTTGAAGACCGAGGGACTCACCGGAGCCCCCGCACTCTCAGGTGAGTTTCCGAAGAAACCCGCGCACCGAGTGTATGTACGCGACTCAGGAGGCGCCTAGGAACCACGCGATGGCGTCTGCCCGCATTGCAGGCACGAACACGTGGCCGACGCCGGGGTAGTCCTGGAAACGTGACGGGACGCCGAGCTGGCGCAGCGCCTGCGCGAAACGCGTGGCGCGCTCGAGCCGGGTGGTGCCGCCGACGGCGTCCCAGTCACGCGCGACGTCGGCAGGATTCGCGTCGGCGCCGCCCACACCGACGAAGACGCGCACCCGTCGCAGGCCAACCACGTCGAATGGGTTCTGATGGTTCCAGAGGGCGAAGTTCCCGATGCCGTACGGATAGGGCTCCGAGTTCGAGGGCATGGTGTAGGTGCCGGCCGAGAGGCTCGCGAGCGCGGCGACACGCTCGGGATGGCGGAGTACGAACCGGTGCGCGCTCTGGGCACCGCGTGAGAATCCGACCAGATCCATGGCGGGCGCGACGTGGAATTGCGAGTGCGCCATGACCTGGTCAGTGAGAGCGACGAGCGACTCGTCGACCCGCAGATCGGCAAGGCTCAGGCTCTCGCTCCCGATCGGATCGTAGTCGGGGCTTGGCGCAAGCAGCAGCCAGCGGTGTTCTTCGGCGGCCGCCACGAACTCTTCCGCGAGGCCGCGGCCATCGGCGCCGAGGCCTGGGAGGACCATGACGAGGGTTGCGAGCGCTGTCGGTTCGCTCGTGACCGAATCAGGGACGAAAAGGAGCGATGCCCTTTCGCTCCGCGTCAGGCGGTCGACGAGCGGTGTCTCGTGCGCCACGCCCACCGTCTGCCAGCGCGGGTCGAGCGCGGGCGCAGCGCGAATGATGGAGGCGCCCAGGAGGAGCCCGATCGCCACGCCCAGGATTCCTGTGAGCACACGTCGCATAACTGCAGGCGCGACGCTACGCGGGGATCGGGTGTCGCAGGTGCAAGCGGAGTCTCAGAGCAGCCCGAATATCGTCATCGGCATGGGCACGAGGCGCCTGGTTACGAACCCGCACCGCGATGCGGCTTACGTCGGGGCGTGGAGAGGCGGGACGGGCTCGTCGCGCTTTCACCGCACGATGCCCGGTTACGCCACGACGCCCGTTGTCGATCTGCCGCAGGTGGCCGAGAGCTGCACGGTCGCGCGGATTGCCGTGAAGAACGAGCAGGAACGCTTCGGACTTCCGTCGTTTAAGGTCCTGGGCAGCTCGTGGGCGCTCCACGAACGCGTCAAGCACATGAAGGGCTTTTCGCCGGACACGCTCATCTCTTTCCATGAGCTGCGCACGCTTGCCCCCGGTTTGGGTCCACCGACTCTCTGCACGGCCAGTGATGGAAACCACGGGCGCGCTGTCGCGGCCCTGGCCGAGGCTCTCGGATGCCGATGCGTCGTTTTCCTCCCTGCCGACAGCGCGGTCAGCCGCGTCGCTGCGATCGCCGGTCATGGTGCCGGCGTGGAGCTCGTCAAAGGCAGCTACGACGAAGCCGTCGCGGCGGCGCGAGCGACGGCTCGGGCGCGAGGTTACTGGTACTGCCCGGACACGGTCGGAGACGACGCCACCCCGGACGAGCGCGCCTTCGCGAGCGATGTCATGGTCGGGTACGGCACGCTCTTCGAGGAGTTCCTCAGCGAGCTTGTGGAGGTGCCGGACTTTCTGTTCGTGCAGGCGGGCGTCGGCGGTCTCTCGGCGGCCGGCGTCTCGAGTCTGCGCCGTGTCTCCAGCCGAGCGAAGGTCGTCATCGTCGAACCCGAAGGATCGAACGCCATCGCAGAATCGCTCAGTTCGGGCGCGCCACGATCGGTGGCCGACGTACCGACCGTGATGGCGTGCCTCCGCTGTCAGAGCGTGTCGGCCGTCGCGTGGCCGGTTCTGTTGGCCGGTGCCGACGCCGTCCTCGTGGTCACCGACAATGAGGCGGCGAGCGCCGTGCGAGATCTCGCGCGAGCGGGCGTCATCGCCGGCGCGTCTGGCGCCGCCGGGCTCGCCGGCGCGCGGATCGCATGCTCAGACAAGACGATTCGCTCGCGACTCGGCATCACCTCCGACTCGCGCATCGCGCTGGTGAATTCCGAGGGCGCGACGGATCCGGAGAGCTACGAAGCGATCCTCGCTCAGAGGAACTGACCTAGGATCCGGTGACGGTTTCGCGTTATGGAACCTTTTAGTACCATATGGTAATTAAACGTTCCATAGCCGAAAGTGGGCCCTATGCGAACCGCCGCCGCGCTCGATGACGTGCTCGCCAGCCGCAGCCACATCCGGATCTTGCGCGCCCTTGACGCAATCCCGGAGGGCCTTGGCATGAGCGTACGTGATCTCGCGCGCCGCGCCGGGGTCACTCACCCGCGCGCTTCGGAAGTCTTGTCTTCGCTTGCGCAGCTCGGCGTCACGAGCCGGCAGCGCGCCGGGCGGGCGGACCTATACCAACTGAATCGCGCTCATCTCCTCTACGGCCTCGTCCATGAGCTCTTCCGGCAAGAGGCGGAGGTCGACGCCGAGCTCCGGCGCTACCTTCGTACACGCCTACCCGTGGTCGTGAAGGGAGTTCAGGAGGCATACCTCTTCGGGAGCTTCGCCAGGGGCGAGGCACATTCGGGGAGCGACATCGACTTGGCAGTGGTCGTTTCGCCTTCCAGCGCGCCCGCAGCCGAAGCGGCGTCGCTCGATCTCGCCGATGAAGTCCGCCGGCGTTTCGGCAGCGATCTGAGCGTCCATTTCAGCACCAAGCCTCTGCGCCGTCGAGTCCAAGGAGGCGCGGGGCGTGACCTATGGAGTCGCATCGCCAAAGAGGGCATCCGGATATTGCCACCGCAAGACGAGTCCGCGCATGCCTAAGGTCAAGGTCATCGTCACTGCCCGCCACAAAGCCCCGTTGTTCTTAACGAAGGCCAAGCAGTTCTGCGAGAGCGCGGTGCAGCAGCTTCAAGACGGCCGCTTTGACTCGACCGTGTTGTGCGCCGTCCACGCCGGGATCAGCACAGCCGACGCTGTCTGCATAGGGATCGGTGGACGGCGTTCGGGAGATCCGAACCACCTGGTGGCGGCGGCTCTTTTGGAGGAGGTCGGAAGGAACTCAAGCGAGTACCGCACCAAGGCGAATCAGCTCCGCGCGTTGATCAATCAGAAGAACCGCGTCGAGTACGAAGACAAACCCGCCAGTCGCAAAGATGCGCAGGACGCCGCGGACCGCTGCGAGCGACTGGTGCTTTGGGCGACGCAAGAATTGATCGCGGTGAAGCTCATCACACCGACATAGGCACGCGCGTGCCGACGTATTCAGCACGCGCGTTACATCACTGCGCCGAGAGATCCGCCGGCTGTGACTCGACCTCGCGGTTGGCGCGACCCTGGTGCTTGCCGCGACCCGACTGCCACGACTTCCGGCGCTCTTCGCCGGTCACGAGCGGTACGACGTCGCGCTTGTCCATCATGTTGCAGTAGCCGTCGAACACCACACCCTTGTCCATGACGAGGGACGGCGTCGCGAGATCGGCCTTCACACGGGCGTGTCCACGGAGCTCGACCGAGTCGCGAGCCTTGATCTTTCCGTTGACCTCGCCATTGATCACGACCGAGCCGCAGGTGATGTCGGCGGAGACTTTGGCGGTCTCGCCGATGATCAGGAGGTCGTCGGTTGTGATCTCCCCGGTGAACGTCCCGTCGAACCGGACCTGACCCTGAAAACTCAGCTTTCCTTCGAAAACCAGCCCTGGGCCGAACGTCGCGTTACCCGCCCCGTCGCTCCCGCTTTGGTATTCGCGCATCTTGTGGCTTCCCTCCTGCCGCCGGCGCGCATGCCGCGGCCGCGTATCTGTGAACGCGAACGGTAGAGGGCCGCTACGGCCTCAGGTGGCGCAAAGCCGTAACGACTGCAGCTGACGCTCAGGCGGGGCGGGTGCGCGTCTCCACGAGCAGGACCTCGGCGCCGGTCGGACCGGCTTCAAGCTCAAGGGCCTTTTCTTCGAGGATCTTGGCCGCCCCACCCTCGTCCAGCCTGGGTTGGGCGAGCGAGCCGTGCACCACGAAAAGATACCCACCGAACCCGGGGCGGAACGTGTGACGGACCTTTTTGCTTGCGTCCAGCACGGCGGCGTACACCGCCGCATCCTGGTGGACGGTCACCGCATCGCCAGCCTTCGGTGCGCCGTCGCCGCCGAACCCGGGCGCGGGTACGAGGACGGGCTTCAGCACATTCCGCCGCGACTCCAATGCGAACTCGCGCTGCTCGATGCTCGGGTCGAGCCCGCGACGCGAGGGCATGATCCACATCTGGATGAAACGCATCGGCTCAGTCTTGGAGGCGTTCCGCTCGGAGTGCTGCATCCCCGATCCGAGCGTCGCGCGCTGCACCGCGCCCGGATGAAGGATGCCGCCGTTGCCGCGCGAATCCGCGTGTTCGAACGTGCCCTCGGCGACGTAGGTGATGCCCTCGATGTCGCGGTGCGGGTGCATCGGCCATGCCGCTCCCGGAACGAGGCGATCGTCGTTGAAGACGCGGAGATCACCGATTCCCATGTTGGCCTCGTCCGAGTACTGGTCGAAGCTGAAGTGCCAGTTCGCGCTGAACCAGCCTCCTTCGGCGTGGAACAGCGACGCGCGCGGCCGGAGAACGATGGTCATCGCGGGGCGCCGCGTTAAGCCGCGGCGGTTCCGGTGAGGTGGGGCTGAATCTGCTGGAGGAGCTTTTCCTTCGGCATGTAGCCGACAACGCGCTGAGCCTCGCGCCCGTTCTTGAACAGGATCATCGTCGGGATCGAGCGGACTCCGAAGCGACCGGCCGTGATCGGATTGGCGTCGACATCGAGCTTGGCGATCTTCACTTTCTCGCCCTGCTCGGTCGCGATCTCTTCGAGGACGGGAGCGACCATGCGACAGGGGCCACACCAGGCCGCCCAGAAATCGACCAGCACCGGAGTGTCGGATTTGATGACTTCCGTCTCGAAGTTCTGGTCGCTCACTACCTGTGGCTTGGACATTGACATGCCTCCTGTCACCACCTAAACGCCAGTTGCTGGCCGGTTTGTTCCACCTCGGGAGAGAGGCCCAGGACCGGCTCGAGCAAGTCCAGCGCCACATCCGGCTGTGTTGCCCACGATCGTAGCGGCCCCCACTTTACGAAGCGCCAGCCTCGCCGTCGAACCACCTCGGCCGTGGCGGCGGCGCGCCGTAGCTTGAACTCCGCGAGGCTTCGGCGCTCGTCGGCAATGGCGAAGAAACGGAAGATCCGGTCTTCGTCCGGAAGGGCCTCGCCAAGGGCAACCACGCTCCGATGGAGACGCGCCGTCCATTCGAGCTGCCAGAGGAAGACCATCCGGCCCTTGTCGTACCAGACACAGTCGATGTAATCGAGGGCGTCGGAGTGGATTCGCGAGTCGCCGGACATGTCCGACGCGCGCTCCGCTTCGGTCATGAGATCGCCCAGTACCGCCCCGCGGTGAAGATGCGCTTCCGGGAGCGCGCGCCGCTCGAGGTCGCGGCCGACGTGCACCTTGAAACCGAGCCGTCGCCCCGCGTCGACCAGCTGCACGGCGAGGAGCGTTTGGTCCGCTTGCCGGCGGACAAGGGCGTCCTCATCGCGGAGGCGCCAGCGTCCGTCGTCGCCTTGATGTCCGTAGGCCGCGATGCATCGCTCGACGAGCTCGCGGTCTGGCGTCTCGACATCGCGGAACAGGCCGTAGGCACGCCGGAGCAGCTGGCGCGTCTCGATCTCCTTGGAGGCCGAGAGAAGTCCCCAGACTCCCCACTCGATGCGGTCGTCGAGCGGGGTCGCATCGATCGGCTCGGCGAGCGAGTAGACGGTCGTATCGTGCGCGTGTTCCGCTGCGGCGCCATCGAGCTCGATCCGCACGATGCCCGATCGCGTCGCGTCGGCGAGCGCTGAGCGGAAGTGGTCGACGAACACCTCGAGCTCCGAGACGCCACCCGCGCGCGCAAGAGTCAGCGGGGCGAGGAGCTTGCGGGCGGCAAGCGACTCGAGCGCGGCGACCGCCGCGCGGTCGGTTGCCACGGGCTCGCCGCGCGAGCGGATGACTTCGCGCACTCCAGCACGGATCGCGTCCTCGATCGCAGCTGCGTCGGCCGCGCCCTGATCGCGGAGGAGCGGGACATCACGGTCGAAATCGCAGACCGCCGCCGCACCGGTCCCGCTCGCCACCGCGGTGGCGAGCGCGTCGCGTTGGTAGGTGATCCCGCGTAGGCGATAACCGGCACCGGCACCGGCCAGGGCGACCGCGGCAATCGTAACGAGGTCGGCGTGCGGCACGTAGACGACGGCCGGTGCGTCGGGGCGCGATCCGCGATGACCGTCGATGAGCCCGGCGCGCATCGTCCGCAGCAAGCGCTCTCGCCCGACGACGCGTCCCTCGCCGGCATCGGTGGGCTTCGTGCCGCGGATGCCGAGAAGGGCGACCGCCGCGACGGCGCTCCACCCACCGAGGAAGTCCTCGACGGGGGCCTGGCAGAGCACGAGATCGGCGTCGCCCGTATCCAGCGCGAGCGTGGCCGACCGCGGACGAGCCGGCGAGGGATGCTGCGCAAGCCAGGCTACGAGCTCGCGCACGGTCCGGTCGAACTCGAGCCAGACGTTCGCTTCGCGCGATTGCGACGCGTGCGACCGACGGGCGCGACCCTTCTCGACACGAAGAGGCGCGCCGCGTCCGGAGAGCGTGTTCAGGCGGCTGCCCGCGATGAGGATCTCGAGCACGCACAACAGAAGGACGTCGCGGATCGGCGAAGCCGGCACGGCGGTCTCGACGGCGCGCAACGTCGCCATGAGCGCGGTCAGATTGCGCGGCGTGTAGAGGGCGGCGGTCGTCTCGCCGAGCGCTTGCGCGTTCGGGTCGGGCCCGAACCGCTCGACGAATTGCCAGTACGCCATGCCGCGTTCGTCGAGCCGTTGGCTCGATTCGGCGTCGTCGTCGTTCGTGGCTTCGATCAGGAGCGCGCGCCCTTCGCGGGCGCAGATGCCGCAGCGGAACGCCTTCTTCGTGGGCACCGGCGCGTCGCGCTCCCAGAGGAAGGCTTCGACGATCACCGGACCACGGCAGGTCGCGCAGGTCGAGCCGTAAAGCTCGCGCATCGCGACGCGATGCGGAGTGCCGACGAGCGCGCTCTCTCCCACGCGATCGAGCGCGGCGAGGATCTCGTCGCCCGCCGGCGCGAGCGCGATGACCCGTCGGGCCCATTCGCCGAGGGGCTCACGGGACTTCGCGACGCCTCGTCGATCGGCGCGCTCGGCGGCGTCGGCAGCGGACCAGGGATAGGCGAGCGGGTCGAGGACGACCCCGCGCCGCGGCGCGTACGCGTTCGTGTAGATATCCGCGAGCGCGGAGGGAAAGGCGGTGCCGAATCGGTCAAGCGGACGGGGAAGAGGAATGATCTCGAGCGGGACCATGGAGCGGACGCGCTCTGGTTGGCTCAAGGCAGTGTGAAGAGTACGGCCCTCCTCGCGTCCACGATGACCCCGACGACGCGGCCGTCACGCGACATGGTGAGGTCGCTGATCGCTCCGCCTGCGCCCAGCTCGTCGGCCGAACCGTCAGCCGGATCGAATGCGAGGACCTTGTCGGTGCCGTCGAGCACGACCGCGCGCGTTCCCACGACGAGCCGCCTTCCGTCGACGAGCGGAGCCGTCCACCGGAGCGCTCCGTCCGGTCCGAAGGCGAGGAGCGAGGTCTGATCGAGCGCGTAAAGAGTGCCGTCCGGCGCGAAGGCGACGTCGCGTACAACCCCCGCGACCCTGGTCAGGGTCTGCGGATCGGCAAGGGCGAAGCGGTAGGTGCCCTGATCGGTGACGGCCGCCGCGAACCGTGCGGACCGATCGACCGCGAGTGCGACCCCGGCTCCGGCGACGCGCGCCACCGCCGCCAGCTCGGAGTCCCGACCCGGGCGGAAGACCTCCACATCGAATGCGCCGCCGCTCGTGGTGCCGACGTAGACGTCCCCGGCGTCGCTCGCGGCGATCCGGGCGCCGGCGGCGGGCGTCACGATCGGGAACGGATCGCCGATGACCTCGCCGTCCGCGGCACGACCGCCGATCAGCCCCGGACCGCCACCCGGAAGGCCGGTGGCGCCTGCCGAGGCCGCCACGAAGACGCGCGTCGAGGACACGAACAGGATCTGGGTGGCCGCGCCGGTGAACCGCATGCCGGAGCCGATGTTCTTTCCTGATGGGACGGCGAGGAAGGTGACAACCTGGCCGCCGACCGCAAAGGTTTGCTCGTTTCCGCCGTCGGAGAACTGGAGCACGCTCATCCCGGCGAAGCCCTGGGGAAGCGCCGTCAGCTTCCCCTTTGGATCGAAGAGCGCGGCATAGCCGTCGTCGCTACCGGCGAGAAGCCACGCCCCGTCCGAGCTCACAGCGATCCGTCGCGAGGTCGCACGCACCTCCTGGATGCGCGACGGCTCGCGCCAGAGCTCCGCGTCCGGGAGCGGTCCGCTTCGGGCAAACGTGAACGACGCGGCGTCGGTGACGATGTTCGTGACTCCCTGCTTCGTCAGGCCGGCGCTCGCCGTGTCCGCGGCGGCGCGATCGCTGTATGGCCCGATGCGCACGATGAACGGAGCGATCTGGGTGAACGACCCGTTCAGTGGCGAGCCCATGCGCTGGAGCGCCTGCTTGGCCTCAGCCGCGGTCGCGTACGGGCCGGTCGTGATCGTGGATTGCGAGGACGACGTGCTCCTCACCACGAACGACATGCCGCGCGCGATCGTGCCTTGTAGAACGTCATCTTTGGGCAGGACCGTCGAGAGATCGCGAAGGCGCTGCCACCCCGCGGTGACGTCGGAGATCACGCGGGCGAACGCGGTCGGGTCGCCGCCATCGGCGTAGGTCTCGCCGTCGCGCGCCACGTCGGTGAGTCCATCGGCGAGCGGCACGAGCTTTTCGCGGATCGGGCCTGCGCGATCGAGCGTCCCGGCGAGGACGGTGGCGTTGAACGCGGAGATCGTCTTCGCGGTGTTCCGCATGACGGCGCCGTATCGCGACGCCGCGACGGTGCGCGTTTGCGCTCCGCCGAGCGCACCGGCAAGGCCGTAGTCATAGGCGGATACCTGAAGGAGCACGGCACCGGCGTCACGCGCGAGCCTGGGTGCGCCTTCGACGTCGTTCGAGACCGTGCTCTTCGGCGGCGGAGTGGAGTCGATGCAAGCCGAGAGGAACGCGAGACCCACAACGGGTCCAAGCGCGCGGCGCGCGAACGCGCCGCTCACTCTTCGGCTTCGTCCTCCGAATCGTCGTCGTCCTCGGTGTCGACGGCGAGCGGCTCTTCCGTGACCTCGGCCTCCTCGAGCACTTCCTCGGCGACCGGGGTTTCCTCTTCGACCTCCTCGGCCTCTTCCTCGATCTCTTCCCCGCCATCGCGGAAGAAGGTGCCCCGGACGTAGGCGCGCTCCTTCGTCTCCGCGGAACGGTGGTGGCCGGGGAAGGAGATGCGGCTCGCGTTCTCAGGGCTCGAGAACACCTCGCGTATGGCCACCCGCGCGTTCGCGGGATCGTTGCTCACGATCGCGGCGACGTACTGGTTGCCAGTGCGCAGGAGGTCGATCAGGCGGCGCCCGACCTTCGGCTCCAGGAATCCGATGAGCTCGCCGTCACGCGCATGGACCGCAAGAAGGCCTTCCTGCTCGCGTAGCTCGCACTCCGCACCCGGGCTGTATTTCGCGAGCACGTGGGTGGGAGCCGGATTGATCAGGCGGAGGATCCCCGTTTTTCCCATGTCCTCAATGAAGAGGCGGGGCTGCGTCTTGGTCGTCGTCGTGAACGGCTTGGTCTTGTGTTCCTGCAGGGTCGCGACGCGCGAGTTGCCGCGGAGGGCGATGGAGTTGTAGGGCTCGATCCTGAGGACCTCGGCGAAAGCAGCCTTGGCCTCATCCAGCCTGCCGAGCTCGAGGAGCGCCCGGCCCAGCCGGTTGCGGGCCTCGACGTCATCCGGTGAAGCATCGACGAGCTTTTGGTTCAGCTCCGCGGCGCGCGGCCAGTCCGCCTCAAGCGCCGCGGCGGTGGCCTGGTCGGCAAGTGCGCGCGCGCGAAGACCGGCATCGGTGATCTGTGGCACGGGGTGTTCCTCCAACGCGTGAGGGTACGCCCGGGTCGGGCGCTCTGGGATATATGAATTGTACCGGTTACGCTTCCGGCGTCGTGCCGTACCTGTCGGAAATACAGCACCGCAGGGTTATCGAGCCGAACGGCAACGAGGTGGGTAAGCTCGCGGACATCGCGGTCGTGCCGCACGGGCAATTCCCGGCCGCGCAGTGGGCGATCATCTCGACGCCGTCGGGCGAGAAGGTCCTGCGCTGGGGCGATCTCGCGCAGGAGATCGGTCACTTCCGCCTTCGTAACCGCCTTGAGACGACCCCCGACGCGCAGCTTCCGAGCGAAGCCCTTCGGCTCGCCCGCGACCTCCTCGACAAGCAGATCGTCGACACGCACGGCGCCAAAGTCGTACGCGTGAACGATCTTCAGCTCTCCGAGGTCGACGGTCAGCTGCGCCTGGTGGGTGCCGACGTGGGCCTCCGTGGTCTCCTCCGCCGGGTCGGGGCCGAGGCTGTCGCCGAGCGCGTCGCCGGGCTCGCCGGTCGGCGGCTCCCGCGCGGCATCATCCCGTGGCACCTCGTCGAGACGCTCGAGCCCGCCAACGACACCCCCGCGAAGACCGCCGCGGTGCGTCTCACGATCCCGCATACGAAGCTCGCGCTCCTGCACCCGGCGGACATCGCCGACATCGTCGAGGAGATGACCGCCGACGAGCGCATCGCGGTCTTCCAGCAGCTCGACCTCGAGACCGCGGCCGAAGCGCTGCAGGAGGTCGAGCCAGAGATGCAGGCCGCGATCGTCAGCGACCTGCCGGAGGAGCGCGCCGCCGACATCCTCGAGGAGATGGACCCCGACGAGGCCGCGGACCTTCTGCAGGACCTGCCCGAGGAGCGCCGCGATGAGCTCGTCGAGCTCATGGACAAAGAAGAGGCAAAGGATGTCGAGGAGCTCCTGACCCACTCCGAGGACTCGGCCGGCGGGATCATGACGACAGACTTCGTTGCGCTCCCCAGAGAACTCACGGCCGCGAAGGCCATCGACGAGCTGCGCGCGAAGAAGCCCGATCCGCAGCTTACCTATTACCTCTACGTGGTCGACGGCGAGGGGAAGCTCGAGGGTGTCCTGTCGCTCCGCGACCTCGTCGTCGCGCCGCCCGATACAAAGGTGAGCGAGATCATGGACCCGAACGTCCTGAAGGTGGACGCGGAGACGCCGAAGGAGGAGGTCGCCGCGCTGATCGCGAAGTACGACCTGCTCGCGCTGCCCGTGGTCGATGCACGGCGCAAACTCCTCGGGACGGTCACCGTCGACGACGTCGTCGAGCTCATGCTCCCGCGCGGTTGGAAAAAGAGGTCGCTCCGGTCGATCGCTAGGTGATCAGGACCGCCGCCGCGGTCCGTCGCCGCGCTCGCGTTCGCCGCGCGTCGATCCTCGCGTTCCTCGCCGTCATGGGCCCCGGCATCATCACCGGGTTCGCCGGCAACGACGCCGGGGGCGTCACCACGTACACGGCTGTCGGGGCGCACTACGGCTTCGAGATGCTCTGGCTCCTGCTCCTCTCGACAGCCGGTTTGCTCGTGATCCAAGAGATGTGCGCGCGGATGGGTGCGGTCACGGGCAAGGGACTCTCCGACCTGATCCGCGAGCGCTTCGGTGTGCGTTGGACGATCGTCGCGATGCTCGCGCTCCTCGTCGCTAACGGGAGCAACATCGTCGCCGAGTACGCCGGTATCGCGGCGAGCCTCGAGCTCTTCCACGTGCAGCGGATCGTTTCGGTGCCGATCGCGGCCGTCCTCATCTGGGTGCTCGTGGTGTTCTTCAGCTACCGCATCGTCGAGCGTGCGCTCTTCGTCCTGGTGCTCGCCTACATCGCGTATCCGATCAGCGCGTTCATCGTCGGACCTCCCTGGGGCGACGTCGTCCGCGATTCGGTGATTCCCACGCTGCCGGTGGAACAAGCCGCGCTCATCGCGGCCCTGGCGCTCGTCGGCACGACGATCACGCCTTACATGCAGTTCTACATACAGGCGTCGGTCGTCGACAAAGGGATCGACAAGGAGCAGTACCGATTCGAGCGCGTCGACGTCCTGCTCGGCGCAATACTCACCGGGCTAAACGCTTTCTTCATCGTCGTCGTCGCGGGCGCGGTGCTGCATCCGGCGGGCGTCCATGTCGATTCGGCCGCCGACGCCGCACGTGCGCTTCTTCCGCTCGCCGGCCAGCAGGCCCAACTCCTCTTTGGCGTGGGCCTCTTTGGCGCCTCGCTGCTCGCCGCGACGATCATGCCGCTCTCGACGAGCTACGCGATCTGCGAGGCGTTCGGATGGGAGTCGGGAATCAGCAAGAACTTCCGCGAGGCGCCGGTGTTCATGGGCCTCTTCACGCTTCTGGTCGTGGTCGGCGCGCTCATCGTGCTCTCGCCGAGCGTGCCCCTCATCCCCGTCATCCTCGTCTCGCAGAACGTCAACGGCCTGCTCCTGCCGATCGTGCTGGTGTTCATCCTCATGCTCGCCGGCGACCGCCGCATCATGGGCGAGCACGCGAACGGCCGGTTCTCGCAAATGGTCGGCATCGGGACCGCCGTGGGTGCGTCGGCCCTCTCTATCGCTCTGGTAGCGATCACGATCCTGGGCGGCGCCCCCTAGCCCGACCACCAATC
>Ga0209806_1000366_pt1 | contig 30402 bp, 34 predicted proteins | sample GraSoiAngelo_152_FD_186166 | JGI IMG/M metagenome (GOLD analysis project Ga0209806, IMG submission 186166) | Grasslands soil microbial communities from the Angelo Coastal Reserve, California, USA - 14_1009_12_30cm (SPAdes) (version 2) | ecosystem: Environmental > Terrestrial > Soil > Grasslands ... | reverse complement strand
CCGATGAAGGTCTTAGTTGGCAAAGCTGGGCGAGGTTCATTGAGGATAACTTCAGATGAAAGGGCGTTCAACAGGGTGACGACGAGAATCGTTCTGGAAATTGGCGAACTAGCAAGGGAATGGGCGAAAGGACGGATCTGGGAACTGCCTTTTTCGAAAGTTGAACCAGAATAGCGGCGCTGCTAAGGCGACAGTCACTCCACCAGCCTTAAAATCATGCCTGAACCGTTGACGAGGAGACTTGAGCAGAATTCACGGACAAGGCTCCACCGAGAAACTAGTACTCTATGATCCCGGAATGTCAGTCGCGCCCCACGTCTACGACAAGGACCGGCGATACGCTGTTCTAGTCGTTGATATGCTCTATGACTTCGTCTATGGGAAAATCAAGACCGACCGCGCCCTCCCAATAATCCCCAGATCTGGGGAATTAGCCGATGCTGCCCGCACTGCAGATATCCCTGTCTTCTATCCTAACGATTCGCATACACGTCGAGACTTCGAGATACAGCGCTGGGGTGAACATGCTATGAGAGGGACGAAGGGCGCCAAGGTAATCAGCGCTCTTCGACCGCGGAAGAAGGATCTGGAGATTCCTAAGACGACCTACAGCAGCTTCCACGACACGAGGCTAGAGAAGGAAATCAAAGGGGCCTACGACGGCAAGGGTGCAAACACGCTGATACTCGCGGGGCTACACGCAGACTGTTGTGTGAGACATACTTGCGCGGACGCGTTCTTCAAAGGCTACGAGACGATCGTTGCTGAGGACGCTGTCAACTCGTTCACCGAGCTACAATACCGGACTGGATTACAGTACGTCAAGTTCTGGTACTTGACTGACGTGCTTCCGACAAAGAAGATCGTGAAGTTGTTCTAAGAAGGGCTCGGGCTCGAAGAGGCCCACCCTCGTCATCATCGACCAAGATGGTGGAATAGACGATGCGCTCGCCCTCATCCTCGCACTTAGATCTTCGGAATTAGAAGTCGCAGGCATAACCGCTGTCTCGGGAAACGTTACAGTGGAGCAGGCGACGTTGAATGCGTTGCGAGTGGTTGATCTCCTCAATAGAGGAGACGTGCCGGTTGCTCGGGGATTGGCAAACCCGCTTGTACGAGATGCAGTTCGGGCCACAAGCTTTCATGGGAAGGATGGGCTGGGCGATTCCAACCTACCACTTTCTAGGATTCGACCCTCAGACAAGAGTGCTCTAGATGTTATCTCGGACGAGCTAGCCATGTCAAAGCGTCATGAACTAACCATAATCTGCACTGGTCCTCTAACCAACATTGCCGCTCTACTCACCAGCTTCCCAGATGCTGCCAAGATGATCAAGGAACTTGTGATAATGGGCGGAGCCTACGGCCTGACAGAGTATGGTGTTGGCAATGTAACTCCCGTTGCGGAGTTCAATATCTACGCGGACCCCGAAGCCGCCAAGATCGTGTTCGAATCTGGAATCTCGCTAGAAGCGGTCGGCCTTGACGTGACAATGATCCCAAAGAATCAATTGACTCTGGCGGATTATGCCAGTATCAAGAGGGGGAAGGGTAGGGTAGCAGCTTTCGCGGCCGCCATCCTCAACAAGAACATACATCATCACGGAATATTCGCGTTGCACGATCCAATGACCGTCGCCACCAGAGTCCAACCATCACTGTTCCAATTTGCAGACTACAAAGTCCACGTGGAGACGAGAGGCGAAATCACCACCGGCATGACCGTTGCAGACAGACGCGAACGGCCACCGCCAGGCAAGATGCTAGGCGAAAAAGCGATGATCTGCAAGAATGTCGATTCTAGAGGCTTCAAACATCTGTTTCTAGATCGTCTAACCTCGGCCTGAGTGGCCGATACATCAAAACAGGTGTTTCTGAGCCTCGTGTGAGAACTTTTAAACTCAATATTTGGCAATATACAGCTACTATGCCAAAGGAAATCGGCCACATAGAACTGGTATCAAAGGATCTAGTGACGACAAAGAAGTTCTACAGCAAACTCTTCGGCTGGAAATTCGAGATGTTCGGAGATGGCTATGCAATGTTCAAGACCACACAGAAAGGTCTCGGCGGTGGCTTCATGCTCGGCAAGAAAGTCAAACCCGGCTCAACAACATTCTACGTCAACGTCGACACCATACCAGCAACACAACAGAAGGCAAAGAGTCTCGGCGGACGAATACTGAAGAAGCGAAAGTCCATCGGCGGTGGAATGGGCTACTGGGGCACCATCGGCGACCCGCACGGCAACGTCATAGGCCTCTGGAGCAAAAAGTAAACCAACGCCCCACGCGTTCCTAGGTACGCGCTAGCTCAGCGCGGAGTATCAACTCCCTTTTTTCGTCTCATCCGGACCCCTTTCAAAGGGTCCAATCCTGGCAGCTCTAAGTCTGACGAAGGTCTATCGAAAACCAATTCTCCTACTCTTTTTCCTCTCCCCTCTAATCGGGGAGGGGCTTTCCGGATCGACTCCTCCACTAGCATTCCTCAATCCTGGAGTGACGTTTCTCCTAGCCTCTCTCTACGGCAGTGGCGCATTGCTAGTCCGGGATTATGCGAGGCGTTGGCAGAAAGGCTGGCGGTCAATCCTGATCCTCGGCGCCGCCTACGGAATAATCGAGGAGGGAATCATGGTCCGCAGCTTCTTCAACCCAGTATGGAAAGATCTCGGGGTCCTCGGGACTTATGGACGCTGGCTCGGAACAAATTGGGTATGGGCGGAATGGCTCGCAATCTTCCATGCGATCTTCAGCATCACCATCCCCATTTTCCTCGTTGAGCTAACATTTCCACAATCTAAGACTCGGATCTGGCTCTCGTCAAGGATGCGAGTTCTCTTCCATGGGCTTTTAGTTCTCGCAATAATTCTCGGCTTCTTCGCCTTTCCTTACGACCCCGGCGTACTTGCCATAGCGGGTTGCATCGCAGCGGTCGTCGCTCTAGGGTGGTTCGCGAAGCGGATCTCAAAAATTTCTCCAGTACAACGAAATCTCAAGGTATCTTGGAAGATCCTCGTCCCTCTCGGATTCTCAGTACCAGCAGTATTCTTCTTCTTTTTCAACAGCGCATTGATCCCGATCGCTGCGGGGACCATGATTATTGGAGCTTTCATGGTTCTTGGCTATGAGAGGCTGCTTACCAGTTGGGCCCGGAAAGGATTCAATGATCTCCAGAAACTCGGCCTCATGACCGGGGCAATAGGCTTCTTCGCGCTTTTCTTCGACTTCATCCTCGATCTCTTGCTCGGAAGGATAGGAACAATTGTTTTGGGAGTTGTTTTCATCACTTACCTCCTCTGGATCAGAAAGAACATCCTTGCGCGCCTCCCCAGAATCCAAGATCCAGTTCAACCCAAACCGAACATGCCAAAATCTACTGAACCTAGCCTATGATAAACGAGCGCGAAGAATCTGTTGGAATCCTGATGTTCCGCCTTTTTCTGAAACAGTTTTTTCTGCGAACTCTTGTTTTCCCCAACCTTCTCTTAGCTCGTTCGGGTGATCGATTTTTTCCGCTCGCCACCCTTCACAAAACACAAACAGGCCCTTAGCCTCCGATCAGACCAATAGGTAAACAGGCTTCAAAACTCAGAAAACTCCCTAAAACCGGTGATAATCGCCTAAACTCGGCGAGAATGAAATATCTTATATAGCGTAAGGGCGAGGCAAAGCCTGACTGAATATGGGAGATAAGCCAACAGCCGCAATGGTTCTATCCCTGATAGGTGGATTATTCGTAATCTTCGGAGGAGCCGCCCTTGCGTTCGTAGGGTCACTAATCGGCTCCCTTAACGTTACGGGCACAGGGACTGCCAGTAATACTGCATTGGGATTAGGAATCGCAGGCGTAATCATGGGAATCATCATGGTTGTTGGAGGGTTCATGATGTACTCCAAGCCAACCAGCGCCAAGATGTGGGGCGTCATAGTATTGATACTCTCGATAATTAGCTGGGTCACCGCCCTCGGAGGCTTCTTCATCGGCTTCCTCCTAGGACTAATTGGCAGTATACTGGCACTGACCTTCAAGCCGACTATGGCTCCAGGTGCCATGCCTCCACCTATGATGAGTTCGTCAATGCCGATGGGCTCGGCCCCAATGGGATCGATGGGTATGACTTGCAAGAACTGTGGAGCAAGCATACCTGCTGGGGCAACACGTTGCCCTAGTTGCGGAGCGAACCTTTAGTCATGCAACCGAAACCACCGCGACCGACCGGCGTAACAATTCTTGCCGTACTAGCGATACTGGGAGCACTCGGGCTTCTGTTTAGCGGAGCAGCGCTGATCGGACTTGGACTCCTCCTTGGTACGCTAGCAGCAACCGTTGACATTACGAACGCCATCAACAATGCCGGCTATCCCGGATTGAGCTCGCTGGGCGTTGGAACGCTATCGGCGCTCATAATCGCCCTAGGCGCCGTAGTCGCGATTCTCGGAATCCTCTATCTCGCAGTCGGAATCGGATTCTTCGGTGGAAAAAGATGGGCATGGACCCTAGGAATCATAGTAAGTGTCATCGGAATAGTTCTCGCCATAGTTCAGTTGGCTTTCGGCAACTACGGCAGTATCCTTTCGCTGATAATCTCGCTGTTGATAGTCTACTACCTGATGAGACCGCACGTCAAAACCTTCTTCGGTAAAGGAACCCTGATGGCATCACCCGCTACAACGCCAGGAACCGGCTCCTCGAAGCCCTAGTCGAGCCATTATCTCAAGCAATCAGAATCAACCTTCTTCTCCCCATCCCGATCGCCTATTCCGTCATGGCTCACTGTTCGAGAAGGAGGTTGGTAACAGTCCGCTTAACACCTTCCGTTAAGACTCGATTTTCCCATGATGCAGAAGCCTCCGCGACCGATCGGCATTACAATTCTTGGGATAATTGAGATCCTGATTGGGGTCCTCGGACTTCTAGTTAGCATCGCGATAATCGGCGTGTCAGCCCTTTTCTCGACCCTTCCCACAGTCGGAACCCTGATCGGTACTGTAGGAGTCGTCATTGGTGGAGTGTTTGCTTTCTTCAGCCTCATCTGGCTGGCAACCGGGGTCGGTTTTCTCCATGGAAAAGGTTGGGCCTGGACCCTCGGGATGATCTTCACAGTCCTCTCCATACTCGGCGCGGCCTACGTCGCGTTCACCGGGGTCTATCAAGCCGGGTACGCCTTAGTCTTCTGGATTATCATGATCATCTATCTTACCAGGTCTCACGTCAAAGTTTTCTTCGGCAAGGGAACGGTTCCAAGCTACATGCCGGCGATGAACACTCAGCCGACAATGCGATCTGCTCCAGTTCTCCAATCACAGACTCAGTATGCTCCAATGGCTTCGCCCACCCTCCAGTACAACCCAACCCCAGCACCTATGCCTGCACAGACACCGGCGACAGCGACCGGGAAGTGTCGCTCTTGCGGCATGCCCTTGGCTCCGGGCAATTCCTTCTGCACTAACTGCGGCGCGAAACAGTAGCTCTCTTTACCGGTAGAATCGTAGGCTGGGCTATTCCGAGGGCAGACGCGGTCGGTGAATGAACAATCTCACCACGCCATAACCGCTTGTAGGCATCCCGGACTCCAAGGGTTTTGACTTCCATGCCAAACTCGTACGGCTCTCGATGCAAATCTCCGTTCTTCAGTCTACGGGCGAGATAGGCGTAGGCTCTTTGCGAGGATATTCCTGGAGAGGGATGGAACCATCCGAGTCTCTTCCAGAATCTGGCGGAGTATCCTGTTTCCTCTTCTAGCTCCCGCCTAGCACAAGCCTCCGGACTCTCACCCTTCTCAATATGGCCCGCTGGCAGCTCTAGCTCCCAGCCCTGAATCGCATGTCGATAGTTCCAGATCATTACAAGCTTGTCGCGGCCAAGAACCGGGACTACGATTGAGAAGTCGTCAACGAGTAGTCGAGGGTGAACCATTTCGAAACCAGTCTTGGAGAGGATCCGGTCCTTGTGAAGCCTCAGGTCGCCTAGAGTTGCGATCCTTTTACTTTCCAGAGTCTTCCAGGGCTTCGGGGTCTTTCGAAACTTCAGGTTCTCTCGTGGCAAGAACGGACACGTTATGCAATGGTCTTGCGCATGAGCAAGTGTTTCTCACCCAGCTTGGCGTGGGCTTTGAAGCCTTCCCTCTCATACATCGCCACCGTTCCAAACCAGAGAGCCCATGATCCACCTTCCTTGGAAGTGGGCGGGTAAGCTTCGACTATTCCGCCACCTTGTTTTCGAATGGAATCCAGAGTGGCCTTCAAGGCGACCCCCGCGACGCCTTTTTTCCTGAAATCTCTGTCCACGAAGAAGCATGTGAGACGCCAGAGTTTTCGGCCTTGATCAGCTGATAGGTCCAGTTTGTTGTAGTTGCGACCTGAATCGATCCGAGGCAACTCCTCTTTCGGACCATACTGGCACCATCCGACGGCTTGGCCCCCTGCGTATACTAGAATCCCGTGAGAACGGCCACGGTTGACCAGAGTTTTTTTCTCTGTTCGATTCAGCGCGATAGCATCTTTTCGTTCCAAGCCCTGTTTGAGTAGACGGCCTTCCGGATGGTGGTAGAAGGTGCACCAGCAGCCCCCTTGGACCCCGTTGTGTTTCGCGAAAAACTTATCGAAATCAGGCCAAGTTGTGGAGTTCAGCTCCTTGACCTCATAGTTGATCCGAGTTCGTGTTGATGCGGCTATCTTCTTCGTTGCCGGGGTCCCCTTGATTATAGAATCGGTGGTTCTTTGTAGTCCCCGAAAATCTTCCGTCCCACGTCCATGATCTCCCCCAGCGTAGCGTAAGCTCTGACTGCCTTGACAAGGGGGTACATCGAATTCGCTTTCTCATCCTTGAACGTCTTCCGCAGCTCATTCAAGGCCTGCTCGACCTTGTTGTTGTCCCGCGTTTCCCGCACCATGTCTATCCTTGCGATCTGGCGCCTTTGAGCCTCCTCGTTTATCTTCAAAGTATCGATGGGCTTTTTCTCCTCGATCTGGTATTTGTTCACGCCGACAACAATCCGATCCCCTCTTTCCAGTTCCTGCTGGTAGCGATAGGAATTCTCAGCGATCTCTCGCTGTATGAAACCGGTCTTGATTGCGTTCAGCAATCCGCCTGCCCGCTCTATCTTGTCGAAGTACTGGAACGCGCGTTCTTCCATTTCATCAGTTAGCCATTCTAGATAGTACGAGCCAGCTAAGGGGTCGATTGTGTCAGCCACGCCGGTCTCTTCTGCGATAATTTGTTGGGTGCGGAGCGCAACAGTAGCCGCCGCCTCCGATGGCAACGCCCAGGCTTCATCGTAAGAGTTGGTGTGAAGCGACTGGGTCCCACCGAGGACCGTCGCTAGCGCTTCGATGGTCGTTCGGACAATATTGTTGAGGGGTTGTTGCCATGTGAGTGACGCTCCAGAGTTCTGGGCGTGCGTCCTCAGCAACAGTGACCTGGAGTCTTTGACCTTGTATTTGTCCTTCAACACACGGGCCCAGATTCGTCGGGCGGCCCGGAATTTTGCGACCTCTTCGAAGAAGTCCATTCCGCAGTTGAAGAAGAAGGATAGACGGGGCGCGAAATCCTCCACCTTCAACCCTGCGTCAAGTCCAAGATCCACGTACGCGAAGCCGTCTGCAAGTGTGAAAGCTAACTCTTGAACTGCACTGGATCCCGCTTCGCGGATATGGTAGCCGCTGATACTGATGTAGTTCCATTGCGGCATCTCTTTCGTGCAATATACCATCATGTCCCGGATGATCCTGAGATGCGCCTCGGGAGGAAAGGCCCATTCTTTCTGGGCGATGTACTCTTTCAGAATATCCGCCTGAACTGTTCCGCGCAGATCTTTTGGCTTCAGGCCTTGTCTTTCGGCAACACCAACGTACATCGCTGTCAGAACGGATGCTGGGGCGTTGATCGTCATACTCGTGCTCACTTTCTCCAGCGGTATGCCTTCTAGAATGATCTCCATGTCTTTCAACGAGCCAACCGACACCCCGCAACGACCTACTTCGCCCTCAGCCCGAGGACTATCGGGATCGTACCCATACAGCGTGGGCATGTCGAAAGCGATGCTCAGGCCCGTCTCACCATGCTCGAGCAAGTAGTGAAGACGCTTGTTAGTGTCTTCAGGAGTTCCGAAGCCTGAGAACATGCGCATCGTCCATGGCCGTCCACGGTACATCGTCGGGTACACTCCACGGACATACGGATACTCGCCAGGTAACCCAATCTGCTCGGACTGGTTTAGATACGACACGTCTTCTGGAGTGTAGATTCTTTTCACAGGAACATCTGACAAGTTTCGGAATTCCTGTTTCTGTTCAGGGCTACCGCGGATCCATGGTTTGAGCGTCTTGGCCTCCCACCGGACCCTCTCCTGTCTTATCTTTGCAAGCTGCTTCTTGTCGAATGTGGTGGGCAGAGCCTTTCGTTCCCGCTTGATCTCGTCTAGAACCCTCTTCCAGTAACCTTTTGCCAAAACACGATCACGAAACAGTAGAAGATGCCCGGAGGTTGCTATTTTTCCATTATCCTGACGCCCCTCGTCGCCGAATCTTGAAATACGCTCTCGAGGCGAGAACGGAACCGAGAATTTCACTTGGCTCGGGAGCTTTCTTCTCAGGTTCTCAAGGGAGACCATAGAGCAGTTGCCAAGGCGATATCGATAGTCGAGGCAGGTGGGGAGCCGAGCCGGAAACTCATCCAAGAATTATACCCGCATACAGGCCGAGCGTTCACCATCGGCGTAACCGGTCCAACCGGGACGGGCAAGAGCACCCTCGTCAACAAGATAATCGAAGAATATCGGAAGAGAGAACGTAGCGTGGGAGTTCTAGCCATCGACCCGTCCAGTGCGTTCACAGGCGGCGCGTTGCTGGGGGACCGAGTCCGGATGATGGACCACAGTCTAGAGAGGAAAGTCTACATTAGAAGCATGGCCTCCAGAGGCGACCTGGGGGGACTCGCTCGCGCTGCGAGAAACACTATACGAGTTTTGGACGCGGCCGGCATGGACCTCATTATCGTCGAGACAGTGGGAGCAGGCCAGACGGAGGTCCAAATCGCCACCACAGTCGATGCCACGGTAGTTGTATTGATGCCCCAGTTGGGCGACGAGGTCCAGGCGTTCAAAGCGGGTTTCGCAGAGATCGGTGACTTGTTCGTCATCAACAAGGCAGACCTGGCCAACCCCGCTAAGACAATCTACAACATCGCAAGCGGTTTGCAAGAGAGAGATGGATGGAGGCCGCCGGTTCTGAAGACCGTCGCAATCAAGGGAACAGGCATACCTGCGGTCGTAGATTCGCTCGAAAAATTCCGGAAACACTTGGAGGCGAGGGGCCTCAGAGAGAAAAGATTGAGGAGGAGAATCGAGTCTGAACTGGTGGACGCTGCATTCTCAGATTTCCATGATCAAACAGTCGAGCGTCTCAGAGATCAGAAAGAACTCGACGCGCTGGTTGGAAGAGTTGTCAAACTTGAACTGGACCCAGAGACAGCTGCGTCGAAACTTGTGGCGATTATTGCAAAAATGGGAGCGAGAGCTTGACTGAGCCTGTAACAACAGACTCTGGGATACCAGTCAAGAAGTTCTACGAGAAAAAAGATGTTCCATCCAACTGGTCAAAGTCAATGGGAAGACCGGGCCAATTCCCGTATACACGGGGCATCTACGATGGAATGTATCGGGACCGGCTGTGGACCATGCGCCAGTACACGGGGTTTGGTTCAGCTCGAGAAACTAACCGGCGCTTCAAGTATTTGATATCTCACGGCGAGACCGGGCTCAGCACGGCGTTTGACCTTCCAACACAGCTCGGCCTCGATTCGGACCATCCTAGGGCGGCAGGGGAAGTTGGCAGGGTAGGAGTTGCGATCAGCAGCGTCCATGACATGAGATGTCTCTTCGAGGGAATCGACCTTGGAAAAGTAAGCACCAGCATGACAATCAACGCTACCGCACCCATTCTGCTTTCTCTCTACATCGCCGTTGGAATGGAACAAGGGATCCCTCAGAACAAGTTGAGGGGAACAACACAGAATGATATTCTGAAAGAATACATCGCGAGAAACACGTACATCTATCCTCCAGAATCATCGCTGAGACTCTCAGTCGATCTCATCGAGTACTGCGCTCACAAAATGCCCCGTTGGCACCCTATCAGTATCAGCGGCTACCACATCCGCGAGTCAGGGTCGAATGCGATTCAGGAACTGGGTTTCTGCTTTGCAAATGCAATCGAATATGTGAAGGCGGCTCTTGACCGAGGACTCAAGATCGACCAGTTCGCCCCCCAACTGTCCTTCTTCTTTGCCTGCCGGAACGATTTCTTAGAGGAGATCGCGAAATTCAGAGCGGCGCGCAGAATCTGGGCTAACATAATGAGGGACCATTTCAAAGCCCGAGACCCCGAATCGTGCATGCTACGGTTTCACACCCAGACGAGCGGTGAGACGTTGACTGCACAGCAACCTGACAACAATATTGTCCGAGTCGCAATCCAAGCCCTCGCAGGGGTCCTCGGCGGAACACAATCTCTCCACACAAATTCCAGAGACGAGGCACTATCCCTACCCACTGAGGAGTCTGTGCGAATTGCGCTGCGGACACAACAGATTATCGCGCACGAATCTGGAGTCACAAGAACAGCTGATCCCTTAGCTGGAAGCCACTATCTGGAATACTTGACGAGAAACCTTGAGGCCAAGGCAACAGATCTCTTAGAGAAAGTGGAAGATCTAGGTGGAGCAAGAAAGGCGATAGAATCAGGATTCGTCCATCGCGAGATACAGGAGAGTGCGTACAAATTCCAGAAATCAGTGGACGAAGGCAGAACGACTATCGTGGGAGTGAACAGATTTACCGAGGGGAGTAACGAGCGGAAGATCCAGCGCATCGACCCCAACCTTGAGAGAGCCCAAATCAGACAATTGAAAAAGATGAAAGCATCGAGAAACACAATCCAGGTCCAAAATGCCCTTAGACGTTTGTCCGGGTCCGCGAGGCATCAACAGAATCTCGTAGGTGACATCTTGAGTGCCGTCCGAGCCAATTGTACCGTGGGCGAGATCAGCGACGTTTTGAGAGAGGCTTTCGGAGAATATCGTGTAAGAATCGGCGTTTGACGTGGATCGCTTAAGGACTTTGGATCAGAAGATCTTCAGTCAGTCTTGGTTGGCTTCTATTCGGAGCTGGTGAAGTTCGCCGTCTGTCTTCATTACAGTAATAATGACGAGTTTCCGTTCGATGTCCACTTTCAGAATTCGGCCACAGCGTAAGATGTGTCTCCCTTCTCTAGGGATGCCCGAGCTTTGCTTGGCCCTTGGTTTCGGCTGCTTCTCAAGTATTTTCTTGATGCCATCGTAAAGGCTGACCACTGCCTCGTTGTCAGTGTCCAGTTCCCTCGGCTCTTCCCAAGTCGCCAAGTCTTGAGTTCCCTGCCCTCGATATTCCATACAAGGCAGACAGGGTTAGCCAATTTGTCGGTCGTTACCAGAGCCCCAGCCCCGAAGTGACTTGTTTCCTCTGGATACCGAACTACTCTCAAGAATACGAGGGGGCGTGAAAAATGGGCTCTTGGAACGTTGCGCGGTAGTGTATCAGGCGAGGGCTTTTTCCAAGGTTATCCATCCAACTTCCCGTTTGAAGCCCAGCTTCGTATTGACCGCCAGCATCGGGACATTATTGGACGCGTTCCATGTCTTCAACTTCACGTAGCCATTCCGTCTTGCGAAATCGATGACTTTCAACTTCAACGTGACCGCTATACCTCTGCCACGATATTCTCGTCTAACCCCAGTGTTTCCCTGGACGAGGCCTGTAGGCTCCTTGTCGAGACGCCAGACGGTGCTCAGTCCGACAAACTTGGGACCGTCCCTTGCAATCATGTACGCTTCAGGTAAGAGACTCGGGTTCTTGAGTTCAAACGCCTCCCACTGCTCGTACGAGATTGGTGTAAAAGCTGCTGGACTCGGCATGTCAGCTGAGATTAGCTGGACGAGCTCGTGGAGACTCTTCAATGAATCAGGACCATTCTTGCGCTCTTCTGCGAGGTTCGTAATTGTAATCCCCTGCCGCAATACTTTCTCGGTGTAATCTCGGAATTTCTCCAAATCTATCGCGAGCACATCGAGCCGTGATTCCCAGGCTTTCATCTTCTCCTCGAAACCTCGCCTCTGATAGAACTCCGTGAGCCGAGGCAGCCTCTCGGTGCTTCCAGCCCAAGCCACGATGGCATTCAGCTTCCTTAGCTCACCATTTAGTCGCTCGTATATCGCGCTCCCAATTCCTCTTCCCTGGACTTGGGGATCGACAAAGATGTTAATCCAGAATTTCCGTGGATGAAACATGTCTGTGACATGGGACACATCGCCAAATCCGACCACGGCCTTCTTCTCGAGAAACGTGTATCTTTGGAGATGATACCTCGACCTGTCCACGCTTTCATCTCTAGAGCGCCATTCGTCAATGCTGCGAGTGTAGTCCGGATAGTTTGCGTTGAAGATTTCCAATAGTCTCTGATAGTCGGTGGGGTCGAACTCCCTCATCTCAAGGGAGAGAGTCCTCTGTCCGGACATGGCGTCCTCGAACTGGCGGGCGTTATGTTAAGGTTCCATTGATTGTGTAAGCCCTTTCTCGTTCTCGGATTAACGGTCCGTGCTTCTCATCAAATAGAAACTCGAAGCCCATCATACGCAAACCGCAATCGGCATCTCTTGTACTTCTTCTCAAGTTCAAGATAGTCAGCGTAGGAGCGGCCATTCAACTCTTCAATATGCGTCGCAATAGCGAGTCGTGGGTTGATCTTCTGAATCAGTTCCAGGGTTTCTTCGAAGGAGGCTTCCGATTGGCGAATCCAATGCCCGGTGGGGATTATCTGCTCTCCTTGCTTGTCATGTTCGAACCAGCCAGTCTCAAGAACCAGCACATCCGGCTCCATCAGCTCGCCTCCAGGATTCCAATCTTTGATCTCATCAAGGGCGAGTACCACCCGCTTCGCACCTTGTTGCACCAGGTATGATGCAAGCCCCGGCTGAGTCATACGAAACGCCTTCACCGATGCATCGCCGAGCTTGACCGCTTCGCCCTCAGCAAGCTCGTGAATCCTCACGATTTCCATCTTCTCAAAGAACTGGAAATGGTCCTCTAGGCCCAGCCTTTTTCGGAAATCGTCGCGGACCCAAGACGGTAGCCAAACATCAGTGATCGTTTTCGTTCTCTTTCGAAGATTCAGATTGAGCTGTTCTAGAACCCGACGACCCATTGTATGATCAGGATGCCAATGACTGTAGACAAGATTGGACACGTGATGAATTTCCTCCCTCTCTAAACTGTGGGCGACATCTTCCGGAGTGTCAAACAGCAAATCAGCACCAGTGAAGAAAGCACTCGGTCCGTTGCGAGCGTATCTTCCCTTTTTCTGACGTGCTTCCGCGCATATCTCGCACAAGCATCCAACGCGGGGAGTGCAATCCGCACCACCCGTACCTAAGAACACTAATTCTTCGGCGTCTGGATGTTTCGCAGACAATGGATTAGCGCCAAGTCAAAGGAGCGAGCTTTTTCTTCATTCAGAACTTGCCCTTTAGTTCAAGACCGGTCTCGGAGCTTCGGCTTGGGCTTAGCTCGGGGACGTGGAAGGTTGGGGCGATGACTTCTGAGTCGTTGGAATAGTCTTGTGGAAGATTCGATGGAAACCTAGTCCGACTAGCGTCAGAGTTCCAGCGACAACATAGAGGTAGAAGCCAATTTGGAAGCCCCAGTTGACCGTGATTCCAAAAACAGTTTCTTTGCCGAACGGTCCGCTGAGACAGTTCGATTGGCCGTTGCAAGAGTTGGTGACAGCATAGCTGACGACCCCCAGATACGCGATAGGAGTCAGAACGCTAAGAATGAAGCTGCCAATCAGCGGTCGAATATTCCTAGTGAAGCTTCCAGCTAGGGCCAATAGAGCGGAGATAACTACGAGGGCCCCGATTATCGGGCTTGCCGAGGTCAGTGTCGGGTAGGGCTGTGTTGAACCTCTGAAGATACTATCCGTTGAGGGCCCGTTCCAGAGGGTCCAGCGGGGAGATACAGAGGAACCGAAGCCCGACGCGTCTAACCCCCACCACGGGAGAAAGAGGCTGGCAAGTGCGAGAGCTCCAGCCAGGAGGGAGATCAGGTTGATCCTTGGAAAGTTGACCGGGTCGCGTTTGGACATTATTGGGACCCATCCTAGCTGACCATGGATTTAACGAGTTTCATGTTCATCGTTATTGAACAGAAACAATGAAGGAGGCTTGGAAACGTCGATTTTTCGGAACTTAGAGCCCGAAGCGGACAGTCCGAAGGTGGCACGCGACGACAGGTTGCGTCTGTCCGAATCCGGAGGCTCGACAGTACGTCTACGCCCAAATCGAAGCGGAGCCTAGATAGTATGGGGGACAGGTACATTTGGGGTCGGATTCGAAGAAACCCCCGAGGCCAAAGCACCGATTCAGTTTTTCCGGCCAGAGCAAGAAACCTGAAGGTCCTGCTAAGCCTCGCGAGGCCAACGTCACAAGGAATGATATTCTGAACAGTTTGACGAAATATGCGCATCCGCAAGAAGGACAAGGTGAAGAGGTTGTTGAGATTCAAGACGCGGTTCAGACCTTGGACTCTGATCAGAGCGCTGTTCCAGCCAGAACTCGAAACCGCGGTTCCGCTCGCGGTGCACTAATGGTCTTTCTCGGGGGATTTCTCGCTGTTTGGCTATACGGATATGTTACTGGGGCCTATGAAATACCCTATCTAAGAGGGGTTACGGAGAGCCCCGAAGTTCAGGTTGGCGTTCAGTTCGCGTCTTCCAACCCAATTCTGTTCGGCGCTGTTTCAGCTTCCGTTCTTTTTGGAGCCCTCTATCTACGACATAGGAAGAAGAACTAGGGTCAGCGCTCTCCACCAACCGATGGGAGTGAACACTTGATGATAGTCAGCTTTTACTCATTCAGAAAGGCCTCGTGCTCGCCTCGGACCTTTAGGAGACGAGCCTCTCTCGGCGGAATCTTGCGAGCATACCTATGCTTGGAACAAGGACTGTGGTCTGAAATGAGGCTCGGTCGTTCCGTAAGGTCGCACTTCGATTCTCCAAACTCTACTTCGTAAATGCGGACCTTGCAACCGCAGTTGTATATTTCAATCTCTAAGGGTGATCACCTCGTTTCGAATCTGTCGGTTCGTTAGATCTTCACGTAGTGGGCGATGAGGCCGATTAGGCCCCCGATGAAGACCAGAATTCCGCCGAGGCTCCCAACGAACAAGCCGAGGATTAGGAGGATGAGGCTCCATGCGGGATTAGCAACTTCTCTTGACCCAACCAGCGCTAGGATTCCTACGAGAATTCCTACGACGATGCCCGTGAGGCTTCCCAATCGGGCCAAATTGGTGGCCAAGTCCATTAGTCCTCCCACGTTTGTTGCCTCCAATATTGCGCTGACGAGCAGAACTATGCCTCCAATCAGGACTAGGAATCTTGCCAGTGTAAGTAACGGGACTTGCGATGCCATTTTTCCAACTGTTGGTACGATGGCGGTCGGGTATTTAGATCAAGAGTTTGAACACGTGAGCGCTGTTCACGCGACGATCCATGTCACAGTATCAAATGGATCTTGGTTTTGGGAGTCGAACCGTGGTGCTAAAATCTCATTCCCAGCATTAGAAAAGTCTTCCAAATTACGCCATTACTTCTTTCCTAGAAGAGAAGTAGAGGTAAGTCGATCCTGCCGCTACGAATGCGTAGATGAAAACCCAAACACCCGTTACAAGGGCGCTCGGGCTTTGACTTGATATCACGTCCCAATGAATTCCGACAGCCAACAGTGCGAGACTCGGAAAGATCATGTCTAGTGGCAATAGAACTCTGATTCTGCCAATATCCGTCTGCAGAGATGCCCAACCGGTCGCTAGACACGTGGCCAAGAACAACCCCGCGAACATTTGTAGAGTGGAAGTCGCAACCAGCCATGGCCAGAATTGGGCCTGGGCAATGTTAGGCAAAAGGAGCATCATGATTCCAAATACTCCAACAACAACTGTTTGGATCCGGAAGAACCAATTAGCTGTCTTCCAAGGTTGGCTTCTACCCAGTCTATCCTGAGGCTTCCGAGGCCAACCGTAGTGGTACATCAAGTAGAAGTTCCCTAGACTGGCAGCTAGGAAGTATCCTGTCCATGTGGAGATAACAAATCCGCCACCCTGCGAGGCCGCAAGGGCGATGGATACGATTGAAGTAATTCCAAAGAATGTTCCGCCGACAAGCATGAGAATCTTCGCTCTCTGCCAGATCTTCGCTCGCAAGGCGGACCAGCAGCCAAAGGCTATAGCGAGGAATATTGCGCCTATGAATCGTATTGCCAACGCTTTCACTGGCCAGGGCCAGAAGTCAATGACTAGGTTTGGATAGGCAAAGAACAGCGCTCCCGTTACAAGGTTGATTTCTGAGAGAAAGAGGAGGAAAAGCCTCGATTCTCTACCCAGTTCAATCGGACGCTTAGACGACATAACAAAGCCAAGCTATCCGGACATGATCAGCCATGTACCACTGCACTTCGCGAGTATCTCTTTCTTGGTATTAGTTAGCACCGCCTCGGTGAATGCGATGCGTCGGCCTCTCTTTGCAATCGTTCCTTCCGCAACCAATCGTCCTTTGACATGGGGGCGCATGAAGTTCATCTTCAACTCTATTGTGGTCATGTCTTCATCAGGCTTCAGAGTGGACGCCACTGCGATCCCCATTGCCGCATCCGCAATATCCACCATTACTCCCCCATGCATCGATCCCGACAGATTGTGCAGGTGCTCGTCTACGTCCATTTCGAGAACCGATCGGCTCTCCTCTATGCTGCGAACCCTGATCCCCAGCGTCCCGATCGCCGGACTGGGCGGCTGGCCCGCCTTCCATGCAGAGTAGACCTTGTCTCGGACCCCTCTCATGTCTTCGCCAGTCCAGTCACCGCTCTAAATATGAATTCAGATGCAACAGTTCAAATTCGAAGCTTTATCTTCAGATGACCTTCCTCTGAGGCAGAGATGTCAGAAAAGAAGAACATGCGAGATGAAGTGCGGCGCGAGGCCAGGGAAGCCCTCGAAGCTATGCGAAAAGATCTCCAACAATTGAGCAAGGACCTCGTTCTCGCGAGCAAGACACTGAAAACTTCAACTGAGAAGTTCGTGCAAGACACTGGTCCAAAGGTGTCGGCCGGACTAGAAGACACTGTAGAGACCTTCCGCCGGACCATGACTACAATCGACAAGCAGACCAAGCCTCAGCAGGCAAAGCTTCTCAGAACATACAAGAAATTCCTTACAAAACAAGTAGACTACATAGAGAAGAGACTCAGCCAGACAGAATAGGACCTTCTCCCTTCCCAGGGCTCGATACTTCTCGAGGCTCGGGTGGCGCTCGTCCACGGAGGGGAAGATGATTCTTCCGTCTGAAGTAGATGTACAATCCCATTCCCATTACGACCCAAACAATGCCGAGTTCCCTGCCTAGCTCATGGGTCACGATCACCGCCACCCATATCGCGCTGGTGGCGAGCAATCCAAGAAGGGGCAAGAGAGGAAGTTCCAGAATTCCCGATTCTCTCTTGAAACGAAGCGTTAACGGTACCCGGAACGGTCTGAACCTCGGCCTGTCCGTGTTACGAGTGACGATAAGACTCGCGTGCGCGGAGACATAGGCGACAAGGGCTCCTACATTGTAGAGGCTTCCCAGTAGAACTAGTGGGTCTTCTCCACCGGTTAGATAGACGAACGTACTGAATACGACTAGCAGTATGCTTCCGACACCGAACGTCATCACGGCAATGTGCGGGGTCCGGAACCTGGGATGTATCTGGCCGAATCGTTTTGGAAGCAGCCTGTATCGCGAGAGTGCGAAGAGGGTTCGGGAAGACCCGATTATCCCAGCGTTCGCCCCGATAATGCTAATGGCGCTTCCCAATAGCGCGATCCACCCTGTGATGAGTACACCCGTTCCAGGAAGATTACTTGCAACTCCTGAAAGGGGGTCGTTCTTCCATGTACTTGACAGAATGGTCGGCGGAACCACGTTGACTGCAACTAGGGAAATTGCCAGGTATAGCGCGATTACAATTACGAGAGTCAACATCGTTGCTCGAGGAATAGTCTTTCCTGCAATCTTCGTTTCTTCAGCTGCCTGGGCCAGTGCTTCTATTCCCAGATAGGACACCATAGCCAGAGTTATGCCCTGAATGAGCTGGGACCAGGTGGGCATTGTGCCAAGGTTGAACGTCTGAGGCCAATGCAAGAGGCTGCCGTTGGGTATCACCAGCGCGAGTCCAAGGATGATGAGCGCGATCTCGCTGATCAAACTGAGAATACTCAGACCGAATGTGAAGTTCGCGGACTCTTTGATTCCGACAACGTTGAGGAGAAGGAGGCTGACGAGGAGGATGATCGCTCCGGTCCCTAGCCAAATGGGCTCCTTTAGGAGCGGTGTGAAATATGATAGATAGCCAATAGCCGGGATAGAGAAGATTGCCGCCGTGACTACATAGTCGAGGCAAAGCATCCACCCCGCGAGAAAACTCACAGTGTCTCCGAATGCTGCTTGGCCGAAGGCTGCGGACCCTCCTGCCGTCGGGTATGTTGAGGATAGCTCCGCATAGGTGAGTCCAGTAAGAAAATAGGCGATAGCTGCTATTCCAATGGCTATAGGGGTGGCGTAGCCTGCATGAAGAGCAACCAGGCTGAGCGCTAGATAGATTCCGGCCCCGACATCCGCATATCCAATGGAGAACAATCCGCCGATTCCAATAGTTCGCTTCAGTCCCCTCCGTCGAACGGGCTTCTCGGGGGGCTGTGTCAAGTACGAGTTTCCTCCACGACTTCGTGAGCTGTAGAAGCGGGTTCCCGAATCCCCGCGCTAATATGGCTTAACGTTCACTGGCTACTTTCGAGCGTCGAGTTCAGGAAGGAGTTCGTAGAATTTCTCTTGAACATCTGAGATAAGCTGGTCGCGCTTGGCCGGATTGGTTATCCGGAGCATAAGGACGAGGTTGGCTTGCTGGGAAGTCACCTGCGTGACCCTTACTTGGGGAGGAGCGTCAGGCACAAGGTCCGTCTTCATCTCCTGGCCTATTTCCAGCAGATTTTTCTCCACGTTTTTCAAGTCATACTTGCTGTCAACGGTGACCGGAATCTGGACCCGCAAGCCGCCGGACCGGCTTCTGTTTATGACGGATCTCTTCAATAAGGTAGAATTTGGGACAATAACTATCTCGTTGTCAGAGGTTAGAATCTTCGTTTGTATCAGGTTCCTCTCGATGACTCTTCCATAGTAGTCTTGGACCTCTATCCATTCTCCCACCTTGAAAGGTTGGTAGGTGGAAATGAACTGGGACGCAGCCATGTCTGTGAGAATGTTCCTGTAAGCGACGATTATCGCAACTCCTCCCAGGAAGAGAATCAGGAGGAGCACGTTGATCGCTACGTCAAGCTGGCTCAGGCCGATGATTATTCCAAAGATCCAGATAGCCCAAGACCCGATCTGTTGAAGGCTGGCTACAAGCCCAGAAGGAACGGACCCTGCAGCTCTGTGGATGATGCTCCGGTAAAGACGGACGACCAGGAAGGTGAAGAGAAGGGTCAGGACAACGTAGAAGATCCTGATGGCGAAGCTGCTCGTCAGAAGGTCGTAGATAGTTGGAAGTGCCATACTAGCCCGGCAAGACCTTCGTTCTGACCGAGCTAGTCAGATTCACTCGATCTTAAGAGTTCGACGGTTCGCGCCACAGATGGGGCGTCACCAAGAAGCAAGACCTTGTCGCCCGATTTCAACTCGAGTTCGGGTTCGGGGAAGACGAAAGCGTCGTCCCGGCAGACGAGGCCAACCCGGCACCTTTCAGGTAACTGTATCTCGTGAATTTTCTTGCCTATGAGGGAGGCGTTTAATGGGATGATGGCTTCTGCCACTCGCAGGTTCTCGGCGGACCGGTACATGAGCGTAATAGACTGATCCTTCGAGAGGACATTCTCAAAATCACGGAGAGCCAAGTCAACGGGGCAGATTACCACGTCGGCTCCTGCTTGCATAAGCCGTACCTTGTTCTTGGGGCTGTTTGCAACTGCGATGACCCGGGGAATGCCGAAGTCTTTCTTTGCAGCTCTCGTAGTTGCAAGATTTACTCTGTCGTCGTCAGTGGCAGCGAGCAGCAGGTCAGCCTGAGACGCGTCAGCTTTCTTCAGAATATCTAGTTTTGACCCGTCTTCGTTTAGTATGATTGCGTCGTACTTGTTTGAGACGTCCTTACATCGCTCTCCCTTTTTCTCTATAACTGTGAGCTGATTCTCATCGTTCAAGGATAGGTATCCGATGAGGTGCATTCCGATTCGTCCCGCACCGACAATAAGTGTTCTCATAGGCTGGTCTCTACCTCTTTTTCCGGTAAATCTAGGTAATAGTTGAGAGTCGGTTGGGCGGACCGAGTAATAAGCTTCCGTTCCCGAAAAGATGCCTGGGAGCATCGCCACGCTCAACGTCTGAACTTCAATTCGGTTGAAACAATCCCTTTTTCGCAATTAAACTCCATTTCACCCATATGAAAAGGGAGGCGGGAAATAAGTGGAACACACATGGCGATTCAAGCGATTCAAGCCCTAACGAAGTATGTTTGGGTAGAATCCGCCCTTCATTACCAGAATTCAGCCTAAAACATGAGCATTGAGTTGCGTTCCAAAAAAAGGGAGAAGATGGGACGCGGGGTCCCATTAGTGTCTATATCTGAACTGGGCTTGGCCTAGAATCGTGGCCTATCGGGTTGTCGTGGTCTTTGTGAAGTATGTCGTAATGAGTGTTGCATAGGTTCTTAGCGCAACTCTTGCAGAATTGCGTTGCACGTTGAGTGCAGCGAGTCTCGCGTTCCATTCGTTCTTCGCTCGTGATTCCGAAGCCGCCGATATCTCCCACTTCGACCTCTTCACAGGTCTTGAAATCGGGGCTCAGGTTTGGCGTTGTAGCTAAGCTGGGTCTTGGTGCTGCATTTGCCTGAGTTGTTCGGCTTGTCTTTGATTTGGCTCTGGTTTTAGCTTTCGTTCTTGTCTTCGCCTTGGCTTTTCTCTTGGCTTTCATTGTTGGGTCGCTAGGACCGTTCTCTGGGCTAATGATAGCCAATGTCTAACCCTGTCGATGTAAATCAGGTAACACAAATCTGCTCCGCAGAAGCACAAGCTCTAGGAGGATGTTTCCCGCCGCAGGCGAAGGGCTGGCAATGTCCAAATCTCACGAGGACAGGCTTTGGATCGAAGGCAACGGTTTGGTCGATCTCGGGTCCGATGTCAGGGTAATCCGAGCACAAAAGGCCGATCTTGATAGGGTGCTGGAAATTCTGGAGGAGGCCTCTCGGTGGTTAATCTCAAAAGGGCTTGAGACCCAATGGCTGCCCAGCCCAGCTTTCCGTCAGACTATTCGTGACAATATTGACCACGGGGATGTCTACGTTGCAAAGGACGTCAAAGAGACTATTGGGACGATTACTCTCCAGTGGAGTGACAAGAAGTTTTGGGGCGATCTACCACCAGATGCCGGGTACATCCACAAGCTTGCGATCAAACGCGCCCATGCCGGCCAAAGTCTCGGCCTGAGATTGCTCAGTTGGGCTGAGGCGAAGGCGCGAGCAGACGGGAAGAGTTACCTGCGGCTTGACTGTCTCGCTAGCAACAAGGTGATTCGCGAATATTATGAGAAGGCAGGATTCGTCCACGTAAGAGATATTTCGGCGCCTGGTTGGGAGGCCAGCCTCTACGAGAAGAGGCTCTGACTTCTAGGAAGGATGGAGGATGTTCTTCGAGATGATCAGCCTCATGATCTCTGAGGTCCCTTCCCCCACCGTCATTAGTCTCGCGTCCCGCCAGTGACGATGAACATCAAACTCGTCAGCGTACCCGTAACCTCCATAGATCTGAATTGCCTCGTCACACACTTTGAGGGCGTTTTCCGTCGCCAGAAGTTTGCCTTGGGCGGCTTCTGACTCGAATGGTTTTCCCTGACTCTTCAGGTGCGCTGCGCGGTAGACCATCATGCGTGACGCGTTGATCATCGTTAACATGTCGGCGAGTTTGGCCTGAGTCATTTCGAACTCGGATAGCGTCTTTCCAAACGCCGTTCTTTCCTTGCTGTACTTCACGGCTTTTTCGAAGGCGGCTTGGGCGATTCCGGTTGTGAGGGCTCCGATCGTTACGCGTCCGCCCCAGAGCATTCTCTTAGCGTACTCAAAACCTTCTCCCTCTATTCCCACAAGGTTTTCCTTCGGAACCTTTGCATTTTCGAACACTACCTCTGAGGTGACTGATCCTCTCACGCCGAGCTTTTCAATGTCTTTGCTCGATTTTGCTTTTTTCGAATCTACCAGAAATGCGGACGGGCCTTTCGGGGTCTTGGCGAAGAGGAAGTACTGGTCGCAGTAGCCTCCGTTTGTGGTGAACATTTTCGTTCCGTTGACTATCCATTCGTTCCCGTCCAATCGGGCCTGGGTTTGCATGTTTCGCGCATCTGACCCAGCTCCTGGCTCGGTTAGAGAGAATGCGGCGAAGGATTTTCCGTTGATCATTCCGGGAAGATACTGTTTCTTCTGCTCTAGATTACTAAATTGCCGTACTCCTTCGCAACAGGTTCCGTGAATTGCGAGTGAGAGAGCAGTGCTGGCACATGCCTTGCCGACCATCTCCATGGCCGCGACATAGACTGGCCAGGGAAGTTCAAGGCCGCCATACTCTTTAGGAAAACCTATGCTTGTGAAGCCCTGCTCGAACATCTTGCTGATGTTCTCGCGCGGAAACGTGGCGTTGACATCGATCTCGCGGGCGGTGGGTGCGATCTCTTTCTCGATGAAATCTCCAAGGGAGTCTAGGAGGAGAATATGGTCCTCGGAGCTGGACCCATAAATCATCTGGATGAGTTCTTTCTGTTCGTTCCCGAAGAAACCCATGTGATTAACCTCTAGGAAATTCCTTTTTTGGAAGCTCCGGTTTATACCTTAGCCACGAGCCAAATCTTGATTGAGCAACGGGGGAGAGTTCCATACTCCTAAAATTGGAACGCTTCTATCACTACCAATGAAGGATCTAGGCGATGAGGACACGGACCCTTAGGATTGCCCTAGTAATTCTCAGCGTCGTGGCGGGTCTCCAGTCCTTCATCGTTCTCGGGCATAGTTCGTCTGCAATTAGTCCGAACTTGGGCCTCATCCCACAGCCGATTAGACAAGGACCTCTCCAAACCACCTACGCTCTTGGAGGCTATTACTGGTTCCAGATCGGAGCCATTGGCGACGGTAGCAGTTACAATGTTGATGGCGCAAACATTACGATCAGAACGGTCTATGACCAGGTTCGAAATGACGCTCATTCATACTGGGTAGGGACTCTACTCTCTACTGGTGGTTTCGTCCAAGTAGGATATCTCAACGGATTGAGTACGACTGGCCAAACCTATTGTTGTGCGTGGTTTTTCGAAACCTTCTACACCCCAAACTGTGACTGTCCACCTATAATCGGCCCTGAGGGATCAGCCGGGCCCATCGGGTCCTGGCACACATACTCAATGGTCCATGCCGGCAATGGCGTCTGGTCTTTCTACATGGATGGCAATCTTCTTGGAAAGTCACCTCCGCCTGGGGACAAGAACTATCTTGGAGCCAGCGCTACTAGTTCAGGGAACCAAGCTCCAGCGGGAATCGCTGAAGTAGCCCAGGCTACTGACAACAAGGACATAATTGGCCCTGCGGAGTTCAAAGATCTAGAAATACGTCAGGCTGGCCCGTGGCACCAAATGACAACCGGGGTGAGCCATTGTTGCTACGGTTACAGTAGCCAGACAGGCTTGCCCAACCTATACGGCGTCTGGGAAGTTGAAGGCCAGAGGGACGATTTTCTCGCGGGAAGCAATATTCGCCAACCGGCCTCCGCGACTACACTCTGGCCGACGTCGGTTCCGTCTCCGACTCAGCTCACTTTCAATTTCATCGATCACAGTGGAAATCCTTTCACGCCTGATTGGATTTCACTACTGGACCAAGGCAACGGCAACGTAATGTACTATACTAGCTTCGGCTCCCAGAGTATTCCTCAATTCAGCACATTCAAAATTAGCTATGCGTACTGGCACGGTGTCAACGTTGTAAACAATACCTTGATCTCTAGCTCAGCATCAAGCCAGACAATCCAGGGAAGTGTCTACTCCATTCCCGTCCGTGTAGTCGGTCGATTCTACTCCCTTCCCGTTAGCGGAGCAACAGTTCTCACATTCCTTCCTGACTCGACGAATCAGACTGTCAGAACGGACTCTGAAGGAAACGCAACGCTTGCACAATTACCTCCAGGCAACTACAGCTTGCGAGTTGTAGTACCGTACGGAGTACAATCTGTTTTCAGGACGAGCGTGCTGGGACCAGTTAACATCTCGATCCCTGTCTTCAGCATCGCTGAGCTTCTCACCGTTATTATGCCACCAATTGCAGTCGCGATTGCTGTTGTGGTGGTGGCGTTGAGGAGAGAACAAGCTCGCCGGGCTGCCATGCCAATTACTTCGCCTTATCCAATTCCAATCCCTGCTGCGTATTGTGGTGTTTGTGGAAAGCCTCTTGGTCCCGCAGAATTCTTCTGTATGACATGTGGAACTCCACGATCTGGGTCTCCGCAGCTTTCACCTCAACAGCAATTGCCCCCATCGCCATCGGCTTCGCCTCCGCCGTCCCAATGAGCATTTTATTCGCGGAAGTCTTATAGTAAACACGCTAACGCCGTCGCTTCCGATAGGTTCTTGCCTCTCCGAATCGGGATAGTGGGCGTCGGATATTCAGGCTTCGATTCGATGACCCCCGGTCTCTCAACCCGGGAGCTGATGTTCGAGGCTGCAACTCGCGCCTATGAGGATGCTGGAGTAGACCCTCGAAAAGACGTTCAGAGCTTCGTCTGTTGTACCGAGGATTTCTGGGAGGGAATCAGCATTACTGACGAGTACATGCCAGACCAGCTTGGAGCGGTTCTCAAGCCGTTATGCACGATATCATCGGACGGAATTGTCGGGCTCGCAACGGCGTGCATGCACATCATGTCCGGAATTGCTGACGTCGTGGTCGTAGAGTCTCACAGCAAGATATCGGATGTTGTAAACCCTGACGAGATCTCAAGCTTCGCCCTCGACCCTATCTACGATCATCATGTTAGCGCGGACCCGAGATTCGTAGCGGGGCTCGAAATGGCCCGCTACTTGAAAGAGACTGCGACAAAGAGAGAATACTGTGCACAGGTTGCGGTCAAGAACAAGAAGAACGCGCTCCTGAACCCGCGCGGGGTACACGGGGCTAACTTGGACAAGAAGGCGGTGCTCAACTCGAAAGTTGCGTCCTCACCGCTCACCGAACTGGAGTCGAGCAAGACCATCGACGGAGGCATCGTCTTCGTACTCGCCTCCGCCCAGAAGGCCAAGAAACTCGGCAACCACACTGTCTGGATAAACGGTATCGGCTGGAGTTCCGACACGCCATGGTTAGAGGATCGAGACATGGCGAGAGCTGTGTACGCGGAACAGTCAGCGGCTCGCGCTTACAAGATGGCAGGCGTGCGGAACCCAGCAACCTACTTTGACCTTGCTGAGGTGGATGATACCTATTCCTACAAGGAACTTCAGAGCCTCGAGGCTCTTAAGCTCGCCACTAAAGGCAAGGCAGGCAAGATGGTCGAGTCAGGCACTTTTGATAGAGACGGGCGATTGCCTGTGAACGCGTCAGGCGGCTCGTTGGGAGTTGGTCATCTCCTAGAGGCGACCGGTCTTCACAGAGTGCTCGAAGCTGTTCTACAACTCCGAGGACAAGCCGGACGTCTACAGATTCAGAGGGCGAAGAAGGCTGTCGTTCAGAGCTGGAGAGGAATACCAACAGCGACCGGGGCAGTAGCGGTATTGGGAAACTAGGAGGAGTCTGCTAATGAAAAATCGTGTAGCAATCGTCGGGGCAGGTATGACACTATTCAGACGACGAATGCTTGAAAGTCCGAAGGAACTCTCATTTGAGGCGACGAGAATGGCCCTCGACTCGGCAGGGCTTGAACTGAAAGACATCCAGTCAGTGGTATCAGGCTCAGCACCAGACGCTTTCGACGGCATGCACATGAAAGGAGAATACCTCCTAGACGGGATGGGAGGGATAGGCAAGCCCAACCAGCGCGTCTACGTCGGAGGCGGAACCGGAGTCTTCACGCCAATCGGCGGATTCTGGAACGTTGCCTCCGGAATGTACGATACTTGCCTCTGTGTTGCCGAAGAGAAAATGTCACCCTTGCATCCTCATCCTCAGTACGCCTTCTGGAGCATATTCGACCAGATCCTCGAGAGACCTCTCGGCACAACTCTGCTGTGGATTTTCTCGTTGGAGATGAGACGATACATGCACAAGTACGGGATCAAGGAGGAAGAAATCGCGAGCGTTGCGGTGAAGAACAAGGGAAACGCTGTTGATCATCCTTGTGCACAACTAGGTGCCAAGATAACTGTCGACGACGTCATGAACTCCGAGCCCATCTGCTGGCCCGTAAAACGGTTGGACGTGAGTCCTCCTAGCGATGGAGCTGCTGCAGTGGTTCTCGCTACTGAGAAAGTCGCGAAGAAACTAACCGACCAGCCTGTCTGGCTCGACGGTGTAGGCTGGACTCTTGATAGCACACACTGGACGAACCGTGACTTGGCCTATCCGGAGTATGTTGAGAAAGCTGCCTGGATGGCCTACAAGATGGCCGGGATCAAGAAGCCGAGGAAGGAGATCGATATCGCGGAAGTCTACGATCCATTCGACTACAAGGAGCTTCATCACATGGAAGGGCTTCAGCTGGCGGGCAAGGGAGAAGCTGCAAAGATGGCCGTCGACGGTGTAACCCAGCGAGACGGTGATCTGCCGGTCTGCCCCTCAGGCGGACTACTAGGCGTTGGTAATCCAATCGCGGCCGCTGGGATGATGAAGATCTGCGAGGTCTTCTGGCAACTTCGAGGGGAAGCAGGGAAAAGACAAGTGAAGAAGGATGCTCGGACGGGTCTGGCTCAGGCCTGGGGAGATTTGATGCAGGTCGGAACTGTTGCAGTAATGAGATCCTAAAGGAGGAAGATGATATTGTCCCAGAAGATCACAAGCTATCCTGGCCACGAGATTACTCCGGAGGATGTAAAGGCGGGAAAGTATCTGGATCTTGTCTACAAGTTTGAGCCGAAGTATAGCTGGGCTGCAGGCGTCGCGATCAGCCGCTTCCTGGCCGAGCTGAAAGAGGGAAGGATAATCGCGAGAAAGTGTATGAATTGCGAACGGATACTTGTACCGCCGAGAATGTACTGCGAGCAATGCTTCAGGCCCACAGACGAATGGGTAGAGATCAAAGATACGGGGACTATCAACACTTACTCGATTTCACACGTGGGCACAGATGCTAGACGATTGAAAACACCTATACTAGTTGCGGTCGTCGATCTAGACGGTGCGACTCCTGGAATGGGAATACTCCACAATCTGGGAGAAGTTGAGCCTTCAAAGATCAAAGTAGGCATGAAGGTCAAGGCAGTATGGAAATCGTCGAGCGAGAGGCAGGGCGCCATCACAGACATCCGCTACTTCAGACCAATAGGAGAAGAGTAGAACATGCCGATCTTAGAGAAGCTCACACAACAAAGCCAGGCTCGGCACTGGACGGACAGCATACCGCTTGAATTCCACTATACGGCAGGGGTTGCAGGGGAGGAATTTCGACGCGAGCTCCGAGACAACGGCCGTTTCCTGGTCTCGAAGTGTTCCAAGTGCAAGAGCACCTACATTCCAGCTAGAATGTACTGCCCCAGCTGCTTCATCGAGATGAAAGACCAGTTCCCAATCGACAAGCCTGGATACGTCTACAGCTTTACTTCGGTCAACCGGGACAGAGCCGGTGCCGACACGGAATTACCGATTACCGTTGGCCTTGTGAAATTTGAAGGCGTCAAGGGAGGAATAGTGCACCTGCTCGAGAAAGGCGATTCTGATCGACTATCAATCGGGATGAAAGTAACCCCATCTCTCAAGAACCCATCAGAACGTACGGGCGCTATCACCGACATTCTCGCCTTCAAACCAATCTCAACCGAGTCAAGCAGTAAGACAGTTGAAGTCGGAAAAGCAGAGAGATGGGAGGTCGGAGCGGGAGAGAATCAAGCACGGTCTCTTCTCCATTCCATCGAAGAGTCAGGATACCCAGTAGAGGAGGACGAGATGACAATATCCTCGCTAAGGAGTAAGATAAGCAAGGGCGAACTTCTCACCCGCGAAGAGGACAGGTTGCTCCACAGACTTGGGGACAAGGCGAGAGAATGGCGGAAGGCCGTCAAGAGCTCATCTGAAACCGAACCCGCGGACACTCTGTCCGGCTAACCGAACCCAAGTCCGTCAGAAGAAAAGGCTGCCCGAATAGCCCAGAATGAACCCTGTTCGACGATCTGAGAGGCGACTTCAAGATCACCCCTCGATTCGTTCGGGTAGATCGCGTTTTTTTTTGCCAAAGGCATCTAGTCCATAATTGGATTCCGAATCGCCTGACTCGCCCATTATCGCTACCAGACAGCGGATGTTTAGAAAATAGGGGTCCTAGCGACTACACCTCGCGACACATGAGTGGGAGAGACGGAGAACACCGAATGTATCGCTTAGAACGGCCGGGTTCACGGATTGCCTTCGATCCTGAAGTCGACACAGATTGATGCCGAAAAGTGGGTTTTCAGAATCGGTGAGTCATCCAGTACTCTTCTAGCTTTGTCTTCTCCAATTGCCATTTTTTGCGTGGCGGGTGAAACTCTAGCCGTGGAGGGTTCGACAGAAACTCGCCCCTAAGCATCGCGCTCTCGCCCTTGTTAACTTCGAGAAAACAAGACCCTGTTCCGTCCCATATTTTTCGTTCTCCCTTTCCCGTGATCGACATCGCGATGTTGTTTGCCACAACCTCAGCCTGACCAAGTGCGAATGATCCTGACTTTGGCAGAAACGGAACATGAGCATGTGGCGTCTCGATGGCGGTTACATCTCCAATCGCGTAGACCCGTTCGAACCTGGTGGCTAGAGTTTGCGGGCTTACTGGGACCCAGCCGGACGAGTCGGTCAGTCCGGCTTCAACAACGGCGCTTGGACACTTGTGAGGCGGAACAACGATCAACAGATCGTACGGGAGCTCCGTCTTTCCCTCAAAGACCACCTTGTCTTTCTCCACCTTGGAAAGCTTGACCTTCGGGCGAAACGCGATTCCCCTGGCTGCCAGAAGCCTCTCCACCTGTTTACCTATTACAGGACCGGCAGCCGGAGCGGGATGAGGCTCCGGGGTGAAAAACTCCATTGAAACTTTCTTTTTCGTTCTCGCAAAGTGATCTTGCAAGAGCAAAGCCAAACCATACGGCGCAACAGGACACTTGATAGGCAATCGCGAAATCCCAATAGCCAACTTTCCACCATCGAGATTCTCGAGAGCATCACGTAGCTTCATTGCCGATTCAAAATCGTAGAATTGGTGAGCGTATTTCTCTAGACCTGGGACGTCGCTAGGCGAGTAATCAACCCCCATCGAAATGACCAAGTGATCATAGTGCAACTCTTCTGATTCCGTCTTGACCGTCTTTGAAGAAGTCTCAATGGAATTGATCCTATCGTTCACCAAGCGGACTTTCCGTTTCTTTGGGATCGAGAGGGCGCGGCGGACTTTTCCGGGTTCGCGCCGACCCATTGCCAGCAAAGGAAAGGAGGGAGGGAATTCGAAGATTTTCTTTTGCTCCACGATAGTAATCGAGGCTTTGGGAGCATGTTCGGCCAAGAGGCTTGATACTGCCAGACCTCCCATTCCACAGCCGAGGACGATGACTCTATCGTTGGATGACAAGTTTGCCTGTTAGTGTCGGGGGGATTCGTCCGGCAATAACCCTTTGTCGAGGACTGGTCGGAAACCCTGATTGTGGGCTACGCTGCAGGAAGAGTACAAGTGCGTGTTTCGAGGAGGTGTTCTTCCTAGGATGCCGCTTCTATGGGGTAGTCTCCGCGGTTTCTGACTATCCGGAGGAGGCGGAGCTGTTTTCTCGCCTCCTCGTAGCAGAAATCGCACAACCGCACAGATTTCTCGCCTGGCTCAGCCATGAACCAGGTCGTCTCTGAAGCTGGTTTGGAATCCTTACAGTACGCGCACTCGACCTGTTCCCTCTCCATGAGACTTGCAGTGCTCAAATCGAGGCCAGAATTATGGTCCCACCAGAAGATAAGCCTAGCTGAATCTTAACTCACTCATCCTCTCTTAAAACGGCCGGGATTGTCAATTCTTCGGTTGCTGTTTGGTTATAGCTTCGGGCACCTCTAACTGTAATGTTCGAGGAATGGCTGATTATCAAATTAGGCGGTCGTCGT
>Ga0209806_1000364_pt1 | contig 30508 bp, 25 predicted proteins | sample GraSoiAngelo_152_FD_186166 | JGI IMG/M metagenome (GOLD analysis project Ga0209806, IMG submission 186166) | Grasslands soil microbial communities from the Angelo Coastal Reserve, California, USA - 14_1009_12_30cm (SPAdes) (version 2) | ecosystem: Environmental > Terrestrial > Soil > Grasslands ... | reverse complement strand
ACGGGCGTCCCCGCCCGTCGGATTACTCCCGAGGAACGATGCACACGTCCGGAAGATTCCGGTACTTCTCCGCATAATCCAGCCCATACCCCACCACGAACTCATCCGGGATCTTGAACCCGACGTAGTCACCCTCAATAGGCAACTTCCGCCGCGAAGGTTTATCGAGGAGCGCAGCGATCTTGAACATGCTCGGTTTGTGCGCCAGCAAAAACTTCTTCAGGAACGTCAGGGTGAGTCCGGTGTCGAGAATGTCTTCCACCAGGATCACATTCTTTCCCTCCATCGACTGGTCGACATCCTTGGTCAGCTTCACTTCGCCCGTCGAATCCCATCCATGCTGCAATTCGTGCGTAGGATCCGGCCGGTTCCCATAGCTGGAGACGCCGATAAAGTCGAAGGTCGAGTCCAGTTGCACTTCCCGCGCCAGATCGCTCAGGAAAATCGCCGCCCCCTTGAGCACGCCCACAAAGATAATGGTTTGTCCGGCAAAATCGCGCGTGATCTCCGCGCCCAGCTCCTTGACCCGTTGCGCAATCTGTTGGCGAGTGAGAAGAATTTTCAGGTTCGACACGGCACACATATGTAACAGAATTCCCGAGCACGAGACAGAAAAATCTCTTAGAATCAGTCGCCAGTCGCCAGTCGCTAGTCGTCAGCTGAAACCCACATCCGAATAACCGCGGCAGGCATCTATGGAGAATCAGCTTGCCGACGACCGACGACCGCGGACCGACGACTAGCTGGAGACTGACGACTGGAGACTGGCGACTGCTCTTATGAACCTGAAAGGCATCAAACTCACCTGGCTCGGCCACGCGACCTTCCGCATTCAAACCCCCGGCGGAAAAATCATCCTCATCGACCCGTGGGTGATGAACAATCCCATGTGCCCCGAGAACGAGAAGACCCTCAAGCGCCTCGACGTGATGCTTTGCACGCATGCGCACGGTGACCACATCGGCGACGCCGTCGAGATCGGTAAAAAACACAGTCCCACTGTGGTTGCCATTCCGGAATTGGCGGGCTGGCTCGAGAAAAAAGGCCTCCAGAATGTAATCTCGATGAATAAGGGCGGCACAGTGAAAGTCGCCGACATCAAGGTCACCATGGTGCACGCCGACCACTCCTGCGGCATTCAGGATGGCGACCAGATTCTCTATGGCGGCGAGGCCGTCGGGTTCGTGATCGAGTTCGACAACGGGGTGAAGATTTACCATGCCGGCGACACCAACGTCTTCGGAGATATGAAGATCATTCACGATTTGTATGCGCCCGAAATTGCCATGATCCCCATCGGCGACCACTACACCATGTCGCCGCGCGAAGCCGCGTACGCTTGCAACCTGCTGCAGGCCCAAACCGTCATCCCCATGCATTTCGGAACATTCCCGGTTCTGACCGGCAGGCCGAGCGAATTACAAAAGCTGGCTCCGAACGTCAAAGTGCTGGAGATGAAGCCAGGAGACACGATCTGATTTCAGATTTATTGATTTCAGATTGCAGATCGATTGCGCCGACGAGGAACCAGAGATCCAAAATCTGAAATCTGAGATCTGAAATCTGAGATCTACAATCTGCAATCCGTACGCCTCGGCCAGATCGCAAATTTCGGCGGAAGAATCTACAATCTGAAATCGACAATCTGAAATCTCCCTAGGGGGCCGCCTTGTCCACCGCACCGAAAGCAGCCAGCTGGCGCCATCACGGTTTCGTGACTCAACCCGACGTCGACACTTATCTCTACTCGCTGTTGCCCCCGCGCGACGAGGTGCTCTCCGAAATGGAGGCCGAAGCCACCCGCAACAAAATCCCCATCGTCGGCCCGGTCGTTGCCAGTTTCTTTCAACAGTTGGTCATGATGACGGGCGCGAAAACCGTCTTCGAGATGGGCTCGGCCATCGGATACTCCACCATCTGGTGGGCGCGCGCTGTGGGCGAGGGCGGCCGCGTGCACTATACCGACAGCGACCCCAAGAACGCCGAGAAGGCGCGGCGTTATTTTCAGCGCGCTGGCGTCGCCGACCGTATCACCGTTCACCTGGGCGACGCGATCGAACTGCTCTCCGAACAAAAAGGAGTCTTTGACATCGTCTTCAACGACATCGATAAAGACGATTATCCGCGCGTCCTGCGCCTGGTGCCGCCACGCGTGAAGAAGGGCGGACTGTTCATCACCGACAACGTGCTTTGGAGTGCCCGAGTGGTCGACAAAAATCCTGATGCCACCACCAAGGCGATTATGGAATTCAATCGCCAACTCTACGCATCCCCGGACTTCTTCACCACGATCATGCCCGTGCGCGATGGGGTGGCCGTGGCGGTGAGGAAATAGTCGTCAGTCTTCAGTCATCTGGCGTAGTCGTTGGTCGTTAGCTGTTGGTCGTTGGCAAAACCCCCAGATCTGAACGTTTCAGGGAATATCCTGCTAGGAATAGTCTGATTAGGTACCCGAAAGAAGAACGGTCTGATCAGTGGCGCTTTGAAAGGGACGGCCTTCAGGCCGTCCGCCAATTGCTTCCGAAAACTCGGGGCTTCAGCCCCTGGGGTAGATTGCCTCGGCACTGGATCAGAGCCTTCCTAGTCGACGAGCATCCCGACTCCCAAGCGATGAGCGACGAATTCACTCCTATGCTGGCTGCTCACGATTGAAGGCTGACGACTGGCTAACAGCCAACGGCCAACGACCAAAAGCCAACAGCCAACAGCCACTAGATACTTTTCACCGGAATCATCAACAAATCTTCCACCAACCCAACTTCCTTCTGCAGGAAAGGCTCTGCGTACTCCACGCCGCCGAGCATTCCATAGAAGCGCGCCATAGCCTCCACGCGATTGCGAATTTCTTTCTGAGCAGGGAAGAGGTCCTTGCCCGCTTCCTGATCGGAGAATTGCGTCTTGTACGCCATCAGTGACGCAAACCGTGCCTCGAACTGCTCGGTGATATCCACCACGAAGCTCGGCCGCACATCGTAGTACAGCGTCGCGTAAATAATCTTGAACGGCCGATGAGGTGTAGCGCCGGCATCTTGCCGGCTGTCCTGAGGGCGTCCCGCCCTCAGCGTTGCTGGTGGGACGTCCGCAACGACAGCCGCCGGGACGGTCGCGCTACAGTCCAGTTTCTTCAATCCCGCCAGAAAACAAGCCTCATACCCTAACGTCGAAGCCGTGTAGTGATCCGGATGCCGCCCTTTCCAGTACGGCAGGATCACGACCCGTGGCCGCTGTTCGCGCAGCACCCGAGCAACTTTCAGCTTGTTCTCCCACGTGTTCTCGACTCGTCCGTCCGGAATATCGAGCGCGCCGCGCCACGAAGTCTTCAGAATCTCCGCCGCCTCCGCCGCTTCGCGCTCGCGATCCTCCGCCGAGCCGCGCGTTCCCATCTCTCCCCGCGTCAGATCAAGAATACCAGTGCGGTAGCCACGCTCTGCCATCTTGAGCAACGTGCCGCCGCAAGTCTGCTCCACGTCATCACGATGCGCGGCAATGGCCAGGACATCCAGGGGCTGAATTTTTTCGGAGGAAGAAATGCCCGGCGCGCTCATGCTCAGTCCAGGTTCCCCTGTTCGAGCACCACGTTCTCGCGCACAATGAGCCGGTGCGCCGCCATCTCTTTCAACTTTGGAAGCACGCGGTTCACATGCTCATCCGTGTCCACAAACGTGATAATCACCGGAAGTTTGCCGCCTGCGTCCACCAGGTGCGTGGTTTCGACCTTGTGTCGCCCCAAAAAGCCCGCGACGGCATGCAGGGCGGTAGCCGCGTAGACGCCTTCCGTGCGCAGGTAGTTGAGGACTTCCAGATGCAGTGGTCGCCGATGCCACTGATCAGCCTCGTTCAAATACATTGTGACTTGCACCGCCATCGCGCCGGCCATTCTACAGCACTCTCGCCAGGACCATACCGGCCACCACCGCCCCGCAAGCGAGCACATTGTTGGCCAAAAAATTAGCCGCCATCAGCGTCCACTGGCCCTGCTCGAAGAAAGCCATGGTCTCGTAGGCATAGCTCGAAAATGTGGTGTAGCCGCCGCAGAAGCCCACCGCGATCAACAACCGCCAGCGAGGATCCACCAGCACACGCTCGCTCGTCCACACCAGAAAAAAACCCAGCACAAAACTGCCAAGCACATTGATGCTGAGTGTTCCATAAGGAAAGACCGGCCCCAGCCAGCGGACCGCCGAGCGGCTCATCCAATAACGAAGGTTCGCGCCCACAATGGCGCCCACGGAGATCGCAAGAAAATCGAGCACGATGGAGTTCCCCCGCACAAGTTCTGGTAGGAGTTATCAGCCCGGCGGGCGGTTATGGCGAACTCCATCGCCGTGGGAATTTTCTATCACAGGCAAGCTGGAATGGGTAGATGAAGCTTTCCGCGTTCGAGGTTAGGCTCTGGGCTCTAGCCAGGAAGTTCGATTTTTGGACTTCCGATTGTCGTCTAGCTTTGACTTTGGGATTCGGGTTCAACCTTCGACCTTGGGTGCCCGACGGAAAGCGCTTCCTGGTGCTGACCGAGCCCATAATCTCGCCTTCTCCCATGATGCTGGTGCTGAACTGGACAGCCGAGTTGGGGAAGTAGCTAAGGTCTCGCTGTCAGGTCGCAGCTGTCAGGTCTCAGGTCTAGCGTGTCATCACGATGGAACTGTCATCGTGAGTCTAGCGTATCATCACGATAGAACTGTCATCGTGAGTCTAAGATGTCATCACGATGGAACTGTCATGGTGAGTCGAGCGTGTCATCACGATGGAACTGTCATCGTGAGCGGAGGGAGGCGGCAGCCGAACGAAGTCGAACGATCCCACGACCCTCAGGAGCGCCACTGACCTGCGGATATTTTCTATCCGTGCCATTCAGCCACCCGAACAGTGAACACCAGAAGTCACCCGACAGGAGTGTCACTGTCTCAGGTCTTCGAATCTCTAAATCCCCGCTGTCAGCTCTCAGTTCCTGACGTGGCGAGCACCTGAAGTTGCAAAAGACTGTAAACCGACGACTGACCGACTGAGTCAACCGTGTTAACTAAAAGATAACATTTTCGCCAGGATGACTTATAGCGCATCGCCAGGATGCCGACTGACCAAACCACTACCTGCCTGCCAAAAGTCGCCCAGAGGGCTTCTGTGCGCATTTATAGGCCATCCTGCACATCATTGCCAATGCAGTTTTGGCTTCGTACAGAGTTCCAACCAATTTTCAATAACTTAGCTTGAAGAAAATCACCTGGAGATGCAGCCCCGGGAAAAGCCTGGATGGTCGAAACCGGAAAGCTGAAGACTTGACGACTGAAGACTGACGACTCACCCTGACCTGACACCCGACCCGAACTACTTCTTCCGCTCGACCAGATAACGTGCCAGCTCCTTGAGAGTACTAGCTCTCTCACCAAACGGTTCCAATTGCGCGAGCGCATTGGCCACCAGTTCGTCCGCCTTTTTCAAGGACTCGTTAATCCCGAACAGCGCAGGATAGGTTGTCTTTTCGGCGGCCATGTCTTTGCCGGCAGTCTTGCCCAGTTGCTCGGAGGTCTGGGTGAGATCAAGCACGTCGTCCACGATCTGAAACGCCAGGCCGATCTGCTGGCCGAATGAGCGCAATCGCTGAATGTGGTCGTCGGCTCCGCCGGCATACAATCCGCCGCTCACCAGGCTGGCTGTGATGAGGGCGGCCGTCTTCGCGCGGTGAATGTATTCCAGCGTCGCCAGGTCAGGCTTGGAATGTTCTGCTTCAAGATCGATCACCTGCCCGCCAATCATTCCATCGATAGTGCCGGTCGCATGCGCGATCTCTTCAATGATGCGCGTGCGCGCCTCCGCCGGACAGGGCAGGCGCGCCAGAGCTTCGTACGCCTGGGTCTGCAACGCGTCGCCGGCGAGGATGGCAATCGCTTCCCCGAAGACCACGTGACAGGTCGGACGCCCACGGCGCAGGTCATCATTGTCGAGCGCGGGCAAGTCATCATGGATGAGCGAATAGGTATGCAACATTTCCAGCGCCGCGCCCAACTCGTCGATGTCGGAGGGCAGAGTTCCCGCGACCATGCGCCCGGCTTCCCGGCAGAGAATGGGACGCAGTCGTTTGCCGCCCGCAAACACACTATGGCGCATGGCCTTATGAATCGAGATTGGATGCAGGGTCGCGGGCGGAAGCAGGCGCTCCAGCGCCCGATCCGCCCCTTCGCGGCCCTCTTCCAGAGTGTCTTGGAGCATGGCAAACGAGTATAGCAAGCGCCGGGAAAGGCCTTAGTCTGCAGAAAGCATTCCAAAAAATGCCACTGCCTGCGCTCTTCCTGTGTAGTCGCAATTAAAAAGGGACGCCGCGAAGGCGTCCCCTGGAAATGAAGGGATTCTGTGCTAAGCCGCTGCCCGCCCCTGTTCGTGGAGAGCGCTGAGCTCGGCCGATCGCGCAATGCCTTGGGTATCGCAGGCAGGGCACATGTCACTGGCGCCCGCATTCAGAGCGGCCGCCCACATTTCTTCGTCGGGCACGCGGTGCGTGCACACGATGGACGTCCGCGGGAACGCGCGATGCAGCCTCTCGACCTCCTCCAGATGCGAGGCTTCGACGTCCAGGACGGCGACGTCGGCACGGTGCCGGGGAATTTCGACTCGTAACTCCTCCAGCGAGCCGGCAACGTGCACAGAATGATAGTGAAGACTGAGAGTTGAAGCGAGAGCTTGTGCCAGACGAGGATCGTGCTGGAACACAACAATGTTCAGGGCTTGCATACGGCCTCCGATGAACCGCAGTTCAACAGTGAGGAGGCTGTGACTTCCGCCCTCTGTGCTGGGGGAGCGCGAAAGCACAGGCATTACGTCTAACGAGCAACCACTGTCTCCATCCGGCTATCGTCCAGCCGGAGATTTCTCACTGTGAGGTTCGAACGTGACAGCGTGAAGCTTGCCATTTTGCTTCAGCAGGATTTCCACTTTGCCCTCGGCCTCTTCGAGTTCCTTGCGACAGGTCGCTGAGAGCTGCATGCCTTCTTCAAACAGGGTCAGCGATTTTTCCAGCGGCGCGTCGCCTTTCTCCAATTCCTGAACAATCCTTTCCAGGCGTTGGAGGCACTCTTCAAATTTTGCCAAGGGAAGAGAACTCCTGTGTCTCTATTGTAATGCAGCTCCCCCCCGCCCTTGTCCAGTAAATTTGCTGTAAACTCAACGATCCGCAACTAAACAGTCATCTGGTAATCTGCTGGCCTGACCATTTTCATGATGACTCGTCTATGCTCTATGCGAACTTGTTACGTGTGTTTTGTTCTGTTTGTGGCCGTTTTGGCCGCCGGCCAGGGGGCAGTAAACGTTTCCACAACCAACTCTGCCCCTTCTGCTCCCCGCTTGCCTTACCGTCCCAGCCTCAATGCCAGTTCGATGGATAAGTCGGTCGATCCCTGCATCGACTTTTATCAATACTCCTGTGGAGGCTGGAAGCAAGCCAACCCCATTCCCCCCGATCGTTCCTCCTGGAGCGTGTACGCGAAACTCTACGAGGACAACCTGGTTCTCCTGCGGTCGATCCTCGAACAAGCGGCAGCTGCGAAGGATCGCGACCCGGTCAATCAGAAAATCGGCGACTACTACGCCTCCTGCATGGATGAAACTGCGGTGAACCAGCGGGGTGTGGCGGCGATCAAGCCGCAGTTGGACTTGATCGCAGGCGTGAAGTCCACGCGCGATTTGGCGCAAGTCGTCGCGCGTCTGCAACTGGAAGACGTGCACGGCGAACTGATGTTCGGTCCCGGCTCAGCGCAGGACCCGGACAACTCCGAACAGCAGATTGCCAACCTGGATCAGGGCGGCCTCGGCTTGCCCGATCGCGACTACTACACCAAAGACGACGCGAAATCGAAGGAGATCCGTGATCGCTACGTGCAGCACGTGCAGAAGATGTTCAGTCTGCTTGGCGATCCCCCCGAGGCGGCGCGAACGCATGCCGGCACGATCATGCGCATGGAAACAGTGCTGGCGAATGCCTCGCAAACACGAACCGAGCGCCGCGATCCTTACAAGCTCAAACACAAGATGCCGCCGGCGGAGCTGGCCAGGCTCGCGCCGAATTTTGACTGGGGCGTTTACTGGAAGACCCTGAAGCCTCCCCCGTTTCAAACTGTCAACGTCATGGCTCCCGATTTTTTCAAACAGCTGAACGCGGGCCTGACCAGCGAGCCACTGGAAAACTGGAAACAGTACTTGCGCTTCCATATCGCCAACATCTACGCGGGATATCTTTCCGACGATTTCTCCAACGAGCGCTTCGAGTTCTACCAGAAGTATCTGCGGGGTGCGCAGGAGCAGCAACCGCGCTGGAAGCGGTGCGTGCAATTCGTCGATCACGGCCTGGGAGAGGCCCTCGGCCAGGCTTACGTGCGCGAGGTGTTCTCACCCGAACTGAAGGCGCGCACGCTCAAGATGGTTCAGGAAATCGAGAAAGCTATGGAGTTGCGCATCAATCAGCTTGACTGGATGAGCCCCGGGACCAAGCGCCAGGCGATCGTCAAGTTGCATGCCGTCCGCAACAAAATCGGCTATCCCGACCATTGGCGCGATTACAGCCCGGTGGAAATCACTCCAACCGATTTCGCGGGCAATGTTCGCAACGCGATCGTATTTGAGTCGAGGCGGCAGCTCAACAAGATTGGAAAGCCCGTCGATCACGGAGAGTGGGACATCCCGCCGCCCACGGTCGATGCCTACTACAATCCGCAAATGAACGACATCAACTTTCCCGCGGGCGTGCTGCAGCCTCCGCTTTACGACGCCAAATTGGACGACGCGCCCAACTACGGCGACACCGGTGGCACGATTGGCCACGAACTCACGCACGCTTTCGACGATGAAGGCAGCCAGTTCGATGCTCACGGGAACTTGAAGAACTGGTGGACGCCCGAGGACGCGAAGAAGTTCGAAGAGCGCACCAAGTGCGTCGAAGATCAGTATTCCCAATATATCGTCGTGGATGACATTCATCTGAACGGAAAGCTCACGCTGGGAGAAAACGTCGCCGACCTTGGCGGCGAAATCCTTGCTTATATCGCCTGGAAGGATGCCACCCGAGACCTTAAGCTCGAGTCCATCGACGGCGTCTCACCCGATCAGCGCTTCTTCATTGGCTTCGCGCAGTGGGATTGCTCCAACGAGCGGCCTGAACAACTGCGCGACTGGGCGATCACGAATCCACATTCGCAATCGCGGGACCGCATCAACGGGGTGATCGTGAACATGCCCGAATTCGAGAAAGCCTTCTCGTGCAAGGCAGGCCAGCCGATGGTGAGCGCGAAGCCGTGCAAGGTCTGGTGAAGCCGCGGATGGCTAATGGTCGTTAGCTGATGGCACAAGCTTGTTTGTTGGGGTCTCGGATGACTGATGTTCAATCTTCAATCTGCAATATGGCATCTGAACTCCAAGAAGTTCGCCATCAATCAGCCGCATTCCATCAGCGGTCAGCCATCAGCCAACGACCATCAGCCATGAGCGGGTTAAGCTGACGACTGAGGACTGAAAACTGAAGACTGCCTTTCACGCGAGCCGGCTCCCAGGGCTTCCAGCACATCCACGGCCGCCGCGTACTTGCCATTGGGCGCGCTGATTTGCGCGCCTTGCACCAGGTCACGCACGGCGATCAACATTTCGCGGGCGATGGCCACGCCTTCCTGGCGCGCAGCTTCCGGCGTCGGAGCTTTGGCCATGCGCTCGACAATCGAGTCCGGCACCGAAACGCGCAGTTCGTTCTTCATGAACTCGGCGTTGCGCACGCTAACCAATGGCCAGATGCCCGCAATCACGGGAATACGGCAGTGTTCGATACGGCGCAAGAAGTTCTCCAGCAGCGCGAGATCAAACACCGGTTGCGTAACCGCGTACTCCGCGCCGGCTTCCACTTTGTATTCGAAGCGGCGAATCTCCTCGTCAATGTTGGGCAGCCCGGGATTCGCGCCCACCCCGATTACAAACCCGGTTCCCGCGCCAATCGCGTTGCCGCCAATGTCGAGCCCACGATTCAGATTATGGACGATGTTCACCAGCCCGATCGCATCCACGTCGAATACCGCGGTCGCGTCCGGATAATTGCCCATCTTCGGAGGATCGCCTGTGATGCAGATGAGGTTGCGAATGCCCATCGCGGCCGCGCCCAGCAAATCCGACTGGATGCCGAGCACATTGCGATCGCGGCAGGTGTAATGCAGGATCGCTTCAATCCCCACCTCGCGCTGAACGATCAGCGACAAGGCCTGGTTCGAGATGCGCGCCGAAGCGCGCGGGCTGTCGGGAATGTTGATGCCATCGACGCCCACCGACTTCAAAAAGCGCGCGCCTTCGACTTCCTTGCGGATGTCGGTGCCTTTCGGCGGCACGATCTCGACCATCGTGACAAACTCGCCCGCAATCAGTTTGCGGCCCAGATTTGAACGCAGTTCGATGGGTTCCGTCGGCCCGGCCGCGGGTGAAGGATGCGGCTTGGCCGTCTGCACACGCGCTGCCCGCGCCTCGCCCACCCGCAAGGCAGACTTCATCATGCGGATGTGTTCGGGAGTAGTTCCACAGCATCCACCTACCAGGCGCACACCTGCGGCCACGAACTTTTTCGCGTAACTCGCCATGTATTCGGGCGAGCAGAGATAGATATTTCGACCCTCGACCGAACGCGGCATGCCGGCATTCGGTTGCGCGGCCAGCGGCATGGTAGTGACAGCGCGCACGCGCTCAATCGCGTCGAGCATCGCCACCGGGCCAATACTGCAGTTGCAGCCGATCACGTCCGCGCCCCAGTCGGCTAATTTCGCCGCGAAGGTTTCCGGATCGGAGCCGTCGAGACAATTCGATTCCTCATCCACCGTGACCGAGGCGACCACCGGCATCTTTGGATTGACGTCGCGGGCTGCCAGCATGGCCTGATGTAGTTCTTCGACGTAACCGAAGGTCTCGAGAATGAGAAGATCCACGCCGCCTTCGGCGAGCGCAGCAATCTGCTCGCGAAACGCGGCACGCGCCTCCTCGAAAGATGTCTTGCCCAGCGGCTCAATTCGAATTCCCAGCGGGCCAACCGAACCAGCAACCCAGACATCGAAGCTCTTGGCGGCTTCGCGTGCCAGACGCGCGCCCGCCCGGTTGACCTCGTGGACCTTGTCCGCGAGGCTGTACCGTCCGAGTCGAAAGCTGTTCGCACCAAAAGTATTGGTTTCAATAATTTCTGCGCCAGCCTGCAAGTAGCTCTGATGCACGGAGTGAATCATTTCAGGCTGCGACAGGTTCAACTCGTCGTACGAGCGGTTGATGAAAATACCGTTCGCATACAGCAGTGTGCCCATCGCACCATCACAGAGAATGGGCGACTTACTTAACCGGGAAAGGAAGTCCGAAGCCATACCGTTTCGAGAATACAAGATGACTGTGGGTTTTGCATCTCAACGACTGTGAGTGCAGTTGCGTCTCCCGACGGAAGAAAGGCTGTGAGACAGACCACGAAGGCGCTTGGGGACGCTCTGCTATAATCCGAAGTTTCGCATCCAAATCTTTATTCATCATGCTCTTGGGAGTCGCCTGTTTGAAGAAATGCCTGCTCGTTCTGGCGGTCATAATCCTGACCAGTCTGGCGTTGATTTCCTGCGGTGGCAGCAGCAGTAAGTCGTCTTCTTCCTCATCGTCGTCCTCCACGCCGAAACCCAGCGGACTGAAGTTCCGGGCCGTCGTTTCGCAGGATGTGCAGAGCACCATCGCGACCCCGGGGTTGATTCTCATCGACGCTCTGAAGGATTTGCGCGCGAATGTGGGCCAGATCGGCGCGGGCTCGATGGCGCCGGCGGCCTTGTTTCTTTCGAGCGACCGCAAGATCACGGTGGCCGTGAGCATCGATCAGAATCGGCTTGTGGTCCTGAACAACAATACCGAAGCGATTTCCGCGATCGGCACGATTCAGCTTCCCGGGAACACGGAAAGCCTCGTGATCTCCGCCGACAATGGGACCGCCTATGCCGCCGTGCCGAACGCTCCCGTACCGGGGGGTGGAAGCGTAGGCGCGATCGCGATTGTCAACCTGAATACCGGGGGCACGCCTCCCACGCTGCCTATACCCGGTGTCCACTATCTCACCGAGAGTGGCGATGGGAGCAAGATTCTCGCCTTCAGCGACAACACGGATCTGACCCAACTCTCAAATGTGCAGACGGTGACGGTCGTATCGCCTTTCAATATCGTGGCTGGGTCAAAGAACGCGGTCTGTAACCCAGCGCCGCCGAACCCAGTGGTCTGCCAGTACGTCACAGGATTCGATCATCCGGTAGCGGGATTCTTCAGCAGCGACAACACGCAGGCCTGGATCCTGAACTGTGGTCCCGAGTGCGGCGGAACGCAAGCCAGCATTCAGTTACTCGATTTGCACGATCCGGCTAATCCTGTGGCCGGACCACCGACTCCGGTTCCGGGCGGCGCGACCGTAGGCTTCATGCAAAATCAAACCCTGTATGTCGCCGGGAACCCACCGGTTGGATCCAATACCTGCGCGGGGGGGCCCACCACCGCAGCCACCACTTGCGGGAGATTGACGATCGTCAATCTTGCAACCTTGCCGCAAGCGACGCCCATTCAGCCGACCGCGGTCATCCCCGACGGCTATCACACCCACATCGACATCAGCGGCGACGGCCAACTCTTCGTAGGCTCGCGCAACTGCACCAACATCGTCCCCGCGACCCCCGGAGCCGAGCAGCGCGGATGCCTGGCCATCCTGAACACGAATAATGGCAACCTCGTTATTCCGCCCGACAACGGCGACGTCACCGGAATGACACCCATCACCAATCGCACGGTGTTCTACCTGGTCGAAGGCGGGGAACTGCGCATCTACGACACCACTACCGACAAGATTTATCTGCTGCAGTCGATCGATATTTTCGGGAATGCGGTGGATGTGAAGCTGATTGATTTTTAAAGGCAGGCTCTAGCAAACAGGCTCTAGGCTCTAGCGAGGCTCTAGCCATCTGGCTTTAGCAGTCGGCTGTGGCGAAATCATGTTCCTGATGGGAGCTCGAGTTATCGCCCTTATGCTCCGGCAACATCAAGACTCTCGAGTCTGAGTTCTGCCTTCGAGGATTTAAAGCGAGATGTCGACCTGCCGGGTCGGGAAAAACTCATTCCCGTGAGATGAATGTTCAAATCGGTGAGTTCTTGCTAGAGCCTAGAGCCTGATCGCTAGAGCCTGAGGCCTAGAGCCTGAAGCCTAGAGCCCAGAGCCTAGAGCCTAGAGCCTGGCTCCAAAACCAACTCATGCTCCCGCGCCCTCTCCACCGCCTCCTTCGAGAACGGCAGAGAAAACGTGGTGCCTTGGTACCACGCTTTCCATTGATCCATGTAGTACGGGCTGAGAAAATTTCCGCCTTGGCCCGTCACGGTGTTTAACGTCGACTGATCGAAATCGGAAAGGTCGGCGGTGTAGCGCTCGGACGGACCGAAGGCGCGGCCTACTTGCTTCACAGTCAGTGCCCCGCCGGACTGTTCGTGGAGGCCCGGGCCGGTCCAGTGCGCGATGAGCGGCAAGCGACCCAGCACGGGGTGTTCGATTTCAATCGGCGAGAACATTCCCCAGCGCCATTGCGTCAGATCCTGCGGCGAGTCGGCAGTGTTGACCGCCGCTTCGACCGCCGCGGCGAGCAGCGACTCGTAGTCGGCGTAGCCGTCTGGCAACCAGCGCTTCGGCTGCTTCATCAGAACGTTTTCCAGCCAGAGCGAGGAACTGAACCAGCGATAGCTCTTCCAGCTCAACGACTCAGGCGGTGTGTTTGTTTCTTTCGGCAAAGCTCTTGGAGGCGCTCCCAGTCTGCGCTCGAGCAGCAGTCGACGAAGTTCGTACTGCGACCGGTTCTCGATGGTGGCGGCGGCCGAGTTGGTCGTGAGGTGACCATCCCAGTCGCGCATCAGATCGCGCGCCTGCTGAGCGCGCTTCGAGGGATTCTTCACATGGTCGAGGGCATACACGAAACGCTCCGCGCAAAAGCGATCAAACGCCGAGTAAACGTCGGTTTGCAGCGACAGCATGTCGGCGGCAGAAAATTTCCGGCCCGACTCGAGCACGCGGTAAATTCGGTCGGTGCGCCACGGCGGATCCCATTCCGTGCTGATGCTGTAGGGATACTTGTCGGGCGTGATGCGCGAATTTGCCGTGGCGATGATGCCCGAAGGCGGATCGAAGACGCTGGGCAGCTTCTCGAACGGAATGTAGCCCGTCCACTCATGCTGGTCATCGGCTCCGCTGACCGGCAGGCTTCCGTCACCCGAGGCGCGCAGTGGAATATGGCCGGTCGCATGGTAGCCAATGTGCCCGTCGACGTCAGCGTACACCGTGTTCTGCGAGGGCGTGTCCCAGGTGGCGAGGGCTTGCTTGAATTCGTCCCAGTTCTGGGCTGAGTCGATGTCGAAGAACGGATCGTGCACGGAATCGAAAGCAGTCCAGCGCAGCGCAATTTTGCGGGTCTCACCCGGAATCAGGTCGGTAATGATCGGGCCATGGCGCGTAAGGACCACATCCACGGTGACATCAGCCTGGTTCTTGACATGAATCACCTCCGTGCGATGGTCGGCCCTTTGCCATCCGCGGGGCGTCTGATACGCACCCTGCTCGTTGAAGGCCTCAATATAAAGATCCTCAACAGTGGGTCCAACGTTGGTGAATCCCCAGGCAATGCGGCGATTGTGTCCGACGATCACGAACGGCAAGCCGGGTAGCGTGACGCCCACGACGTCATAGTCACCCGCGCGGAGGTGCGCCTCGTACCACAGATTGGGCATCTGGTGGTTGAGGTGCATGTCGTTCGACAGCATCGGTTTTCCCGTGACGGTGTGCGCGCCGGAAACCACCCAGTTGTTCGAGCCCGGAACGAGTTCGGGCCGAGCCGCGAGCCTGGATGCGCCGGCCGCCGAGGGCCTCGCGCCCGCTACATTGCTGTCCGCGCCGGAATCCATCTCCTCGTCATCGTCTTGATTGTTCGACCCGGGATGAGTCTCCTCCTCGAACTGACGATTCTTCGCCGACGGAGGCCGATCGCGCCACGAGGTGTTTACGTAGAGGTCGGCAGTCAACTCGGGCCCAACCTTGGCGAGCACTTTCTCGCGGACCAGGGCGCTTTTGTAGGTGCCGTGATTTAAATCCTGTACCAGGCGGGCGCCCAACAGCAGACAGTCTTCGACGGTCCACGTTTTGGGTTTATAGCCCAACAGGCGGAATTCGATGGGCAGGCGGTCCCGGTGCGTGCTCAGGAAAGCGGTCACGCCCCGCGCGTAGGCTTCAAAATAGGAACGGTCGCGCGCCGAAAGTGTCCCAGCCCACTTACGCGCGATTTCGCGCAGGCCGAGAATGCGCTGCTCGCGATCGTGCTCGATGAGCGACGGGCCGAGGATCTCGGACATCTCGCCCGCGGCGTACCGTCGCATTACATCCATCTGCCAAAGACGATCCTGCGCTGTGACGTAGCCTTGCGCATAGAAAAGGTCCTCCAGTGTCTTCGCCTCGATGCTGGGAACGCCGTGAGCGTCGCGCGTCACCGTCACCGGAGCGGACAGGTCCGGCAGCGAGATCTTTCCATCCAACTGCGGCAGCGCGGAGTGGGCGATGTAATAGCCGTAGGCGGCCGCGCCCAGCAGAATCAGCAGAAGGGCGCCGGCGATCCAAATGAGGACGTGCGGGCGGGTCCGTGGCGGCGCGGGGAGATCAGCAGTCGGAGTCCAGATGGCCATGCGTTCGCATCGATTGTAGGGGCTGAGGGAATGGGAACACAAACACCGAAAGGGCTGATGGTTGATAGCCGATAGCTGGTAGCTGATGGCTGATAGCTGATGGCTGATAGCTGATGGCTGATAGCTGGTGGCTGATACCTGGTAGCTGATGGCTCAGGTCGCAGGTGTCAAATGTCACTTATCACCTTAGGTTTTGCCAACAGCCAACAGCCAACGACCAACAGCCAACGACCAACAGCCAACAGCCAACAGCCAACGACCAACAGCCAACGACCAACGACCAACAGTCAACAGCCAACGACCGCCCGAGTTTCCCTGGCGACTTCACGACTGATAAGCTATCGCCCAGTCCTATGAGCTCAGAACGCCTGTTCAGCATCATTGCCTTGGTCTGGTTCTTCGGTGGAGCACTGTGCCTGCTCGCCTTCCCGGTGCAGTTCATCCGCTTTGCTTCCCTGGGGACGCGTCCCAGCCTGAGCTCGGATCAGCTCAAGAAAGCGCGCCTCGCCGGCGTTGTTGCCCTGGTGCTCGGGTGCATCATTCTGGTTGAGTTTGCGTATGGATTTATAAAGTAGTCGTTGGTCGTTGGCAAAACTTCGTCGTCAGTCGTCGGCAAATCTCCTCAAGTTGTCACTCCTGCTTGGATTCCAGCCGCCCCGATCAGAGCGCGCTGTCCGAAAGTGAAGACCAACGATCAAGCTGCTTGCCAAAGACTCACGAATGTTGGGTTTTGCCGACGACCGGCGACTGGAGACTGGCGACTGAATTTGAATTTCATTTTCAAGATCACCCGATGGTATCCTGAGGCAGTCCGGGCGGTTTTCACGCGGTCGCCCCTGCAGGACCCTCAACGGGCCCCAGCCAGCGATCCACGATTCCTCTCATGCTGCAAAAGCGCATCGATGATCAGCCATCCATCTCGCCCGAGATGGTGCGGGAAGCGCAGGGCATTCTCCACCAGCACCTGAAAAAGGTTGGCCTGAAACAGACGGCGCAGCGCGACACTATCCTGCGCACATTTCTCGAGACTCGCGAGCATCTTTCTACCGACGAACTGCACCGGCTGGTTAAGAAAAAAGATCCCAAGATCGGCTACACCACTGTCTACCGCACGCTCAAGCTGCTCGCCGAATGTGGCCTGGCCAGCGAGGTCGCATTTCACGACGGCATTGCCCGCTATGAGCACCAGTACAACCGGCGCAGCCACCATCACATGGTTTGTACCGATTGCGGCAGCTCGGTCGAGTTCTTCTCGAACGAAGTCGAACGCCTGGAGCAGGACATTGGCCGCAAGTATCACTACCTGACCACGCGCCACACGTTCCAGATCTACGGTGTATGCGAAGATTGCCGCAAGAAAAATGGCGCCCGCCGTCTCGTGTAGAGCTGTTCGTCAAGGACGGAAAATACAGTCTTTTCCGGGTGGGAACTACAGCATCGCCCCAAGTACCTTTCCGACGATTCACCGCAGGGGCGGTCTCGAACTGCTGCCCACATGAATTCAGGCAATTTGCGGTCGTGACGACCACCGGGGGAGAGGCTGATGTCTACTGAAGATCGCATTCGAGAACTGTGTGCGCGTGTTGTCTCCGAACGCGACGAGACGGCAGCGAGGCAGACGATGGAAGAGCTGCAGTCCGCCCTCGCCGAGTATATGCAGAGCCTTCGATTGAAGACTGCCAGGGTGGTGGACAAGATTTACGCGCGCCCACCCGAACCTTGAAGTATCCCCGAAGGCACCGAGAAAAAAGAGAGCGACAACTGAGACGGTGGCAGGCAAGCTGTCGCCGAGTAAGGTAACTGCCAGGACATCCCTCCATAGAATCAACTCAGCGATTTGTGCAATCACCAAGGGTGGAGCCTCGCGCGGCTCGGCGGATAGAACTGGGGGGATCCGGTGAGATGAAGGTAAGGGAAGCGGCACGCGTTTCATGCAGATTCACCCCAGCGGTGACGATAAGCAGAGTTGTTCAGCACTCGACGCGATGACGACGAACTCGAGTCCATTGCGGGAAGGTTATCGGTCTTGACCCACCCGCGAGAGATGGTCACAAGAGGACCTGATCACGAGGCATGTGAGATACTACCCCGCTCTCGCAATTTCATTTTTTATTCTGTAGGGGGGAAACCGTGCGGCTCATACCCCATGAAGCCAAGTTCTTCGAGCTGTTCGCCGAGCTTTCCGGTTATCTGACCGACGGGGCCAAACTCCTCAGGAACATTCTCGAAGATCCCCGCGATCTCCGAATGCGTGTCGAGCAGGTCCAGGCCATCGAGCACAAGGCCGACCAGGCCACGCATGCGATCATCGCCAAGCTCAACCAGAGCTTCATCACCCCGTTTGATCGGGAGGACATTCATAAGCTGGCGTCCTCGCTGGATGATGTCCTGGATTTCACAAATGCTGCAGCGAACCGGCTGGTGATGTACAAAATCACCGAGCCGCCGCCGGCGGCCGCCGAACTGGCAGGTTTGATCGTCCTGCAAAGCGAGGAACTCGCGCGAGGTGTCTCGTTGCTCGAAAAAAATGGCGCGGTGCTGAAGCATTGCGATGAGGTGAACCGCCTGGAAGATGAAGCCGACCACGTCAGCCGGAGGGCGATTGCACTGCTGTTTGATAACGAGAAGGATCCCATCCAGCTGATCAAGCTCAAAGAACTGTATGAAGTTCTGGAAGTCGCGACCGATAAGGCGGAGGACGCCGCCAACGTTCTCGAAGCCATCGTTCTGAAAAGCGCCTAGTCCGCAGCCAAGCTAGGGAAGAAACTGGGAGGCCTGCTCTCTGCTGCATGCCGATGTTGTACTCGTCCTCATCACAATCCTGGTAGCGCTGATTTTCGATTTCGTGAATGGGTTTCACGATTCGGCGAACAGCATCGCGACCGTCGTATCCACTCGCGTTCTTTCTCCCAAGCTGGCGGTGTTGTGGGCGGCAACGTTTAACTTTCTGGCCGCTTTCTTTCTGGGAACCGCGGTGGCGAAGACCATCGGGAGCGGCATGATCCGGCTCGAATACGTGGACCAGTATGTCGTGCTGGCAGCGCTTTTCGGCGCGATTATTTGGGATCTACTGACCTGGTGGTGGGGCCTGCCTACGTCTTCCTCGCATGCGCTGATCGGCGGATATGCGGGCGCCGCTATGGCGAGAGCTGCGCTGCAGGATCATGTGCACTCGATTTTTGCCGTCATCATTCCGCAGGGGTGGTACAAGACGCTGATTTTCATCGTGGTCGCGCCTGTAATCGGACTCGTCTTGGGCTTTCTTTTCATGCTGTCGGTCTACTGGATATTCCGCCGCTCGGCCCCTCAGCCCGTGGATCGCTTATTTCGTAGGCTGCAATTGCTGTCAGCGGCTGCGTATAGCCTGGGACACGGCGCCAACGACGCCCAGAAGACCATGGGAATTATCGCCGGCGCGCTCTACACCGGCGGCTTCATGAGCAAATCGGACATGCTGGCAACCTGGGGACATCTGCACTGGCCCATCATTCTGGCGGCGCATGCGGCCATCGCTTTGGGAACCTACATGGGTGGCTGGCGTATTGTGAAAACGATGGGCCAACGGATCACCAAGCTCAAACCCGTGGGAGGTTTCTGCGCCGAAACGGCGGGCGCTATAACCCTGTTTACGACCGCTCTCGCCGGGATCCCGGTCAGCACCACCCACACCATCACGGGCGCCATCGTGGGAGTCGGCGCGGTCCATCGCTTGTCCGCCGTGCGCTGGGGGATTGCGGGACGAATCGTCTGGGCATGGGTCCTCACCATTCCAGCCTCGGCCCTGATGGCTGCCGCGGCATTTGCTATCTTGCACCGGCTCGGTTGAGAGGCAAAGTTGGGCGGGACTGACGCGGGCCAATGGAATTCATGAACTGCAACAGCCAGATGCTTCCCAACGGATCAATACTGGTTTGCGTCATAGCGGAATGCCAGATCCCACAAACCGTTTCGTGTTCGCCTGCCCTCGGCTACCGCACATTTCTTAAAATAATTCAGTCATACTGCTTGTGCGCATAGTAATACCTCTTCTCTTTGCCCCAGCTTAAGGCTCTTGCCTGATACAGCAATCTGCGTTCTTGAGATTCTGTTTGGTAGAGTTTTTCCCACTCAGGTAGGGCATGCAGCCTGGTTCGATCGGTGTGCCCGCGGCGCACAATTCGATCTTGCAACGCCCTTGCCGGATGCTGGAATAGCCGCTCGCATTCTTCGCGTTCCGCGCGGATATCAAAGCGTATTCGGGGCTGATAAATTGCCCAATCCATGTGTGGCCTATGTGATAGTCGACGGGTGAGATCGTCAGGCCTGCGGCTCGTTCCCAAGCAATCTCAAATACGTTATCGTTTACCGATCGTGCGGACAAGGGCCAAACCCAATCGCCCCGTAGCCGGACAATGGTCCCGGTAACGTCTGTAATCTGGTTGGTTTAAGATTTGGATGTTACTTCTATATGCCTATGCCAATTTCCTGCGGACACTGCGGCGCTACCATGCCTGACATCTCGGAGTTCTGTCCGTCGTGCGGACGGCCGGTGCGCGAGGGGAATTTCTTTACGCCGGAAGAGCCGGACATCGATGAGGAGGCTTCCGAAGCTGCGTCCATTCCGGCGCCGCCTCCGGTGGATTGGAACGACCGCTGGATCGGAGCGCTCGCCTATCTTACGTTTCTTCCAGCCCTCGTTTTCCTCTTCCTGAAGCAATTTCAGCAGCGCAGATTTGTTCGTTTCCACGCCTTTCAGAGCATCTTGTTTTGGGCTGCGGTCATCGTGTTCGTGTTGCTGGGGCTTTTGGCTTCGATGTTTGGCTGGCTCTTTGGCTGGCTGTTGACCGGTACGCTCATCGGACTGGCATTGTTTTTTACCTGGCTGCTGCTGTCCATCAAGGCCCTGCAAGGGGAGCGGTTCGAGTTGCCGCTGTTGGGGCCTTTCGCCGAGCAGCAGGCGGAGAAATAGCGCATCGACTTTGGTCGGAAGCGCGACAATCTTGTCGCTGCCGGCCATCCCCTAAATCCACCTAATCTTTTCGAGACATCGCCTTCGGCCGTCTGAACGATACCCTGGTCGTCGAAATGCCCCGTCCCTTGGGCTGTTTGGCCGAAAATGCCTCTTGACACTCGGCCCCTTCGGTCTAGAATCGCGTCACTCTTTTTCTTGAACATGGGCCGAGATCCGGCTTGGGCCGACGGGAATCCTCAGTTCCAGTACAAAAAACTTCCAGGAGAATGGCATGAATCTCGAAACCGTCTCTCGAACGATTCAGCACCGCAACATCAGGATTTGCGGATTGGCTTTGCTTACACTCACACTTTTGGCCGCTCCTTTGTGGGCGCAAGGCGGCGACGATGGCCGCGGCTTCGATCACGTGTTCATCATCATGATGGAGAACACGGGCTACGACACCCTGATCGGGAACCCGAACGCGCCCTTCATCAACTTCGCGGCGGCCACGACCGGGCTGGCGACCAATTACTTTGGCGTCGCCCATCCCAGCCAGCCCAACTACATCGGCGCGACTTCAGGCGCGCTCAACGGCGTGGTCGATGACAACGACATCACCATCGACGTGCCCAATGTCGTCGACCAGCTCGAAGCGAGAGGGAAGACGTGGAAGGCGTACATGCAGTCGTATTCGCTGTGCACGACGCCGCTCGATCACTCCTGCGGAAACCAGCTCTACGAGCGCAAGCACAACCCGTTCATAACCTACAAGGACGTGCAGACCAACCCCACGCGGGTGGCGAATATCGTCGACTTCACCCAGCTGGCCAGCGATCTCGCGAACAACACCGTGCCCAATTATGTCTGGATCAGCCCGGATCAATGCCACGACATGCATGGCCGCGGGGCCACTCCGGCGGATCCCTGCGACTTCTCTCAGGTCCCCGCGCTGATCGCGACCGGGGACACGTTCCTGCTGGACACGGTCAACGCGATCATGACGTCCAAGTCGTGGACCGGGAACTCCGTGATTTTCATTATGTGGGATGAGAGCGATTTCACAGGAAGTGGGCCCTTCGGGTTCGGCGACACCAGTGGATGCTGCGACGCGAACCCGGGCGGCGGGCACGTGGTGGCTTTGGTGATTTCGAGCTTCCTGCGTTTCGCGCGTAGTTCGGGCACTGCGTTTAATCACTATTCCATGTTGTCGACGATCCAGCAGAGCTGGGGACTCGGCTGCCTGGGAAACACCTGTGACCGTGCGCATGTGAAACCGATGCGGGCATTGGCGGGACCGCCAGGACTGTAATCGGATTTCAATCACCGAAGGACAGAGAGGCCACGGAAGGGTTAGCCCCGATCCGTGGCCTCTGTACTGGCGGAAGAGTCTTCCGAAATCGACGGGCGAGGACGCCCGTCGCTCCATTTCAGGCGACGGCGAAGCGATCGTGGTCCATCACTTTGGTCCACGCCGCCACGAAGTCTTTCACAAACTTCTCCTTGCTGTCCGCGCACCCATAGACCTCCGCGAGCCCTCGCAGCTGGGAGTGGGAACCGAAGATCAGGTCGACACGCGTGCCGCTCCACTTCACTTCGTTCGTCTTCCGGTCGCGCCCCTCGTACACGGGTCCGGAGCCGTTGGATTCATTCGACGGCTGCCATTGCGTGTTCATGTCGAGCAGGTTAACGAAGAAGTCGTTCGTGAGCGTCTCCCGCCGTTTCGTGAAGACGCCGTATTTGGAGTTCCAGGCATTTGCGCCCAGCACGCGCAGGCCACCGACGAGAACCGTCATCTCAGGCGCCGTTAGCTTCAGCAGTTGTGCCCGATCCACCAATAGCTCCTCAGGCGACAGGCGCTGCTTGCCACCATTGAGATAGTTGCGGAACCCATCCGCGGTCGGTTCGAGCGGCGCGAAGGACTCTACGTCGGTTTGCTCTTGCGACGCGTCCATGCGTCCCGGCGTGAAGGGGACTTTCACGTCGTACCCAGCGGCCTTCGCGGCTTTCTCGACCGCCGCACAGCCGCCGAGAACGATCATGTCCGCCAGGGAAATCTTCTTCCCCTTACTGCCGTTGGTCTGCGCGCTGTTGAATTCCTTTTGGATGCCTTCGAGCGTCTGCAGCACCTTCGCGAGTTGAGCTGGCTGGTTGACTGCCCAGTCCTTTTGTGGAGCGAGGCGAATGCGCGCGCCGTTCGCTCCACCGCGCTTATCAGAGCCGCGGAACGTCGATGCGGATGCCCAAGCCGTCGAGACCAACTGGGAAACAGACAGGCCACAGCCGAGGATCTTCGCCTTCAGAGCCGCAATGTCCTGCTCCCCGACCAGCCGGTGATCCACAGCGGGGATCGGATCTTGCCAAGGCAGCGTCTCCTTCGGAACGAGCGGGCCGAGATAACGCACAATCGGGCCCATGTCACGGTGCGTCAGCTTGAACCACGCCCGGGCAAACGCGTCTGCGAACTGGTCCGGATTCTCGTAGAAGCGCCGGGAAATCTTTTCGTATGCAGGATCGAAGCGCAACGAGAGGTCGGTGGTCAGCATGGAGGGTGCGTGACGCTTTGACGGATCGTGCGCGTCCGGCATCGTACCAGCGCCTGCGCCATTCTTCGGTCTCCACTGGTGCGCACCGGCCGGGCTCTTGGTCAGTTCCCATTCATAGTTGAACAGGTTCTCGAAGAAGTTGTTGCTCCACTTTGTAGGCGTCGTAGTCCAAGTCACTTCCAGGCCGCTGCCGATCGCGTCACCCGCTTTGCCGGTGCGGAACTTGCTCTTCCAGCCGAGGCCCTGCTCCTCGATGCTGGCGGCTTCCGGCTCTGCGCCCACATTGGCCGCATCGCCGGCGCCGTGGGTTTTGCCGAAGGTGTGACCGCCGGCAATCAGCGCGACCGTTTCTTCGTCGTTCATGGCCATACGGCGGAACGTTTCGCGAATATCTTTGGCCGCCGCGAGGGGATCGGGTTTGCCGTTCGGCCCTTCCGGATTCACATAGATCAGACCCATTTGCACGGCACCGAGCGGACTCTGGAGATCACGTTCGCCGCTGTAGCGCTCGTCTGCCAGCCACTTGCCTTCGGGACCCCAGTAGATGTCCTGCTCGGGCTCCCATGTATCCGCGCGCCCGCCGCCAAAACCGAATGTCTTGAAGCCCATCGACTCAAGGGCGACGTTGCCTGCGAGAATCATGAGGTCGGCCCAGGAGATCTTGCGGCCGTATTTCTGCTTGATCGGCCACAGCAGCCGGCGCGCCTTGTCGAGGTTCACGTTGTCGGGCCAGCTATTGAGCGGCGCGAAGCGCTGCTGTCCCGCCCCGGCTCCGCCGCGCCCGTCGCCGATGCGGTACGTGCCTGCGCTGTGCCACGCCATCCGGATGAACAGCCCGCCGTAGTGGCCAAAGTCGGCCGGCCACCAATCCTGCGAGTCCGTCATCAAGGCTTGCAGGTCCTTGATCACGGCATTCAGGTCGAGACTCTTGAATTCCTTAGCGTAGTCGAACTCCTCGCCCATCGGATTGGACAGGGGAGAGTGCTGATGCAGGACCTGAAGGTTCAGCTGATTCGGCCACCAGTCACGGTTTGTATGAGCGCCCGTGAACGGGCACTTGGCTTCGATGGATGTTTGGGTTGCCTGAGTATGCGGGTCAACAGTGCCAGCTTTATTTTCCATATGTGTATCTTCCTTCGAATTAGTTCAAAACTGTAGCGCCGGCGTCCCGCCGGCTGTCGGGAGGGCGTCTCGCCCTCCGCGGGATGGATTCCACATCTTCTGGAGTCACATGCCCGGAACGTGCTGCTTGCCGCGTTCATGAAATGTCCGCACGATCCGTACGACCACGACCCTCAACGCGCAGCGTGCCGTGGAGCGCACTTCGTGCAGAGCCCGCGGAAAATAACTTCGCATTCACGAAGAACGCGTTTCCCGATTGACTTCGAAGCCGGCCGGGGCACGTTGTACCACTCGATATCCTCAACGTTGCCGCAGCGGTCGCAGATGAAGTGGTGATGCCGCATGCCTTTCGCGTCGAACCGGGCGGCGCGACCCTCGACGGCCACTTCGCGCACTAAACCCGCCTGAACCAGGTCCCGCAGATTGTTATAGGTTGTGGCTCTCGAGGAGCGCGGATCCATGTGATTCACGCCTTCGAAGATTTCCGCAGCCGTCGGGTGGCGGTTGGATTCCATCAGGAATGCCATCACAGCGTAGCGCTGCGGCGTACACCGCAACCCGCAGCCCTCCAGGGATTGCCTAATCTCCTCAGCATTCATGAATAATTTAGAATGAATCTAATCTGACATTTTGTCAAGGTGTGTGCTTCGCGTTGATGGAGCGACGGGCGTCCTCGCCCGTCGGCTCGGCGCAGTCGAAGCGATTGGTAATTCGAATTCTAGAGCGCCGGATGGTTGACTTCACTCTCAAGGGGAAGCGAGTTTTTAGCAGCGTTCGCGCAAATTGATCGATCCTGCTGTCGCGATGCAAGGGCCCGTGGTGGACGGGCGCGGACGCCCGTCGCTCCACATTACTTCAACCCATCCACCACGTAGAGGTCGGAGAGGATCCGGAAGTAGTCATACACGTAGCTCTTGCGGTCTGCGCTGAAACGTACTCCGCCGACGGTCACAATGCCGCCTGCGTCCGATGGAGCGAAGCTGCGAACGTCTTCTCTGCGAGTGGAATTCAAGAAAATACGCGAGACCTTGAGGGGAAATCCGCGCTCGCCGACGAGAAGACTCTGGCCGTCGCTCTCCCAGTTGATCGGGGTTTCGCCGTCTTTGAGGGCCGCGGAGAGCGGTTGCGGATCGCCGCCCTCCAGCGGATAGAGCCAGCACTTGCGGTCGGGATCACGGGCCAACAGGTATTTCCCGTCCGGCGACACCAGTCCTCCCTCGGTCCCTTCTGGAGTGATGGCGTGGGTCTTGCCATCCGCGAGATTCATCCAGTATGTGGGCGCAGGGTGGTTCGGTTCCGAGGCCGTGAAGACAATCGCTTTTCCATTCGGAACCCAAGCTACGCGAAGGTGCTCCAGAGAATCGTGGGTGAGTTGCCGCATCTGTCCCGTTCCCGTCGGTAACAGTTCCAATTGCCTCGGGGACGAATTATCCACGGCGACTACCCATTTGCCGTCGGGCGAAAGGGCAGGGAAGTCGCCGCTTCCCAGGCGCACCGCCGGGGACCCGTCCATGCCGCGCATGAAGATGGAGTAGTTGGAGCCCACTCCTTCTCCGCTCTCGAAGAAGAGGAGATTCTTGCCGTCCGAGGAGACGTCGGAGGTCAAAGACCAGTCAAACCAGGAAAGATTTCGTTCGTTGGTCTCGCCCGCACGCAGGCCTAGAATTCCGAATTGCGCATTGTCGATTGTGAGCAGCACGCGGCCGGCGCGCGTGATGTCCTGCACCGTGAGCGTGCCGGGGACGCGCAACACCACACGCTCCTTGCCGGAGAGATCCATGGCGAAGATGGCGCGCGCCGCGCCTTCCCGGGATGCCGTGAACCAAACTTCCTTGCCATCCCGCGACCAGGAGACTCCTTGCACGGTGATGAAAAATCCAGAGGTGGCCTTAACGTTTCCTTCCCGGTCGATGACTACCACCCGGCCATCGTCTCCGGTTTCCACATGGTCGGCAAAGGCGAGCAAATCTCCTTTGGGTGAGAAGCGCACGTGGCTTGCCCATCCTCGGGGCTGATAAATCGTGTGGCCGAGCGGAAACTCGAGCCGGTTCCTGCCCTCAGCCTCGCGGATCACCGCCAGGTCTGTGCCATCCGGCGTCCAGTCCGCCCAGGTCGCATTGTCCGATATCTGCCGGGGAGCTCCTCCGGCAAGCGGCACTCTGCCCAGGGTTCCGCCTTCGATGAAGGGAGAGAGGTGGAACGAAGCGAGGTTGACGGCCAGTTCCCCAGTCGAAGAGATGCCCAGCAATTCCGTTTTTTCCAGCCCAAGGGGCCGGGAATCCGTGCTATCGAAGCGGGTGGTGAACAGTTCTACGGGCTTGCCCTCCAGAGCGGCGCCGTACACGATGGTCTGGCCGTCCGGGGAAAAACGCGCAGAGAGGATGGTCCCTCGCCGGAACGTCAGGCGATGGAAGCTTGGCGCCGAGATTGCGTTCGCGCGCTTGCCCACAACATAGAAGCCGACGCAGAGGGCAGCCGCCAGGAGAGCGCCCAGGGCAGGTAGCAACCAGCGGCGCCGTGCGGGTAAAGGCGCTGCAATCGCTTGCGCTCCACTTCTGCTGGCCGTCGAAATTTCCGTGAGCGCCTCCAGGCTGAAAGCGACATCACTGGCCGACTGAAACCGTTGTGCCGGATTTTTCTCGAGACAATGGCGCACGATCCGCTCCAACGCTGGAGGAACGTTACGCGCAGCCTCCGCCAGTTCGGGCGGCTCCTCCTTCAGGATCGCGCTCATGGTGTCGGCGGGCGAATCGCCCTGGAACGCCCGTTTTCCTGAAATCATCTCGTAAAGGATCGAGCCAAACGAAAACAGATCGGAGCGCAGGTCCGTGACCTTGCCGCGAACCTGCTCGGGAGACATGTAGCCGGCCGTGCCCATCACCACGCCTGCATCGGTCACAACCTGCGCCGTGGCAGCCTCGGAACCCGAGTCGCCCTGCTCTGGATGCGTGAGCTTCGCCAGGCCGAAGTCGAGGATCTTCACGCGCCCGTCTTCGATGAGAAAAATGTTTTCCGGCTTGAGGTCGCGATGAACAATGCCCCGGTCATGGGCCGCAGCCAATCCACGCGCTACTTGCAGGGCGTAGTCCACAGCCTTCCGAGTTGGTAGCGGGCCATTCTTGATGCGATCCCGCAGCGTTTCCCCGGCCAGCAATTCCGAGACAATGTAGGGCGCGCCCTGCCACTCTCCGATGTCGTAGATCGCAAGAATGTTCGGATGGTTGAGGGCGGCGGCAGCTCGTGCCTCCTGCGCGAAGCGATTCAGGCGAGCGGGATCGGAAGAAAACGATGGAGGGAGAACCTTGATGGCGACGTCGCGTCCTAAGCGCGCATCGTGTGCCCGATAGACCTCTCCCATACCGCCCGCGCCGATTTGTCCGATCACCTCGTACGGACCAATCTTTTGTCCCACTGAGACCGTCATGGCCGAGGATTATACAGGGGAGAGAACAAACTGATTTGTTGAGAGGGTGGGTTCGGTTCACATAGCAACAGAGCGGCTTTGCCGCTCCGGCGGGCGAGGACGCCCGCCGCTCCATTATTGTTCGTGATGGTGATGGTGCAACGGGCGTCCTCGCCCGCCGGTCTGGAACTCTACTAAAAGCCTGGCGGTCGCTCGTCGACAACCCCAAAGGAACTTTCCAGCGCGAGACCCACCCTGCCGATCGTGCCCTCGTCGAACAGGCGGCCGATCAGCGTGACCCCGTGTGGAACGCGGCGCGGGGTCGCGAACGTCGGCACGGGACTTTTCGGGTCGGGTGCCCAATCGCTGCGTGCCTTCTTTATCTCGATGAATCCAGCGCGCAACGTGAGCGACGGATGCCCCGTGAAGTTGGTGATGGTAAGCATTTCGTCGCGCAGGGAAGGCACCAGCAGCAGATCGACTTGCGCAAAGAGTTTCTCCATTTCCAGGGCAACTTTTCTGCGCAGACGGTCCGCCTGCACAAAATCGACCGCCGAGAGAAAGCGCGCTTCGCGGAAAATGTTGGGCCACGCGTCCGGGACCTGCGCTCGGAGCTGATTCACTCCGCCGCTCAAGGTCAGCTCTTCGAAAGCCGCGGCGCCTTCGGCAAAGAGGATCACGTTCAGCGACTGATAAGGCCAGTCCGGAATCTGTACTTCCACCGGAACCATGCCCAGCTTCTTCGCGTGCTCGATGGCATTGCGGTCCACCGAAGTCGCAGGATTTTCGTTGAGCCACTTTGGAAGATAGCCCACGCGCAGGCCTTGAATCGGGGTCGTGGCATCGTAATCGAGCAGGCTCGGCACGCTGGCGATATCCCCCGCGTCCGCACCGGAGATGGCGCGCAGTACCAGCATCGCGTCTTCCACGTGGCGTGTCATGGGGCCGAGTTTGTCGAGCGTCCAGCACAGGGTCATCGCGCCCGTGCGCGGCACGCGCCCATAGGTGGGGCGAAGGCCGGTGATTCCGCAGCGCATGCTCGGCCCAATGATGCTGCCGCCGGTTTCGCTTCCGATGGAGAAGCCGACGAGTCCTGCTGAAGTCGCAGCGCCCGGACCAGCGCTCGATCCGCCAGAGCCTTCCTCGGGCAGCCACGGATTCATAGTCTGCCCGCCGAACCAGATGTCGTTGAGCGCAAGTGCGCCCAGACTGAGCTTCGCGACCAGCACGGCCCCCGCTCGATGCAATCGTTGCACCACCACGGCGTCTTCTGTTGGCACGCGATCGCGAAAAGGCTCGGCGCCATACGTAGTCGGAATGCCTGCCGTATCGAGCAGGTCTTTTCCTCCCCAGGGAATGCCGTGCAATGGCCCACGATAGTGTCCGGCGGCAATTTCCGCGTCGGCTTGTTTGGCTTGCTTCAATGCCAGATCGTGCGTCAGTGTAATGACGCAGTGCAACTTGTGGTCGAACCGTTGCAGTCGGTCGATATAGATATCCGTCAGCCGCTCCGAAGTGAGCTTGCGATGCTCGATCCATTGCGATAACTGTGTCACGGAGGCGAAGGCGATGTCTTCGTCACTCGCCGGAAGTGGTCCAGGATCAACTCGGCCGCGAATAAAGCGATCCTGCTGCGCCGTCGACTTCAATCCGGGAAGAAGCGGATCCCAACGGGTGGCGGGTGCGAGCGTGGCTTCCAGCGCGACCTTGCGCGGTCCCGTGCGGCGCTCGTAAAGGGAAGCCATCGTCCGGCGCCAGCTCTGGGCGGCCATTGTGCGTTCCGCCTCGGTTAACTGCACACGCGCCAGTTTTTCGGCCTCTGCGAAAGTAGCCTGCGAAACCTCGGGGCCAACCTCCGGTCCTGTCCCGAACGCAGGCGGCTCGCCAGGAGGCAGGTTGCTGACCGTCTGCGCCGAGGCGCTCCGAGCCACTGCCGCGCCCAGTAACCCCAGCGATGTAGTTGCCAGAAATTTCCTGCGCGATTTCGACATAATCCTCCAGGCGAAATTAGACAGGGTCTGGATTATTGGGTCACAGACCGGGTTTGTGAAAATATCACGAGCGCCCGCGCCGGTTTGTCAGCGCCGAACAGGTCCAGAATTTCTGCCGCTTGACAGAACCGGCGGGGAACGTAATCCTATACGCTTTTCGTTTGCGGGAAGTCGGCCGCAGGGTAGGTAGCCTCAGCGACCGAATTCCGGAAGGACATTGCTTGAGAGTTCGGGTCTTTTATCACGACAAGTGTTTCGACGGGGCATCCTCAGCGGCGCTTTTTTCACGCTTTTACCGCGAGCGCATCCGCAACGACGTGCAGTTCGAGTTCACTGGATTGCTGCACCGCGCCGGTGCGCTCTTCGATGAAAATCAGTTCGACGGCGATGAGAACGCGATCGTCGACTTCAAGTATTCCAGTTCGCCCAAAATTACCTGGTGGTTCGACCATCATGAGAGCGCCTTCCTCACCCCGGAAGACGCGGCGCACTTCGAGCAAGATCAAGGCAACCGCAAGTTTTACGATCCGGACTTCAAGTCTTGCACGAGCTTTATCGCGATGATCGCGGAGCAGCGTTTCGGATTCAACGCCGCTTCCGTCGCCGACCTGGTGCGCTGGACCGACATCATCGATGGAGCTCTCTACGAGGATGCCAAGACCGCCGTCGAGATGCAGGCGCCTGCCATGAAGCTGACCATGGTGATCGAGTCCGCGCCCGACTCCAACTTCGTGCCGCAACTCATTCCGCTGCTCGCTACCAAATCGCTGGCGGAAATTCTGGAGGCCCCCTTCGT
>Ga0209806_1000362_pt1 | contig 30621 bp, 24 predicted proteins | sample GraSoiAngelo_152_FD_186166 | JGI IMG/M metagenome (GOLD analysis project Ga0209806, IMG submission 186166) | Grasslands soil microbial communities from the Angelo Coastal Reserve, California, USA - 14_1009_12_30cm (SPAdes) (version 2) | ecosystem: Environmental > Terrestrial > Soil > Grasslands ... | reverse complement strand
ACGGTTGCCGCGAGCGCCGCGGGGATCGGCAGCGGCCGGTAGGGGCGGCCCAGCGCCGCCGCGAAGGCGGCGAAAAACTCACGCTGCGACAGCGCGGGGGGCCCGTCGCTCGTCACGTTGTAGGCGCGGAATCCGCGGCTCTGTGCGGCCAGCGCTGCGAGCACGGCCGCGGCCACGTTGCCCGCGTACACGCACGCCAAGCGGTTCGTGCCGGCCCCGATCCGCGGCACCAACGGCAGCCGGAGGACCCGGATCACACGCGGCGTGAACATCCGGTCCCGCTCTCCGTAGATCACCGTCGGGCGCAACGCCACGGCGTCGACCTCGCGCCGCTCTGCTGCGTCGGATACGACGGCTTCCGCCATACGCTTGGTGCGACCGTAGAAGTCGTGATCGGGGATCGGCTGGAACGGATAGTCTTCGCCGCGGCGCTCACGCGTGATGGGATAGGCCGCGGTGCCGCCGTACACGGCGACGGACGAGATGTGGACCAATCGCGCGCCGGCGGCTCGCGCGGCGGCGACAGCGAGCCGGGTGGCGTCGACGTTCGCCGCCACGTACTGGTCCCACGACGCCCGCCGCTGGACGATCGCGGCGGCGTGCACGATGGCGCGCGCACCGCGCGCCGCGGCCTCCCACGCTGCGGCATCGGTCACGTCTCCCGCGACCGGCTCGGCGCCGAGGCGCACGACCGCGTCCCGGCTGGCGGCCCGCACCAGCGCACGCACCTGCTCACCCCCGCGCACCAGCGCCTCGACCACGTGGCTGCCCACGAGGCCGCTGGCGCCGGTGACGAGCACGGTCATGCCGGCGCGGAGACGGGGAAGGCGAAGGGGAGGTCGACGACGCGAGCGTCGCGGCCCGCCGCACGCACCATCGCGCCCGGCGCGACCTCGCGGCGGATCACCGCCAACCCGATCCAGCGTCCCGCGCCCGACACCCCCGCCTCCGGCACGAAGGCCAGGCTCGTCACCCGGCCCACGTCGTGGTCGAGATGCACGACGGCGGTCCACCCCTGGGCCGGAGCCGCCGGGGGGTCCGGATCGAACAAGAGGCCCCGCAGCTGGCGATTCGCGTGCCCGCGAAAATGCAGCCGCGCCACCGTCTCCTGCCCGGTGTAGCAGCCTTTCGTGTAAGAGACGCCCCCGATTTCATCGAAGCGGACTTCCTGCGGGATCGTTTTCTCGTCCACTTCGGCGCCGAGGCGCGGCCATCCCGCCAGGATGCGCGCCAGCTCGAGCATGGCAGGGTCGGCCTCGACCGCTCCCGCAGCCGCGAGCCGACCGGCGAGCAGCTCGCCTTGCTCCACGGGCACCGTGAGCTGGAGGGCGAAGGGCGCCGGATCGGTGGCGCGGGCCGTGAAGATGTCGCCCGCGTTCTGGAGAACGCGTCCGGGCGCAGGCGGCACCTCGAGGCCGGCCGCCACGGCCGCCGCGAACGCGCGCGGGCCCGCCAGCCGGTAGATGGCCATTTCCGCCACGTGATCGTGCAGTCGGGCCAGGCGGGGAGGTACGGAGCGTGTGAAGATCGCCACGGCGCGATCGCGCCCGTCGCCCGGCACCGTGAAGCCGACCGTGGCGCCTAGTCGCGCCGCCCAGGCATCCACGACGATCATCCCCTTCGGGGTGAGGAGCGCGCCGTACACGAACGCGCCGTCCCCCGCCTGCTCCAGGTCGTTGGTCAGGAGCCCCTGAGCGCACGTCACGGCTCCGGGCCCCGTGAGCGTGAGCAGCGCGGCGTCGGCGCGCGACAGCACGGTGCCGGTGTAGAGCGCCGTGACGAGCGCGGGCGAGACGCTGCCGGGCTCGAGGCGGGCGACGGGGGGCGGCGTGGGGGCGGCCGGTCCCGTCATGCGTCCCCCAGCGTGGCCAGCTCCGCCGGATCATGTCCGGCGAACGAGGACCACACCAGATCGGCGGCGGCGAGCGCAGCGGCGGAATGGCTGGTCGTGAGCATCACGCAGCGCATCCCGGCGGCGCGCGCGGCGCGCAGGCCGGCGAGCGAGTCTTCGATCACCACGCAGCGGCGCCGCTCGAGCGGCCGGTCCCGGGCGAGGGCCGTACGGGCGGCCAGATAACCGGCCGGGTCGGGCTTGCAGCGGGGAACGTCCTCGCCGGCGACGATCACCTCGAAACAGTCGGCCAGCCCCGCGGCGGCGAGCGCCGGCTCGATTTCACGCCGCTGGGCTCCCGACACGAGCCCGATGCGAAACCGGCCGCTCGCCGCACGCACGAACGCGGCCGCCCCCGGCACCAGCGCGGGGGCCGTCCCGGTCAGCCGTGCGTAGGCCTGGGATTTCCGGGCGACGAGCGTTTCCAACATGACGGAGTCGAGCGGCTTGCCGGCGCGGCGGAACGCGTGCAGGAACGAGGTGCGGTCGTCGCACCCCAGATAATCGGCGTAGTACTGGTCGCGGCTGAGCGCGATCCCCGCCTCGGCGAGCAGCTCGGCGAACGTCGCCCGGTGCTGCTCTTCATCGTCAGTGATCACGCCGTTGTAGTCGAACAGCAGTGCTTCCGTCATCGTCCTTCAAGCATAATACCCCGCGGCGGCGTACGACTCGTCGAGCAGTTCCACGGGATGACGCGCGACCGCGCGAATGCCGGCGGCCGCGAGCCCGGCGCCGAGCTGCATCAGGCACCCGGGATTGCCGGTCGCGACCACCTGCGGCCTGGCCTCGGCGAGCGTCTCGAGCTTGGGCGCCAGCACCGCGCGAGACATCGCGGGCTCGAGCAGCGTGAACAGCCCCGCGCTGCCACAGCATTGCGCGGCGTCCGGCGTCTTGACGAGCCGCAGCACCGGAATGGCCCCCAGCACCCGCTCGGGAGGCTCGGCGATGCGCTGCGCGTGCAGCAAGTGGCAGGGGGGATCGTAGGCGACGGTGGCGTCGATCGGCGCGCCCGGCCGCGGCCCCCGCGCGGCGAGCAGCTCGGTGACGTCTCTGACGCGGGCGGCGAACGGGGCGCCGTCCCCGTCGAGCAGGTGGCCGTACTCCTTGAGCATCGCGCCGCAACCGGCGCTGTTCACGACGATCGGCTCGTCCCCGTCCCCGAAGGCGGCGATGTTGAGCCGGGCGAGGCGGCGCGCGTCCGGCTCGAGCCCGGCGTGCTCGTGCAGCGCGCCGCAGCACACCTGCTCCGGCACTTCACGCACCGCGTACCCGTTCACCTCGAGCGTGCGGATGGTGGCGTCGTGCACGTGGGAGAAGAGGCCGTCCATGACGCATCCGCGGAACAGACTGACGGGGGTCAATGCGGAATGCGGAGTGCGGAATGCGGAACTGACGGGCGAGCCTCGATTCCGCATTGCGGATTTTGCATTCCGCACTGGCTTTGTCGCCGCGAGCATCCCCATCGCGAACCGGAACCGCCCCCAACCCGCGAGCCAGCGGGGGATGCCCGTCGTTCGCAGCGCCCGCGCCAGGGCGTACACCACCCGCGACACGCCTGCGCCCGTCATCGCCCCGAGGGCGAGGCGCGCGAGCGGCGGTACGCCCCGGCGAACCGTGATCAGCGCCCGGGCCGTCGCGAGCCCACGGCCGTAGCCCACGCCCGAGGGACAGACGGGCTCGCAGCCCCGGCACCCGAGACAACGATCGAGATGCAGCGCGAGGGCGGGGTCGTCCGGGGCGAGCTCGCCCGCCTCGAGCGCGCGCATCAGCTCGATGCGACCGCGCGGGCTGTCGGCTTCGTCGCCCGTCGCGAGAAAGGTGGGGCACGCCTGGAGGCAAAAACCGCAATGCACGCAGGGGTCCAGCGCGGCGAACCCCCCGCGATCCGTCATTCAGCTGCTTCGGCCGCTACGACAAACGCTTCCCCGGGATCGAAGGTCCGCCGCAGCCCGGCGACGAGGGGGCCCACCCCCTCGCGGTAGGCACCGAAATGGCCGACGGCGGAGCGCACGGGCCAGGGAGCGCGCTCCAGGGTGAGCGGCACTTCCAGACCGGCGAGCGTGCGGCGCAGGCGCTTGAGCCGATCGATCGTGGCGTCGCCCCCCCAGCGGATCGCCCCGATGGCGGGGCTCGCGGAGATCCACTCGTCCCCTACCTGGTGCTGCAGCAGGTCGAGCAGCTCGTCGCTCGAGTCGGGGAGGCCGCCGATGCGGAATGCCACGGGCCGGGTGGCGAAGCTCTCGGCGGCGCGCATCCACAGGCTATGGCCCTCGTCGGCCCGGAGTGCCGCAAACCGTCCCCCCGTGGCGGCGCGCAGCCCGGCTTCCTCCGCGGCCACGAGGGCCGCCGAGCCCGCGAACCGGACAGCGAGCAACCAGCGTTCGCGCCGTGCCAGCGCGGGCGACATGAGTTCGTGCGCCGCAGGCTGGATGCCGGCCGCGGCGATGTCTTCGGCCACCTGCGTCAGGTCCTCGCGCGACCCCTCGAGCGCGAGCGTCTGGTCGGCGCGGGGCAGGGCGCGCAGCCGCAGATGGACCAGCACGATCACCCCGAACGCCCCGAACGCGCCCGCCTCGAGGCGGGTGAGATCGTACCCCGCGACGTTCTTCACCACGCGGCCACCGCTGTGCACCAGCCGGCCGTCCCCCGTGACGAACGTGACGCCGAGCAGATGGTCGCGCACGGGTCCGAATCCCTGTCGCAGGGGACCGGCCGTCGCCGTCGCGACGATGGACCCGACGGTGCGGCCCGCGAGGCCCGGGGGGTCGAGCGCGAGCCAGGTGCCCCGGTCGGCGAGCTGTTGGCGCAGCAGGTCGCACCCGATCCCCGCCTCGGCCGTCGCGGAGAGGTCCTGGGGCTCGATGGCGGGGATCTTGTCGAGCCGGCGGGTCGTGAGGGCCAGGTCGGCCGGCGCGTCGGCGGGCAGCCAGCTGCCGGCGCCCTCGATGCGTACCCGCCACCCCTCTTCGCGGGCGGTGCCGAGCAGCAGCGCCACGGCGTCGGGGGAGGCGGGTGCGACGCGCGGCACGCCGTCCGGAGTCGCCGCGACCTCCACGGCTTCGTCGCCCAGGAGGGCGCGGACGCGATCCAGGAGGCTCATGACTGCAATGCGGAATGCGGATTGTGGAATGCGGAATCGACGGCCGACCTCCCATTCCGCATTCCGAATTCCGCATTCCGCACTCCAGCCCACTCCCGACACGCGTGCACCGGAACCACCTTGCCCGGGTTCACCCGCTCGTCCGGGTCCCACACGCGGCGCACCGCGCGCATGGCGGCGAGCGAATCACCGTCGAACAGGAGCGGCATGTAGCGGAGCTTGTCGAGTCCGATGCCGTGCTCTCCCGTGATGGTGCCGCCGGCGGCGATGCAGGTGGCCATGATTTCCGCGCTGGCCGCCTCCACCCGCTCGCGCAGGCCGGGCGTGCGGCCGTCGAACGAGATGTTGGGGTGCAGGTTGCCATCGCCGGCGTGGAACACGTTGCTGACCGTGAGCCCGTACTCGGCGGCGATCCGGGCGATCGTCTCGAGCACGTCGGGAAGCGTGGAGCGGGGAACCACGGCATCCTGCACCACCAGGTCGCGCGACAGCCGGCCCATCGCGCCGAAGGCCTTCTTGCGGCCGAGCCAGAGCCGCTCGCGCTCCTGCGCGTCCGCGGCCACGCGCACCGACCGTGCCCCGTGCGCGCGCAGCACGGATTCGATGGTCTCGGCATCCGCCGCCACCGCCACTTCGTGCCCGCCGTCGAGTTCGGCGAGCAGCACCGCCGCCGCATCGCGCGGGTAGCCGGCCGCGTACACCGAGTCCTCCACCGCGCGGATGCACGACTGGTCCATCATCTCGAGCGCGGCGGGCACGATCCCGCTGGCGATCACCGCGGACACCGCCTCCCCGGCGGTGCGCAGCGAGGTGAAGTCGGCGAGCAGCGTGCGAACCGCCCGTGCGACGGGCAGCAGCCGCACGGTGATGCGCGTCGCGACGCCGAAGTTGCCCTCCGAGCCGACGAACAGCCCGACCAGGTCGGGGCCCCACGGCTCGCCGCCGGGACTGCCCAGCTCGACGACGCGCCCGTCCGCCAGCGCCACCTCCAGCGCCAGCACGTGCGTCGCCGTCACCCCGTACTTGAGGCAGTGCGGGCCGCCCGCATTTTCGGCAACGTTGCCGCCGATCGTGCAGGCGGTCTGACTCGACGGGTCGGGCGTATACTGCAACCCGTGCGGTGCGGCCGCGGCGGAGAGACGGATGTTCACGACGCCGGGCTCGACCACGGCCAGCCGGTTGCGGGCGTCGATCTTGAGGATGCGATTCAGCCGGGTCAGCACGATGAGCACGGCGTCGCCGTCGGCGAGGGCGCCGCCCGAGAGCCCGGTGCCCGCGCCGCGTGGCACGAACGGCATGCCGAGCGCGCCGAGCAGCCGCACGACCGCGATCACCTCGTCCCGACTCCCCGGCAGCACGACGACCCCGGGCACGCGCCGGTGCGTGGGCAGCCCGTCCTTCGCGTAGGTCACGCGCTCCGGGAGCGCCGTGCGCACGTGACCCGGGCCGACGATCTCGGCGAGCGTATCGACCAACGACGCGACGTCTCGGGACATAGGTAATAGTATACAGACAGACGGCGAGACGGTCAGACGGCGAGCGGCGGGTAGGGAAGAGGGGTCAGGAATGCCGTTCCTGACCCCTCTCGCTGAAGCCCGCTACCCGTCTCGACGTCTCGCCGTCTAAGCGGCTCGCCAGAACCCCTTGAGCGCCCGTCCATCGGGCGACTCCCGCAGCTTCTCGAACGCCCGTTCGCGTATCTGCCTGATGCGTTCGCGCGTCACGCCCATCAGCGCTCCGATTTTCTCCAGCGTCATGGCCTCGCTGCCTTCTTCGAGGCCGTAATAGAGATAGAGAATCTTGCGCTCGCGGGGGGTGAGATACTTCTGGAAGATGCGGTCGATGAACTCACGCATCAACTTGCCGTCGGTCTTCTCCTCGATTTCGCCGCCTTCCTGGCCGGCGAACCGCTCGCCCAGCGTGGCCGCGTCCTTGTCGCTCCGGTCCACCGGAGCGTCGAGCGACAGCTCCGCCGCCGTCATGCGACGCGCGGTGCGGACGTTCTCGACGGTGTCCTGGAGCGCCATCGCGATCTCGTCGTCGGTCGGCTCGCGCCCGAGCTCCTGCGACAGATAGGTCTCGGTGCGGCTCATGCGGATCAGCTGCGAGTTCTGATTCAACGGGATCCGCACGCTGCGGGTCTGCTCGGCCAGGGCTTTCAACACGGCCTGTCGCACCCACCACACCGCGTACGAGATGAACTTCACGCCCTGATCCGGATCGAACTTCTTGACCGCCTTGAGGAGCCCCTCGTTCCCGATCGCTACCAGCTCGGACAGGTCCAGCCCGTGCCCTTGGTATTTCTTGACGTAGGAGATGACGAAGCGGAGGTTGGCGGTGACGAGCCGCTCGGCGGCCTTTTCGTCGCCCCGTTGCACGCGCCGCGCGAGTCTGCGTTCTTCAGCTGGATCTTTGATGAGGGGGAGCTTCTGAATGTCCTGCAGGTACTGGTCGAAGGCGCCGGAAGGATTGGCACGAAAGAACGCCTTGGCCTTGCCTCCGTTCGACCGCTCCATAGCTAGGGCTCCGACGGTGGAGACGTATGTTGAGCCAGTGGAAAACTCTACGACCGGCGCCCAATATAGGAATCGCCGGCGAATGGTGCAAATCTATCCATTTTTCCACATCACAAATTATTAGTGCGTAGCACGACTCCCGCGTTTGTCCACTATCCACATCGTGTGTGGAGAAATGGTTGTTGATGCCGCGTTGACTCCGAGTTGCGCGGCATGTGGAGAGGTGCAGAATCATGTGGGAAGTTGTTGACGCACTTGCAATTAGTACCGAGCTGCGACTACCGCCCCGCGAGCACGTCCCGTACCGCGCGCTCGGGGGCCGCCACCGTCCAGCTACTGCCGTCGGCGTGCATGCGTCCAACCGCCTCCGGCAGCGCGAACCGCACCGTTCCGGCGCGCGCCTTTTTGTCGAGCTGCATCGTCGCGAGCAGGCGGTCCGCCGTGGCGCTCTCGGGGAGATCGAGCGGGAGACCGCAGCGCTCGAGCAGCCGCGCGATCCGATTGGCGGTTCCCGGTTCGGCGATCCCCAGCGCTTCTGCGAGCCGCGCTTCGTACGTCATGCCGATCGCGACGGCCTCGCCGTGCAGCACGGCGAACTGCGCCGTCGCCTCGACCGCGTGCGCCACCGTGTGCCCGAAGTTGAGGATCGCGCGACGGCCGGTCTCACGCTCGTCCGCAGCGACGACGCCCGCCTTGATCTCCACGGAGCGCCGCACCAGGTGCTCGAGTGCGGCGGGCTGCTTGGTCGTGACGGCGTGGTGCTCGCGCTCCAGGAATGCGAAGTAGTCGGCGTCGGCGATCGCCCCGTGCTTGATCGCTTCGGCGATCCCCGCGGCGAGCTGCGGCGTCGGCAGGGTTCCGAGCAGGTCCAGGTCGGCGACGACGAGACGAGGTTGGTGAAAGGCGCCCAGCAGGTTCTTGCCGGCCGGGACGTCGACACCCGTCTTGCCGCCGATCGACGAGTCGATCATCGCGAGCAGCGTGGTGGGTACCTGGATGTACGGGACGCCCCGCAGGTACGTGGCCGCGACGAACCCCGCGACGTCGCCCACGACGCCTCCGCCGAGCGCCAGCACGGCGCTGTCGCGGCCGAACTGCGCCGCGAGCATCTTGTCGGAGAGCATCGCCCACGTTTCTCGCGTCTTGTTCCACTCGCCCGCCGGGAACTCGAAGAGTTGGGCCTGCAACGTGGCGTCGTGGAGTCGTGTAACGATCTTCGCCCCGCACAGCGTCGCGACGTGCGAGTCGGTGATCACGGCATAGCGCGCGGCGGGGCAGGCGGCTTTCACCAGGGCAGGCAGATCCGCGAGCAGTCCGCGGTCGATCAGAATGTCGTACGAGGTGTGGCGCTGCTCCGCGGTGGCGACGCGGATCGTCACCACTTGACGTCGGGGCGTCCGGCGTGCGCGTTGGCGGCGCGCGCCAGGACGAACAGGAGATCCGACAGGCGGTTCAGGTACCGGAGGATCGCGGGGTTGGTTTGCTCGTGGCGCGCCAGGGCGACGACGGCGCGCTCGGCCCGGCGACACACCGTGCGCCCTAGGTGCAACGCCGCGGCTTTGGGCGTTCCGCCCGGCAAAATGAAGTTCTTGAGCGGCTCGAGCCGCGACTCGTGTCCATCGATGGCGTCCTCGAGCGCGGCGATGTCCGACTCGCCGATGGCCGCGCCGCTGCGGGAGAGCGCCTTGTGCAGCTTGTCGGGGTCCGGCGTCGCGAGCTCCGCCCCGATGGTGAACAGATCGCGCTGGATGCTCTGCAGCAGGGCATCAGCGAACTGCTCGGGTGCGAGCGCGTGCGCCAGCCCGAGCGCCGCGTTCAACTCGTCCACTTCGCCGTACGCCGCCACGCGGGGACTGTCCTTGGGCGTCCGGCCGCCGCCAAACAGCCCTGTTTCTCCACCGTCCCCCGTCTTGGTGTAGATCTTCAACCGCTCCCCTCTCCCTTCTCTCCGGGGCTTCCGTTACGATTGAAGCCCATGCAGGACGTCAAAGATATCACCATAATCGGCGCCGGTCCGACCGGGTTGTTCGGCGCGTTTTACGCCGGGATGCGCGGGGCATCCTGCCGCCTGATCGACAACCTCGACCAGGTCGGCGGGCAGCTGACCGCACTATATCCCGAGAAGTACATCTTCGACGTGGCCGGCTTCCCGAAGGTCCTCTCCAAAGACCTCGTGAAGGGCATGGCCGAGCAGGCGTTCCAGTTCAAGCCGCCGGTCCACCTCGGGGAGAACGTGACGGGCCTGAAGCGCGACTCGGAGAACGGGCAGCCGGCGTTCACGGTCGTGACGGAAAGGGACGAGTACCCGTCGCGCACGGTGCTGATCGCGGGCGGCATCGGCGCGTTCACGCCCCGCAAGTTGCCCCTCAAGGACGTGGACCGCTGGTACGGGAGAGGGCTGCACGACCGCGTGCTCGATCCCAAGGTGTTCAGCGGCAAGCGCGTCCTGCTGGTCGGCGGCGGTGATTCGGCGTTCGACTGGGCTGTGAACCTGCAGGGGATCGCCCGGTCCATCGTGATGATCCACCGCCGCGACGGCTTCCGCGCGCACGCCGCGACGGTGCGTCAGGTGCAGGAGCTGTCCGCGGCGGGCAAAATGGAGCTCCGCACGTTCTGGGAGCTGAGGATGATCCACGGTGACGAGCGCATAGACGCCGTGACCATCTACAACAGCAAGACCAAGCTCGAGGAGCGTCTCGCGGTCGACAGTGTGATCCCGCAGCTCGGCTTCATCTCCTCACTCGGCGCGATCGCGCAGTGGGGGCTCGACATCGAGAAGGGCGAGATCAAGGTCTCGCAGACGATGGCCACCAACCTGCCGGGCGTGTTCGCCGCCGGGGACATCACCACCTATCCGGGCAAGCTCAAGCTGATCGCGACGGGCGCAGCCGAAGCGGCCATCGCCGTCAACCATGCGGTGCACTTCATCAATCCCGCGGCGAAGGTCGAGCCGGGGCATTCGAGCAACATGGCGTTATTCGGGCAGACAGAAGACTAAAAGGCGTCAAGGGAACTACGTCACGGAAAACCGTCGCGGTGAGGCGTCAGGGGACGACGTCGTTCCCGTGACGTCTTACCGTGACGTCTTTCCTATTTCAACCACTACCGAGTCGATCTGCGCCAACATTTGCTGGTAGGGAACAGCATGCCCGTTCGCCTGGACGCTGAACGTGACGGTGCGGCCATTCGGCTGCTCGATGTATCCCGACAGGCTGTTGACGCGATCGATGCTGCCGGTCTTCGCGATCACGCGGCCTTCGAGCGGCGTGCCGACGAAGCGCTTGAGGAGCGACCCCGGTTGTCCCGCGTGCGGCAGGGCGGCCACGAACGCCGCTCCTTTGGGATGGCGGTGCATGTACGCCAGGAGCTGGGCGAACGCGTGCGGCGTGACCAGGTTGCCGGCCGCGAGCCCCGACCCGTCCTCGAGCGCGAAGGCGGTGGAGTCGATCTTCACCGAATCGATCAAGAAACGGCGCTCCACGTCGAGCCCCGCCGCCCAGCTGCCCTCTCCTTTGATCTCGCGACCCAGCACCTTCAGCAGCATTTCGGCGAACCAGTTCTGGCTGGTGTTGAGGATCGGGAAGATGACGTCGGGCAGCGGGCGCCCGCGGTATTCGACGAGCGGCGACCCGCAGCACCGGGCGGCTCGGTAGGCGAGCGAATCGGTGGTGCTCAGCGCGCCCCCCGCTACCGCCACGCCCTTGCGTCCGAGCGACGTCGCCAGGGCCCGCGCGGCGTAGAGGTTCGGGTCCGGAAGCGCCACGCTCTCCACCCATGGCTTCTTGCCGAGTGCGACCGTCCCCTCCGCCCGCACGTTCCACCCCGCGCCGCTCCGGAAGAAGTTGTCGCCGATGGTCGATGTTGAGTCCGCGGGCACGGTGCGGGCGCGGTTTTCGAACGTGATGAGCCCCAGGTCGGGTGACCACGTGATCACCGGCGGTGCGTCCACGGCGGGCCCGGGGGCGATGTGGAAGTCCAGGCTGTTGTCGTGGAACCCGAGGCCCGAAACCGGGGCCGCGTACCACCACGTCAGGTCCCACGCGTTCCAGCCGTAGTGAATCAGGGTCGGCTCGAAATACGACCCGTCGCCCACCAGCTTTCCCGTGATGCGCCGGATGCCGCGGGCGCGTACGGAGTCCGCGATGGCGTCGATGGCCGTGGACACCGAGTCACAGGCGCCGGGCGCGAGCGTGTCGACGGAGAAGCACCGCTCCGACCACGTGGGATCGCCCCGCCCGTAGAGGATCAGGTCGCCGTACAGCACGCCGCCCTCCACCCGCCCGTTCACGTACAGACTCGTCGTCACGCGGTAATCCACCGGCAGCAGCACGGCCGCGGCCGCGGTGACGACGAGCTTGGTGTTGCTCGCCGGCACGGAAAAATGATCGGCGTTGCGCTGGTACACCACGCGGCCGCGGTCGTCCACCACGTACATTCCCCACGTGGCGCGGTCGAACGGCGGCGCGTCGACCAGCTGCGCCAGCCGGTGCTCCAGCGAGCCGCGCAGCGCCGCGGTGCGCGGCCGCGGGACGGATGATTGCGCCGCGAGGCCCGAGCTAATCGTAAGCGATGCGAGGATCAGCTTTCGCATAGAGCACGTCCGTCACGAGGTTCACCAGCACGAACACGAGGGACATGAACAGAATACCTCCCTGGATCGCCGGCAGGTCGCGTTTCTCGATCGCGGTGAGCACGTAGCGGCCTAGGCCCGGCCAGCCGAAGATCGTCTCGGTGAGAATACTGCCGGTCAGATAGCTCCCGGTGTCGAGTCCCAGTACGGTGATCACCGGGACCAGCGCGTTGCGGAGCCCATGACGCAGCACCACCGTCGCCTCGCTCAAGCCCTTCGCCCGCGCCGTGCGCACGAAATCGCTCGACAGCACGTCGAGCATGGCCGCGCGGGTGATGCGCGACAGGAACGCGATCGAGCGCATCCCGAGCGTCAGCGCGGGCAAGACGAGATACGCGAGGCCGCCCGAGCCCGACGGCGGCAGCCAGTGGAGGCCCAGCGCGAACACGAGGATCAGGAGCAGCCCCACCCAGTACACGGGGAACGACACTCCCAGATACGACACGAGCATGGCGAGCCGGTCGAACACGCCCCCCGGCTGGACCGCCGACACCGCCCCCAGCGTGATGCCGCATAGCGCGGCGAGGAGCATCGCCGCCAGGGCGAGCTGCACCGTCTTGGGGAAGCGCTCCTCCAGGTCCTGGACGATCGGTCGCTGGGTGATGTAGGAGCGCCCCAAATCGCCCCGCAACACGCCCCACACGTAGTGCCCGAACCGTGCCGGGAGCGGATCGTCGAGATGCAGCTCGGTCCGCAGCCGCGCGATCGTGGCCGAGTCGGCGCGCTCGCCCACCATCGCGGCGACGGGATCGCCCGGGGCGACGTTCAGCAGCAGAAAGGCAACCACCAGCACCCCGAACAGCGTCGGCAGCGTCATGAGCAGGCGCCGGCCGACGAGCCGCATCACCGGCCCCCGACGCGCGCGTGGGTCCAGCGCTGCCCGTTGAAGATGACCGGCAGGTCCCACCCGCCCAGGTCGGGCCGGTGGGCCCACAGGTCCTTTGGGAACCAGAGGTAGAGCCACGGCGCCGCGGTGTAGACACGGTCGTCGATCCGCCGGTACAGTGCCGTGCGGCCGGCGTCGTCCGTGGTTCGCCGGGCGGCGAGAATGAGCGAGTCGGTGACGGCGTCCGAGTAGAACGCATAGTTCCCGCCCGCCCCGAAGCTCCCCGAGTAGAACAGTGGATAGAGGAAGTTGTCGGCGTCGGGATAGTCGGCCCACCAGTCGAGAATCACCATGTCGGCCTGGCCCTTGCGGGCCGCCTCGCGCTGACTCGAGGCGTCGCGCTCGACCAGCTCCACCCGTACCCCCGCCGCGGCGAGCTGGGATTGAATCGCTTGGGCCGCGCGCGACAACTCGACGTTCGACGCCGTGCGCCACAGCTGCACGTCGATGCCACCGGCGTACCCCGCTTCGGCGAGCAGCCGCCGCGCGGCGGTGGGATCATAGCCGTATGCCCGACGCGTGGTGTCGCTCCCGGCGAGGGCGGGCGGGATCGCGCCGCGTGCCAGGATGCCGCGCCCGCCGTACACGGTCGCCAGGATCTCCGGCACGTTCACCGCCTGGTTGATGGCCTGGCGCACGCGCGTGTCGGAGAGCGGCCCACGCCGGTTGTTGAGCGCGACGTAGACCACGCGCAGCGCCGGTTTCTCGGCCAGCCAGCCGGGGTGCTGCGCGCGCCACCGCGCCGTCTCGCCGAACGGCACCTCGATCACGCTCAACCGGCCTGCCTCGAACTCGGCGGCCCGGGTGAGCGGCTCGGGGACGATGCGCACGATGAGCGTGTCGGCGAGCGGGGCGCCACCCCAGTAGTCGGGATTGCGCGCGAACGTGAGCGCGTCGTCGTGCTGCCACGCCACGAACCGCCACGGGCCCGTCCCGATCGGTCGCTGCCCCAGCTCCGGCGGCGCGGGCGCGGGCGTCACGCTCGCGACCGGCATGGCGAGAAACTTTGGGAAGATGGCGAGCGGCTCCGTCAGCGTGAACGCCAGCCCCGAGTCGTCGCGCAGCGTCATGCCGCGCACGGCCGCGGCGCGGCCGGCCGCGTACTCTTCGGCCCCGGCGATGGGGTACAGCGGCCAGGGGCGACCGCCCCTGGTCCCTGGGGCGAGCACCCGCAGGAAGCTCGCGCGCACCGCCGCGGCGGTGAGTGGCGTCCCGTTGTGGAACTTGACGCCCGCTCGCAGGTGAAACACGTAGCGTCGACCGTCCGGCGACGCGGTCCAGCGATCGGCCAGCGCCGGCTCGAGCCGGCCATCGGGATCGAACTGCGTCAACCCGTCGAACGCGAGCGTGACCATCTCCCCGGTGGGCACGTCGGTCGACAGCGCGGGATCGAGCGAGCGCGGGTCGTACGACTCGTAGTAGACGAGCCCGGCGCGCCCGGGGGCCGTGCGACCACATGCGATCGTGGCAACGAGGGTCGTGTGCAGGAGGATGGAGCGCGCGCGCATGGGGTCGAGTGTCGAAAAGGTTGACAGTGTGGGGGGAGCGAGCCAACATAGGGAGGCAGCCCGACCGCGTCAATTGCGTGCGTCTCTTCCGGTCCTCGTCGTCGCCGTCCTCGCGGCGGCTCGCCTCGCCGCGCAGCAGGAGCCGCAGCGGGTAGTCCGCGGCCTTTCCTTCGAGGGGAACCACGCGATCGACCGCTACACGCTGAGCGCCGCAATCGCCACCACCAATTCGAGCGCCTTCGCGACCAGCCCCTTTCTCCGATGGCTCGGGCTCGGGGAGAAGCGGTCCTTCAACGAGCTCGAGTTTCGTCGTGACGTCGTTCGCCTGCTGCTGCTGTATCGCCAGAGCGGGTACATGAACGCCGTGATCGACACCCTGGTGCGGCGCGATGCGAGGGACGTGTACGTGACGTTCCGGATCTACGAGGGCGACCCGGTGCGACTTACCAGGCTCGACGTGCTGGGCGTCGACTCGATCCTGGACGTGCCGGCCTTGAAGCGGGCGCTGCCGCTGCAGGTCGGGGACCCGTTCAACCGGGCGCTGTTCCAGGCGTCCGCCGACACGATCGTGGGCCGGCTCAAGAATCGCGGGTATCCGTACGCCGACGTGCTGCGGAGCTACGACGTGGACGCTGCGGCGCTCCAGGCGGTCGCGGCGCTGGAGGGCGTGCCGGGGCGGCGGATGCGGGTGGGCGAGGTGATCATCGCGGGTGCCGGCCAGGTGGACACGGGAAGCGTGCGGCGCATGCTCTCGGTGCGGCCAGGGGACTGGTTTCGGCAGGATCAGTTGTATGTGACGCAGCGCGACCTGTACGGCTTGGGGATGTTCCGTTCGGTCAACGTGGTGCTGGCCGACAGTGTGCCCCGGCCCGGCGGCGACTCGACCGTGCAGGTGATCGTGCGCGTGGCGGAAGCACCGCTGCACCGTATCAGGATCGGCGCGGGGTACGGCTCACTCGACTGCTTCCGAGTGCAAAGCGGGTGGACGGCGTACGACTTCCTCGGCGGCGCCCGCTCGCTCGATCTCAGCGGGCAGCTCTCCAAACTCGGCGTCGGCATTCCCGTTGATGCCGGGCTCAGGAAGAATGTGTGTCATCCGCTCCACGACGATGCCACATCCGATACCGTCAACTACAACGCCACCATCACGGTGCGCCAGCCGGCGTTCCTGTCGCCCCGGCACGCCGCGAGCATTGCGCTGTTCACCGAGCGGCGCTCGGAGTTCAACGCGTACACGCGCCAGGCGGTGGGCGCGAACCTGGCTGTGACGTTCAATGCCCGGCGCAACATTCCGGTCACGCTGGGCTACAGTTATTCCGTGGGGCGGACGGCCGCGGCCCCGGCCGTTTACTGCCAGCTGTTCCGGCTGTGCGACTCGTCCGAGCAAGCGTTCCTCTCGAACCGGCGGCGGTTCGGGGCGGTGACGGTGTCCGCCGTGCGGAACCAGACGAACTCGGTGCTCGACCCTACGGGGGGCGGTGTCGTCACCGCGTCGCTGACGCACTCTTCCCGGCTGGTCGGCTCCGACACGTTGTACGAATTCAACCGCGGGCAGCTCGAGGTGTCGCACTACTATCCCATCGGGCGGCGCGGGGCATTCGCGTGGCGCGTGCTGAGCGGGACGATCCTCCCGGCGCGCCAGATCAGCTTCGCCCGCCAGAGCGTCAGGTTCGTACCGCCGGATCAGCGATTCTATGGCGGAGGTCCCAACTCGGTGCGCGGCTACGCCCGCAACGATCTGGGTCCGCGCGTGTACGTCACGGACTCCATCGAAGTCAGCGGTACCGACACGACCTACCACAACCTTCAGGCGTCGGCCACCGGCGGCAATGCGATCTTCGTGGCCAATGCCGAGTTCCGATTCCCGACGCCGCTGTTCCCCGACCGTATGCGGGTGGCCGTGTTCGCGGATGTGGGGCAGGTGTGGGAGCGGGACGTCGCGACCGTGGGAGGCGTGCGATTCACGCCCGGTGTGGGCGTTCGGTTCGTGACCCCGCTCGGGCCGGTACGGCTGGACGCCGCCTACAACGGCTATCCTTCCGAACCTGGAGCGCTGTACCTGCTCAATACGAAGACCAAGGGCCTGACGGCGGTGACCGATTCGACCGGGAACCAGGTGCTGGTGCGTCCCGGCTTGCCGCCGGGGTTCTGGCGCCGCGTGGTGGTACAGTTCGCGGTGGGCCAGGCGTTCTGATGGTCCGCCGCTCGCTCGGGGTCGCGCTCTGGATGCTCGCCGGGTTGCTCGCCTCCTTCCTGGGAGCACTCGCGTCACTCGTGGGCACGGACGCGGGACGCGCGCTGCTCACGCGCGTGACGGCGGGGGCCCTACACCAGGTGTTCACGGGCACGATCGAGATCGGCGACGTGGGGGGCTCCCTGCTCACCGGTCTCACCCTCTCTCAGGTTCGCCTGTTCGACGCAGACTCCACGCTCGTCGCCTGGCTGCCCCGGGCGGACGTGAGCTACAACCCGTTCGATTTCGCGGCGGGGCGGGTGGTGCTGTTCGAGTTCGACCTGCGCCGCCCGGTGATCAACATCGTACAGCACCCGAGCGGGCGGCTGAACATCGAGGAGCTCCTGCGGTTGGGTGGACCGGACACGGGCAAGCATGGGCCACCGGCGCTCATCCTGCTGCGCAACGTCCACGTCAGCGACGGCAGCGTCACGCTGCGGCTCCAGGCGCGCCACCCCGAGCCCGGCGATTCGGCGCTGGAGATCGCCAGCAGCGGCCCGAACGGACGGATGCGGGTGCGCCGGTTCGAACATCTCGACGCGCACCTCGCGGCCCTGCAGGTGTCCTCGCCGCGCGAGCGCGGCATCCGGATCGACGTGTCGAGCCTCGCGTTCGAGGGCTCCGACCCTGGCGTGCGGCTGGTCGACGTCGCGGGTCGGCTGCGGGTGATCGGCGACTCGATGGAGGTCCGACTCACGCGCGTGCGGCTGCCGGGGTCCGCGCTGCGGGACGCCCGTGGCGCCGTCCGCTGGCCCCATGGCGCCCTGCTGTTCGATCTGCGACTGCGGGCGGACTCGGCGACGCTCGGCGATTTCCCGTTTATCGATCGTCGCTTCACGGGGCCGCCCGCGACGGGGGTGCTGTGGGGGGACGTGCGCGTGCGCTCGCACGGGAGCCGGGTACTGGAGGTGGGGATCGATTCGCTGCGCCTGGCCTACCGCGGCGGCGGCGTCGCGGGCCGGCTGACCGCGTTGAGCGTCGCGGACTCGGGGCTGGTGGCGCTGCGCGACGCCGATCTGGAGGCGCGCGATTTCGACCTCGAGTTGGCCCGGCCCTTTCTCGACACCCTCCCCTTTGCCGGACGGCTCAGCGGGCGCACCGTCGCCACGGGGCCGCTCACCGCCCTCGCCCTCCAAACCGACTGGTCGTTCCGCGACTCCCTCGTAGCGGGGTGGCCGGAGACGCGGCTACGCGGCAACGGCGAGGTGAACCTCAAGGCGGCTGACGGCCCCCGGTTCCAGCCATTCACCGTCGAGGCGGCAAGCGTAGACCTGGGCACCGTGGCGCGGCTCGTGCCCGCGGTGCGACTGCACGGCGCGCTCCTGGCCCGGGGCACGCTCAACGGGCCGCTCAAGAACGCCGAGTTCACGGGTACGCTCGAGCACCGGGACGGCGACCGGCCGCCCAGCCGCCTCGTGGGTGCGGTTCGCCTCGACACCCGCGGCCGCGTGCTCGGCATTTACACCGACGTGACGGCGGACTCGCTCTCGTTCGACGGGCTCAAGGGCAGCTTCCCCACACTCCCGTTGCGAGGCGCCGTGTCCGGGCCGGTGAAACTGGCGGGCCCGCTGGACGCGCTGGAAACGCACGCCGAGCTGCACGCCGGGGAGGCGGGCGACGTTCGCGCCGACGGCGTGTTGGAGCTCGATCTGCCGCACTATGGTGCGCGCGGGTTCGCACTGGCCACGCGGGACCTGGACCTGGGGCACTGGCTCAGCGGCGCCCCCCCCTCGCGCCTCGGCTTCACCCTCCGCGGTGCCGTCACGGGTGACAGCGGCGTCGCGCCCAGCGGCGCCGTGACCGCCCTGCTCGGGCCGTCGCTGTTCGCGGGCGTGGGGCTCGACTCGGGCGCCCTGCGGCTGCGGCTCGCCGATCGCCGATTGTACGTCGACTCGCTGCGCCTGGCGCAATCCGGGCTGGTCACCACCGGGTCGGGCTCGCTCGGCTGGACGCGCGGCACGAGCGGGCAGCTGGCGCTCGATGTCGCCGCCGACAGCCTGAGCGCCGTCGATTCCCTGGTGACCTGGCTCGTGCAGCGCGACACCACGGCGCGCACCGATCCAGACCCCGGGCCGAACCGGCCGCTCGCCGGCTCGGCCCGCGTGGTCGCGACGCTCGGGGGCTCGCTCGACTCGCTCGGGGTCGACGTGCGCGCCAGCGTCGACCGCGTGTCGTGGCACGGCTGGCAGCTCCCCGCCGGTCGCGCGCGGCTCGGATGGCATCCCGGGCCCACGCCCACCTTCGCGCTCGACGTGACGCTCGATTCCCTCGCCTACGGCACGCTCGGCTTCTCGGGGGCTGCGGCGGCGGGGCGCGGGACGCTCGACTCGCTCACGTGGTTCGTCCGCTCGCGCATGGGCGGGGGCGGAGCTTTTCTGGCCGGGGGGCGCCTCGCCCGCCGGCCCGGTCCCGGCGGCGCGGTGCTCGCCGTGGGTCTGGACTCGCTTGCCGTGCAGCTTCCTGGCGACGTCTGGGTGCTGGACCGGCCGACGGAGCTCACCGTGACCGATTCAGCCGCCCGCGTGAGCCGGCTGGCGCTCGGGAGCGTGTACGGGTCGGGCAAGCTCACTCTCGAGGGTGATCTCCCTACGCGCGGCCGGGCCGATGCGCACCTGCAGCTCGAAGCCTTCCCGCTGGCCGGGATGTACGCGCTGCTGGAGCAGGATACGGCCGGCGTGGGTGGGACGGTCACCGCGACCGCCGGCCTTTCGGGGAGCCGGGCCAGTCCGGTGTCGAGCGGCGCCTTCTCGCTCTCGAACGGGAGGTTCGGAGAGTTCCGCGCCCCGTTCGTCGACGGCACGTTCGAGTACCGTGATCGCCGGCTCGGCGCGGCCCTGCACCTGTGGCGCTCCGGTCAGCAGATCCTCGCCGTGCAAGCGTTTCTGCCGCTGGACCTCGCCATCATGCCGGTGGAGCGTCGCCAGCTTCCGGATACGTTATCGGTGCGGGCGACGGCCGACAGCGTCGACCTCGCGGTGCTCGAAGCCCTCACGCCAGCGGTGCAGCAGGTGACCGGCGTGTTTTCGACCGACCTGGGAATCGCCGGGACGTGGGACGCCCCCAGGCTGCGGGGCGCACTGCAGATCGCCGCCGCCGCCGCGACCATCCCGGCACTGAACGTCCGCTACGAAAACGTGAACGGCCGGCTGGCGCTCTCGGGGGACACGATCGCCGTGCAATCGCTCTCGGCGTCGAGCGAGCGAGGCCGGGCCGACGTATCCGGTGTCGTGCGGCTCGAGCGGCTCACCCACCCCGTGCTCGACCTGCGGATCGCGGCCGACCAGTTCAAGGCGCTGGACCTGAAGAACAACGTGTCGATCACGGCCAGCGGGCGGCTCACGCTCCAGGGGCCCGTCTTCGGCTCCACGCTCACCGGCCAGGTCAACGTGACGTCGGGCGTCTTGTACTTCGCGGACCTGGTGCAGAAGCGCATCGTGAACCTGGACGAGCTCGCCGACACCTCGCTCGCCTCGCTCGTCGAGCAGCAGCGCCTCGGCGCCGAGTTTCAAAACGTGTTCCTCGACAGCCTGCGGATCGACGACCTCGGGCTCGACATGGGGAACGACGTCTGGCTGCGCTCGAACGAGGCCAACATGCAGCTCGGGGGCTCGGTGCGGCTCACCAAGCGGCGCAACCTGTACCTCGTGAGCGGCACGTTGCAGGCCGTGCGCGGCACGTACCGGCTCAAGGTGGGGCCGGTGTCGCGCGAGTTTGTCGTGTCGCAGGGAACGGTGCGGTATTTCGGGACGCCGGACCAGGACGCCGGTCTCGATATCGAGGCGAAGCACGTGGTCCATCCCGTGCCGACGCCGGGCTTCCCCAACGATGACATCACCGTGGTGGCGCACATCACCGGCACGCTGATCGTCCCGAAGGTGACGCTGGCGGCCGAGAAGCAGGACCTGTCGCAGACAGAGCTGATCTCCCTGCTGCTCTTCGGTAAGCGCAGCGTAGACCTGGCGGGCGATCAGGGCGGGATCGCGGACCAGCGCGCCGTCCTGCAGAGCGCGCTCTCGGTGCTGTCGGGCGAGATCGAGCAAACGATCGTGTCCGGCGGCGTGCCGGTGGACTACGTGGAGATCCGGCCCAGCGGCGGGGGGGCGGGCACCCCGCTGCTCGGCTGGCAAGTCGCGGTGGGGCGCCAGCTTGGCCCCAAGACGTTCCTGGTCGTGAACGCTGGGTTCAACTCCGAGGTGTGCCAGGCGCCGCAGCAGCAGGCGGGGGTCACCAACACGCTGGGCCTTTCGCTCCAATTCCGCATCAGCCCGGAGTGGCGTACCGAGGCGAGCTTCGAGCCGGTGCAGGCGTGCGATCTGTCCGGCACGCAGGCGGCGCCCGCGCGGCAGCTCGGTCTGGACCTGTTCTGGGAGCGGCGCTACTAGCCATGACGCGGGCCCTGCTCATCGCCAACCCGGCGGCGGCGCGTACCGATGCCCGGGCGGTGACAGCGATCCGCGACACGCTGCGGCGCGGCGGCTGGACGGTCGAGGTCCGCGCCACGGCCCAGGCGGGGGACGCGCGCCGCTTCGCGCGCGAGGCGACCGAGCAGGGCTTCGACGCCCTCGTATGCTACGGCGGCGACGGCACGGCGATGGAGATCGCCGCCGGGGCGGTGGACGGTAGAATTCCGCTCGGCCTCGTCCCAGGCGGGACGGGAAACCTGCTGGCCGGCAACCTGCGGCTGCCGCGGGACCCGGCGGCGGCCGCGCGCGTGATCCTCGCCGGCCGGACGGCGACGATCGACCTGGGCACCGTGCTGCGTCCCGATGGCACGCACTACTTCGCGGTGTGCAGCGGCACCGGCTTCGACGCCCGTCTCATGGCCCGCACGGGGGCGGCCGAGAAGCGCCGCTGGAAAATGGCCGCCTATGTGATGCACGCCTTCGCCACGCTCGCCGACGTGACGAGCCCGCTCCATCGCGTGACGGTGGACGGTGTGGCGCACGAGCTGCCGGCGGCGATGGTGCTGGTGGCGAACTGCGGCGAGCTGGTGCCCCCCTTCCTCCGGCTGCGCGACAACGTCGCCCCCGACGACGGCTGGCTCGACGTCCTGGTGCTTCGGGCGGACGGCGCGCTGGAGAGTCTCAGCGCGTTCTTCGAGCTGTTGCGGCGACCGCGCAATGGCGCGCGGCGGCTGTGGTTCGGTCGCGGTCGCACGGTGCACGTGGAAGTGCTCGAGGGCCCGCCGCGGCCGATGCAGCTCGACGGCGAGCCTGCGGGCAACGCGCCGTTCGAGGCCCGGCTCTTGCCGGGCGCCCTGCGGGTGATCGTGGATCCCCGCACCGCGCCGCTCGGGAAGGGTCATGTCTGACAGCGTGCTCCTGATCGATGACGACCCCGACGTGCTGCGCGCGGTCGGGGATTACTTCGACCGGATCGGCTACGAGGTGGGGCGGGCCGAGACCGCACAGGCGGGGCTCGAGGCGTTCGACCGGCTTCGCCCTGACGTGGTGATCCTCGATCTGCATCTGCCCGACGTGGGCGGCCTCGAGGTGCTCGAGCGGCTGCGCTCGCAGGGCGGCTCGGTCATCTTGCTCACGGGTCAAGGAGACATCGAAACCGCCGTGCGGGCGATGCAGCTGGGGGCCGAGCATTTCCTGACCAAGCCCGTGGATCTGAACCACCTCGCGGCCGCTACGGCGCGGGTGGCGGAGAAGATCCGTCTGGTGCGCCAGAACGCGATGCTGCGCGCGCGTGAGCACGAGCACGAGGGGCTCGAATCGCTGGGCGCGTCGCCGGCGATCCGCGAGCTGGGGCGTCAGATCGAGCTGCTCGCGGCGAGCGAGCGCTCTACCGTGCTGCTCACGGGCGAGAGCGGCACGGGCAAGGGTTGGGTGGCGCGCATCATCCATCACCTTTCGCCCCGGGCGAGCGGCCCGTTCGTCGAGGTCAACTGCGGCGGCCTCTCGGCGACGTTCCTCGAGTCGGAGCTGTTCGGGCACGAAAAGGGCGCCTTTACCGACGCGAAGCAGCGCCGCCAGGGGCTGTTCGAGCTCGCCGACCGCGGCACCATGTTCCTCGACGAGATCGGAGACTTGGCGCCCGAGCTGCAGCCCAAGCTCCTGAAGGTGCTCGAGACCAAGACGTTCCGGCGGCTGGGCGGCAGCCGCGAGATCACGGTGGACGTGCGCCTCGTCGCGGCGACCAATCGCGATCTCGTCGCGGACGTGGGCGCCGGTCGCTTCCGCGAGGACTTGTACTACCGTTTGAGCGTCATGCCGCTGCGATTGCCGGCGGTGCGCGAGCGCTCGCGCGACGACCGGCTCGCCCTCCTGACCCGCATCCTCGCCGATTTCGCCCCACAGATGCCGGGGTGCCCCAGCGCCTGCAGCGCGGAGGCGCTGGACCGCCTGCTCTCCGCTCCCTGGCCCGGCAACGTGCGCGAGATGCGCAACGTGGTCGAGCGCGCGATGATCCTGGCCCGCGGCGCGACGCAGCTCGGCGTGGAGCACCTTCCGGCGGACCTGCGCAAGGGGGGTGGGGACAGGCGCCACCAGCCGCAGGCACTCGCGGACGTGGAGCGGGTGCACATCGAGAAGACCCTCAAGTTCCATGGCGGCAACCGCACCCGGTCCGCCCTGGAGCTCGGCATTTCGCGCGCGACGCTGATCAATAAGATTAAGGTGTACGGGCTCGACCTCTGAGGCGACCATGACCGACAAGCCGAAACTGATGGAGCACGACGCGATGGTGTGCCGCTACTGCGGCAACGAAGAGCGCGCTTCGGAGGGGTACCCGTGCGCGGACTGCGGGACCTTCCTCTGTCTCATCTGCTCGTTCCGCGGGATCACCCTGTGCAAGGCGTGCGAGGAGAAGGCGAAGGCCTCGAAACAGGCTTAACCGCCGCCACGCCGCTTGCGGATCTCCCGCTGCACGTCGTCGGGCGAGGTCCCGAGCTCCTTCGCCAGCTTCTGCACCGCGTCCCCCACCCCCGCCCAGTCCCCCGCGGCCGCTAGTGCGGCCAGGGCGATGTCTTCCACGACGGTCGTCCGCTCCTCCAAGTCGCGCGTCCGCACGGCGACTTCGCGCGCCAGCCACTGCTCCAGCTCGCGCCGGTCGACCTCGAGCTGCCGCTGCCGCAGCCCGCCCTGCAACGACAGCTCCAGCTCGTCCAGGTCGACGGGCTTGATGAGGTAATCGTAGGCGCCCAGCTTCAGACACTCGATGGCGGTGCGGGGCTCGTCGATCGCGGTCAGCATTATGATGGCGAGATCGGAGTCGGCGGCCAGCGCCTTGGGGACGAGCTCCACCCCGCTCATGTTCGGCATGCGAATGTCGGACAGCATCACCTGCGGCTGCTCGGCCGCCTGGCGGTCGAGCGCCTCCGCACCGCTCGACGCCTGCAGCACGCGGTAGCCGAGCCGGGTGAGAAACCGGTCCAGCGCCTGGCGGATGCCGTCTTCGTCGTCGACCACCAGCACGGTGGTGGGCCGGTCCTGCGGTTGGGGGTTGGGCATGCGCTAACGTATGTACCCTCCACAAGGCCAGCAAGCGGAGCTAACTTCCGCGCTCCGATGACGTCGTCCGCTCCCACCAGCATCACCGCCGTCCCGGGACTCACCGTGGGTCACTGGACCGACCTACCGCGGGCGACCGGGTGCACTGTCGTGCTCGCGCCCGAGGGCGGGATGCGCGCCGCCGGCGCCGTGCGCGGTCGCGCCACCGGCACCCGCGAGATCGACGCCCTCAGTCCCCGCCACCTGGTCAGCCATGTCGACGCGATTCTCCTCACCGGTGGCTCGGCGTACGGCCTCGGCGCCGCCGACGGCGTGATGCGCTGGCTGGGCGAGCGCCGCCGCGGCCTGCCGCTCGGGCTGGCCGGGGTCGTCCCGATCGTGCCGACCGCCGTGATCTTCGACTTCGATCTGGCACCCGGCGGGAAGGCCGACCGATGGCCGATCGCTGCCGACGCCTATCGGGCGTGCGACGCGGCGTCCGCCGACGTGGCGGAGGGGACGGTCGGGGCGGGCACGGGCGCGACCGTGGGGAAGGCGCTGGGGCCCCGCCGCGCCATGAAAGGCGGCGTCGGCACGTGGGCGGCACGCGGTGGCGACGTCGTGGTGGGGGCGCTCGTGGTCCTGAATGCGGTGGGCAACGTCTTGGATGGCGCGGGATCGATCGTCGCGGGCGCGCGCGGCCCGGACGGCCGGTTCGTGGATGCCCTCGAGCATTTCGCCGCGGGCGGCGCCCCATTCGGCCGCGCCAACACGACGCTCGCCGTGGTCGCCACCAACGCGACCCTGGATCGGCCGGCGCTCGAGAGCCTGGCCCATGCGGCGGGAGACGCGCTCGCCCGCCGCATCGTGCCCTACGGCACCCTGTTCGACGGTGACGTCGTCTTTGCCGTGAGCACCGCCGCGACCGCGCCCGCCTCGCCGCTCCAGGCGGAGGCCCTGGCCGCCCTGGCGGTCCCCGTGGCCGTGGAGCGCGCGGCGCGGCTGGCGCGCGGTCTCGGGGACGTGCCCGGCTTGGCCGACGGTGTCAAACCGTGACCGACCATGTGGAGCGCGACGTCGGGGACGTCGAGCGCAAATGGGTGCCCGACCCGCGGCTCGGCGTGCTCGAGGTCGCCGTGCAGCCCGCCGCGCTCACCGGCTGTACCACGAGTCGCGACGCCCTGGAAGATCTGCGTCGCATCGCCGCCGCCGCGCACCGCGCAGCCGACATCCGCCTCCTCCCCGACACATCGGTGCGTGGCGAGCCCGCCGCGGTCACCACCGCCGCCGTCGCGCCGCTGTTGCGCGAGTCGCGGATCGCGGCCGACCGCGTGAGCGAAGTCGTGCACGGCGAGCCGTTGCTGCTGCTCGAGCGACGCGACGGGACATGGCTGCGGGTGCGAGCGCCGGACGGCTACCACGGCTGGCTGCACGCGGGCTACGTGACCACCGGGCCGGACGACTGGGCGGAAGACTGGACGACACGCGCCACGGCACGATCGCTTGGCGCGGAGCTCAAGTTCGAAGATCGGCGCTTCCGGCTGGCCGTGGGGGCGCGCGTCGTGCTCCGCCGGGACGGGCTCGTGGAGACCGCCGATGGGCTCGTGTGGAACGTCGCGTGGGGCCTGGTGCGGCCCGAAGTGGAGTACCGGGCCGAGGCGCGGCTGCTCGCCGCCCCGGAGTGGGCGCTGCGCTGGTTCTCGGGCGCCCCGTATCTATGGGGGGGACGCACCGAATGGGGCGTCGATTGCTCAGGGTTGGTCCAGGCGACGTACGCGGCGCGAGGCATCGGCCTCCCGCGCGACAGCGATCAGCAAGCCCTGGCGGGCCGGGCGGTCGCGGTTGATGCGGCCGGCGCTGGATATGCCGCCGGGGACGTCCTCTGCTTCGCCGACGGCCGGCGCATTTCTCACGTGGCGCTGTGGGCGGGGACCGGTCACATCGTGCACTCGGCGCTGGCGCGCGGGGGCGTGGCATCGGACGACCTGTTCGCCGACACGCCCACCGCGGAGCGGCTCCGAGGCATGCTCGTGGCCGTGCGGCGCCCAGAGACTCCGCGGGGCTGACCGCCTGCCCGCCCGACCGCCTATTTTTCTCGCATGAAGCTCGTCCTCTTCGACATTGACGGTACCCTGCTCTGGACCGACGGCGCCGGTCGGCGGGCGATTCACCGCGCGCTGCTCGACGAGGCGGGCACCGCGGGGCCGATCGAGCGCTACCGGTTCGACGGCAAGACCGACCCGCAGATCGTGCGTGACCTCCTCTCGCTCGCGGGCCACCCGGCGGCCGAGGATGCCGGTCGCATCGACGCCGTGTGCCGCCGCTACGTGGACCACCTGCGCGCCGAGCTCGCCGCCCCCGCCCAGACGACCAAGCTCATGCCCGGGACGCGGGAGCTGCTCGCCGCGCTCGAGCCGCACGAAACGGGGCAGCGCGCGCTGGTGGGACTGTTGACGGGAAACGTGGCGCCCGGCGCGGCGCTGAAGCTGCGCTCGGCGGGGCTCGACCCGGCGCGCTTCCGAGTCGGAGCCTACGGCTCGGACTCGGCGCGGCGGGCGGACCTGCCGGCGGTCGCCGCACAGCGCGCGGCGGAGCTCACCCGCCGCCGCTTCGCGGGTGCGGACGTGATCGTGATCGGGGACACGCCCGATGACGTCGCGTGCGGCCGACCGATCGGCGCGCGCAGCGTCGCCGTCGCCACCGGCTCCTACGACGTCGCGGCCCTGCGCGCGGCGGGCGCCGCCTACGTGTTCGCCACGCTCGCCGACACGGCCGCGGTGCTCGACGCGATCTTCGCGTGAGCCGGTCCGCCGTCGCTCCCGTCGAGGAGCTCGAGGTCAAGGCGCGGGTCGAGGATCCCGACGCGCTGCGCGCCGCGCTGCTGCGCGCCGGCGCAAGCCTCGAGTTCCAGGGCGACATGGTCGACCGTCGCTTCGACCGCGGCGCCAGACTGGCGGATCGCGACGAGGTACTCCGGCTGCGGGTGTTCCGGCAGGCCGACGGCGCGCCGGCGTACGGCGTGCTCGCGTGGAAGGGCCCGCACTCGAAACAGGGGCCATACCGTCGCCGCGCCGAAGCAGAGGCGCGCGTGGGAGATCCGGAGGGCGTGGCGACCATCCTCGAGCGGCTCGGCTTCGCCGTGTCGCTGCGCATCGATCGGCGGGTCGAGGTCTATCGTTTGGGGAAGGCCGTGCTGCGGCTCGAGTGGTATCCCGACATGGACGTTCTCATCGAGGTCGAGGGGGAGCCGGCCGGCATCGAGCGGGCGATCGCGGCGACCGGCCTCGGGCGCGCCAGCTTCCTCGCGGAGTCGCTGCCGTACTTCGTCGCCGCCTTCGAGCGGCGCACCGGCCGCGCCGCCCTGCTGGCACGATGAGCCCCGGAGTGAAGATCCCGATGCCGCTGCGCGTGCCGGAACTCGCGTCCTCGCTCGGACGGCTGCTGGTGCCGCGCCGCCTGGAAGAGCCGTGGGTGCCGCTCGACGACCTCCGCGAAGACCTGGCGACGCGCGTGATGGAGCTGGGAGGCCAGGCACGGGTCGCCGCGGCGCGCGAGGAGCGTGCCCGGGTGGTCGAGGCCGTGGGCCGCCGCGCGTGGTTGGAGGCGTGGGAAGTCGCGGTGCGGCAGGCGGCCGAGCGCGTGACGGCCGCGCTGGACGGGGAAATCGAGCGCGCGGCTCGGCGCGTCCGCATGCCCGGCCGGCCGCGCCGCCGGCGGCTGCTCACGGGGCCTGAAAAACGCGCGATCGCCGCCCGACTCGCCGCCGGCGGTGAATCGTTCGTGGCCGCCCTCGACGTGCTCGACGGCGCGGCGCTCGGGGCCCGCGACGCCGGCGTGCTCGACAAGACGACGCACGCCGAGTGGCAGGACGCGCTGCGGGCGGCGGCCCGGCGGCTGGAGGCGGCATGGCTCGCACTCGAGACGGCGGTGGCCGAGGAACGGCGACGCTGGGCGGTCGAGACGGATGCCATCGCGCGGTGGCGACCATCCCTGTGGCCCGTGATCGTTCTGTGGACGCCGCTCGCGGCCGGGCTCATCTGGCTGGGGCTGGTGCTCGGCGGCTACCTTCGCGCCCCGGCATGGCTCGCGGCATGGTTGGGCTTCTGAGCGCGATCGGCGTCGGCGTCGACCTCGTGGAGGTGTCGCGCGTCGCCGCGATCATCGCCGACAAGGGCGCTCGAGTCTTCGAGCGCTTGCTCACACGCGATGAGCGCGCGTATTGCGAGAGCCGACCCGACCCGGCGACCCACGTGGCCGTCCGGCTCGCGGCCAAGGAAGCGGTCTACAAGGCGCTGCAGGGCACGGCCGTGGCGCGCGGCATCGGCTGGCGCGAGATCGAGATCACGCGAGCGCCCGACGGCCGGCCCGATGTGCGTCTCAGCGGCACCGCGGCCGAGCGGGCGCGCGAGCTGGGAGTGGGGCGCGTGCTGCTGTCGCTTTCCCACACCCACCTGGCGGCCGTGGCGGTGGTCGTGTTGGAGCGCGTGTGATGGGTCGCCTTGCATTCCCGACAGAATTACTCTAGTATTGAAAATCCCCCTTTTGAGAACCGCTCCCATCTACTGTAAGTCACTGGTCGGCTTGCTGTTGGGCACGTGCATCACGGCGCCGGCAGGGGCGCAGGCGATGGACTCGCTGGCCGTGGCCCGACGCATCGTGGCTGCCGCCTCGCTCGCCGCCAAGGAGTACGCCATCGGGGTTGCGCCCCGCGGGGGCCGGGTGACGAATCCCGAGGAAGTCTCGGAGGCCAAGCAGTTTCTCGACCAGGCCCGGCTCGACGTCGGCTCGCTCCCTCGGGCGGTGCGGGCGACCGCCGACTCCGACCTCGTGGCCCTGCACGCACTGCTCGACCGGGCCGCACCCCCGGACTCGGTCGCGGCGCGGGCCGGACTGCTCGTGCAGCACATCGCGACCGCTGTTGGAGATGCGCTCGAAACCTTCCCTTCGCGCCCGCCGTCGCTGGTGCGCGGTGCGGCCGTCTACCAGGAGCAGTGCGCGCAGTGCCACGGTGCGAGCGGGCGCGGTGACGGACCGAAAGCGAAGCAGCTGCAGGGCCCCCCGCCCGCGAGCCTCGCCGACCGCCAAGCGATGAGCGCCGTCTCCCCGCTGGACGTGTATCGCAAGCTCACGCTCGGCGTGGCCGGCACGGCGATGCCACAGTTCGAGGAGACGCTGTCCCCCGAGGACCGCTGGGCCGTAGCCACGTACGTGGCCACACTGCGCGCCGACGAGGGGCTCGTCCGCGAGGGCGAGGGTCGGTACGCGACGACGTGCGCTTCGTGCCACGGCGCCACCGGCGGCGGCGACGGTCCGCTTGCCGCCACGCTCTCGGTCCGGCCGCCCGCGCTGCGGGACCTCGCCGTCCAAGGCCGGTTCACCGACCGCGAGCTCGAGGAGCTCATTCTGCGGGGCCGTCCGGGGACGGCGATGCCCGGGTTTGCGCGTACGTTGGACCCCGGGGACGCCGCCAAGATCGTGGCGTTCCTGCGGGTGCTGCCCACGGCCGAGCGGCAGAAGTACGAGGCGTCCCCGGCGGCCGCCACGTTCTCCGTGGTGCGGCGCCAGCTCGACTCGGCAATGGCACTCCGGTCCGACAAGATCGCGTTTGACGCCTACCTCACGTTCGAACAGGTGGAGACGGACGTGCGGCTGAGGAACTCCGGCCTGGCGAGCGAGCTCGAGCAGGCGTTCACCCTGCTGCGCGCGCGGACGGCGGCGGGCGCCGGCCCGGACGAGCTCGGTGCGATCCACGCCCGGCTGCTCGCCGATCTGGAGCGCGCCGAGCGGCTGGTCGCCGACCGGAGCTCGGGCGCCAGCCTGTTCGTGCAGTCATTCGTGCTGCTGCTGCGGGAAGGGTTCGAGGCGATCCTGATCGTGGCGGCGCTGATGGCGTTTCTCTCGAAAGCCGGCGCCGTCGAGCGCCGGCGTCACGTGGCGCGAGGGGCCTGGGCCGCAGTCGCCGCGAGCGCCGCCACCGCGGTGGTGATCGAGCTGCTGTTCGAGATCACGCCGGGCCAGCGGGAAGCGCTCGAGGGCGGGACCATGCTCCTCGCCACCGCCGTGCTGTTCTACGTCAGCTATTGGCTGCTCTCCAAGATCGAGGTGGCCAAGTGGAACGCCTTCGTCCAGGGCCGGATGGAGGACGCGCTGTCGACCGGCTCCGGGTTCGCGCTCTCGTCGGTGGCCTTCCTCGCGGTCTATCGCGAGGGCTTCGAGACCATCCTGTTCTACAAGGCGCTGCTCTCCTCGGCGGGATCGACCAGCGCGGCGGGAGTGGCGGGAGTCATGGCAGGGATCGCGGCGGCTGGGTTGGCGTTGGTGATCGTCTACGTGGCAGTCAGCCGCTTCGGGATGAAGGTCCCGCTCAAGCCCTTCTTCGCGGTGACGAGCGCGATGCTCTACTACATGGCGTTCGTGTTCG
>Ga0209806_1000358_pt1 | contig 30779 bp, 27 predicted proteins | sample GraSoiAngelo_152_FD_186166 | JGI IMG/M metagenome (GOLD analysis project Ga0209806, IMG submission 186166) | Grasslands soil microbial communities from the Angelo Coastal Reserve, California, USA - 14_1009_12_30cm (SPAdes) (version 2) | ecosystem: Environmental > Terrestrial > Soil > Grasslands ... | reverse complement strand
GCCTGCTTGACCGCGCTGACGAGCTCGTCCAAATCGCCGTCGAGCACGTCCGTCAGATTGTGCGCCGTGAAGTGAATGCGGTGGTCGGTGACCCGGTTCTGCGGGAAGTTGTAGGTACGGATCTTGGCCGACCGGTCGCCCGTCCCCACCATCGCCCGGCGCTCGCGGGCCCGCGTCGCTTCCTGCTCGGCCACCATGCGGTCGAGGAGCCGCGAGCGCAGGATCTCGAGCGCCTTGATCTTGTTCTGCAGCTGCGACTTCTGGTCCTGGCACTTCACCTCGAGACCCGTCGGGAGGTGGGTGACGCGCACGGCGCTGTCCGTGGTATTGACGCTCTGCCCGCCCGGTCCCCCGGAGCGGAAAACGTCGATGCGCAGGTCCTTCTCCTCAATCTTCACGTCAATCTCCTCCGCCTCCGGCAGCACCGCCACCGTGGCCGCCGAGGTATGGATGCGGCCCTGCGTCTCAGTGACCGGGACGCGCTGCACGCGGTGCACCCCCGACTCGTAGCGCAGCGTGCCGTACGCCTTGGAGCCCCGCACGGCGAACACGGCTTCCTTGAGGCCGCCGAGCGATCCCTCGCTGAGACTGAGCACCTCGACCCGCCACCCGCGGCGCTCGCAGAAGCGCGTGTACATCCGGAACAGATCGGCCGCGAACAGCGCGGCTTCATCGCCCCCGGTGCCGGCGCGGATCTCCACGATGGCGTCACGGTCGTCGAGAGGATCGGCGGGGGCGAGCAGTTCGGCGAGCCGGCGCTCGGCGGTAACGATCTCGGGCTTCAGGCGCTCGACGTCGGCGCGGGCGAGCTGGGAGAGGTCGGGGTCCTTTTCCTGCAGCACCTCACGCGCCTGCGCCATCTCACCCTGGAGGCGCTCGAGACGGGTGTGCAGCTGCCGGATCGCCTCGAGCCGCGCGGACTCGCGACCCAGGTGCCGGAGCTTGGCGACGTTGCGCGCGGTGGCGGGGTCCGCTAGCTCCCGGGCGACCTCCTCCGCCCGCGCGAGCGCCTGGCGGAGTCGGGCGTCCATGGCTCAGCCAGCGGCCTTGTCGGTCCGGTACTTCTGGCGGAACCGCTCGACCCGGCCGGCCGTATCCATGAGCTTCTGCTTCCCAGTGTAGAAGGGGTGGCACTGGGCGCAGATTTCCACGTGGATCACCGGGTGGGTACTCCGGGTCACAAACGTATTGCCGCAGGCGCACTGAACGGTGGCGCGCTGATAATTCGGATGGATGCCGGGCTTCACGTTGTTCCTGTCCTGTGAACGAAGGTCATGACGGTAGAAGCGCGGAAATATAATTGGCGCCGCAACTTGGCGGCAAGGCGCGGGCGCCGTCTGAATTGACACCGAACACCCTTCGGCGTAAGCTTGCCCCTCACTCAAACGCCCCCAGCCCTCGGGGGAGGCCTCGCGTGTCGGCAGCCGTCATCCTGCAGAAAGTGCCGCTCTTCAGCCAGCTCTCCCCTCCCGACCTCCAACGGGTGGTCGACGTCGCACGCGAGCGCGCCTATCCCCGCAACTCGGTGATCCTTTTCGAGGACGATCCCGGCGACGCGCTGTACGTCGTCGCCGGGGGCCAGGTCAAGGTGGTGCTGATCGGCGAGGACGGCCGCGAAGTGATCCTTTCGGTGCTGGGCCAAGGGGAGTTCTTCGGCGAGATGGCGCTGATCGACGACGAGCCGCGCTCGGCTCACGTCATCGCCATGGAGGACTCGGCGCTGATCGTGCTGCGGCGCGAGGACTTTCAGATTCTCATGACCCAGTCGCCGGCGATCGCCCTGGCGCTCCTCAAGGAGCTGTCGCGACGGTTGCGGCGCGTGGACGAGAAAGTCGGCAGCCTCGTCCTCCTCGACGTGAACGGTCGCGTCGCGCGGCTGATCCTCGAGATGGCCGACGAGGAGGGCGGCGAGAAAATCACCCGGCGGCTCACGCACCACACCATCGCGCAGATGATCGGCTCGAGCCGGGAGACGGTGTCGCGCACCATGCGCGACCTCGTCGAGAAGGGGTGGATCGCGGTCTCACGCAAAGACATCACCATCCGCGACCGTCCCTCGCTCGAGGGCGCGGCGGGCCGGTCGTGAGGTGAGTCACGCCGCTGCAGTGAGGGAGCGCGTTGCTGTAGTTGAAGTGTTTCCAGTAACTTAGCGAGGATCGGCGTGCCGGATCGTATGGCCTACACGGTGACCTTTTGGGGAACTCGGGGCTCGATCCCCACCCCCGGGGCCCACACCGCGCGCTACGGCGGCAACACGCCGTGCGTTGCCGTCGAAGGCGCCGGGGGGCACCTGGTCATTCTCGATGCCGGCACCGGCATCCGCGCCCTCGGCGTGCACCTGGTCGAGCGTCGGAACGGGGCGGTGAAGGCGGAGATCCTGCTCTCGCACGCACACTGGGACCACATTCAGGGACTGCCCCACTTCAAGCCGTTCTTCTTTCCGGGCAACGTCGTGCGCATCTGGGGCGCCCGGCAAGGGACCATGTCGCTCGAGGCGATTCTCCGCCAGCAGATGGATCCGGCCGTGTTCCCCGTGCCGCTGGATGCGCTGTCGGCCAAGCTGGACGTCGAGCAGGTCGATGGGCGAGGCGGCGAGTTCACGATCGGAGCGTTCCGGGTGCGCTCGATGGTGCTGCGCCACCCCGGCACGACGCTGGCGTTCCGGCTGACGCCGGCCCAGGGCGGGCCGAGCATGGCCTACGCGACCGACAACGAGCTGGGCGAGGGTGGCCACTACAGCACCCCGCCGCTGTGGCGCCGCCAGTTCGTCGAATTCCTGCAGGGGGTGGACCTGCTCATCCACGACGCGATGTACACGCCGGAGGAGCTGGAGGTGCACCGCGGCTGGGGGCATTCGACGTGGGCGGAGGCGGTGGGGCTGGCGGCGGAAGCGAAGGTGAAGCGGCTGGTGCTGTTCCATCACGAGCCGGAGCACGACGACCAGACGCTCGATGAGCTGCTGGCGGCGGCGCGCCGGGAGGCGGAGCGGCGCGGCGGACCCGCCGAGGTGCTGGCGGCGCAGGAAGGCATGCACCTGACTGTCTGACCGAGGAGCGATCATGCGTGGGCGAGTCGTAGCGGTATGCGCGGCGGTGGTGCTGGCGTTCCCCTTGGTGGGCGGGGCGGCCGGCCAGGCGCGGGGCCAGGACACCCGGCCGGGGATCGCCGTGTTCCCGTTCGTGAACAGCGGCTCTTTCGGGCAGGACAAGGAGAACTTCGAGGCCCTGGAGCGGGGTCTCGCGGCCATGCTCATCTCCGAGCTCTCGACCAATCCCCAGGCCCGGCTGGTCGACCGGGAACAGGTGCAGCGCTTGATCGAGGAGCAGAACCTGGGCACGTCCGGGCGGGTCGACGCGCAAACCGCCGCCCGCATCGGCAAGCTGGTCGGGGCCAAGTACGTGATCACCGGACAATTCATCGATTTCTACGGAGACTTCCGGATCGACGCGCGCCTGGTCAACGTGGAGACGAGCGAGATCGTCAAGGTCGAGGCGGATAAGATGCAGCGCGATCACCTGTTCGACCTGATCCGCACTGTGGCGACCCGCCTGATGAAGGACGCGAGCCTGCCGGCCCTGCCCCGGCAAACCTCCGAGCAGCGGATGAGCCGCCAGGTCCCGACCGAAGCCCTGACCTACTACTCGCGGGCGCTCCTCTATCACGACCGCGGCGACCATGCCCGGGCCCGCGAGATGTTCCAGCAGGCGATCGCCACCTTCCCGGATTTCACCGAGGCGAAGGAAGGCCTCCAGCGGGAGCCGACGAGTTGACCCGACGGTGACCGATCCGCTCAGTCGCCTCGGCACCAAGCGCGCCGACCCGCCGCGAGATTCGGTCCACCCGTGAGCTACCTGCTGCTGCACGCCAGCACCTGGAGCCCCGCGGCCGTTGCGGAGGCGCTGCGCGCCGCCAAGGTCGAGGCGCGCCCGGTGCGCCTGCCGCGGGAGCTCATGCCCAACGAGCGGCCGACGGTGTTCCTGCTCGACCCCGCGAGCCGGGTCACGTTCCCGACCGAGACCCTGCGGGCGTTCGTCGACGCCGGCGGCAGCGTCGTCTCGCTCGGCCGGGAGGGCGAACGCGACGTCGCCGAAGGGCTGCCGATGGACCTGCTGTCGGCATTCGTGAACCACCCCGCCGGCGACCGACAGCTCCTGGTCGCCATCCGCGCCGGATTCCGCGAGGCGGCGGCCCGGGCGGAGACGGGGCGGGCGCGCGCGGAGGCGGCGCTGCGCAGCCGCGAGATCGGGGAGCTGACGCGGATCGGGGTCGCCCTCGGCACCGAGCGCGACCTCAAGACGCTGCTCGACCTGATCCTCACGCAGGCCCGCCGTATTACGCAGTCCGACGCCGGGAGCCTGTACCTCGTCGAGACATCCGAGCAGGGTGCGCGGCGCCTGCGCTTCCGGCTCGCCCAGACCTTCTCCAAGCCCGAGGCGCCGTTCGTCGAGTTCACGATTCCCGTCGACCGCACCAGCCTCGCCGGGTATGCGGCCGTCACCGGCGAGCCGCTCGTCATCGACGACGCGTACTTCCTGCCGCCGGACGTCGAGTACTCGATCAACCGCTCCTTCGACGAGCGGCACGGGTACCGGACGAAGTCGATGCTCGTGATCCCGATGAAGGACCATCGGGAAGAGGTGATCGGCGTCCTGCAGCTCATCAACCGCAAGCGCACCTTCGACGCGGTGCTGGCGGCGCCCAGCGACGTCGAGCGCGAGGTGGTGCCGTTCTCCAAGCGCACCGTCGAGCTGGTGACGGCGCTCGCCGGCCAGGCCGCGGTGGCCATCGAAAACAGCCGGCTGTACGAGGACATCGAGCGGCTGTTCGAGGGGTTCGTCAAGGCGGCGGTGCTGGCGATCGAGCAGCGCGACCCGACCACCTTCGGCCACAGCGGCCGCGTCGCCGACTACACCGTGCGCCTCGCCGAGGTGGTGGACCGCGCGCCCGACGGGCCGTACCGCCTCATCAAGTTCACGCCGGAGCAGCTCAAGGAGATCCGCTATGCGGGCCTGCTGCACGACTTCGGCAAAGTCGGCGTGCGCGAGCAGGTCCTCGTCAAGGCGAAAAAGCTCTACCCGCACCAGCTGGCGCTGATCAAACAGCGCCACGCGTTCGTGCACCGCACCTTCGAACGAGATTTCTGGCGGGGTCGCGCGGAATTCCTCGAGGCGCACGGCAAGAAAGGGTATGAGGCCCACCGCCGTGAGCTCGAGGCGGAGCTGCAGCGGCAGCTCAAGGACCTGGACCGCTTCCTGACGGTGGTGCTGGAAGCCAACGAGCCCAGCCTGCTCCCGCAAGCGAGCCGCAATAATCTGGAGGAGCTGGCCCGGCGCACCTACGCGGACCAGGATGGTGAGCTCCAGCCGCTGCTCTCTGAGGAAGAGGTCCGCTACCTCACGATTCCCAAGGGGAGTCTCGACGAGCAGGAGCGCCTGGAGATCGAGAGCCACGTCACCCACACGTACAACTTCCTGCAACGCATCCCCTGGACGCGGGAGCTGCAGCAGATTCCGCTCATCGCCTACGGCCACCACGAGAAGATGGACGGGCACGGCTACCCGCGCCGCGTGACGGGGGACGCGATCCCGATCCAGACGCGGATGATGACGATCAGCGACATCTACGACGCGTTGACGGCCCAGGACCGTCCCTACAAGAAGGCCGTGCCGCGCGAGCGGGCCCTCGACATCCTCACCCAGGAGGTCAAGATCGGCCAGCTCGACACCGAGCTGTTCCGGCTGTTCGTCGCCGCGAAAGTGTTCGAAGTCGAGCCCTAGAAGAAGAGCAGCCGCGCCGCCACCAACATCAGAAACGCGCCGAACGCCCGGCGCAGCGTCGCATCGGGCAGCGACACGGCCAGCTTCGCCCCAACCAAGGCCCCGAGAAACAACCCCACCGCGATGATCGCCGCGTAGGGGAGGTTCACCAGCCCCCGCTTGTAGTACTGCAGGAACCCCAGCAAGCCCACCGGGAGGAGCAGCGCCGCCAAGGAGGTCCCGCTCGCCGACTGCTGCGGCAGCTTCGCCAGCAGCACCAGACCCGGCACGATGAGGATCGCCCCGCCGATCCCGAACAGGCCCGACAGGACGCCGGCGGCAAGGCCCAGCGCCGCCACCAGAACGTAGTTCATGACCGCCCTCCCTTGCGTTGCGGTTCTCCCCATCCGCCGCCACCGGGGGTCTCGATCCGCAGCACGTCCCCCGGCGCGAGCACGCAGGCCGTCTTCGCGGTCAGCGGCCGGCCGTTGATCAGGTTGGCACCGGGCGCTCCGTCCCCGCCCCCGGCGGTCCCCCGCGGCCCGTGCCGCCGCCGCTCGGTGAGCAAGCCCGCCTCCATCGGCGCCAGCGCTTCGTACTCGCGCACGACGCCGTCCCCTCCCGCCCACTTCCCCGCCCCCCCGCTCCCCCCTCGCAACGCGTACGTGCGGATGCGAACCGGAATCTCCATTTCGACCACCTCGATCGGCGTGTTGCGAGTGTTGGACATCCCGACGTGGACGCCCGATGGTCCCGGCCCCGCGGGCCCGGCTCCCTGCCCCCCGCCGAGCGTTTCGTAGTAAGTCCATCCCACGCCCCACTCCCCACCCCCCAGGCCTCCCAAGGTCACGTTGTTCATCGTCCCCTGGCCCTGGGCGGGCACGGGCAGACCGCCGCCCGCGAGCGCGAGGAGCACGGCGTCCGTGATGCGCTGCGAGGTCTCCACGTTCCCGGCGGCGACGGCGCTCGGCCAGCGGGCGTTGACCAAGCAGCCCTCCGGTGCCGTCACCCGCACCGCGCGCTGCACGCCGCCGTTCATCGGTACGTCCGCCTCGAGCAGCATGCGCACCACGAACAGCACCGCCGAACGGGTGACAGCGAGCGGGCAGTTGACATTGCCCGCCGCCGCCGGCGCCGTGCCCGTAAAGTCCGCGTGGAAGTCGCCCTCGCGAATGTCGACCCGCACGGTAATGGCGAGATCCGCGTCGGTGACCCCGTCGCCTTCCATCCAGTCCGTCGCGGCCAGTCCCGCCACGGTGAAGCGACCCAGCGCGGCCCGCGTGCGCCGCTCCGCGTAGTCCATGAGGTCGCGTGCCGCCCGCTGCACGCCGGCCCACCCATAACGGGCGACGAGGGCGCGCAGCCCGTCAGCCCCGCGCTCCACCGCCGCGCGCTGCGCGGCGAGATCGCCGCGGCGCATCGCCGGCGTGCGCACATTGGCGAGGACGACGCGCTCGACCTCCGCCGTCAGCCGCACCGGAGGAATCACCAGCCCCTCGGCAAACAGCTCGCGCGCGCCGGCCGGCATGCTCCCGGGCTGCATCCCACCGACGTCGGAGTGGTGCGCCCGCACGACGCTGTATCCGGCGACCTGTTGGTCCAACGCGATCGCGCCGACGAGCGTCAAGTCCGGCAGGTGCGTCCCGCCCGTGTAGGGATCGTTGACGAGGAAGATCTCGCCCGGCCGCGGACCCTCCGCCTGCACCGCTGCCACCGCTTCGGTCATCGCCCCCAGGTGCACGGGGATGTGCGCCGCCTGCGCGATCATCTGCCCGTCGGCGTCGAACAGCGCCGCCGAGCAGTCGCGCCGCTCGCGGATGTTGGGGGAAAGCGCGGAGTGGATGAGCACGAGCCCCATCTCCTCGGCGACCGACGCGAAGGCGTGGGCCATCACCTCGAGCCCGACGGCGTCCAGAGTCATCGCCGCTCCACGACCAGCGCGCCCGCCGCGTGCACCGTGACCCGCCACCCGGGCTCGATCAGCGCCGTCGCGTCCCCGCCCGCGAGCACGGCGGGGCCGGCGATCGAGAGGCCCGGCGGCAGCGCGTCGAGCGACCGCACCTCAGCGGTCACCGCTTCGCCGCGCAGGACGATCTCCCGGCGGCCCGGCGGAGACGGCGGCACGGCGGGCGCGCTCCGCAGGTCCGGCGCCGGCGCGCCGCGCTCCGCGATCACGCGCAGGTTCACCACCTCGACGGGCGCGTCGTCATCCGCGAACCCGAAACGGGCGTGATGCGCGGCGCGGAACACCTGGGCGACGAGCGCCGGCTCGCTGCTGAGCACGGTCACCGGGACTTCGTAGCCCTGCCCCACGAAGCGGCAGTCGGCAACCCGCCGCAACACGGCTTCCGGCAGCTCGGAGGCCGCGCGCTCGGCGAGTGGGACGAACCCGGCGTCGAGCGCGGCGGCATCGAGGTCGTCCAGCCGGCGGTGGAGGGACCCGACCGCCTCGACGCGCTCGGCTGCGGCGGCGAGCCCCAGCGCGCTCAACGCGCCCGGATGGGGCGGAACGACGATCGTCCGCATGCCCAAAGCGTCAGCCAGCGCGCAGCCGAACAGCGGCCCCGCACCGCCGAACGGGAGCAGGGTCATGCCCCGGGGGTCGACGCCACGCGCGACGCTCACCCGTTTCAGCGCCCGCGCCATCACGGCCGTCGCAACCGCGACGATGCCCGACGCTATGCTCTTCTCATCTCGTCGCCCAGTCATCCCGAGCGCAGCGAGGGACATCCCGAGCGCAGCGAGGGACCGCTCGGCCAGCTCGCGATCGAGCCGCACGTCGTCCGCCAGCGGCTGGGTCGGATCGAGCCAGCCCAGCACGAGGCAGGCGTCCGTGACGGTCGCCGCGGTCCCGCCCCGATGGTAACAGGCGGGACCGGGCACGGCGCCCGCGCTCTGCGGGCCGACTTTGAGCGCTCCCCCGGCATCCACCCACGCGATGCTGCCGCCACCCGCGCTCACCGTCTCGATGAGGACGGCCGGCAACGCGAGCGGCACCCCGCCGACCGCACCCGTCCCCTCCGAGAGCGCCGCGCCGCCGAGGACGATGCTCGCGTCGGCGCTGGTGCCACCCATATCCAGCGTGAGCAGGTCAGGGCACCCGACCGCTTCCCCCGCGAGCCGGGCGCCCACCACGCCGCCGGCCGGCCCGGAGAGCGCCAGCGCGGCCGCGTGCACGGCGGCCGCGGCGGGCGGCAGCGTGCCGCCGCTCGAGGTCATGATGCGCAGCGTCGCGATCCCGCGCCGCCCGGCGTCAGCTGCGGCGCGTGCCACGTAGGCCGACACCTTGGGCCGGAGATACGCTTCGGCAGTGGTCGTGCTGGTGCGCTCGTACTCGCGGAACAGCGGCAAGACCTCACAGCTCGCGGCGACGGGCACGCCGGCCAGCACCGTCCGCAGCGCCGCGGCGAGTCGGCGTTCGTGTTCCGGGTAGCGGAACGCGAACAGGCAGGCGATCGCCACGGCGTCGGGCCGCAACGCCTGGACCGCGGCGACGACGCGGTGCACCTCGGCGTCGGTCAGCTCGACGAGCACGCCCCGCGGACCCATGCGCGCGCGCACGCCCACGACGTGATCGCGCGGGAGCAGCGGCGCCGGGTGGTGCTGTGACAGATCGTAGAGGTCGGCGCGATCCTGGCGGCGCAGCCACAGGAGATCCTCGAACCCGGCCGTGGCGACGAGGGCGATCCGCGCGCCCCGCCGCTCGAGCAGCGCGTTGGTGGCGACGGTGGTGCCGTGGATGAGAGCTGCGACGGCGTTGCCGGTTCCCGGTGTCCGGTCGCCGGCAACTGGCGACAGGTACCCGTCCACCGCGCGAAATAATCCCACCGAGGGATCCTCGGGCGTGCTCGCGACTTTGCGGACCTCGATGCGGCCGTCGTCGTGCAGGGCGACGAGATCGGTGAAGGTGCCGCCGACATCGACCCCCAGCCGCATCATCCCCCCACCCCGTATCTCTCCGGGCGCCACCGCAGCCAGATCAGCCCGAGCGCCAAGCCGGCGGTCCCGATCAGGCTCAACGTCCCCACCCAGTCCCCCAACCGCACGTAGAGGGTGCGCACGTCGCTGGTGCGCAGCCGCGCGCCCACGATCGCTTCCTGGTCCAGTCTCGTGGCGTCGGAGACGCGCCCCAACGGATCCACCAGCTCGCTGACCCCGGAGTTGGCGGCACGCGCCACGCCCATGCGCGTTTCGATGGCGCGGAGCACGAGGTGGGAGGCGTGCTGGTACGGCGCGGCCGTGCGGCCGAACCAGGCGTCGTTGGTGATGTTGACCAGGAAATCGGCGCCGGCGCGGCGATAGCCGCGCGGCAGGTCCTCGAACGCCGACTCGTAACAGATCAGCACGCCGAAGCGGCCGATCCCCGTCCCATAGACCGGCAGATCCCGCCCGGGCGCAAAGCCGCCGGACCAGCGCGCCAGCCCCGGGACGCGGCGAAACCAGCTCACGGGGACGAACGGCACGCGCTCGACCACCGGCACCAGATAATGCTTCTCGTAAATCGGCCAGGGTCGCCGAGCGCCGGTGGAGTCATAAAAGAAGGCTGCGTTGTAGCCGCGGTACGCGCCGCCCGTCAGCCACTCCACATGCAACCCGCCGACCAGGATCGGGGTGTGGCTTTCCCGCGCGAGCCGCGCGATGGAATCGTCCCACGCGGGCTGCTGATCGAGCCAGCCGGGGAGCGCCGCCTCGGGCCAAAAGATGACGTCGGGTCGGTATTGCGCCCGCACCCGCCGCGTCAGCTCGAGCAGCTTCGACACGACGCTGTCCGGTTGGCGCGACCACTTCTCGTCGTACCCCTCGTTCGGCTGGATCATGCCGACGAGCCCGACGTCCCGCGTCGGGAGGGTGCGCATCCGCCACGCCCCGTACCCCCCTGCGAGCGCCACCGTCGCGAGCACCGCGACCACCGGCCGCCACCGCAGCGTCCCACTCCCCACTCCCCACGCGGTTGCCAGCGTCACGTTGCACCACGCGAGCCACAACGTCACCCCGCGCGCGCCCGCGAGGTCGGCCCATTGCACCAGGACCGGCGCATCCGACAGCGACGTCCCCAGGCCGAGCCACGGGAATCGGATGTCCCCCAGATGGCCGACGATCCACTCCAGCGCCGTCCACGCGATCGGAAACACGAGAACCAGGGGCACGGCCGGCAGCCCGAGCCGCAGGCGGACGACGAACCAAAACAACGCGCCGGTCAACCCGCCGAGGATAGCGATGGTCGCGAGGTAGCCGAGCGCGGCGAACGCCGTGAAGTGCCACAGGGCCACGACCATCCAGTAGAGGACGAGCCCGAAGCACGCCACGCCGTACCAGAAGCCGCGGCGGAACGCCCGGCGAGGGTCCCCGGCGGAGATGGCGTCGAGCATGAGTAGGACAGCGGGAGTGACGGCGACGAAGCTGATGGGCGGGAGTCGGAACGGCGCGTAGCTCGCCAGGAGCGCGAGCGCGCCCAGGGCGGTCAGGGCAGCCGCGCGGCCGCGGCTCACAGGATCACGTCGCGGCCTTCGTCGGCGGAGCGGTAGACGGCGTCGACCACGCGCTGCAGCGCGAGCTGATCCTTGGGAGGCGGGGCGTTCACGTCACCCTTCATCACGGCCAGGAAATACGTCCATTCGGCCCGGTACGACTGCGTGAACGCGGTCTCGCGACCGCTCGCGCCTGTGGGCGTCACATCGGTCGGAGTCCCATGGACCTCCCGGAACACCCGCAGCGGACCGATCGTCGCCGCCCCTTTCTTGCCGACCACGTCGAACCAGAAGCGCTCGCCTTCGCCCAGGTAGCGCCAGCTCGAGTCCACCGACACCGACACGCCGTTCTCGCACACCACCAGCGCCGAGCCCATGTCCTCGACCGTGTCGGCCCCGCGCCCCGGCAGGTGCGCGGAGACGCGCTTGGGGATCGGCCATCCGGCCAGCCACAGCCCCAGGTCGAGGAGCGGCAGCCCCAGGTCCAGGAACGCACCGCCTCCGGCCTCCTGGCGCCGCAGCCGCCACGTCAGCTGCTGGCGGCTCGGCTGAAAGGTGTACCACCCGCCGCGGATCACCTCGAGGGAGCCGAGCTCGCCGCCCGCCAAGAAGCCCCGCACGACCTGCACGTCGGGGCGGAAGCGGTGATTCATTCCGACGAGCACGCGCCGGCCATAGCGCTCGCTGGCGCGCAGCACGTTCTCGACGCCGCCCGTCGAGAGCGCGAGCGGCCGTTCGCACAGCACGTGCAGGCCCGCCGCCAGGGCGGTGACGACGTGGGTCTCGTGGAGGTGGTTGGGCGTGCAGATCACGACCGCGTCGGCGCGGGCGTATTTCAGCACCTCTTCGATGTCGTCGTACGTCTCCTTCACGTCGAACCGCCCGGCCAGCGCCTGCGCCTTGGAGAGGTCGTTGTCGCAGATGCAGGCGATCTCCACGCCGGCCAGCCGGCGCAGCACCGGGAGGTGCGCGACCTGGGCGATGGCCCCTGCGCCGACGACCGCCACGCGCAGGGGCTCGTTCATCGCTTGCCGGAGAGGCGGTACATCACGCCGGCGCGCAGCGAGCCGGTCGACAACTGGGTGGACAGCACGCCGCGCGCTTCCAGCGTGAACCGCCACGCGGGGCTGGTGGCGATCTCGAACCCGAGGGTGCCGTTCAGCCCCGCCGCCACCCCATCCAGGGCGTCCTCGACGAACGTCCCGTTGATGGCGGCCCCACTGCCGTTCATCACGTGGACGCTCAACCCCGCGCCGAGGTACGCCGTCACCGTCCGCCCCTGCGGGAGCACGTATTGGAGGTCTACGTCCCCCGTGAGATCAGACCACTGAATGCGGCCCACGTCGATGGTGAAGTTGGAGTCGGGGTCGTTGACGATCGCGCGGAGCCGCCGCGCGAGCTCGGCGGTGGCCCGCTGGTCGAACTCCCCCTTGAAGTACGACAGCCCGAGCAGCACGCGCACCCGCGGGGCGACGCGACCGAAATCGAGGCGCACGCCCCCCACCACGGTGCCGCGCAGGCGGCTCGCGCCGAGGACGCCGAGGTCGGCTTGGACGCCTGAGAGTCCGAGGCTGTCGTAGGAGAACTGGCTCAAGACGCCTTGCGCGGACAGGCGGACTGCCGGACTGGCGGACACAAGCACCGCTACCAAGACGACTGCCCTAATAGAGCTTCTCAACGCTCGTCCCCGGGAAATAGGTGGTGAGGATCTCCCGATGGCGCTGCCCGGCGCGGGCCCGGCCGATGGCCCCCCACTGGCAGAACCCCACGCCGTGGCCCGAGCCCGCACCCGCGGCGACGAGGCGGCTCAGCGCGCCGTCGCTCTTGGTGACGGTCACCTGAAAGGCGGTGCTCTGGAGCAGGCTGCCGGCATCGGGCCGCAGCACGGCACGGACATCGGTGCCCGGAATGCGCACGTCGCCGCGCTCGAACACGATGCGCAGCTCCCCGACCCGCCCCGAGCGGGTCGTCTGCGTCACCTCGACGTCGGTGATGCGCTGCAGCCCATCCCCCCCCACGTTCATCACCGCCGGCAGGGTTCGCGACAATATAGCGCGCAGCTGTTGGGCATCCCACTGCTCGCGCCAGCGAAATCGCGGTGACAGATCGCAGTAGTAGTGGCCGCCGCCGCGCGCATCCGAGACGGGCTTCAAGTACGGCCGCGGCTGCGCCCCCTTGAACGCCTCCTCCACGCCCGCGGTGCTGTAGCCGCACGTCGAATGGAAAAACGCGTCGACGAGCTCGCCGCGGTACATCAGCACCTCGCCGGCCGTCGCCCGCACGGCCTCCCACACCTGCGGCGTCTCGGCGACGACGCCGAAGTACACCTGGTCGCGCGTGTCGGCCGTGGCGTCGAAGCCGTCCGATTCCCAGCGGCCGCGGTTGCGCAACGCGAAGGTGCGCGACACGATCGCCTGCGCCAGCAGCGCCTCCAGCTCGTCGGAGCGACGCGCGCCCAACTCCAGCCCCAGCACGCCCGCGACATACGCATCGACCGGCAACCGGTTCACCGTGGTGAGGCCGCCGCGCGTCCGGAAGATCCCCACGCGCCCGCGGTAGCGGCGGCCGTTCACCATCGCGAAGCGGTCCTCGGTCACGTTGACGACCGACACGCCGCGGTGCGACTCCGTCCGCGTCGAGTCCGGCCGCACCAGCTGGACCCCGGCCCCGGCGCTGTCCGCCACTGCCGTCCAGGTCTCTCCGACGGGGATCGCGGTCACCGGTTGGCCGGAGCCGTCGTCGGTGACGAACAGCTCGCCGTCTCCGCCGAGCCGCACGGTCGCGGCGCCCGTCACCAGCCCGACCCGGATCTCGGGCTCTGCCCCCGGGAGGGTCGCCGGCGGACGGTGGCACGCCGCCGCCAGGGCGGCGAGGAGACTAACGAGGGCGCGCTTCGCCAAGCGCCGCGTCGAGCTGCTCGATCGTGAAGTCGATGTCCGCATCCGTGTGTGCGCTGGAGACGAAGGCGGCCTCGAACGCTGACGGCGGCAGGAACACGCCGCGCGCCAGGGCGGCCCGGTGCCAGCGGGCGTACAGTGCGGTGTCGGTCGCCTTCGCCTCGGCGTAGTTGCGAACCGGCCCCGGCACCAGGTACACGCCCCACATCGAGCCCGCGTGGCCCACGGTCATCGGGACCTGCCGGCGGCGGGCCGCGTCCGCTATACCCGTCAGCAGCCGCGCGGTTCGGCGCTCCAGCGCCTCATAAAAAGCGGGTGCTTCCGTCGCGGCGAGGGTCGCCAGCCCGGCGGCCATCGCCACCGGATTCCCAGCGAGGGTCCCCGCCTGGTACACGGGCCCCGCCGGCGCCACGAGGCGCATCAGGTCGCCCCGGCCGCCGTATGCGCCGACCGGCATCCCACCTCCGATGATCTTGCCCAGCGTCGTCAAATCGGGCCGGATCCCGAGGCGCTCCTGCGCCCCGCCGGGCGCGACCCGAAAGCCGGTCATCACCTCGTCGAAGATCAACAGGGCGCCGTGCCGGTCGCACAGCCGCCGCAACGCGGGATGGAACTGCGGTTCGGGTGGGATGAATCCGACATTACCGACGAACGGCTCCACGATCACGGCCGCGATGTCCGCGCCCCGCTGCTGAAACACTTCCTCGACGGCCGCCACGTCGTTGAACGGGACCGACAGCGTGAGTCCCGCGATGCCCGCCGGGACGCCGGGGCTGTCCGGGAGACCCAGCGTCGCGACGCCGGAACCGGCCTTCACGAGAAAACCGTCACTATGCCCGTGGTAGCAGCCGTCGAACTTGAGGACCAGATCGCGACGCGCCGCGGCGCGGGCGACCCGCACGGCGGCCATCGTCGCCTCGGTGCCGCTGTTGACGAAGCGGACCATCTCGACCGCGGGCATGCGCCGCCGCACCAGCTCGGCCAGCTCCACTTCGGCCTCGGACGGAGCGCCGTACGTCCAGCCCCGCGCCGCCGCGTCGCGGATCGCCGTCAGGACGACTGGGGGCGCGTGCCCCAGAATCAGCGGTCCCCAAGAGCACACGTAGTCCACGTACGTCCGCCCATCCACGTCGGTGAGCCGCGCGCCCGCGGCGCTGGCCACGAAAAAGGGCGTCCCGCCCACTGCTCGGAACGCCCGCACCGGCGAATTGACGCCTCCCGGCAATACTGCCTGCGCTCGGTCGAACAGCGCGGCCGAGCGACTCACGCGCCGGCGACTCCCCGGAAGTCGTAGTCCTCGCTGTCGGCGAGGCGTACCTTGAGGAAGGTCCCCGGCTCCGCCCACCCCCCCCGTGCCACGTAAGTCACCCCATCCACGTCATCCGCCTGCCACTGCACCCTGCCAACGTGAGTGGCGCCGCCATCCTGCGGGTCCGCCACGCGGTCCACGAGCACGTCGGCCTCGCGGCCCACGAAGCGCGCCAGCCGCTCGGCGGAGATCGCGCGCTGCACTTCCAACAGCTCCTCGAGGCGCTCCCGCTTTACCGGGTCGGGGACGTCGTCCGGATACTGGGTCGCCCGGGTCCCCTCCTGCGGCGAGAAGGCGAACGCCCCCAACCGATCGAACTGCGCCTCCTCGAGAAACTCGAGTAGCTCGTGGAAGTCGGCGTCCGTCTCACCGGGGAACCCCACGAGGCAGGTGGTGCGGATCGCGAGATCGGGAATGGCGCCGCGCAGCCACCCGAGCTTTTCGCGCAGCGTGCGCTGCCGCTCGGGCCGGCGCATGCGTTCCAGCATGCGGTCACTGGCGTGCTGGATCGGCAGGTCCAGATACGGCACGATCCGGGGTTCGCGGGCCACCAGCTCGACCAGCCGCTCGGTGAGACCCGCGGAGTAAACGTAGAGGAGGCGGAGCCAGGGGACGGTCGTTTCGCGGAGCAGCGCTTCGAGCAGGTCCGGGAGCTGCGGACCGCCGCGCCCCAGGTCGCGCCCGAAATGGCCCAGGTCCTGCGCGACGAGGTTGATCTCCTTCGCCCCCTGGGCCTCCAGCGTCTGCGCCTCGCGCACCAGCCGCTCGAGCGGCTCTGAGCGGTGCTTGCCGCGCATCAGCGGGATCGCGCAGAACGCGCAGGTGTGATCGCACCCTTCGGAGATCTTGAGGTAGCGGACGTGGTGGGGGCCGCCCAGGAACTGGCGGACGCCGGGATGCGTGGCGACGGGATCCGCGAGCAGGCCCCGCTCAGCGAGCGCGGGGACGAGCTTGTGCAAATCGGAGAATCCCAGGAAGAGATCGACTTCAGGAATCTCGGCTGCCAGCTCCTTCTGGTAGCGCTCCACCAGGCAGCCGACCGCCACGACCGCTTTGACCGCCGATTCTTGCTTGAGCTTTGTCGCCTCCAGCATCGCCTCGATGGACTCCCGCTTCGCCGCGTCGATGAACCCGCACGTGTTGACGAGGATGACGTCGGCCTGGGGGAGGTCGTCGGTGAGGCGGGCGCCATGCCCCACCAACTCCCCGACCAGCCGCTCGGAGTCGACGGTGGCTTTGTCGCAGCCGAGGGAGATGACGCCCAGTTTCATCCGCGGTAGTTGCCGAACTTCAGCTCGATGCCGAAGTCCTGCGCGCGCAGGAACGCGATGACCTCCTGCAGCTCGTCCTTCGACGGCGACTGCACGCGGATCTCCGCGCCCTGGATCGAGGCCTGCGCCTTCTTGAACTTTTTGTCCTTGAGCGTCTTGACGATCGCTTTCGCCTTCTCCTGCGGGATGCCCTGCGTGAGCTTGATCTCCCGGCGCACGGTGTCCCCCGCCGCGGGCGTGACCTCACCCAGCTCGAGGTTCTTCAACGACACGCCCCGCTTGACGAGTTTGCCCTGGAGGACGTCGAACAAGGCCTTCATCCGGAAGTCGTCATCCGCGACGAGGGTCAGGGTGGCCTCGGGCCGGTCGAACGCGATCGCCGCCTTGGTGCCTTTGAAGTCGTAGCGCTGGGCCACTTCCTTCGTGGCCTGGTTCACGGCGTTGTCGACTTCCTGGAGGTCGGCGCCGGTGGAGATGTCGAAGGAGGCAAGGCCTGGCATGGCGGGAAAGATACAGGGGCGTGGGGTCAGAGGGATGTGGGCGTCCAGCACCAGAACGCCTACGTCCCCGCGTCCCTACGTCCCCGATTACGTCAAAAAGCTGTCGAGCGCCCGCGCCCGCGAAATGTGCCGCAGGCGGGCCAGCGCCTTTTCCTTGATCTGGCGCACCCGTTCCCGCGTGATGCCGAGCTGCGAGCCGATCTCCTCGAGGGTCATCGGGTCCTGGCCCTCCAACCCGAAGTACAGGCGCAGGATTTTGGCCTCGCGGTCCTTGAGCGTCCCCAGCACCTTCTCGATGGACTCGGTGAGGGCGTGCTCGAAGATCTCGTCGTCGGGGCCGGGGTTCGTGGTGTCGGGGAGGTAGTCGAGCAGCTTGTTGTCCTCGCCGGGCGTCAGCGGGGCGTCGAGGGAGAGATGCGCCTGCGAGATCGAGAGCGTCTTGGCGACTTCCTCTTGGGAGATGTCCATCCCCTCGGCGATCTCTTCGACCGTGGGTTCCCGCCCCAGCTCCTGGAGCAGCGCCGAGGACCGCTTGCCGATCCGGTGCAGCGTGCCGGCGCGGTTCAGGGGCACGCGCACGATGCGCGATTGCTCGGCGAGGGCCTGGAGAATCGCCTGACGGATCCACCACACGGCGTAGGAGATGAACTTGATGCCCTTGGTCTCGTCGAACTTGTGCGCGGCGCGGATCAGGCCGAGGTTGCCCTCGTTGATCAGGTCCGAGAGCGCGACGCCCTGGTTCTGATACTTTTTCGCCACCGACACGACGAACCGGAGGTTGGACCGCACCAGCTTGTCGAGCGCTTCCTCCTCGCCGGTGCGGATGCGTTGCGCGAGCGCGACCTCCTCTTCGCGGGTGATGAGAGGGTACTGGCTGATCTCCCGCAGGTACTGATCCAGCGAGCCTTCGTCGAACGAGGCGCGTTTCGCCGTGTTCAGGCGCATGGCGTGAGCACTCCCCTCGGAAGCGAGACCTCTGCCAGCCGGATCAGCGGATCACCGAGCCGAGGCGGCTCCAGCGGATGTCGGTCAGCCAGGGCAGCGGGTCGCCCGCCGTCCCATCGTAACTGAAATACACCACGAGCGGTCGCCCCTTGATGGCCGCCGCGTCCACGAAGCCCCAGTAGCGCGAGTCGAACGACTTGTCGCGGTTGTCGCCCAGGACGAAGTACTTCCCCGGCGGCACCAGCAGCGGCCCCCAGTTGTCCCGGGTCGGGTGCGCGCGCCGGGGATCGTCGTTCAGACCGACGAAGAAGGGGCGCTGCCAGCCGAACTCCGGATCCCAGGCGTCGTGCGCGGAGTCTACGCGCTGCACGTACGGCTCGGCGAGCGCGGTGTCGTTGACGACCATACGGCCGTCGCGCATCGCCACGGTATCGCCCGGTACGCCGACCACGCGTTTGACGAACGTCTGCTCCGGGTTGCGCGGAAACGGGAATACGACGACGTCGCCCCGCCGCGGCGTCCCGAACGCCGGCAGCCGCGTGTGCGTCCCCGGGATCTGAGCGCCGTAGATGGCCTTGTTGACGAACAGGAAGTCGCCGGGGAGCAGCGTGTGCTCCATGCTCCCGGTGGGGATGTGAAACGCTTCGATGAGAAAGGTGTGGATGAGGAGGAAGAGGACCAGCGCCATACCCAGCATGCGCATCCAACTGTCGAACCAGCGCGCGAGCGTGGAGCGCCGTTTTTCGGGGGTCGTGGGGCCCGCCGGCAAGTGCTGCGCGCCGGGAACCGCCTGGGTGGCCCCCAACTCATGCATGTAGTTTACGTTAGCAACGGTGGCGGTATGGCGCAACGGTCACCGCCCATCCCCGGGCCCGCCCCCAGCGCCTAACCCGGTCTCGGAACTCGCCCGGCGGGTCGTCGTGCCGGACACAGGCGGCGAGACACGCCGCCTCCGCCTCCCGCTCCTCCCGCAACCAGTTCACGACGACCCCGGAGAGCTCGCCGAGGGCGTCGGCGTTGAGCGGCGAGCCGCCGGCGCTCAGGACGACGAGGAGGGACTCGTGGGCCACCTGCCGACGGTAACGCGAGCCGGGTGACGAGCATCACCGGATTTCCGCGAGCCTGATCGGAAAAACACGGACCGACCGCCCCTGTTATTCCGTGTCGATCTGGGCCCGCTGCAGCCTCCCGGAGTAGTCGACGTAGACCACCTTGGTCTCCGAGTAGAAGTCGTAAACCTCCCAGCCGCCCTCGCGGTGGCCGTTCCCGGTCTGCTTCACCCCCCCGAACGGCAAATGCGCCTCGGCGCCGATCGTCGGAGCGTTGACGTAGGTGATCCCGTTGTCGAGCTCCTCCATTGCCCGAAACGCCCCGTTCACGTCGCGGGTGTACAGCGAGCTGGACAGGCCGTACTTCACGCCGTTGTTGACCTTGATCGCCTGGTCCAGCGATCCCACCTTGATCACCGAGAGCGCGGGCCCGAAGATCTCCTCCTGCTCCACGCGCATCCCCGGCTTCACGCCCGCGAACACCGTCGGCTCGTAGAACCAGCCGCACTCGAGCCGTTTCTCGCCCGGCGTCCGGCCGCCGAGCACGACGGCCGCCCCCTCCTCCTTGGCGATCCCGACGTAGGCGTCCACCTTCTGGCGCGCCTCCTCGTGGATCAGCGGTCCCACCTCGGTCTTGTCGTCCAGCCCCGGACCGAGCCGCAGCTTGCCGGCGCGATCGCACAGCATCGTCACGAAACGGTCGTGGATCTTCTCGTGAAGGATCAGACGGCTCGTAGCGGTACAGCGCTGCCCGGTGGTCCCGAACGCCCCCCACAGCACGCCGTCGAGCGCGAGATCCAGATCGGCGTCATCCATCACGATCATCGCGTTCTTGCCCCCCATCTCGAGCGACAGCCGCTTGTGCAGCCGCCCGCAGGTCGCCCCGAGCAGCGCGCCGGTTTCGGTGGACCCCGTGAACGAGATGACGGGAACGCCCTCGTGCTCGACCATCGCGCGTCCCACGACCGACCCTTGCCCGTGCACCAGCTGCACCACCTCCGGCGGCAGGCCCGCCTCCAGCAACACCTCGACCAGCAGATGGGCGGTGTGGGGGACGTCCTCGGCGGGCTTGAAGATCACGGCGTTCCCGCACAGCAACGCCGGAAACATCTTCCATGTCGGAATCGCGAGCGGGAAGTTGAACGGCGTGATCAGCCCTGTGACGCCGATCGGCCGGCGGTAGCTCATCGCCCACTTGTGGCGCAGCTCGGACGGCACCACGCGGCCGAACAGCCGCCGTCCCTCCGTGGCGGCATAGAACGCGGTGTCGATCCCCTCCTGCACGTCGCCGCGGGTCTCGGCGAGCACCTTCCCCATCTCCCGCGTCATCGCCCGCGCGATCTGCTCCTTGCGCTCGACCAGCAGCTGGCCGACGCGCTGCAGCACCTGGCCGCGGACGGGCGCCGGCGTCTTCGACCAGCGCGCGAACCCGCGCTGCGCCGAGGCGATCGCCCGCTGCATGTCGGTCGGCGTCGAGCGCGGGAACAACCCGATCAGATCGTTCTGGTCCGCCGGGTTGCGGTTCTCGAAGTATTCGCCGCTCGTGGGGGCGGCCCACTCGCCGGCGATGAAGTTCTTGAAGTGTTCGGGCATCGATTGTCGGTCGTCGGTTGAAGGGGTCAACGGCCCGGGGCCGCCGGCGGCTCGGGGCAGAGCCAAATGGCCGACGGCGTGGTGACGCCCACCCGGGGCAGCAGGACACCCGCGGCGAGCGCGAGGCCCCACAACGTCACCACGAGCGACACCACGTGGGCGAGGCCCAGCCGCCGCTTCCAAGAAGACAGGGCGCTCCACACCCCGGCCACCACTACGGTCCCCACCCCGATCATATAGAAGATCAACCGCAGCCCGCAGTGGTGGGAATAGGGCCACCCCGCCATGCCGAGCGCCAGCAGCACGCCCAGCCCCACGCGGAGCCAGGTGCCGACCTTCTCGTGCGCGCGCGTGGGCGCGCCGCCGGGCGCGACCACGGGCGCGTGCGCGGCGGGCCTGCGGACGGTGGGCGCGCTCCCAAGGTAGGGATCGGCGGCCGGCAGCTTCGCCAGCAGCTTGTCCACCGCTTTCATCTCCCTCTCCCAGTCCTTCTCCTTCTCCTTGTCCGCCACTACGCCTCCCGCGCCAGCCGGTAGCGCTCGATCTTCTTGTACAGGTTGCTCCGCGGCATCTCCAATGTGCGCGCCGTTTCGGAGACGTTCCAGTCGTTCTCCTTGAGCTTGGCGAGCAGGTACGCCCGCTCGGCCGCTTGCTTGAACTCTTCGAAGGTTCCCACCCGCAGCCAGTCCGCGTCGCCGTGGAGCTCCCCGCCGCCGGCGCCGGGTCCGCGGCCCAGCGTACCCGCCCCCACGAGCCGCTGCACATCCGTCTCACCCACCTCCGGCCCCGCCGCCAGAATCAGCAGGCGCTCTACCGCGTTGCGGAGCTCGCGGATGTTCCCGGGCCACTCGTGCGTCTGGAGGCGCTTCAGGGCGGAGGTCGCGAAGCTCCGCGGCGGCAGGCCCGCCCGCTGGGTGAGCTGATCGCAAAAGTGCTGCACCAGCCCCGGGACGTCGCCGGCGCGCTCGCGCAGCGGCGGGACGTGGATCGGGACGACGTTGAGTCGGTACAGCAGGTCCTCGCGGAACCGCCCCTCCCGGATTTCCTGGTCGAGGTTCTTGTTGGTCGCGGCGATGACGCGCACGTCCACCGTGATCGCCTTCCCCGATCCGACCCGCGTCACGACCCCTTCCTGGAGCGCGCGCAGCACCTTGGCCTGGGCCGAGAGACTCATGTCCCCGATCTCGTCGAGGAACAGCGTGCCGCCATCCGCCTGCTCGAACTTGCCGGCGCGGTCCGCCGTGGCGCCGGTAAAGCTGCCTTTCATGTGCCCGAACAGCTCGCTCTCGATCAGCTCCGCCGGGATCGCCGCGCAGTTCACCTCGATGAAGGGGCCCCGCCCGCGCGGGCTCAGCGCGTGGATCGCGCGCGCCACCAGCTCTTTTCCCGTGCCGTTCTCCCCGGTGATCAGCACCCGCGCGGGAGTGGGCGCCACCTTCTCGATGCGCTCGATCACCTCGCGGATCGCGCGGCTCGCCCCGACGATCGCGTACTGCTCCTCCACTTCGGCGCGGAGCCGCACGTTTTCGCTCGCGAGGTCGACGTGCTGGAGCGAGTTGCGCAGCGTGAGCAGGATGCGGTCGGTGTCGAGCGGCTTTTCGAGGAAGTCGTAGGCGCCGAGCTGCGTGGCTTCCACGGCGGTCTGGATCGTCCCGTGGCCGGAGATCATGACGACGACCGCCTGCGGGTCGAGCTGGCGCAGCCGCGCCAGCGTCTCGATCCCGTCCATCCCCTGCATCTTGACGTCGAGGAACACCAGCTGCGGGCGGACCTCGGGATAGAGCTTGAGGGCTTCGGAGCCGGAGGCCGACGTGTGCACCTCGAGTCCCTCGAACTCGAGGACCTGCTTCAAGGCCTCGCGGATGCCCTTCTCGTCGTCGACGACCAGGACGCGCCGGCTCACGACGTTCCCCGGCGTCGGCGGTAGCACACCAAACCGAGCGGCGAGACGGCCACGTCGGCCACCGCCGGGTCCACCACCACCCGCACCGCGCCCGCGGTGTCCGCCCCCGCCACGTCCCGGGCGATGCGTCTGATCACGGCGTCTGGAACCGGAATGCCGCGAACGCTGAGCTCGCGCACGGTCCAGCGCGCCAGCCCCGGCCGCGCGATGGCCAGCGGCCCGGCGATGCGCAGCGGCTCCTCCGGCCGCACCACGCCGGCGAGGAGCCCCAATGCCTCCCGCGGCATCCGCCGGGTGTCGAGCCGGGCGTGAACCGCGATCGCCCCGTTCAGGAGCTCCACGCGCAGCGAATCGAACGTCTTGCGCACCGTCCAGTCCACTCCACCCCCGATCAGGGACGCGACCTCGTTGGGCGACAGCACCACCGAGTCGGGGCCGCCGGAACCGGCCAGGGAGGCCAGCTTGGCCTTGGCTGACGCCACTGCGGCCGGCGTCGGCGCGCCCACCGCCGTGTCGGCGACCGGAGGCAACGCGGTACCGTGCGGGCCGAGCCACCGGGAGGCCGTCCGCAGGATCGGCTCGCGGTAGAACCACGCCGCCAGCAGCGCCAGCGCCAGGAGCGCCAGGCCGGCGAGCTTCAGCAGCCCCTTAAGACAGCCGTTCACGTTGTAGCACCTGATACACCGCCCCGCCCCGTTCGAGCGTGCTGCGCATCAGATCGAGGGTCTCCACCACCGCTGTCTCCTCGAAGCGCATCGCGCCCAGCGCGGCCTCGAGCCCCCCGAAGTCCCGCGCCCGGGCGTCGCGGCCGGCTCGCCCCAGCGTGAGATGAGGGCGGAACGCGCGACCCTCGGGGGGGAACCCCAGGGGCCCGAACTCCCGCTCCACGCCGTGCTGCAAGAGCTCGAGCGCGGGGTCCGGCGCGACGCCGACCCACACCACCCGCGGCCGGCTGAAGTCGGGGAACACGCCGAAGCCGCCGAGCGCGAGTGGCAGGGTCTTGCCGCCGGCGACCGCGCGCTGGAGCGCATCCCGCAGCTCTCGCTCGCGGGCGTCGTCCACTTCGCCGAGAAACTTGAGCGTCAGGTGCAGACCCTCGGGCCGGACCCACTTGATCGCGAAATCGCGGTCGCGCAGCGCCGACGTAGTCTCCCACAGAGCGCGACGCACGACATCCGGCAGGTTGAGCGCGACGAACAGCCTCACTGCTGGGCGGGTCGCCCGGCAAGGAGGCTGCCGCGGCGGTAGCCCCGCGGGTCGATCTCCACGCCGGCGAATCCAAGCTCGGCGAGCCGCGTGTGAACCTCGGGAAGACGGTCGGACACAAAGGCGATCCACGCCGGCTCCACCTCGATCCGCGCGCGGTCGCCGAGGTGGCGCAGGCGCAGATCGCCACGCACGCCGAGGGAGCGCAGGAACGCCTCGCCTTGCTCCACCTGCCGCAACCGCCGCGGGGTGATGGGCAAGCCGTACAGCACGCGACTCGACAGGCATGGCGCGGCGGGGGCATCCCACGTGGGGAGCCCCAGCGTGCGCGACGCCTCACGCACCTGCGCCTTGGTCATCCCCACCTCGGCGAGCGGCGAGCGGATCCCCGCCGCAATGCCGGCCGCGCGGCCAGGCCGGTGCTCGTGGAGGTCGTCGGCGTTGGTGCCGTCGCACACCACGGCGAGCCCGCGCGCGCGCGCCGCGGGGACGAGGCGGCTCCACAGCTCGGTCTTGCAGAAGAAGCAGCGGTTGGTGGGGTTGGCGAGATAGCGCGGGTCGTCCAGCTCGAACGTTGCGATTTCGGCGAGGGGGACGTCGAAGCGCTCGGCCACGTCCCGGGCGCCGCGCCACTGCGCCTCCGGATACGAGGCGCTCCTGCCGATGGCGGCGACCATGCGGTCCCGGCCCAGCTCTTGGCGCAGCACGACGGCGAGCAGGGCCGAATCCACGCCGCCGGAATAGCCCAACAGGACGGACGGGAACCGTTGGACGAGCGCCCGCAACGCAGCGAGGGAGTCCGACATGGCGAAATACTAATGACTTACGCTGTCCTCGGTAAAGGACAGTTCGGGCGCAGCAATCGGATATCGTGTCGGCAGGAACCCCCCTATGGTTATGAAGCGTTCCTCAATTATATAACCAGTAGACGATTCGTCCGAAATACATGCACAGGAGCTGCGAAATGGCGGCCAAGCACGAGCTCGACGGTGTGGATCGCAAGATCCTGCGGCTGCTCACCGCCGACGGTCGCCAGAGCTACCAGGCAATCGCCGACGAAGTGGGATTGTCGCGGCCCGCGGTGATGGAACGTGTCAAGCGGCTCGAGGAAGCCGGCGTCGTCACCGGCTACCTCGCGCACGTCGACCGCGCCAAGGTGGGGTATCCGATCACGGCGTTTGTCGCCGTGCGCTACGCGAGCACCGACTACGTCGGCGACGAGCCGCGCATGCGCCAGATGCTCAAGCACCCCGGTGTGCTCGAATGTCACCACGTGGCGGGCGACGACTGCTACGTTCTCAAAGTCGTGGCCCCTTCGCTCGAGAGCCTGCAGGACGTGCTGCGCGACCTCAAGGGCAACAACAAGAACATGACCACCCGCACGACCATCGTGCTGGGCACGCTGTTCGAGAAGCCCGGCCTCGTCCTCACGGAGCCCGACTGATGGCCGCCCTGCGCGGCAAGGCGCTCGTCGCCTACCTGCTCGTGTGCGTCTTCTGGGGATCCACGTATCTCGCCATCCGCGTGGGTGTCGGCGAGCTGCCGCCGTTCTTGTTCGCGGGACTCCGGTTCTTCATCGCCGGAGCGATTCTCTTCGCCGGCGCGCTGGCGTTCGGCGACCGGGCGCCGCGCCGCGCGGTCGACTGGCGCACGCTCGTCATCGTCGGGCTGTTTCTCCTCGCGGGCGGCAACGCGTTCGTGGTGTGGGCCGAGCAGTACACGCCGTCGGGCGTGGCGAGCATCTTCGTCGTTACCGTCGCGCTGTGGATGGCGTTCTTCGACGCGATCGTCCCAGGCGGCTCGGGCGACTTGAACTGGCGTGTGGTGACGGGCCTGGCGCTGGGATTCCTCGGCACGACCCTGCTCGTGGGCGCCAGTCCGCGCGCCATCCTGCACGCGGACCTGCGTGGGCCCATCGCCCTAACGAGCGCCAGCGCGTTCTGGTCGCTGGGCTCGGTGTATGCCAAACGCCATCCCACCGAGACGAGCCCGTACATGGGAGCGGCGGTGCAGATGCTCGCCGGGGGAGTCGCGGTCACCCTGCTCGGCACCGTCCTGGGCGAGTGGCGCGCCTGGCATCTCTCGGCTCGGGGCGTGGGCACCATCGCGTATCTCGTCGTCTTCGGCTCGATCGTCGGGTACAGCGCATACGCCTACGCACTGCGCCATGCCTCCCCGACCATCGTCGGCACCTACGCCTACGTGAACCCGGTGATCGCCGTGCTACTCGGCTGGCTGCTCCTCAAGGAGTCCGTCGGCGCCCGCACGTTCGCGGCGATGGGGCTGATTCTTTGCGCGGTCGTCTGGATTCAGCTGTCCCACAAACTGCGGCGGTCAGCCGGTCAGGCGGTTGAACGAGTCACTCCGGGCGAAGCGAGGGGCAGTCAGACCGTGCGACTGTCCGACGCCTCCTGATTGCCCGCATCTGGCGCGGCGAAACGCGTGCCGAGGTCGCGGACCCCTACGCGGCGTACCTCGACCGGACCGGAGCAGCGGACTGCCGGAAGACGCCGGGGAATCGCGGCGTGCGGGTGCTGCCGCCGAGCCGGGGCTTCAGCCCACGGGATCGCCCTGCCTAAACGCTTGCCGCGCGCTATATTAGCCCGCCTGTGACAACCCAGACCACGAACTGCCCGCGGTGCGGCCAACCGATCTCCGCGGGCGCCCGCTTCTGCGCCAGCTGCGGCTCGGACCTCTCCGGGCAGCAGAATGGTCTCGCTACCGCCAAACTGGAAGCGCCGCGCCTCACCCAGAGCGACTCGGCCGTACTCGAGCAGCTGCGCCAGGCGACGCTCGGCGAGTACGAGGTGATGGGCCTGCTCGGCAGAGGCGGGATGGCGACGGTGTACCTCGCCCACGACGTCGCGTTGGACCGCAAGGTCGCCATCAAGGTGATGAGTCCGCACCTGATCAGTGGCGAAGGCATGGCCGAGCGCTTCAAGCGGGAGGCGCGCACGGCCGGATCGCTCAGCCACCCGCACATTATTCCCATCTATGCCGTGAAGGAGGCGGGCGACCTGTTGTACTTCGTGATGAAGTTCGTCGAGGGCCGTCCCCTCGACGGCATCATCCGCGAAGTCGGGCCGCTGCCGCTGCAGATGGTACAGCCCATCATGCAACAGGTGGGCTCCGCACTCGGCTACGCACATCGCCGCGGCATCATTCACCGCGACATCAAGCCGCCCAACGTCATGCTCGACGTGGAGGGCTGGGCAGTGGTCACGGACTTCGGCATCGCGAAGGTCTCCGACAAGCGGGCGCTCACGATGACGGGGGCGACGGTCGGCACCCCGTCCTACATGAGTCCGGAGCAGTGTGGCGCGACGAAGGAGCTAGGGCCGGCGTCGGACCAGTATTCACTGGGCATCGTCGCCTACGAGATGCTGTCAGGGCGCCTCCCGTTCGTGGCCGAGTCGGTCATGGCGATCATGTACGCCCACTTCAACGAGCCGCCCCCGCCGATCCAAAACGTGCGCGCCGACTGCCCGCCGGAGATCGCCGCCGCGGTTATGCGGATGCTCGAAAAGGAGCCCGAGAACCGCTGGCCCAACGTCGAGGCGGCCGTCGCCGCGTTCGGCGCGGCCCCGCTTCACCCGGATGATCCGGTGCGCACGAAGATGATGACGCTGGCCCTGCAAGGCGGGACGTCGCAGCTCGCGGCGCGCCTCAGCACCCCCGCAAGCCCGACGCCGATGGGGCGCGGCGTGCCCGGGAAGTCGGCGCAGCGCACCGGCACCGCCCAGAAGAGCGGGACGGCGGTCACCGGGCTCACACTCAGCCCGGCCCAGGTCTCGGTCGCCGTCGGGGGCGCGGTGCAACTGACGGCGCGTCCCAAGGGCACGAAAGGCGGCACCCTGGTGGGCCACGCCATCCGGTGGGCTTCGACGGACACCGACGTCGCCACGGTGACCGAGGACGGCCTGGTCACCGCGATCCGGCCCGGGGCCGCGACAATCACCTGCACATGCGAGGGGGCGAGCGCGACGGCGCTCGTCACCGTGACCGCGCACGCCAAATCGCGAGCTCTGCTGTGGACTGGGAGCGTCGTCGGCGCCGCGGCGCTGGCGCTGGGTGTGTGGCAGCTCGGCCCGTGGCACCGAAAGGCGGCGGGACCGCCTCCGACGCAAGGGCAGCACGCCGACAGCACGGCCACGGTCGGCGTTCCTCCCGCGCCTGTTGTCGTGGAATCAGCGAAGGCAACGCCGCGACGTGGCGGTCGCACCCAGCGGGAGGAGCGCCGCCAGGGACTCGCCGCGATGCGCAACGACAGTGTGCTGCGTGACCTGCGCGCCAACGTGCGCGCGGCGCGCGAGCGCGCCGTGACCGCGGGCGCCACGCCCGCCGATCTGTCCCCTGGCGACGCCGAGCGGCGGGTCGCCGAGGATCTGGCGGTCCAGGGTCGCCTCGCCGACGCGATCGGCCACCTGACCCAGGCGATGACGCTGTGGGGGACCGCCGAACAGACCGCCCGCGCTCGAGCGCAGCAGGCCGCCGCGCCGGCGGCGGCGGCGCCCCCGCCGGTCACCGCAGCGCCGACGCCGGCCGCGCCCGAGAATCCGCGGCCGCTGATCGAGGCGGCGATTCAGAACTACGCCAGGGCGCTTGAGTCACGCGACATCGCGCAGGTGCGTCGGGCCTATCCTGGGCTTACGTCGCAGCAGGCTGCTGTACTGCAGGATTTCTTCAGCCGGGCGACCAACCTGAAGGTCAATATCGGGATCAGCCAGCTGCAGGTGAACGGCGACATCGCCGAGGCCCAAGTGGAAGGGACCACCCAGTTTGTGCAAGGCCGGCAGCGCGAGCGCCAGCCGAACAACTTTCAAGCCACGCTCGAACGCAGCGGCGCCGCCTGGCGCCTCGCGACGATCCGGTGACGCGGCCCTCGCTCCGCGCGCCGGTGTCGTTGATCGTCGGGACGCTGACGATCGCGGGCGCAATCGTGCTCGCCTGCAAGACCGATACGAACATCGGGCCCGACGCCGCGCTGGACTCTCTCTACGTCGAGCCCGCGACCGCGGTGATCGTCGTGGACGATACCCTGCGGCTCCGGGCGATCGGGATTGACCGTACCGGTCGCCGCTTCGCCGACGCGCGGGCGCGCTGGGCGACGAGCGATGCGGCGATCTCGCTGTCGGCGACCGGCGTCGCGATCGGGCTGACCACCGGGGCAGCGACGGTGAGCGCCACCGCCGGCGGCAAGACCGCCACCGCGCTGATCACGGTGCAACCCAAGCCGGCGTTCGCGACCTCGCGGGACAGCGTCCCGTTCACCGCGATAGCCAACGGCCCCGCACCGGCGACCGAAAGGGTAGTGCTCACGAACGGTGGCGGGGGCACCCTCGCGCCCGTGGTGAACACCGTCACCTACGGTCCCGGCGCCAGCGGTTGGCTCAACACTGGCTTGTCCGGGCTGGTCGCCCCGGACACCCTGGCGCTCGACGTTGTGAACACCGCCCTGCCCGTCGGCACCTACTCGGCGACTGTTTCGCTCACCGCGTCCAAGGCCACGAACAGCCCCAAGACGATCAAGGTGACGCTCACCGTCGCCCTGGGTGCGCCCAGCACGATGACGGCGGACAGTGGTGACGGCCAGGCCGCTACGGTCAATACGGCCGTTGCGGTGCCCCCGGTCGTCCTGGTGCGGGACCTGTACAGCAACGCGATCCCCGGCGTGGCGGTGACGTTCACCGTGACGGGCGGCGGGGGCTCGGTCACGCCCATCGCGCCGGTCGCGACGGACGCAAACGGCCGTGCCCGGGTCACAAGTTGGACGCTCGGGACCGGCGCTGGGACCAACACGCTGAGGGCGTCGGCGACCGGGCTGACTCCAGTGACCTTCACGGCCACGGGGGTGGCGCAGACCGACGTGAGCCCGACCCAGTCCTCCGTGACGGCCGCGACGGGGACGATCACGGCTTGCTCGAGCGGCTGCGTAGCAGGATCGACGGCCTCGACGATCACGGTGACGGTGCGGGATGGCTTCAGCAACCCGATCGGCAGCGCGAACGTGACGCTGTCGTCGACCGGCACCAACAACACGCTCAGCCCCGCGTCGGGAACGACCAGTGCGGGCGGCACGTTCACGGCGACCTTCACCTCGACCACCGCCGAGGCCAAGACCGTATCGGCCGCGGCCGATGCGGGCGCAGGGAATGTGCCGATCTCGCAAACCGCCGCGGTGACGGTTGGGGCGGCGGCGGCAGCAAACATGGCGATCAATGCCGGGAATAACCAAATCGCCCGCATCGGAACAACGGTGGCTGTTCCTCCGTCCGTCCTGGTCACCGACGCGTTCGGCAACGCGAAACCGGGCGTGACGGTAACCTTCTCCGTCGCAACCGGAGGCGGCAGTGTGACCGCTGCGACTCCGACCACCACCACCGGTGGCATCGCGACAGTGGGGACCTGGACCCTCGGCGCGGCAGCCGCCGCCTCCGGGACCGGGACTCACGCCAACACCGTGAGCGTTACAGCAGCGGGCACCGGCGGTCAGACCTTCTCTGCCTCGGGGATCTACACACTCTCCGGCGACGTCCAGCCGATCTGGACGGCAAATTGCGTTTCCTGTCACGGGAGTGGCGGGAACCAACCGGATCTGCGGTCTGGATTCTCTCGAGGCAGTACGGTAGGCGTCGCTGCCCTGTGTGTCGCCGGGACGCGAATCATCGCGGGGAATGCCGCCGGCAGCGTCCTTTATCTGCGGATGATCGGAACAACCACTTGTAGCGGCGCCATGCCGCTGAGCGGCAACCTCCCCGTCGCCACCACGGACATCGTTCGCGACTGGATCAACAATGGAGCGTTGAACAACTAGAAGTTGTACTCCAGCCCCCCCGTCCACACCACGCTCGGCTGCATCCCTGAATTCCGCAGCGGAAACAG
>Ga0209806_1000357_pt1 | contig 30801 bp, 28 predicted proteins | sample GraSoiAngelo_152_FD_186166 | JGI IMG/M metagenome (GOLD analysis project Ga0209806, IMG submission 186166) | Grasslands soil microbial communities from the Angelo Coastal Reserve, California, USA - 14_1009_12_30cm (SPAdes) (version 2) | ecosystem: Environmental > Terrestrial > Soil > Grasslands ... | reverse complement strand
GCGCAGCTGGAAAGCGGCGTCCTGAACCGTGCAGAGGGAGTTGATCGTCGTGACGACGCCGCCGGCCGCGAGCGTGCCGTGGAAGGCGAGCGCGAACTCGGGGGCATTGGGCATGAACACGCCGAGCACGTCGCCGGGGCGGAACCCCCGCGCGGCCAGGCCGGCGGCGACGCGCGAGACGCCGGCGGCGAGCGCGGCGTAGCTGAGCGACCGGCCGCTCGCCGCGTCGATGAGCGCGGGCTTGTCGCCCAGCGCGGCCGCCCCGCCCAGCACGAACTCGTGCAGTGATACGTCCGGTAGCTCGACGTCGGGATGCGGGCTCTGGAAGATCACGCGCGTTGCCCCGCCGGTGATGTACGGTCCCAGGCGCGGGGCGTCAAGCGCCTCCTTGACCGTGCCGGGCGTCTGGTGCATATCGAAGACAACTGAGCGAAACCACCGGGGGGGCTATGGCCGAGACCAAGCGCAGGGCCAGCATCGTCTCCATCACGCTGCGGCTGCGCAGGTCGGATGGAAGGGAAGAAGATGTGAAGATCCCCACCAAGTGCGACTCGGTGTTTCTCAACGCTGAGGTTGCCGAGCGGCTCCTGGCTCCCTACTACATAGCCCGCTACGGGCTCGGAACGGCGCTGGTTCGGCTCGCCGAGCTTCACCGGCGGCGCGTCAGGAGTCCCCGCGACCTCACGGTGACCATCCACATGCCGTACTGCCGGTACACACTGCTCACGGGCTGAAGATCGCTCACTGAGTGGTTTCGCCAGGATCGGCGACGAGCGCCCGGAATTTTGGGTAGTGGTGGAGTGCCTCGAAGGCGGGGTCTCCCTCGAGGAACGGTCGCATTTGGGGGAAGTGGGATAGGAAACGCTCGAGCAGATTCAGGGCTTGTTCGTGCTCGCCCAGCAGTACGTGGACCCCGGATTCGTAGTAGTCCATTTCCGGATCGCCACGCCCCGCCATCCTTGCCGCTTGTAGGGTGTGCCGTGCGCTGTCGCGTTGGCCCGCGCGGGCCAGCACGCCCGCGAGCAGCGTCCGCCAGCGTGGCGCCAACACCGGCCGCTCGCTGGGTGACGTGACGCGTTCCAGATCCGAGACGAGCCGCCAGGCGACCTCCACGTCGGGGGCCTGGCCGCTGGGCATGTACAAGAGCGTGAGGCGGCAGAAGGTGAAGTGCCAGTCGTTCGGGAATCGACTGTACCCACGCGCACACCAATCCACCGAGTCGGGCCATCGGCGTAACATCACGGACGTCAAGTAGAGACGGAACAGCACCGCCGGTGCCGCGGCCAGGAACGCGTCAGCCTGATACGCCCGTTGGGCGGCAAGATTCGCCTCCGCGAAGGATCCACCAGCCTCGAGCGCAGAACTCAGCGCGCTCCACGCTCGAGCCTGGGAAGGATTCTCCGGGACCGCGGCGGCCCGAAGATCGCGCTCGGCCGCCTCGAGGTGGCTGGCGTTGGGCCACGCGGCATACTCCCAGGCAAGGAAGCGCAGATAGCCCCTCAGCTCGAGGGCGGGCGGGTACGCGGGCTTTCGCGCGAGGGCGCGCTCGGCCCGCGCGATGCCCAGCGGGGCCCATTGGACCACGGCCGGCGCGGTCGCACCCTCGGCCAGCTCGATGCGTTCCGCCGCAATCCATCCTTGCAGCACGATCGGATCGACCCAGCCGGCGTCCAGCCGTTGCGCCGCACCGAGCAGCGAATCGGCGGCGTCGAGCCCGCGGCGCGCCCCGCTGGTGTCCCCGGCTGCGTAGAGCGCCGCGGCGGCATCGCGTGTGTCCTCCGCCCGACGCACCAGAATCCACGCCTGCGGGCTCCTGCTCCCGGCCCGGAGCTCGACGTCGCGAATCTCCTTTCCGAGCCGCTCTCGCAAGAAGACCGTTACCTCCCGGATCAGCTCGTTCCGCAGCGCGAGCACATCGCCCCTTCCGGGCGCCAGCCGCTTACTGTCAAGCTGCTGACCCGTCACCGGGTCGATCAGGCGGATGACAAGCAGTGGCCGCTCGGGGATCCCTCCGACGGTCCCCGCGATGACCGTGCCGACTGAGAGGTCCGCTGCCACCCGGTCGAGTGATATGGTCTGATCGCGGTACGGGCGCACGCCGTTGGCGCTCACGACCCGCAGCCCCTCGACCTGGCTGAGCTCGTCGATCAGGTCTTGCGTGAGGCCGCCGGCTACGTGTTTCAGGTTACGGTCGTCCGACTCAGTCTCGAAGTAGAGCACCGCCACGTGTCTCGGGTCCGGGGTGCTGCGTGTGGACGCGGCGACCGCTCCGGGGCCCCGACCCGTTCCATGCCATCCGCGCAACCGCCCCACGAGCGCCAGGGCCGCGGCGAGCACCGCCGTCGCGACGAGCACGGCCCCCCAGCGCCGGGGAAAAAGGCGCCGCCTGGGGCGCGCGACGCACGCCGCGAGCGCCGTCGCGAAACTCGCCGCGTCGGGAAACCGGTCGGCCGGTGCCTTGGCCATGGCCGTACGGATCACGCCGTCCACGTCGGGCGACACCCCCGGCCGGGTGATGCGGACCGACGGGACGGATTGCCGCATGTGCTTGGCCGCGACGGCCCGCGGCGTGGGGCCCGTGAACGGCGGCTCCCCCGCGAGCATCTCGTACAGCACGCACCCCAGAGCGTAGATGTCCGACCGCCCGTCGATGCGCGCCTCGGCGCCGGCCTGCTCGGGGCTCATGTACGCCGGACTGCCGACGGCGATGCCCGTCTCCGTGAGCCTGTCGCCGGCCGCCTCCCAGACCGCGCGCGCGATCCCGAAGTCCGCCACCACCGCGTGCCCCGACTGGAGCAGGATGTTTTCCGGCTTGATGTCGCGGTGCACCACGCCGTGCGCGTGCGCGTAGCCGAGGGCGTCCGCCACCTCGCGGGCGATCTCGAGCGCGTGGTCGAGCGGGAGCGGGCCTTCGCGCGCCAGGTGGGATCGCAGGGACTCGCCCTCGACGTACGGCATGACATAATAGAGCAGCCCCCCCGCCTCGCCGGAGTCGTGTAGCGGCAGAATGTTGGGGTGGGTGAGCCGGGCGGCGATCTCGATCTCGCGCACGAAGCGTTCGGGACCGAGCGCGGTGGCCAGCTCGGGGCGCAACACTTTCAGGGCGATGGACCGGCCGTGCCTCAGGTCCTGGGCGAGGTAGACCGTCGCCATCCCGCCGCGACCGAGCTCTTGCGCGATCGTGTAGCGCCCGCTGAGGGCGGCTTGCAGACGGGCCAGCTGATCCATGCCGAGGGTTCCCAGGCCCAAGCGGGTCCATCATAGGGCGCCGCCACGGGCGCAGCCAGAGGGGGTGCATTACCTTTGCTTCACCCCTCATGCGGAGTCTTCCAGTGCAGGCAACCGTGTACAGGACCGTGGCGCTCCTGACGCTGTGCTCGGCGGCCGCCTGCGGCGGCTCCCCCCGTCCGGCCCCGGTCCCCGTACCGGCACGACTCGACTTGAGACCACTCGGCCGTCTGGGTCTGGTCACGTTCACCGTGGAAAATGCCAAAGGTTCGTTGCACCAGTTCGCCACCGACCGGTTCTCGGAAGAGATCCTGGCCGCACAACCCGGCACCGAGGTGCTCGAGCTCGGTGCCGCCGACTCGCTGGTGAAGCGTGTGGGTGAGCAGGAACTGGGCATCGCCGCGGCCCAGGAGCTGGGCAAACAGCGCGACATCGACGCCGTGTTCGCGGGGCACTTGAAGGTCACGAACCCCCAGGCCGGCGGCGGTCTCGCCGGACTCGTGTCCCCGCATCTCGACGCCACGGTACGTCTGGATCTCACGGTGCGTCTACTGTCGACCCGCTCGGGCGCGACCCTGTGGCGCTCCAGCGCGTGGGCCACCGACAAAGTCGGTCAGGTGGGCCTCGTGGACGGGCAGCTGTTTTTCGGGGCCAAGGACCCCAAGCAGGCGTACGGGCGCATGGTGAACCGTCTGGTCGAGCTCGTCACCGAGGATCTGCGTCCCACCTGGCGGCAGCCGTGAAGGCGCGTGCGCTGCTCGTGGTCGCGGCCCTCATGGCGGCGGCCGCTCCGGCCCGGGCGCAGACCCGCGCGGCGCCCGAGAAGCCCCAGACGGCCGTGTTCGCCGGTGGCTGCTTCTGGGGCGTGGACGCCGTGTTCCGCCACGTGCGCGGCGTGACCGCGGTGGTGTCCGGGTATGCGGGCGGCGGCGCCGCGACCGCGCACTACGACCTCGTCAGCACGGCGACCACCGGCCACGCCGAGTCTGTCGAGGTGACGTTCGACCCGGCGCGCGTGTCGTACGCGGAGCTGCTGCGGGTCTTTTTCACCGTGGCGCACGATCCCACCGAGCGCGATCGCCAGGGGCCGGACGTGGGCAGCCAATACCGCTCAGTGGTGTTTTACGGCACGCCCGAGCAGCACGCGGCGGCGGCGGCGATGATCGCGGCGCTCGAGCGCGAGACGGCCTACCCCCGCCCCATCGTGACCGAGGTAGTGCCGCTCGAGCGTTTTTACCCGGCGGAGGCGTATCACCAAGACTACCTGGCCCACCACCGCACCAGCCCGTACATCGTGTACAACGACCTGCCCAAGCTGCAGCAGCTGGAGGCGCGGTTTCCGAAGCTGTATCGGCCGTAGTCTGCTCTGGCGTCACCCCTGCTCGATACGCGCGTGGCCGGTACGCCGCACCGTCGCGATCGTATCGGCCTCGTCGGCCCGCTTGTCGGGCCGGTAGCGCACCACGCGGGCGAAGCGCAGCGCCACGCCGCCCGGATACTGCGGGCTCGCCTGGACGCCGTTGAAGGCGACCTCGACCACGAGCTCGGGACGCACGTGCACCGTGTACTCATCGCGCGACGTTTCGAGCGAGAGCAGCGCAGCCGTCTGCCACGCGAGCATCTCATCGGTCATGCCCTTGAAGGTCTTTCCCAGCATGACGAAGCCCCCCGCGTCCGGCGCACGCGCGCCCAGGTGGAGGTTCGAGAGCCAGCCGCGGCGCCGGCCGTGTCCCCACTCGGCCGCGAGCACGACGAGGTCGAGCGTGTGCGCCGGCTTCAGCTTGAGCCACGCCGCCCCGCGCGCGCCGGCGTCGTAGCGCGCCCCCAGCGCTTTCGCCATCAGCCCTTCGTGACCGGCCGCGATCGCCCGCTCGAAAAACCGTCCTGCCTCGAGCGCGTCTCGAGTCACGATTCGTGGCACCCGGGCCTGGGGGGGGACGAGCTGCTCGAGCGCTGCGAATCGCCTGGTATAGGGCTCGCCCAACAGGACCGCGCCGTCGGCGGAGAGGACGTCGAAGAAGAACGCCGTGAGCGGCAGCTCGGCGCGCAGCCGCTCGACGTCGAGCTTTCGTCCAAAGCGGCGCATGGTTACCTGAAACGGGAGCGGCGTGCCGTCGGCCTGCAGGGCGATCGCTTCGCCGTCCAGGATGGCGTCGCGCAACGGGAGTCGCCGCGCCGCGTCTACCACCTCCGGCACCGCCGGGGTCACGTCGTTCAGCTGGCGCGAGAACACGCGCACCTCGTCGCCCGACCGGTGCACCTGGATGCGCGCGCCGTCGAGCTTGTATTCGAACGCCGCCTCGCCGAGCTGCGCCAGCGCGTCCGCAACGTCGTCCGCAGGCTGCGCGAGCATCGGCTGGAGCGGGCGAAACAGCTCCAGCTGGAACCGCGCGAGGCCCGCGGCGCCGTCCGTGAGCGCGGCGCGCGCCACCACGCCCAGATCCCCCGCGAGCATCGCGGCGCGCCGCACGCCGTCCGGATCGAGTCCTGTCGCACGCGCCACGGCCTCGACCACGAGTCCTTGCAACGCTCCCTGGCGTAGCTCGCCGATCAGCAGGCGGAACAGGAATTCCTGCTCCTCCTCGGTGCCCTGCGCGAACAGCTCGCGCAGCAGCCGGTCCTTCACCGCGGCGGAGCCCAAGCCCCTGGTCCGGGCCACCTGCTCGAGTGCCGCGTCCACCGCGGCCAGCGTGAGGGACGGATCGTCCGCCGCCCGCTCGGTCCGCGCCGCGCGGAGAGCGGCGTATCCGACACCGATCCGTCCTTGGCGCAGCGACCCCGACAGGGCGGCGATCGCGGTCTCGATCTCGTCCGCCGCAGCCCGTTGCAGCAGGGCGGCCAGCAGCTCGATTTTCGCCAACCGGCCGCTCGTGGCCGCAACGCGGCCCGAGGTCGTGACCAGCTCGTGGAGCAGCATGCCGGGAAGATGCTGGATCCGACCGTTTGACGCCCGGCGTCACTGCACCATGCCGAAGCGCTTGTTCCGGGCGGTCATCTTGATGAAGTGCCGCAGCCGTTGCTCGAAGATTTCCGGGCGGTGGCGGGCCGCCGCGATCCAGCCGACGCGAATCCGCCGGTAGGATTCGGGAAAGCGCTGGAAGCGCTTCCACACGACCGCGTCCGCCTCGAGACGCTTGCGGATGTCCGGCGGGAGCCGCCACACGAGCTTTTTGGTGTCTTTCTTATGGTCGAAGACGTGTCGGATTCGCTCCAGCCCCGCCCGGGTCATGCGGCGCGCGGCGATCAGGCGCCGCACGCGCTCGCGATTCATGTCGGAGAGTCTGCTGGTCGGCCGGCGGGGCGAGAAGCGCTGCGCGTAGCAGCGGGCATCGACCGGCTTCAAGGTGCTGTCGATCCAGCCGTAGCACAGCGCCTCGTCCACGGCGTCGTTGTAAGACACGCGCGACTTGCCGCTGTGCTTCTTATAATAGATGAGCCAGATCTCGGGCGCCGTTTCGTGGTGGCGCGCCAGCCAGGCGCGCCACTCCCGGCGGTTCTTGGCGTAGAAGGTCTTCCCGACTTTCATTTACGGCTCCATGATGACGAAACGTATCCGTCCCGGGGATAGGGGGTGAGGTCTACGAGCGTCCTGATCGCGGTGGCGTTGGTCGGGGTCGGCTCCGCCCAGGCGGCGCCGTGCGTGTCGCACCGCGCCGGGAGCGTGCCTGCCGCGTACACGGAGACCGTCGCGCGGATGCGTACGCTCGTGTGCGAGCGGCTCGCCCCGCGCATTCCCGGTATGCAGGTCGCGGTGGCGATCGACGGGACGCTGGTGTGGTCGGAGGGGTTCGGCTATGCCGACGCCGCCCACCGGCGACCCGTCACGCGCGAGACGCAGTTCCGCATCGGCAGCGTATCGAAGCCGCTCACGGCCGCCGCCGTGGCCCTGCTGTACGAGCAGGGGAAGCTCGACCTCGACGCGCCGATCCAGCGCTACGTGCCGACCTTCCCCGTCAAAGGGTATCCCATCACCACGCGGCAGCTCGCGGGCCATCTCGCGGGCATCAGGCATTACCAGGACCGGGAGTTCTTCCAGAACCGCCACTTCGCCGCGGTGCGCGACGGGCTCACGATCTTCCAGGACGACTCGCTCTTGTTTCCCCCCGGCACACGTTTCTTCTATTCGAGCTATGGCTGGAACCTCGTTTCGGCCGTGGTGGAGGGCGCCGCGGCGGAAGACTTTCTCCCCTACATCTCGGCGCACGTGTTTCGCCCCCTCGGGCTTACGCACACCGCGCCCGACCGCGCCGACAGCGTCATCCCGGGCCGCACGCAATTTTTTGATGGCGACAGCGCCGGGGTGTATCACGTCGCGCCGCCGGTCGACAACAGCTACAAGTGGGCGGGAGGCGGGTTCGTCTCGACCGCCGAGGATCTGGTGAAGTTCGGGTCCGCGCTGGTCGCGCCCGGGTTCTTGAAACGGGAAACGCTGGACCTGTTGTTCACCTCGCAGCGGACCAGCGCGGGCGAAGAGACGGGCTATGGGATCGGCTGGTTCCTGCGGGCCGACAGCGCGGGGCACCGCTGGGCCTTCCACGGCGGCAGCGCGGTCGGTGGCACGGCGGTGCTCGGTCTGGACCGCGACGCGCATGTCGTGGTGGCGGTGCTCACGAATCTGTCGGACGCCCCGCTCGAGCCGGTCCAGGAGATCGAAAGCGCGTTCGACGCGGTGCGCGGGCGCGCGAACTAGCGGCTACGCCGCCAGCAGCTTGCGCACATTTGCCAGGATCGCCTCCAGCTGGCTCTCTACCTTGCGCTTCTCCCGCAGCCGCCCGCGCAGCCAGGCGATGACCGATCGCGGGGCCCACACGTCCCTCACCGTCACCGCCGTCGACCCGGCGGTCTCGTCGAGCCGGAACAGCGTTTTCCAGCCGTTACGCTCACCACGCTCCACCAAGCCGAACGCCGTGGGCGGCGCGAAGTCCACGACCTCGAACTCGGTCACGCGGTTTCCGAAGCGCGCCTTGAAGCGCACGCCCTTGCGCAGCGGTACGGGGCTCTCCACCCCGGCGCACCCCGGGAGCCATTGGGCGATGCGCGCCGGGTCGGTGAGCACGGCAAAGACGCGCTCGATCGAGGCGGGAACGGGATGGATGACGGTGTGGCTGACGGGACGCATCGGCGGAGGTAGCGTGGCACGGCGGCGCGGCCGTGTCAACGGGGGAGGTGCAAGCGCCGGGGGGCCAACCTGCGCCCCCCGGGCCCCGCACGTCCCGTCTAGTCGTTAGACGCCACTCGAGGAGGGTATCTCACTGACCGTGTCGTGCCCATTGCCGTTGCCATTGCCGTTGCCATTGCCGTTGCCGTTGCTGCTGCCGCCGTTGCTGCCGAAAACCTTGGAGCGCCCACCGGTGACGGCCAACCAGCGCCGTCGCATCGTGATCAGATCGTCCAGCTGCTGGCGCAGCTTGGCGACGTTCTGGTCCACCTGGTGGATGCGCCAATCGATGTACTGCTCGGCCTGGTCCGGGGTCCAATCGGCCGGGCCCGTAAACACCAGCTGCTCTTTGGGTTCGACATCGTGCACCAGCTGGGCCTCCTCGCGCTCGCCCACCTCCATCTTGGCGAGCACGTCCGTCACTTTGCGTCCCATCATGTCCAGCCTGCGTCCCATGCGGGCCTCCTTACGGCCTTGCTGCGGGTCCTTGTCTAGGGCGCGGTCGCTCGGTCGTGCTACGCTATATCAGCTATAGATGATATAGCGGATGGCTGTTATAATATGTCAAGTTGTTATATCACGCAAGGAGGGTGCGGATGCCACGGTATCGAGGCCAGAAGGTCCGCTTTCGTCGCAGGGGTGTGGTGCGGTTGCAGTTACGGCAGCTGCTCGAGGCGCGGGAGGTTTCGCCTTACGGGCTGGCCAAATTCACCGGCCTGAGCTTGAACACGATCTACCGGCTCACCCGGCCGAGTGGGCGGTTCGGACTCATCCGGGCCGACACGATCGAGCGGTTGTGCGGCGCGCTCCGGGTGACGCCGAGCGAGCTGTTCGAGTACGACCGGCCGTCCTAGGGAGGGGAGTGGTGCACCACACCGTCCGCCACGTTTTCGTCGTGCCGCAGCGTGACGACGGCGGTGCGCTTCCGCCCCAGGTCGACCTCAACCACCACGTGGCTCTTGTCGCGCGCCATCCGCCAGCGACGGGACGCCTGCGGCTCACCGCCGGCCGCCGCCAGCGCGACGGTGACCAGCGCTTCCGGAGGATCGCTCACCGCCGCCAACTGTGCGCAGGTGGCGCAGCGGCGCGACTCGGCGCTCAGCTCCGCGCTGCACACGCTGCGGCCGCAATGTTCGCATGCCGCGCGATGCAGCTCGCACGTCCCCCTACCGCAGATGGGACACGCCGCGACCTCGTCGGACGCGAACAGCGCCGCCGGCTCCTCGGCGCAGGCACTCCGGTGCCGGGCGCACACCAGGCGCCGCGACCGGTCGGCGCGGCGCAGGTGGGGCGAGCAGTGCACCTGCTCATCCACCGCGCACACCGCCTGATGCGCCGCGCACACGGACTTGCCGCAGCTCGCGCATGATGCCACCTCGTCCACGCCCACCGGCTCGTTAGTTCCGCCCTCGCAGTACCTGAGGCACGCCGCGCACAGGCGGCGGCTCCCCTTCGGGGCGTCGGCGTGGCTGCGTTGCGCGTGCCGGTTGCAGACCTCCCGCCCGCAGCTGCCGCACGGCGCGAGACACGCGGAGCACGCCGCGTGCCCGTCCTCCGCGCACACGCCGGCGTGCGCTGTGCAGTGCTCGAGCCGGCAGGACGGACACACCTGCACGTGCTCGTCGCAGGCCGGCAGGCCGTCCACTCGGCACTCAGCCGTCCCATGGTCCACACAGAAGTCCTCGCCGCACACTGAGCAGCGGTGCGAGCAGGCCTCGCAGCCGCAGTGGTCGTGCCGGCAGATCACCAGCGTGGTGGGCGGGCGGCCGCACTGCGGACACGCGAGCGACCAGCCGGAGACGCCACCGAGCGACCGCTGTGCGGCGAACGTCGCGCGCCGCCCCTCCTTAGACTCGACCTGCCACTCGGCGCGCTGCATCAGCACGGCAGCCTCGACGAGCTGCAGCGGATGCACGACGGCCTGCACCTGACTGCGTCGGATCTCTTCAGCGCGGCGCCGCTCGGCCAGCGCGGTGACCGTGGCGATCCCCTCCGCGTCGGCTTGCTCCTTCAGTACCGACTCGAAGTATCGGTCCAGCCGGCCGAGCTCGGTGGCGAGCTCCTGCTCCGCCGCCGCACGGCGCGTGGCGACGCGCTCGGCCGCCTTCTCCCGCAGATGGCTCAAGAGGAGCTGCAGCAGCTCGCCGGGCTCCCGCGCCGGTACCGGGGCCGCCGCGGCGACCGTCGGATCAGCGGGCTCGACCCGGCCCGCCTCGAGCTCGCGGAACGCGGCGGCCACATCGGCACCGACCGGGGCGCCGGCGGACAGGTCGTACACGTCGGTTTCGACCACCGCCTCTTCCACGCCCGCTCCGGCGCGCAGCACGACGCGCGCCACGAGCCGCCCCACCGGGTGCACCGCCACCCTGGTGGCTCGACGCGTGACCGTGCCGTCCCGCACAGGAATCGTCGGCTCGGCGCCCCGCGGATCGCTCGACGGGAGGTCGGCCGGGGCGATCAGGCCGAGCGAGAGCCGCGCCGCCCTGGCGCGAATCGCCTCCACCACCTGGGAGAGGAACGGGCTGCCGAGCACCACGATCTCGGCCTCCGAGTCGCGCTCAAGCGCGTCGAGCGAGAACGCGACGCTCACGCGTTCGCGGTCTCTGAAGAACGGGCGCTCGGCTGGGGGTAGCTTCAGCTCCGCGTGATCGGGGCCGAGGGACGTCTGCTTCACCCCCGCGAGCTCGCAGTAGCGCTCGAGCAGCGGCCGCAGCGCGGAGCCCGCCAGGGGATCGGCGTCCCGGAGGGAGGCTTGAACCACCGCTGCCCGCGGCTTGCTGCGAGGTTTGCGCGGGGGTTGGCGCAGCGCTTTGCGCTTCACGCGTCAGCCTCGATATCCACGAGCGCGAGGGGCAGGCGGTCGACCTGTGCCACGAGCGTGATCGCGCGGCCGGCGCTGGTCAGGCCGGTGAGCCGCACCAGGTCCCCGTATTTCGGATGCCGACCGGCCGGGTGGGCGGTCGTGACGCCCCCGACCGGCTCGATCGACTCGAGCGCTTCCAGCACGTCCTTCACGTGCAAGCCGAGCTTGAGGCGCTTCTGGTCCCAGCCGGCCGCCTTGACCACCTGGCTCGTGCCGAGCCCGAGCCGCAGGCGTCCGGGGACCGACAGCGTCCCGAAACGGCGCTCGAGGCGCATGGCGTTGTCGTCCGGCGCGATGAGGGAGTTGAGCGCTTCCTGCTCCTTGCCCGCCGCACTGCTCTTCTCGATGTCGGCGCCCAGCGTCGCCACCCGCCGCGCAAAGTCCGCTTCGCTCTCGGCGGCGAGCCACTCTTCCGCGAGCCGGCCCTCGAACTTCTGGGCGCCGCCGAACTCGCCCAGGATCAGGTCCAGCTCGCCCACGACCAGCTCGAACAGCTTGATCTTCTGGTCGAGTAGCTGGAGGATGTACGCCTCGATGGTCCCCGCCGCTGCGAGGTTCACGATGTGGACCTCGCGCGTCTGCCCGATGCGGTGCAGGCGGCCGATGCGCTGCTCCACCACCATCGGGTTCCACGGCAGGTCGTAGTTCACGAGCACGTTGCAGAACTGCAGATTGCGCCCTTCGCTGCCGGCGCGAGTGGCGATCAGGACGCTGCGCGGATCCTGGTGGAAGGCGCGGATCCGCGTGTCCCGTTCGCTGGTGGAGTGGGCCCCCCAGTAGACGATGGGCTTGCGGCCCAGCTGCTTGACGCGCTCTTCGATCAGCTGAATCGTCGGTCGATGATCGCTGAAGACCACCACGCGGTCCGGCGTTTCCTCCAGTAGTTTTGTCAAGACGTCCAGCTTGGCGTGCGTCTTGATGCGCTGCGCCCGCTGCGCGAGCTGCCGGGCGATGGTGCGATACTCGGGGCTGATGCGCTCGGCCTCCCCCAGATGCTGGAGCGATTCGGCGAGCGCGCGCGCGGAAGAGCACAGCCGCTGGCGCAGGTGGATGACCGCGAGCTGCAGGATCCCCTTCTTGGTGGGCCGCCGGCGCCGCTTTCCGTCCTCCGTCGCCTCCTGCTCGGCCGGCTGGATGAAGCCCTCGCGATACAACCGTCGCAGGAACTCGGTAGTGCGCTGGTATAGGTCCGCCTCGGCGCGCGTCAGCTTGACCTCGGGGTGGCGCGGCCGGCGCGGCGGCAGGTCCAGGTCGAGCGCGACACTCGAGCGCCGCGTGCGGATCATCACCTCGTGCGTCAGCGTGCGCAGCGCCTCGGGGTCGCGCGGCTGGCGGCGGTCGCCCGAGACCAGGTGCTCGCTCTTGAACTCCTGCCAGGTGCCGAGCTGGCCGGGCCGGAGCAGCGTGATGAGGTTGTACAGCTCGCGCAGGTCGTTCTGGAGCGGCGTCGCCGTGAGCAGCAGGATGAAGTCGCGCTCGATCTTCTCGATGAACTGGTACGTGGCGCCGCGATGGCTCTTCACCTTGTGCGCCTCGTCCACGATCACCAGGTCCCAGCGGTGCCGCAGGATCTCCTCGGCGTGGCGGCGCGAGCGCGCGCGGTCGTGTGAGATGATCGCCCTGGTGATCGTCCCGCGCTGCCAGTCGTCGGGCTCGGTGGGCGTGTCGAAGTGCTCGAAGAACTTCTCTTCCAGCTCGCCCTGCCACTGGCCCACGAGCGAGGCGGGCGTGAGGATCAGCACGCGACGCGCCAGCCCGCGGATCGCCAGCTCCTTATAGATGATGCTCGCCTCGATCGTCTTGCCGAGGCCGACCTCGTCGGCCAGGATGGCGCGGCCGCCCATGTCGCGTAGCACGCGCTGGGCCACGTCGATCTGATGGGGCAACTCCTTGATCGCGTTGGCGTCGAGCGTGATCAGCCGGTCGAAGCCGGGGACGAGGGCGATGCGCTCCGCCTCGCGCCGCAGCTCGTACCAGGCACGGTCGGCCGGCGGCTGCTTGAGCTTGTCGACGAACAGCTGCAGCGAGCGCTCGTCGACCGCCCAGGAGTCGTCGGGGAGTGGATTGGGTTGCGTCACGCCGTGCCTCGATACGGGGGTCGCAATATAGGAAATAGAGCCGCTCGCCAGGGCGCGCATTGACCTGGTGATGCAAGTCACATCTGTGCGCCCCCGTGCACGGTATGCTCACGGCCCCTTACCCGCAGATCGCATGGTCGGGCAAGGCGACGGGTAGTGCGCCCTGGAGACCCACAACTCCCTGGAGGTCACATGAAGGGCACGCGTATCCGTACGGGCCTCGCGCTGGCGGCGATCACGGCTTGCCTCGCAGGCGCTGCGCTGGCGCAGCAGCCTCGGCCGGCGCAGCTGCGTCATGGCTTCTGGTTCGGTGGCGGTCTTGGGTATGGCTCGCTCGGTTGCCAGAGTTGCAGTGGCCGTGAGGGCGCGCTGAGCGGCAACATCTCGCTCGGCGGGACGCTGAGCCCGAGAGTCCTGCTGGGGGTTTCGACCAATGGCTGGACCAAGTCTGACAGCGGCTCGACGCTCACCGTCGCGGCTATCACCGCGGCGGTTCGCTTCTACCCCTCCGCGACCGGCGGCTTTTTCCTGACCGGCGGGCTGGGCCTCGGCACAGTGAGCGCCGGGATCAACGGTTTCGGGAGCGCCAGCCAGACGGGCGGGGCCATGCTGCTCGGCCTGGGATACGATATCCCGATCGGCCGCAGCGTCAGTCTCACACCCTACTGGAACGGCTATGCGCTGACCTACTCCGGTGGCGACGCGAACGTCGGCCAGCTGGGGCTGGGCATCACGGTGCACTAAGGCCGGGACGTTTCGAGAGACAGGTTGCTGCGCGCCGGACCAAAGGACTGGTCCGGCGCGCTGTGTTCGTAGATTCCCTGCATGGCCTTGGACCCGCTCCCGCAGCAGCGCCTCGCCATTGAAGCGCCGCCCGGCCCAGTTCTCGTGGTCGCGGGACCCGGCGCGGGAAAGACGTTCTGTCTCATCGCCCGCATCAACCATCTCGTCGACACCCTCGGCGTAGCGCCCGAGCGCATCTGCGCGGTCACGTTCACGAATCGGGCCGCCGAGGAGATCGCCGGCCGATTGAAGCACACGCTGCGGAACCGTGCCGACGCGATCACGCGGGGTACGATCCACGCGCTGTGCCTCTCCCTGCTGCGCGAGCACGCGGAGGCGGCGGGCCTGCGGAAGGGGTTCGGTGTTGCCGACGAGCAGTACCAGAAGGTCATCCTGGGCCGGCTGCACGTGCCGCTCGAGCAGCGGGGCGCGCTGCTGAACCGGTTCGGCCGGCACCGGGTCCAGGACTACCGGTTGACGCAGGACGACGCGCGGCTGTATCGGGAGTACGCCGTCTGGCTGGCGCACCGCAACATGCTGGACTTCGACGACCTCGTCACCAAGGCCGAGCAGCTGCTGCGCACGCGAGGCGACATCGCCGACACGATCGCCGCACGCTGGCACCATCTCCTGGTGGACGAGTTCCAGGACGTGAACGCGGTGCAGTACGACCTTCTGAAGCGCCTCGCGGCGCCGCACGACAACCTCTTTGTGGTCGGTGACGACGAGCAGTCGATCTTCACCTGGACGGGGGCCGACCCCTACGTCCTGGTGCGGTTCGGCCGCGATTACGGGATCGAGCGACCGATCGTCCTGGACAAGAACTGCCGCTGCTCACGCCAGATCTTCGAGACGGCGCGGCGGGTGCTCGCGCAGAACCCCCAACTGTTCGAGAAACAGCTGAGCGCAGACCAGGAATCACCGTACGAGGTCGCCGCATTCGCATTCCGCGACGAAGAGGAAGAAGCCGCCTGGCTGCTCGAGGACCTCCGGAGCGATCGCGCGACGTCCGGCTTGGGGTGGGGCGACTACGCGGTCCTCTACCGCAAGCACAAGCTCGGCGAGTACCTCGAGGGACGACTGCTCCGAGCGGGGATCCCCTGCCGGCTGGCGCGGGGCCGCTCGCTGGTCGAGGACGACGTCATCAAGTACGTGATCGCGGCGCTGCGGATCGTGCGGAATCCCGACGATCCCGTCGCGGTCGAGGCGTTCGCGCGCTGCGTGCTCTCGCCGCACTTCCTCCAGGAAGTGATGGCCTCACCCCCGTTCCCCCTCACAGCGGAGAGGCGGGACGCAGGCGACTTCCTCGCCGCCGTACGTGCCCTCGCCCGGCGCCGGCCGGCGCAGGACCCCGACACGAAGAAGCTGTGGCGGCTCGTCTTTCAAGTGGAGAACCTCCGCGCCCTGGCCCGGTCGCACCACGCGCTGGCGCCGCTCGTCGACGAGATCCTCTCGCAAAGCGTCGGGCCGTACCGGAACCCGCTCGAGGAGCGGCACGACGAGCTCACCGATCCCGCCGATAGTCCCGAGGCGGTGCGCCTGGCCGAGCGGCTCGCGGCCGCGATCGCGGCGGAGCGGGACATCGTGATCGAGCCGCAGGGAGGGCTGGAGATTGCGTTACGGGGCATGCTCATCGCCGCGGGCGTCCGCCATGCACCGTCCTCCCCAACATCCCGAGCCTCCGCAACCTCCATAGCCTCCTCAACCTGCCCGCTCACCCTGTTCAAGGCGCTGCAGTTGTTGCACGCCCGGGACCTTGAGACCGCGCTCGAGCGCTACGTCACGTTCGACCTCGAGACGACGGACGGCGACGTCGCCACGTGCGGCGTCGTCGAGATCGGCGCAGTGCGCGTCGTGCAGGGCGAGATCGTGGACCGGTTTCACTCGCTGGTCCAGCCGTACCAGCCGATCTCGTCGCGGGCGAGCGCCATCCATGGCTACACGGATCACGACGTCGGGGATGCGCGCTCGTTTGCCCAGGTGTGGCCGGAGTTTTGCGCTTTCGTCGGCGACGACGTCCTGATCGCCCACAACGGCCAGCACTTCGACATCCCCGTGCTGCGCCGGCTGGCGGCGGGACGGGCCGGCGTGGACGGCCTCGTGTTCTACGACACCCTGCCGCTCGCCCGCTCGCTCTCCCGCGACAGCGCCAAGCTGGAGGACCTCGCCCTGCGGTTCGGGATCGACGCCGGCCGGGCGCACCACGCGTTGGACGACGCGGTCACGCTGGCCCGGGTGTATCGTGAGCTCGAGCGCCGGCGGGGGATTCGTGCCCGCAAGGCGGTGCTGGTCAACCTGCTCGACTACCTCGGACTGGCTTTAGCGTTGGAGCAAGGAACGCCGAGCGGGGAGCGCGACCTGCTGTTCACGCTGGCGAAGTTCCACACGCTGGGCCGGTACAGCGATGCGCTGGAGTTCTACGGGGTGGAGCGCGCGCGCGCCGGTGCGACCGCGGCGCCCTCGGTCGACGAGGTGATCGGGCGGCTCGGCGGGCGCGCGCTCATGACGCGCCTCCGGGCGGAGCCCGACCCGGCGCAGCGCTATCCCGCGGCTGTGGCTCGCCTGCGGGCGCTCATGGATGGCGACGCCTCAGCCACGCTCTCCGACAGCATCGATAGACTGCTCGAGCGGGTGGCGCTCTCTACGTCGGACGGCATCGAGGTCTCGCCCGACCGCGTCAACCTCCTCACGCTGCATTCGACGAAAGGCCTGGAGTTCTCCCGCGTGTACATCGTCGGCGTCGAGGACCATCAGATTCCCGGTTATCGCGAGTCGACCGAGAATCGCCAGGCGGAGATCCAGGAGGCGCGGCGGCTCGTGTACGTGGGCATGACGCGCGCGCGGGAGCGGTTGGTGCTGACGCGGGTCGAGCGGCGCTTCGGGACGGACGCGGGCGGGAACAGCTTCCTCCAGGAAATGGGCTTGGAGGTACAGGGCGCGGCGGCCGAGTGAGCGAGTCCTAGTCTTTCTTCCAGGCGCCGAGCAGGCGGCGCAACAGCACGAGCTGGCCCAGATGGTACGAATTGTGGTCGGCGAGCACCAACGCTTCGCGCAGCACGGTTTGGCCGCTGCCGTGGGGGATGCGGGCGAACAGGTCGGTCTTTGGGTCGGCCACGAGGCGCTCCATGGCGCGGAGGTCCCGCTCCACTTGGGTCACGCTCGTCTCCCAAGCGGCCGGGTCGGGCGGGGCGTCCTCCTGTGGCCAGTAGCCCGCCGGCCACTTCGGGGAGACGTGCTCCGCGCTCTTGGTGAACTCGACGATATCCCACTGCGAGATGCGGACGTGCTCGAGCAGGCGCCACGGAGTGAAAGGCTGCCCGGCGGGCCTCGTGCCCCGGAGCGCGGCCGGCCAATCGCCGATCGCGTCTCGAAGCGTGACATGGGCGTGACCGCCGCGCAGCAGCTCGACCACGTGGTCGCGAAGGGCGCGGTGGGGATCGGTGCGCCGGGCTTTTCGTTTGACGGGCATGCAGGCTTCCTTGGTCTACGCTCTTCCCAGGCTCAGCAGCGCGCCCTCATGCTCGAGCAGCCAGCGTTTGCGGTCCAGGCCGCCGCCGAAGCCGGTGAGCTCGCCGCGCGCCCCGACCACGCGGTGGCACGGGACGATGATGGGGATGGGGTTCTTGCCGTTGGCGGCGCCCACCGCGCGCGTCGCGCGCGGATCGCCGAGCCGGCGCGCCAGCTCGCCGTAGCTGGTGGTGGCCCCGTACGGGATAGTGAACAGGAGGTCCCAGACGCGTCGCTCGAATGCCGAGCCGGCGGCGTCGAGCGGCAGGTCGAAGCTGGTGCGGGTCCCCTCGAAGTACTCGGTCAATTGGCGGCGGGCGCGAGCGAGCAAGGCGCCCGCGGGCCCGCGGCCGGCGTCCTCCACCCACTCCGGCTCCTCTTCGGGTGTCACGTGGTTGCGGGGCAGTGGAAAGCGCACTCCCTTTAACGCGGTGTCGGAGGCCGTGAGGACGAGCTCGCCGACGGGGCTCGGGAAGCGGGCGAAGGTGGTGGCCATCGGGGTGAGCAGTAAAGGTAGGTGTCGCGCCGAAAAAGGGGAGGCTCGTCGTGGAACCAACTGCCGTGTCGCCGTTCGCCGCCTGGGAGAACTTCTACGTCATCGTCGGCTCGTCGGCCGCGGCGTTGACCGGCCTGCAGTTCGTGGTGGTCGTCCTGGGCGCCGAAGCGCGCTCGATCGGCCCCGAAGTGGGCGCCTTCGGCACGCCCACGGTCGTGCACTTCTGCGCCGCGTTGCTCATCTCGGCGATCGTGAGCGTGCCGTGGCGCGCGGTTGCGAACGCCGCACTCGCGTTGGGCGTCGTGGGTGTGGCGGGGATCGTGTACATGGCGGTCGTCATCCGGCGGGCGCGTCGGCAGACGCGCTATGTGCCCGTGCTGGAGGACTGGCTGTGGCACTGCATCTTTCCGCTCCTGTGCTATGTGGCGCTGCTCGGAGGCGCGCTCGTGCTGCAGCGCGATCCGCCGCGCACGCTGCTGGTCGTTGGCGCGACGGCGCTGTTCCTCCTGTTCATCGGGATTCACAACGCCTGGGATGCGGTCACCTACATCGCCACCCAGCAGCCGCAGCACAAGGAGGGTGCGCGGGACCAGAAGTAGCGTCAGGGGGGAGGGATGTCCACCCGCATCGGCGCCGCCGGGGCCGAGTGGGTGAGCGCGCCGATCGAGATCAGCTGAGCTCCGGCCTCGGCATAGGCGCGCGCGGTCTCCGGGGTGATGCCTCCCGACGCCTGGATCGTCACGTCCGGCCCCGCACGCCGCACCCACGCGGCGACGCGCGGAGGCGGCTGGTTGTCGACCAGGATGTGGCGCACGCCGGCGGCGAGGGCCCGCTCGAGCTGCGCGTCGTCCTCGACCTCGACGACGATCGGCAGCCCGGAGGGCGCCGCCGCGAGCGCCCGCGCGAGATCTCCCGCCCCGAGCAGCGTCCAGTGGTTGTCCTTCCACAGTACGGCGCCGGCGAGCGAGCGGCGATTCTCCACGCCGCCACCCGCGACCACGGCGTAGGTCTCGAGCGCGCGCAGACCGGGCGTGGTCTTGCGCGTGTGGGTGATCCGCGAGCCCGTTCCCGCGACGGCTTCGACCACCCGGCGCGTGACGGTCGCGACGCCCGACAAATGCTGCAAGAAGTTGAGGGCGACGCGCTCCCCACCGAGCAGCGTTGCCGCGCTTGCGCGGACGCGCGCGAGCACGGCGCCCGCAGTCACCCATTCTCCTTCCGCGCACGCTGCTTCGACTCGGGCCTCGGGGTCGAGCTCCGCGTACACGAGCCCAACGATCGGGAGTCCCGCGACCACGAAGCGGCCCTCGGCCACGAACTGGGCGCACGCCGGCCGGCGCGCTGCGGCCGCCAACAGACGGGTAGTGACGTCGTCCGCAACGCGATCTTCCTGCAGGGCCCGACGCACGGCATCGAGCTCGGGCGACTCAGCCAATCGCGAGCATCCGATCGATCGCGCGCCGCGCCCGCCCGGCGACGTCGGGCGGAACGGTCACCTCGTGCTTCAGGTCGCGCAGCGAGTCGCGCAGCTTCTCGAGCGTGATCTGCTTCATGAAGCGGCACTCGGCCGACTCGGCCAGCGCGTAGAACTCCTTGTCGGGGTTCTCGCGGCGCAGGCGGTACAGCACGCCCGTCTCGGTCGCGACCACGAAGCGTCGCGCCGGCGAGGTGCGCGCCCGCCGGGTCATTTCTTCGGTCGAGACGATGTGGGTGCGGCCGGCGGCGACGTCGCCGTCCGCCGCCGCGTAGTACATGGTGCTCGTCACGCAGCCGCACTCGGGATGCACCAGGAACTCGGCATCCGGATGCTCGCGCCGCTTCGACTCCACGTCCGCGGGGCCGAGGGCCGCGTGCACGTGACACTCCCCCATCCACACGTCGAGCGCGCGTCCCGTCACCCGGCGCACGTGGCTCCCGAGGAAGAAGTCCGGCACGAACAGCACCGGCACGTCGCGGGGCAACGCCCGCACGACCGCCACAGCGTTGCCGGAGGTGCAACAGTAGTCCGCCTCGGCCTTGACGGCGGCGCTGCAGTTCACGTAGGCCACCACGAGGCCGTCGGGATGGGTGGTGCGCCAGCCCCGCACGTCGTCCGCCTCGATCGTGGCGGCGAGCGAGCAGCCCGCGTCCGGGTCGGGGATGAGCACGCGCTTCCCGGGGTTGGCGATGGCGGCCGTCTCGGCCATGAAGTGCACGCCGCAGATGACGAGCAGCGGCGCGTCGAGCTCGGTGGCGCGTCGCGCCATCCGCAGCGAGTCGGCGACCACGTCCGCCACGTCCTGGATCTCGGGTCGCTGATAGTTGTGCGCCAGGATCGCCGCCCCCCGCTCGGCTTTGAGGGCCAGGATTTCGCTGGTGAGGTCCATCATGTGTACACACACCCATTGGTCGAGGAACCGCCGCGGGGGGGCCGTTTGGGCAACGCCTCGGTCCACCGAAGGTGATGGACCGCTCCCAGCAGGGGGCGCGAACGTCGCTGCGCCACCTGAATGCTAAGCGAACGGCGGGTCCGGCGGGAGCACCCGGTCAATCGGGACCTCAGGTGTCCGCAAGGCGGATCCCGGCTATGATACGAGCGTGCGTGGGACCGTCCGGGTTCTGATCAGCGGTGTCGCGCTGCTGTGGTGGACGGCGGCGTCCGGACAGACCGTGACCGTCGTCCACACGGTCAACCTGCGCCCCGATCCCTCGAGCGAATACGCTTCAATCCGACTCCTCGCGCCGTCCGAGCCGCCCTTGACCCTACTCGAGCCGGGACCCGAGAGCGGGTACTACCACGTCCGGACGGGCGCCGGCGAGGAGGGTTACGTCTGGGGCCGCTACGTGCGAGTGAGCGCCGCCCCAACTGCTCCCGCGGCGCCGCTTCCGTCCGGCCCCGGCGTCCCGGGGTCGGCGAGCATGGTGGGGTGCGGGGACAGCTTGTGGCAGCACGTGTACCATCCGTCGCGCCTGCTCGTGCAGCAGGACTGCATCACCGTGACTGGTATGGTCGTCGACGCCACCGCGGGCCAGGCGCACCACCAGCCCGACGGCGTGCGTCACGAGCCGGACGGCGACACCCACGCGTGGCTGGAGGTCGATTCGCAGTTCGTGAGCTTGATCAACGCCGGCAACCGGTCGGACGAGGGCGGGAATCTCGTGTTCGAGATCGTGTGCCACTACAGCGTGACACAACCGGACGCGAAGCCCGCGTGCGCAGAGTTTACGGACCACACGACCATTCCCCCGGTCGGCACACACGTCGCGATCACCGGAACTTTCGTGCAGGAGAAGAACCACAAGCAGTGGAACGAGATCCATCCCGTGTCACGCATTGAGGCGCAGTAGCACCGCCGCTACGAGCGCAACAACCATGGCCGCGGACTTGTCCCTCACCGTGTACGGCGGCGCCCCAGGCGAGATCGGGGGGAACCGCATCCTCGTCGAGTGGCCCGCCCGCCGTTGGCTGCTCGACTTCGGCATGCGGTTCGGGCCCACGGGACGGTTCTTCGAGGAGTTCGTCCAGCCTCGCGGCGCGACGCTCGGTCTGCGCGACTACCTCCGCATGGGCCTCATCCCACCGCTAGAGGGCCTGTATCGTCGCGATCTTTCGGCCCACGATCCGGGGCTGTGGGCTCGCTATCGCCATCACCCGCAGTATCGCACCCTAGACCGCGTCGACGGCGTGTTGCTCTCCCATGGGCACGTGGACCATGTGGGCTCGATGGGATTCTTACGCGAGGACATTCCGGTCTACACCGGACTCACCACGGCGCTGATCGGGAAGTGTCTCCAGGACCCGAAGCCCACGGGCGTCGACGGGGAGTTCAACTACCTCGTGCCCCGAGTCTCGAAGGGAGACGTGCTCGAAGCCGCACGCGGCGCCCCCCGCATCCAGCGCAAGCATTACATCGCCACGGATGGCACCGACGTCACGGATCCGGCGGCTGCCATCGAAAAGCTCGCCGGCTTCTGGGGTTGGGTGCCGGGGGAGCGGACCACGATCCAATCGGCGCCGCTCGAGCTGCTGGATGGGCGGCGTCTGGGCGAGCTGGGCGTCAAGTTCTGGCGGGTGGATCACTCCATTCCGGGCTCGGGCGCCTGGGGGATCGAGACGCCCATCGGGTGGGTGATCTACAGCGGCGATCTCCGACTGCACGGCCACTCCAGGCAGCGAACCGAGAAGTTCGCGAAAGAGGCTCGAGCGTTGCGACCGGCGTTGCTCATCGTCGAGGGAACGCGCGTGGACCAGAGCGGCGCCGTGACGGAGCCCGAGGTGCACCAAGCGGCGGACGACGTGGTGCGTCAGGCGGGCGGCGTGGTGATCGCCGACTTCACGGCGCGCAACATCGAGCGGCTGCGCACGTTCCGCGACATCGCCACCGCCCGCGGCCGGCGGCTCGTGGTGACGACCAAGGACGCCTACATGTTGGAGCATCTCCACGTCATCGACCCCAACATTCCCCACCCCGCCTCCGAGGGACTGGCGATCCTCGACGAGCCGCTCGGCACGGTACCGAACTGGGAGAAGGACGTGCGCCAGCGCTTCGCCGCCAACTTCGTGAGGGCGGCCGACGTGCGGCGCGAGCCCGGCGCGTACATTCTCTGCCTCTCGTATTGGGACATCACCAACCTGGTCGATCTGGAGCCCGCAGGCGGGACCTACATCTACTCGAGCTCGGAGGCGCACAGCGAAGAGCAGGAGATCGACGCCAAGCGGCTCACCAACTGGCTCGATCACTTCGCGCTGCGCAAGGTGGGCGGGCTGCCGGGCGCGGAGCAGGGGCCGTATCACGCATCCGGTCACATCGATGGACCTGCGTTGCAGGGATTGATCGAGGAGATCGGCGCGGAACGGATCCTGCCGGTGCACACCGAGCATCCCGAGTGGTTCGACGAGCGCTGGGGGAAGCAGGTGGTCAGGGTGCAAGAGGGTGTCCCAACGACGTTCTAACGCGGGGAAGCCCACTCGCGTCAGGGAGCGGCGTTCGCGATCACGACCTCCAGATCCTGGGAGGCCCGCTTGCGGCACTCCTTCTTGAGGTCGTCCATGTCCGCCGCGAGGAATGTTCCCAGAACCCCACCGGCGGTGAGCTCGAACGCCGGCAGCTCCTTCTTGGCGGAGGTGTTGGAATACAGGGCGATCACCGCGCGGTCGTCGAACCGATAGAACGAGTAGGTGGGGTAGCGATCGAACAGCCAGATATGAGCCGGTTTCGCGAAGTCGCGCGCCAGACGCGCGAAATACCGGTAGGCGTCCGCCACCAGCGCCGGGATCAGGGGGCCGTCCTCGAAATGCTTCCCGAGGGAGAACATGAGCTCGTGGCTCTCGAGATCGGGGAGAAACACCTCGAGCGTGGTGCCCGGGCGGCCGAGGAAGGCCTTGATCGCTGCGTCGTGATTCTCGCGCCAACGACGTGAATGGATGAAGTAGAGCGCCATCGCGGTCGCGGACCCGATGAGATCCTCGAACCGTTGAACGAATCCGGCGAACGGACCCAGCTGGACGATGCCGAAGTGGGGCTCGGGACGGGCGGTCATCGGCTCGATGCTAGCCCAGGCGGGACCGAGGAGCAAGAACTCCGGGCCATGCCCTGATTATCTTCGCCCCATGCCCGCTCCCGTCCTCGTCGAAGCCTGCGTCGACTCCATCGAATCTGCGCTCGCCGCTGCCCGCGGGGGCGCGCACCGGATCGAGCTCTGCGCCAATCTCATTGAGGGCGGCACGACGCCCTCCGCAGGTACGCTCGCGGTCTGCCGCGCCCGGCTCGACATCCCCATCTTCGTGCTCATTCGCCCGCGAGGCGGCGACTTCCTTTTCTCGGCGGCCGAGTGCGCCGTGATGCTCGAGGACATTCGACGGGCCAAACAAGCGGGCGCGCAGGGCTGCGTGACGGGTGTGCTGGGCGCCGATGGAGACATCGACGTGGACCGGACCCGCGAGCTCATGGACGCCGCGCGGCCGCTGCACGTGACGTTCCACCGGGCGTTCGATGTGTGTCGTGACGGGAGCCGCGCGCTCGAAACGCTCATCGCGCTCGGCGTGGAGCGCGTGCTCACTTCCGGTCAGGCGGCCACCGCACCCGAGGGCGTGGAGACGATTGCCCGGCTGGTGCGGCAGGCGGCGGGCCGCATCGGCGTTCTCCCGGGGGGTGGCATCACGCCGGCCAACGTGGCGGCCGTGGTGCGCGCGACGGGCGTGACTGAGGTGCACCTCACGGGCGCGGCGGTCCACCGCAGCGCCATGACGTTTCGCGCCGAGCGGGTCACGATTGGCAACGCGCCGCCCCGCAGCGAGTACGACTGGAGTGTGACGGACGCGGAGCAGATTCGGCAGGTCGTGACCATGTTGGCGACTCCGTGACACGCTGAGAGGAGTATGAGAAGCCTCTCATGACGGGTGTGCGGGAGGTCCGCTGCGCAGCACCAGAACGTTACTTCCCCGAGACGAACAACACGTGGTCCACAACACTCGGGAGGTTTCGTTCAATGACCAGGCATTTCGCTTTCATCGCGCTCGCCGCCGTGGCACTCGCCGCGTGCGAGCAGAACCGCAGTCTCACGAGCCCCGCCGCGTCGCTGCAGGCAGCGCGCGACGCCGACGTCACGGGCGACCTCGCCGGTCCGGGCGCGGTGTACACGCTCACCAACCAGGTCGGCGGCAATGCGGTCGCCGCCTTCACGCGCGGCGCCGACGGCAGGCTCGCCTCGGCCGGCAGCGTCGCGACGGGCGGCACCGGCACGGGCGCGAGTCTGGGCTCGCAGGGGGCGGTGTCGCTGAGCAATGACGGCCGCCGGCTGTTCGCGGTCAACGCCGGCTCCAACGATGTGTCGGTGTTCGCTGTGAGCCCGACAGGCCTGGCGCTCGCGAGCCGCACCGCTTCGGGCGGCACCCTGCCGATCAGCCTGACCGTGCACGGCAACGTGCTGTACGTGTTGAACGCAGGCGGCAGCGGCAACATCTCGGGCTTCACGCTTGGTGCCAGCGGCGACCTCACGCCGATCGCGGGCGCTACCCTGCCGCTCTCGGGCTCCACCGTCGGCCCGGCCGATGTGCAATTCAGCCCCGACGGGAGCCGTCTGGTGGTCACCGAGAAGAACACCAATCTGCTCGACGTGTACGCTGTGGACGCGAACGGCGTGGCGTCGGGCCCAACGACGACGGCCTCCGCCGGCGGCACGCCGTTCGGGTTCGCCTTCGGACTGCGCAACGATCTGTTCGTATCGGAAGCAGCGGGCTCGGCGTCGTCCTACGTGCTGGACGCGAGCGGCACGCCCGCGCTCGTGAGCGGCCCTGTCTCCACGCACCAGGGCGCGCCGTGCTGGGCCGTGGTGACCGCGGACGGCCGCCTCGGCTTCACCGGCAACGGGGCCGGATCGGTGTCGGCCTTTGCCATCGCGCCGGACGGCGCGATCCGTCTGGTGGACGCCAACGGCGGGACCGCCTTGATCGGCGCCGGCATCAACGACATCGCGCTGAGCCACAACAGCCGCTACCTGTACGTGCTGCAGACCGGCGGCGCCCAGGCCATCCACGCGTTCCGCGTCGCAGCGGACGGGCACCTCACGCCCCTCGGGCCGATTGCCGGCCTCCCGGCCGGGACGAGGGGACTCGCGGCGCGGTAGAGGCAACCTCACGTTCCCCCTCTCCACCAAGTGGAGAGGGGGTCAGGGGGTGAGGCCCGCCGCGGGCAGCCACACCGTGAACGTGCTGCCCACGCCGGGGCTTGAGTCGACCGTGATGTGCCCGCCTTGCAGCTCCGCCAAGAGCCGCGCGATCGCCAGTCCGAGGCCGGTGCCCCCGAGGTCGCGACTGCGCGACTGATCGACCCGGAAGAAGCGGTCGAAGATCCGCTCCACGTGCTCCGCAGCGATGCCCGGCCCCGTGTCTCGCACGCTCGCCCCCACCATCTTCCCGTTGGTCTCGAGCGTGAACGTGATGCTCCCGTGGGGCGTGTAGCGGACAGCGTTGGACGCGAGGTTCAAGAGGATGTGGCGCGTACGGTCGGCGTCGCCCAGCGCCCAGCGCGGCGGCGACGGCGTCGCGCCCACGGCGAGATCTCTGCCGAGCGCCATCGCTTCCGTGATCTCTCGCACTTCGTCCACCACGGCCGTAAGCTCAAAGGGCGCGTGCGCGAGCGCCAGCTGGCAGTTCTCGCCCCGGGCGATGAGCAACAGCTCCTCCACCAGCTTGGCGGTCTGGTCGAGGACGCGCTCCATCGCCCCGAGCGCCTCGCGCATCTCTCCCTCGCTGCGGCCTTCGGCCACCGCCCACTGGACCCGGGCGCGCAGGTGGGTGAGCGGCGTGCGCAGCTCGTGACTCGCGTCCGCCGTGAAAGCCTGCAGCGCGCGGTGCGCCCGATCGACCCGCTCGAGCATACGGTTGACCGAGTCCGCGAGCTCCGTCACTTCCGCCTGGCCCGTCGGGCTGGTCAGGCGAGTGCCCAGCTCCGCGGGACCGATGGCGCGCGTCTCGGCGGCCACCCGCTCGAGCGGCCGCAGCGCGCCGGCCACGGCTTGACGGGCGCCGCGCGCGACGACGAGCCCCGCGCCCGGGAGCAGCAGCGCCGCCGCGGCCGCGAGCGCGCCCAGCGCGACGACGTACGGTTCCCGGCTCGCCACAACGTAGATGTCGAATACACCGGCCGCGCGGTGCAGCACGCGATAGCGCCAGCGCGCCCGCTGCGCGATCGCGGCGAGCAGGGCCCGGCGCACGTCGTCCGGCGAGGCGCTCGCCGGCAGGCCCTCGAGCCGCTTCGCGGGCATGTCGGGCGACACGAAGTAGACGACCTGCTTTCCTCCGGCGCCGGTGGTGGTGCGGGTGATCACCACCTGGCCCCCCATGGCGACGAGCCGGTCGGCGAGCGCCGACGGCATCACGCCCCCGGGCTCGCTGGTCGAGTCGCGATAGGCGCCGAGCAACGACTGCGTCAGGTCGGCCGAGTGGTCGAGCGAGCGCCGCAGCGCCATCTCCGCCGCCGCGGCGAACAACGCCACCACCAGGAGCGCGTAGCCCGCGAGCCCGGTCCAGGCCACGCGCGTGAACCGCCGGGTGAGGACTGCACCCAGCCGGAGTTCGTTCACGTGACGGCGTCGCTCTCGAGCCGGTACCCGACGCCGCGGACCGTGCGGATCGGAGCCGTGCGGCCCCCGAAACTCAGCTTCTTACGCAGGTAGTTGACGTATACGTCCACCACGTTGGTCTCGGGATCGAACTGGTAGTTCCACACCGCTTCGGCGATGCGCGAGCGGGACACGGAGCGGCCGGCGTGGCGCATCAGAAACTCGAGCAACGCGAACTCGCGCGGGCTCAGATCCACGACCCGCTCACCCTGCGTGACGCGACGCGTGAGCGGGTCGAGCATCAGATCGCCCACCTTGAGCGTGGCGTCCTGGTGCCGCAGCTCGGCGCGGCGAATCAGCGCGTGCACCCGTGCCAGCAATTCCGGCAGGTCGAACGGCTTCGTGAGGTAATCGTCGGCGCCGCCCTCGAGGCCCTTCACCCGCGCCTCGAGCTCGTCGCGGGCGGTGAGCAGCAGGACCGGCGTGAAGACGCCCCGCGCCCTGAGCTCCGACACGACGCTGAAGCCGTCCCGCCCCGGCAGCATCACGTCGAGGACGATGCAGCCGTACGTCCCACCCAGGGCACGCTCCAGTGCCCGGTCGCCGGTGTCGGCCTCCGTGACGCCGTAGCCTTCTTCGCGGAATGCCTTGCTCAGGAAGCGCCGCAGCTCGCGGTCGTCCTCGACGAGGAGAATCTGCACGCAGCCTAACCTACGGTGGCCCGGCCGGCGCGGGGAGTGTGAGGTCCGTGAGAAAGCTCTAAGAAAGCGTCCCGGCGCTTCACACGCGCGGCGCGCCCGCCTAGGTTCAGCCCATGAACCTGCTGCTCGCTCTCGTCGTCACGACCGTACCGCTCGACACCGCGACCTTCGCGGGCGGCTGCTTCTGGTCCATGGAACGCGCCTTCGACCAGGTCGCGGGCGTCGTGTCCGCCACGGTGGGCTACACGGGCGGCGCCCTGTCGCAGCCGTCGTACGAGCAGGTGTCCACCGGCCAGACGGGACACCTCGAGTCGGTGCAGGTGGTATACGATCCCGCAAAGATCACGTACGAGCGGCTGGTGGACGCGTTCTGGCACGACATCGATCCGACGCAGGCCGACGGCCAGTTCTGCGATCACGGCCCGGAGTACCACACGGCGATCTTCTATCGTGACACGATGCAGCACCGTGTGGCCGCGGCCTCGCGTCGCGCGCTCGAGGTACGCTTCGGGAAACGGCTCGCCACGGACGTCCTGACCGCGACAGCGTTCTACCCGGCGGAAGAGTATCACCAGCATTACTACCGCAAGAATCCCGTGCGCTACGGCATGTATCGCGTGGCGTGCGGCCGCGACCGGCGCCTGCAGGCGATATGGGGCGCCGCAGCCCCGTCGACGGAGGTACGATCCAGCATGCACGACACCAAGCCCAGCGACGCCGCGCTGCGGCGGTCGCTGACTCAGTTACAGTACGAGGTGACCCAGCACGAGGCGACGGAGCCACCGTTCCACAACGAGTACTGGGACAACCATCGGGCCGGCATCTACGTGGACGTGGTGTCCGGGGAGCCGCTGTTCAGCTCGCTCGACAAGTTCGAGTCCGGCACCGGGTGGCCCAGTTTCACGCGGCCGCTCGAGCAGGCGAACGTCACGCAGCAAACCGACCACTCGCTCTTCCTGGAGCGGACCGAGGTCCGGTCGGCCCACGGCGACTCCCACCTGGGCCACCTGTTCGACGACGGCCCGGCGCCGACCGGGCTGCGCTACTGCATCAACTCGGCCGCGCTGCGCTTCATCCCAGTCGAGCGCCTGCAGGCCGAGGGCTACCAGCGCTTCCTGCCGCTGTTCCAGAAGTAGGCACCCCCTAACGCGGCCACTTTCCTGGTGGACCCCGGGGCACCGCCCCGGGGTCAGCCGCCCCCTCCTTGACAGCCAACTACTACACCTGTAAATCTACTCCTGTAGATCAACCACGAGGCCGGGCATGCCAGGTGGCCAGCAACTCACCGAGCTGCAACTCGCCATCCTGCGGGTCATCTGGGACAAGGGCGAAGCGACGGTGCAGGCAATTTGGGAAGCGCTGCACGCCGAACGCGGGCTCGCCCAAACCACCGTCGCCACCATGCTGTCGCGCCTCGAGCGCCGCGGCGTGGTCACACGGCGCGCCCAGTCGCGGCAGTACCACTACCGCGCCGCGGTGACCGAGCAGGAAGTGCAGCACTCGATGGTGGGCGAGCTGACCGAGCGGCTGTTCGACGGCGACGTCACCGCGCTGGTGCAGCACCTCCTGAAGGGCGCCGACGTGAGCCCCGGCGACCTCGCCAAGATCCGCGACATGATCGAGCGCGTCGAAACGAACGCCCCGGAGACCAAATGACAATGTTCGCGTGGCTGCTCACCTATCTGATCCACAGCACGGTGCTCCTCGGGCTCGTCTGGCTGGTCACCCGGCGCCGGCGCCTTGAGCCCGCCGTCTCCGAGCTCCTCTGGAAAGTCGCCCTACTCGCGGGACTCGTCACCGGCACGATCCAGTCGCGGCTGCAGTTGTCTCCGCCCGCGGCCGTCACCCTCCCGGCCGCGAGTTTGCCCCCGGCGCCGACCGTAGGCGAGCCGGGCATCGTGCCGAGCGGCGAATCGCCGGTCCACCCGACAACCTCCACAACCTCCAGAACCTCCACAACCACCACCGCCGTCCCGCTGATCGCGGTGCTCTTCTGGGGCGTGATCGCGCTGGCGTCGTCGCTCTATTACGTCGCGCGCCGATTGATCCTCGTAGGCCGCTTAGCGGATCGCCGTCCGGTGACCGACGGTCCGCTCGCGGCGACGCTCGCGGAGCTGCAGCGCACCACGGGATACCGCGGCCGCGTTCACCTCACCATGGCCCGGACGATCTCGAGTCCCGTGGCCCTCGGTCTCTCCGAGATCTGCGTGCCCGAGCTGGCGCTCTCGGAACTCGGCGCCGAGCAGCAGCGCAGCATGCTGGCCCACGAGCTGGCGCATCTGGCGCGGCACGATTCGCTGTGGCTCGTGGGCGCGAGCCTGATCGAGCGGGTCTTCTTCTTCCAGCCCTTGAACCGGCTTGCGCGCCGCGAGCTTGAGACGACGGCTGAATACCTGAGCGACGAGTGGGCAATGCGAAAGACCGGATCGGCGGTTTCGCTCGCGAAGTGTCTGGCCACGGTGGCGGAATGGATTCAGGCGTCGCCGCTGGGCGTGCCCGTGGCGGGCCTGGCCGAGCGGCGGTCGCTCCTGGTCGCGCGCATTGCGCGCCTGCTCGACGGACGCCTGCCCCAGAGCCCTGCCTCGCGGCGCGGCTGGGCCGTGCTCGCCGCACTGGGCGTGGCTGCGACGGTTGCCGCTGCGCCACGCGTGGCCTCACCCCCTGTCCCCCTCTCCGTTCCGGAGAGGGGGGACGACGTGCGTTCCCCCTCTCCCGAAGGGAGAGGGGGCCAGGGGGTGAGGACTAGAACGGAGAGGGGGTCAGGTGGTGAGGACACCACCGTCGTCAACGCCCTGATCGCGCGGCTCAAAGACGAGAACGCCGGCGTGCGCCGCGCCGCGGCGCAGTCGCTCGGCCAGCTGGGTGATCTCCGCGCCGTGCCGCCCCTGATCGCCGTGCTCGCGGACTCGGACGGCGAAGTGCGCTCCGCGGCGGTGGACGCGCTG
>Ga0209806_1000356_pt1 | contig 30842 bp, 28 predicted proteins | sample GraSoiAngelo_152_FD_186166 | JGI IMG/M metagenome (GOLD analysis project Ga0209806, IMG submission 186166) | Grasslands soil microbial communities from the Angelo Coastal Reserve, California, USA - 14_1009_12_30cm (SPAdes) (version 2) | ecosystem: Environmental > Terrestrial > Soil > Grasslands ... | reverse complement strand
CACGCTTTGGGAGTGGCCAGCGGCGCTCTCCTGATCGTGCTCGGAGGCTTGCTCGTGTTGGGCCGCTTTGCCGTGATTGCGCGTTATTTTTCATTTCTCAATCGCTTTGCGCTTTAGTGAGGTTGAATCTGTGAAACGAAACCCCGCAGCTCTTTTCTTCGTGGCCGCCGTGGTGGCTGCCATGCTGTTCGTCGGCTTTCATGCCGCTCGCCGCGCCGGCGGAGATGCCAGCGCCGACAGTCTGGATGTTGCCGGCAAACCTGCGCCCGACTTTACGCTCCAGTCACTCGACGGAAAAAACATTCAGCTCAGCAGCTATAAAGGACAAGCGGTGCTGCTGAATTTCTGGGCGACCTGGTGCGGTCCCTGCAAAATCGAAATGCCGTGGTTCGTCGAACTGCAGAAAGAATACGGCCCCCAGGGCTTGCAGATCGTGGGCGTCGCCATGGATGACGCGAGCAAGGAAGAGATCACAAAGTTTGTGAAAGAGATGGGCGTCAACTACACCATCCTGCTGGGCAAAGAGGCCGTCGGGCAGGAGTACGGTGGGGTCAACGTGCTGCCGACCACGTTCTTCATTGACCGGGACGGCAAGATCGTGGCCCGCGAATTCGGCTTACAAAGCCGTAGCTTGTTCGTTGATAACATCAAGAAAGCGCTCAGCCAGGGACACGCGGTACAGGCGCAAAAGTAACGTAGGCGCGCCGGGAAGTTCGATCTAGTATTCCGTTAATGCAAATGACAAACAAGCCGCTGGCCATCGCGCTGCTTCTGGTTACGAGTTGCGCCCTCGCGCAGTCGCCCGGCAAAAAGGCTCCTTCGGTCACCATGGCGCCGGTCGAACCTGTCACCGTGACGCGAGGCAAGGGCGGAGCCGTAAGCCTGCACTTTCGCGTCGCATCGGGCTTCCACATCAACTCCAACACGCCAAAGTCCGAGTTCCTGATCCCCACGGCGCTAAAAATGGATGCGCCCACGGACATCGTGCTTACGAAACTCACCTACCCGCAAGGCGCGGAGATGAGCTTCCCATTCGCACCCAATGAGCCTCTGAGTGTCTATAGCGGAGACTTTACGGTGTCGATGACGGTTCGGCCGCTACACACCGTGCAACCGGGCAAGTACGCCATTCATGGTGACCTCAAGTACCAGGCCTGCGACAACGCCGCCTGCTACCCTCCCAAGCATCTGCCCGTGGATTTTGAAGTAAAGGTCCTGAAAGGCGCGACTCCGGCCGGCAAGAATCCCGCCCAAAGCCCGCACGCACACAGATAGAAGTGGGTGCTCCATCCTAACCCCGTGTTCTTTGCGAGGTTAGGGTGGGGATTTCCTGCTGGCCAATTTCCATCTTCTCACTTTCCCGCGTGTTTCTTCTCTACTTTCGCCCACGCATCCTTCAACGCCACCGTACGGTTGAAAGCCGGCTTGCCCGGAGTCGTCTCCGGATCGACGCAGAAGTAGCCGAGACGCTCAAACTGATAGCGTGATCCCGCGGTGACGTTGGCCAGCGACGGCTCAAGCTTGGCACTTGTCACTACCTCGAGCGAGGCCGGGTTCAGATTTGCCGTGAAATCCTGACCGGGTTCCACTTGATCCGGATCTTCCTTGCTGAACAAGTTGTCGTAAAGCCGCACTTCCGCATCGATAGCATGCGCTGCTGAAACCCAGTGGATGGTCGACTTCACCTTGCGTCCGTCGGGCGTGTTGCCGCCGCGCGTTGCAGGGTCATACGTGCAATGCACCTCGACGACCTCGCCCTGATCGTTCTTAACCACAGTCGTGCAGGTAACCAGGTACGCATACCGCAGGCGCACTTCGCGCCCTGGGGAAAGTCGAAAATACCCTTTTGGCGGATTCTCGCGGAAATCGTCCTGCTCAATGTAGATGGTCTTCGTGAATGGGACCTTCCGCGATCCAGCGCCCGCGTCCTCCGGATTGTTGACCGCATCCATCTCCTCGACTTGGCCCGCGGGATAATTGTCGATGACCACCTTCAACGGCCGCAGAACCGCCATCACGCGGGGGGAGCGCTTGTTCAAGTCATCACGCACGTAGTGCTCCAGCATTGCCAACTCGACGATCCCGTTGGTCCGCGATACTCCTGCCGCGTTCACAAAATTGCGAATCGCTTCCGGCGTATATCCGCGCCGGCGCATGCCGGTCAGCGTAGGCATCCGCGGATCGTCCCATCCTTTCACGCGACCTTCTTCCACCAGCCGGCGAAGCTTGCGCTTGCTCATGATGGTGTAGGTCAAGCTCAGGCGGTCGAATTCAATTTGCTGCGACGGAAAGATCCCCAGTTGCTGAATGAACCAGTTGTAGAGAGGCTGGTGATCGGCAAATTCCAGCGAACACATGGAGTGCGTCACCTTCTCCATCGAATCCGATTGCCCATGCGCGTAGTCGTACATCGGGTAGATGCACCACTTGTTTCCGGTGCGATGATGTTCGGCGTGCAAGATGCGGTACATCACCGGGTCGCGCATGTTGAAATTGGGTGAAGCCATGTCGATCTTGGCGCGCAACACGCGCGAGCCGTCGGGAAATTCCCCGGCCTTCATGCGCTGGAACAGATCGAGATTCTCTTCCACCGAACGGGCTCGATACGGGCTGTTCTTCCCCGGCTCGGTCAACGTCCCGCGATACTGCCGGATCTCATCGGCCGTCAGATCGTCGACATAAGCCTTGCCATCCCTGATCAGCTTGATCGCCCATTCGTAAAGCTGGTCGAAATAATCGGAGGCGTAGTAAAGTCCATCCCAGTGGAAACCGAGCCACTGGATGTCCTGCATGATCGAGTTCACATATTCGACGTCTTCTTTTTCTGGATTCGTGTCGTCGAAACGCAGATTGGTGTGGCCATGGAACTCGTCGGCAAGGCCGAAGTCGAGACAGATGGCCTTGGCGTGACCAATATGCAGATAGCCGTTGGGCTCGGGAGGAAAGCGCGTTTGCACGCGACCCTGGTACTTGTTTGTCTTCAAGTCCTCGATGATTCTGTCCCGAATAAAATTTGACGAGCGAGGCTCGGCGGGCTCATGGGACATAGCTGAAGTGGAAGCTTTAGTCGAAGTCATTGGCATCTTATTCTATAACTTCGGCTCCTGTTCCGAATTCCAGCCAGCGCCGGCATCCTGCCGGCATCTGTTGCGCGAAAGCGCCGATGAAATTCCCGCAACCCGAGAGCCGGCGAGACGCCGGCGTACTTTCTTGCCGGAAAGTGGCACCATTCGAATTGGACAAAGTGGCTCTTGCATGTGGCCACTCGGGATGCTTGAATTTTTTATTTGAGCGACACTCCGCGTTGTCCAGAATCGAGCAAAGTATGTACCCGGATAAAAGCGCCAATTCATCTGTCGAACAAGTTCTGGCCAGGGCTCATCAAGAACTGATTTCCCTCGAACAAGAGCGCGCCCGGATTATGGAACGCATCGGTGCGATCAAGCAGACCATTGCCGGTCTGGCCAACGTCTTTGGCGAAGCACTGCTGGGGGATGAACTGCTGGATCTGATTGACCGCAGGCGCGGAGATCCCAGCTCGGGACTCACGCGTACTTGCCGGGCGACCTTGATGGAGTCAGATCTGCCCCTCACCACTCAGCGTATTCTCGAAGAAATCCAGGGCCGCCAACCCAAGCTGCTAGCCCACCATAAGTCGCCGGTCGCATCCGTAACGACGATCTTGAACCGCCTTGTCCACTACGGAGAAGCCCGGGTCACGACCACCCTATCCGGCAAGAAGGCCTGGCAATGGGCGACTGTTCCAAATGAAAACGCGACCTCAGAGGCAGTTGCCCTCGGAACCCCTGCAAAAACGCTCCATCAACCTCCAGTACGATAGGGACTTCGCGCGTCCTCATAACTTTCCGATCGCCTGCTCGATCCGCACCAATGTCTTCTCGCGCCCCAGCACCTCCAAGGTCTCAAACAGCGGCGGCGCATTTTTGCGTCCGCACACCGCTACGCGAATGGGCTGAAACATCTGCCCTGCTTTGATGCCGAGCTCCTGCGCGGCCGCGCGCAGCACCTGATCCAGAGGATCGTGTTTGAACTCGGTCGTCGCAAGCACGCTTCGCGCCTTCTCCAGAACTCTCTTTGCCATGGCCGCGTCGCCTTTCTGCGGCACCAGTTCCGCCGGATCATAAGGCGGGAGCTGGTTCACAAGAAGGAAATCCGCCACCGTGAGAACATCGCGCGTCAACTGGATGCGCTCGCGGACCAGCGGCGTGATCTTCAACATCTGCGCGGCATCGATCGGATACCCAGCTTGCTGAACAACCGGCAGCAGCCGCGCGCTGAGCTCTTCTATCGGCAGTGCGCGGATGTGCTCCGCATTGAGCCACACGGCCTTGGGATCGAACATCTCTTCCGGCGTAGAGGCAGGTTCCTTGAAATTAATAACCGCATTGGCGCGATTGATCCCCTCCAGGCTGAACAGTTCTTTCAGCTCCTCGAGTGACATCTGCTCGCGGTCGTTTTTCGGAGACCAACCCAGCAGGCAAAGAAAGTTGATGAAAGCTTCGGGCAGAAAGCCGGCATCGCGGTAGGTAGTCACGCTGACAATCGGTCCGTGGCGGCGCTTCGAGAGCTTGGTGCCATCCGGTGCGACCAGCAACGGCAAATGCGCGAACTGCGGAGTCTTCCCTCCGGCAGCCTCGAAGATGAGGACGTGCTTGAACGTGTTGGTGAGATGATCCTGCCCGCGAATGACGTGCGTGATCCGCAGATCAATGTCATCCGCGCAGGAGGCCAGGTGATAGGTGGGCATCCCGTCGGAACGGAGCAGTGCGAAATCTTCGATGTCCTCGGCGAGTTTGCGCTGCTCGCCGTAGACCGCATCGCCGAAGCGCACTTCCTCGCCCGTACCGCGCGGGACCCGAAAACGCAGCGCGAAGGGCTCACCCGCGGCGGCGCGTCGATCGCTCTCGTCCCGCGAAAGCTCACGGACCCCGGGGTTAAAGAGCCATGTGCCCTGCGTGCCCGACTTCTCAGCTTCGCCTGTATGAGCCGGCGTGAAGTCGCGGTACGCCAGGCCCTTCTCAAAAATCTCCCACGCCGTTTTCTGGTGGAGCGTCAGCCTCTCCGATTGCTTGTATTCCTCGTCCCACCGAAGGTCGAGCCACTTCAGTCCCTCGAAGATCGACTGCACCGAGGCATCCGTATTGCGCTCGACGTCGGTGTCATCCAGGCGAAGCACCATGGTCCCGGCGTTCCGTCGGGCATATAACCAATTAAAGATGAAAGTGCGGGCGCTCCCCACGTGCAAAAAGCCCGTGGGCGAAGGCGCGAAGCGGACCCTTGGTCCAGAATTGGATAAGTCTTCTTTTTTGATGGGAATAGAGGAATTCGACATGGAAGACTCATGGTACGGGCTGGCCGAAAGCAGCGTCAAGCATCCACGCCATTCCCGTTCCAAAACCCGCCGATTCCCAGAGGTCGCTTCTTTCCACACCCCCTGTACTGAAATCGTATTGAGTTTGCGGGCGTGCCTGTGAAACGATGGTCCTACTTATTTCCCAGTTGGTCGTGGTGAACGAGCCGTTGAAGCAGTTTTGCGCGCCATGAACAGCCTTGCCACAAATATGGTGCTCTTGCCGGGCATTGTGGCCCTGCTGTTGTTCCTTGTCTTCACTTACCTCTACGAGCAAAGCCGACAACCGTACTTCCGCGCCTGGCAATTCGGGTGGGGCGCATACTCATTGCATTTCGGCTTGGACGCCTGGAATGCCTTTCACGAGCAATCCGCCTGGGTCTATCTGGCTAGTTCGCTGCTGATCGTATTCATGGCGCTCTGCCTTTTCGTTTCGACGCGACTCATGCGCGAGCGCTTTCGCTTGCGCTGGTATGACGTCGCGCTCGCGGTCGCGGGTGTTGCCCTCACCGTATGGAGCTTGTGGCATCACATGGTGGGCGGCGTTTTCCAAAATGACATCAAGGTGCTGCCCCACGTACGCCTCGAACTCGGCACCGCAGCGCTTCTGCTCTACTGCTCCTTGCGATTTTATCTTTATGCCCACCAGCGCAGCTCGCTCGCATTCCGGATGCTAGCCTTGGCGCTCGCGCTGTGGGGCGGGCTCATGGCCGTGGGTCAGCTGGTGAGTCCTTACTCGGAAGTCCTTGGGAATGCCGGCCACATGCTTGGCCCACTGCCACAGATGCTACTCGGCATCGCGATGGTGATGGTTCTGTTTGAGAACGAGCGCAATGCCGTCCAGGAAAATGCCCTCGCATTCTCCACGTTGGGAGTCGATCCGCGGCGCCTGTTGTCGGCCGAAGATCTTGTGCCCAGCATGACGGCGGTGCTCGATCGCCTGGTGAATCCCCTGCCCACGCGACGCGCCGTGATCTGCATCGCGGAGCAGTGGCGCGGCGTTTTACCTTCCGTGCAGCGAGGCTTCTCCCCCGAGTTCGTTCAGAAGCTCGAGAAGACCGGCGCCGGGGAATATGTCTGCGAGCTTGCCTACCGGCGTGGCGGGTTCTTCACCTTCCGCGACATCTTCGACATGACTGAGCCGCTGCCGGCCCTTCCGGGCGGGCGCTTCGAGGATTTCAAGCGCGTGCTGGCAGAGGAAAACATTCGTCACCTGACAGCCGTCAGCCTGCAAACCCGCGAACACAATTTCGGCGTCATCCTGTTCCCGCATGCCCAACTGAGGGTATTCGGTTCTTCAAACCTGCGTCTGTTGATCGGACTCGCCCTGCAGATCGGCTTGACGCTCGAGAACTACGTCGTCATGCACGATGCCCAGCGCCGCACCAAGGAGTACGAACTCCTCACCCAGATCGGCCAGGCGATCAGTTCGCGCCTTGATCAAGACGAGGTGCTGCGCACCATTCAGAAGGAACTCGGACAGATCTTTGACACCAGCGAGTTCTATATAGCCTTTCAGGAAGGGGACGAGATCCGCTTCGAGTTGGAGACCGAGAAGGACAAAATACTGCCGAAGCGTTCGCGCAAAACTACCAACGGATTGACCGAACTGATTATCAGCACAGGGAAGGCGCTGTTGATCCGGTCCGACCTCGAGAAAATTCGGGAACGCCTGGGCGCTGTGCAGGTAGGCGGGGAGCCGGCAAAATGTTTTTGCGCCGCGCCCATCATGTTGGGAGGAAAGCCCGCCGGCGCCATGGTGGCGATGAGCACCGAGCGCGAGTATGTCTTCCAGCAGCGCGACCTCGAGGTTATGCAGACTGCGGCCGGCCAACTTTCGGTGGCCGTGGAAAACGCGCGCCTGTTCGCCGAGGAATTACGTCGCTCGCACCAGTTGGCGTTCCTCAACAGCATCTCTAAAACTGCCATCTCTAGCGAGGATGCAGAGCAGATGCTGGCTGACATCGTTGCCGAAATTCAGAAGGCCTTCCGCTTCGATCACATCGGCATCGGCATTCTTGATTACGTCACCAAGGAAATCGAGATCAAGGCGGAAGCGGGTTCTACCGCCCAGGCCAAGGGGAAGCGCATTCCCCTGGGAACTGGTGTCGTGGGGCGCGTCGCGCGCAGCAATGAACGGGCGTTGGTTCAAAAGGCGGACGAGGGCCACCTGCCCGGCATCCTTCCCGAGTCGCGCGCGGTGCTGTGTATCCCGATCACTTACGGCGAGTCGTTGCTGGGTGTGCTGAACGTCGAAAGCCGCGAGGAGAACGCGTTTTCTGAGCAAGACGTTCTGATCATGAGCACGCTGGCGGACTTGTTGGCGACCGCGCTCCATAACGCATTCATCTTCCAGAAACTGCAGCAGCAGTCGATCACGGATGGGCTCACCGGCATCAAGACCCGCCGCTTCTTCTGGGAGGCACTCACTTCAGAGTGGAAACGCGCTTCACGTTCCGGGCGTCCGTTCTCGGTGGTCTTGATTGATCTCGACAAGTTCAAGGAAGTGAATGACACCTTCGGACACCTCGAAGGCGATTTGGTGCTGGCTCGTGTAGGAAGACTTCTGGAACAACGCTGCCGGCAATCGAACGTCGTGGCTCGTTACGGCGGAGACGAATTTATCATTCTGATGCCGGAAACAGGGGTGGAGCAGGCCCGCTCCCTTGCAGAACGCCTTCGACTTTGGCTGGCACAGGACGCCATGCTCGCGGAGCACGCCATCACCGGAAGCTTTGGTGTGGCCAGCTTCCCGGCTCACGGATTTTCCGCGGAGGACATTATTCGGGTGGCCGACGCTGGCATGTACTCCGCAAAACATGCCGGCGGCAATCGCGTATCCATGGCCGAGGAGTTCGGGGACACCGAGCACCTTGCAGGTCAGCGGCAACAGATCTCTACCTACATCGAAGGTTTTCTGCAACGCGAGCAGAATGGGCCCGACGATCTCGAAGATCTGGTCTCGACCCTTCGCCGGTTATGCGGAGGCGAGGAAGACTGCAACGTCCAGGTGTTGAAGGAATCCATTGAGGCGCTGGCGCGCGCTTCGGAACCGCGGGAATTTCACGCTTCTGGACACGGCGATATGGTGGGCCGTTACGCGGAAATGATTGGCCGTGCCCTCGCCCTTCCGCCTGACGAATTGGTCGAGTTAGCCTACGCCGCACGAGTGCACGACGTAGGAAAGATTTTCGTGCCCGAGCGGATCGTCTCCAAGACAGGAACGCTGACCGAAGAAGAGTATAAGCAGATGAAAATGCATGCCCGCATCGGCGCGGAAATCGTGGGAACCATCCCGGGCAGCGTGATGTTGCAGAAGGCAGTCGAGCATCATCACGAGGCTTTCGACGGTAGCGGCTATCCGAACGGCCTGCGCGGAGAAGAGATCCCGCTGTGGGGACGCATTCTCGCCTTGGCCGATGCGTTTGTGAACATGACGACCGAACGGTCCTTTGCCCCCGCCAAGACACCCGAGCAAGCCCTGGCCGAGATCGAGAAACTGAGCGGCACACGTTATGACGGAATGCTGGTCCGCGTGCTCCTGCGCCAATTGAGAACTGGCAAGGCACCGAGTCTGGGAGACTGAAAGCCAGTTCCCAGTTCCCAGTTCTCAGTTCTCAGTTCTCAGTTCTCAGTTCTCAGTTCTCAGTTCTCAGTTCTCAGTTCTCAGTTCTCAGTTCTCAGTTCTCAGTTCTCAAAGAAATACATCTCATGCTCGCCGTTTGTGCTGGCAGCGATTTCTGATTTTCTTTGCGTCCTTCGCGGCTGTTCTTCGCGACCTTCGCGGTTAAACGCTTTTTGTGTGTTGGTTGCCCGAAACCGATGGTCAGGCATCTGACATCTGAGACCTGAGACCCGACACCTGCCTCGCTCACTTGCAAATTCTCCACTGAAACCTACAAACTACTAACCATGCCATTTCCCCTCTCTCTCGAAGGCAAAATTGCTCTCATCACCGGCGGCTCCCGCGGGATTGGCGCGGCCACAGTGCGCGCATTCGTGGCGGCTGGGGCCAAAGTCCTTTTCAATTATCAGAACTCGAAAGCAGCCGCCAACGCACTCGTCGAGGAGTGTGGCAAGGAACACTGCGCCGCCGTCGCGTGCGACCTGTCGGGCCTGGAAACCGCCAAAGATTTGGTAAACGAGACCGTAAAACGCTTCGGACGACTCGATATCCTGGTCGCCAATCACGGCATCTGGCCGCCGAAAGACGCTCCGGTCAACGAACTCACGGATACCCAGTGGCGCGGAACCGTCGCCGTGAATCTCGACAGCGTCTTCTCCCTGGTCCGTCATGCGGTCGCGCAGATGAAGAAGCAAAAGTCCTTGCAGTCCGGAAGTGGCGGCCACATCGTGCTCGTGAGTTCGACCGCAGGCCAGCGGGGCGAAGCCTTCCACGTCGACTATGCCGCTACCAAGGGCGCATTGATCAGCATGGTCAAAGGCCTCTCGACGGAGCTGGCCCCGGATGGTATCTACGTAAACTGCGTGGCACCAGGATGGGTCAACACCGATATGTCGATCCCGGCCTTGAACGATCCCAAGACGCGGGACAGTATCTTTGCGACGATCCCAATCGGGCGTGTGGGTAAGCCCGAGGAGATCGCCGCACCGATCCTCTTTTTATGTACGGAGCATGCGGGATTTATTACCGGCGAGGTCTTCAACGTAAATGGGGGCGCCGTGCTGGTAGGCTAAGGTCTGTGCCTTAAAATCGGGGCGCACGGGTCCTTCGCGATACAGCGGAAAGCCGGGCCCTCGGCGTCTAATCTTTTGAACACATGCGTCTATTCCTATTTCTTCTAATCTTGAACGTCTGTTGCGCCGCCCAAGCCACGGCACCGCCGGCTGGGTCGCCCCCCTCGCAATCCATTCCAGTCGCGCAGGAGAATGCTGCCAAGGCGCGTGCTCTGATTGATCAGGCGATCCAGGCCCTCGGCGGCCAAGCCTGGCTCAATATCCAGGACACGACCCAGCAAGGTCGAACCTACAGTTTCCATCGCAACGAAGCCACCAGTGCGGGCGTGCTGTTCTGGCGCTTCGTGAAATTCCCTGACAAGGAGCGCGTGGAAGTCACCAAGCAGCGCGACGTCGCCTACGTCTACAACGGCGATCATGGCTTCGAGATCACTTTCAAGGGCACCGCCACGATCGAAGACAAACTCCTGAACGACTACCTCCGTCGGCGCGAACACTCCCTCGAATGGGTCTTGCGCCGCTGGATCAACGAACCCGGCGTGGCCCTCTTTTACGACGGCCCTGCCGTGGCTGCTGACAAGCCCGCCGACCAGGTCAGCGTTCTGAATACCAAGAACGACAGCGTCACCCTCTACCTCGATACCACTACCCATCTACCGATCAAGAAAGTGTTCACCTGGCGCGATCCCACCGACAACCTGCGCAACACCGAGGAAGAGATCTACGACGCTTACCGTCCTACTCAGGGATTCATGACCCCCTACTCGATTACGCGCTTCTATAACGGCGAGATGTCGAACCAGCGCTTCCTGAACAGCGTCACATACAACTCGGGACTGAATGAGTCGATGTTCGACGCAAAGACGACCTACGACCCGAATACCTTGCCCCCAAGGAAGAAATAGCTGGCACGGCTGGCGCCAAGGTAGTTGGACTGTTGGCACCCTGCCATTCTTTCATCCATCTGCTATCTAGTCCGTTATCAGCTACATAGCTCGCGCATGCCGAATTCGTCGCCACTTTGGAGACACGCACTGTGGCTTTTTTGCCACAGACAGATATTGGGCGGCGCCTGTAAGCTGATGTGGGTCATACCCATTAAGCCCTCCTCTTGAAGCAGGAACAGACAATCCGGGCCTCGGTTGAATGCAAAGGTATCGGTCTGCACAGCGGAGCACCCGTCCAATTGAGGATCCTGCCTGCGCCTTCGGGCACCGGAATCGCCTTCCGTCGTATCGATCTGGACAACTTTGAAATCGAAGCGACCGGCCGGAACGTCGCACGCGTCAGCTACGCTACCAGTCTGATGAAGAAAGGTGTGCTCATCTCGACTACCGAGCACCTCCTTTCTGCATTCATTGGCACCGGCATCGACAACGCGATCGTGGAACTCGACAACCTGGAATTGCCCATCCTCGACGGCAGCGCCCGGCCCTTTGTCGACATGATTCAGAGGGCTGGCATCCGCAAACAGCGTCGGCTCCGTTCCTATATGCGGATTCGGCGCGAGATCGAATTACGCGAGGGCGAAAAGTTTATTGCCGTCTATCCGGCAGACACGTATTCGGTTTCCTACACCATTGACTTTCCCCACCGCCTGATCGGACGCGAGACCTTCCGGGTTGACCTGACGGACGGCAACTTCCTGCGGGAGATTGCTCCCGCCCGGACTTTCGGCTTTCTCCACGAAGCCGATGCGATGCGCCAGCAGGGCCTCATCCGCGGCGCCTCGACCGAGAACGCGATCGTATTGACGCCGGAGGGCTTGATGAATCCTCCACTGCGGTATGCCGATGAGTTCGTGCGCCACAAAGTGCTCGACCTGATTGGAGACCTGGCCTTGGTGGGGAAACAGATTCTCGGCAACATCGTGGCCGATCGCGCCGGCCACGCCATGCACACTGCCCTGGTGTCCCGATTACTACGTGACAAAAGCCTCTGGGAAGAAACTACTCTGGAGGAATATCGTGTCCGGCCCGAAGCCTTCGTGTTGGCGGCCGGGCGACAGTCGAGCTAGCGTCTCGATTGGCTGCTAGCGCTTCCGTACTGGATCAAGACCCGCAGGAACTCCGGAATCATTGTGAGACTCTGCGAATATACCGCTGTTTGAAAGCGATTCCCCGCTTGTCTTTGCGTCCTTCGCGATTCCTTAGCGCCCTTCGCGGTTTAAGATTTGCCCTCCTCCGTGCTCGGTGGCTGTAAGCTTTGCTGTTCCCCCTCAATCTGCAGGCTCGCAAGGGAAAGCCGAGTCTTCGCGATCGACGGTCCGTTCCTGCACCAGACGATCGAGTTCCGCCCGAGCCTGATCAATCATATTGGCCGCAAAACGTTTCGCCTGGGTTTGCCGCTCCGGCGATAGGTCCTTGACCCGGGTGGCCAGCAGCGTGGCATCTTCTTCGAGCCAACGCAGCGTACGCTCCACCCGCGCAATCTTCACATCGTAAGCAAACGTAGCCAAGACGATACTCCTGACGTTCTGAATTTCGAGCGCACCTCAACGGCTCCGCGCGATAGGGGGAATCCACTAAGCGCTTGCGGATAACTACTAGCGCCACTCGCAAGAGCTTGCCGAGCCCTTCGACTTGGGACAAGTCGCTAGCTTGATGCTGGGTTGCCCTAGCACGGCGCGACTGGCGAGGCACTTCCCTCTGCCGCCCCAAAGGCCGAGTAGATTTTGACGCTCTTCTTCGCGCTCAGCGAAAAGCTTTTAACCGCGAAGGACACTAAAGAGAATCTCTTTATCGGGATATTTGAAGCTAGGGAACCAGGTTGCAAACCGCAGATGGTCTGTAAGGCGGGAAAACTGCAGCGAGGAACAACCAGATCAGCGGATTGAGGACGAGACTTTTTCAAGCCGCTGCAGGATCCATTGCTCCATTTGTGCGCGGGAACTCTCGGGCAAATCCTGGAAACGAATGCCGGCCCGCCCTAGCCCGTCAGCCCAGGCAATTTCACCTTTCGGCTCCATGGCTACTTTGGTTCCGGGCAAGGTAAAGTGCACCTTGCTAATTATGTTTTTTGCCAGTGTTCCTTCGAAATGAATTGCCATGCCGCCCTCGCTGAGATTAGTGGCAATGGCCTTCATCTCCTCACCCTGGTTGAACTGCAGCTTCACGGGCATCTCGACTGGACACCGGAAGTAGCGCCGTTTCTCGCGGACCATGAAACTCAGGGCAGTATTGAAGCAACGCAGCGTGCCGGCGGCCGTAATGGGCTTTTGCAGCACAAAGTTAGCGCCCATTTCGAACGCCTGCTGGGTGGTGGTTTTCCCGTTCAGAATGGCAAACGAGACCGAAGTCTTATTGCTGGCGTTCTGGCGCAAGCTGCGCAGTACGTCCACGCCACCCTGGAGATCGTCACAGTCCACAATCACAGCGTCAAACTTAGCCGATGTAAGAATTTCCGCACCCGAACGAGCTGCGGCCGATACCTCTACCTCAATGGCGAGTTTCTCGAGCGTCGGACGAAGCACCCGAACAACATCGGCATCGCGACAAACGAGCAGCGACTCCAGATTCATAGCTTAGTATTCTAAAATCGGACCACAACCTCTTAAAGGCACGAAGGTAATGGTCTAGCATGGCCGGACTCCACGCTCGACATGTCCCTTCGGCTAGACCGCTTAGCTCGCTCCCACCTTTGTGCTCTTCGTGCTCCCTAAGTGCCCTTAGTGGTTAGCTTTTGATCTTTGTTGTTGCACTCAAGTAACTCGGAAAAGAAGGTGAGCGATCGCTGCGGCAAAGCTTTTCTTCGTGTACTTTGCGATTACTTCCCGTTCTTTGCGGTTAAAAGCTTGTGGGCGCGACCACTTTTGCGACCTCTGCGGTAAGCTCTTTCTTTCCAGCCCTGACTGCCAAGGGCTCAACCCGAACACCCATGCGCAAACGCGTCTATCTATCACTAGGCTCGAACATCGGCGATCGTGCCGCCAACCTCCAGTCCGCCATCGAAGAACTGAGCCGCTTCGGGAAAGTCGCTGCCGTCTCCTCGTTCTATGAGACCGAACCCGTCGAATTCACCAAGCAACCCTTGTTTCTGAATTGCGCGGTCTCTCTGGATACTGAAAAGACGCCAGGCCAGCTCTTGAGAGCGCTCCTGGAGATCGAGCGAACCATGGGCCGCCTGCGCACCCAACAGAAAGGACCCCGTAAGATCGACATCGACATCCTGCTTTTCGGCGACTCCTCTGTGAACACGGCCACTCTGACCATCCCACATCCGGCCATGCACGAGCGCCGGTTTGTACTCGAACCACTCGCCGAGATCGCTCCCGATGCTCGGCACCCGTTACTTAACAAGACGGCGCGGGAGTTGCGCGATTCTCTGCCGCTTGGACAAGCGGTCCGGCGGGTCTCGGGGAAGTAATTCGGAGGGCGACGGCTAAGGCATGATGATGCGGCTGGCGGGCTCGCCCGGAGTCGCGAGATTGGACTCTTTCTCAGGAAACTGCGCGAACAGAAAATCCACGAAAGCACGCGACTTCGGACGTCCCGAAGACCGGCCATATGCCATCCGCACCAGAAACACAAGCGTCTTCAGAACTTCCGAGTCGCGCAGACGAGAGTAGCCGGTGTGCTTCTGTTCGGCCTCGCGATACTCTTTCACCATCGTTTGCAGTTCGGAAACCACCGCCTGCTGGGCGAGGTTCTCTGCCGGCTCTTCGTAGTGGAGGCCCGAATTCACCAGCCGCTCATAGCCGCGAGCAAGCGCCGTCAAGGCAGCAATCAGATCGCGGTCGTGGAGCGCACGATCTTTGTATGCGCTTTTGGCCAGGGCATAAGTCAGCCCCATGATCAGGTGCTCGTGTTCGTAGAGAAACTGGTCTCCCAGTTCGACCTGCAGGAACAACGCCGCCGGATCCAGGTCCGTCGTCGAGCGCGGTTTTTCATGCTCCCGAGCCTGCTGCAGGTAAGGACAGTCGCTGGGACAATCCAGCGTGACCTCCCGCTGCTCCCCGCAGCATTGCGGGCAGATGCGCCCATGCACAGCCGGGCAAAAGCGCTTTTCCTTGCGAATTTCACAAATGGCGCAGCTCACGAACGAAGTCTCCTGCTTCCATTATGGCATCTCGGGACGTCTGGCTGAGGTAGGGCGGGACCGCCTGCCGGCGCTGCAAGCTGCTGGGTTGGGCCTTTGCAAGCCCGTATGACGCCAAAATCCGCGTCTTTCTTGCCCTTTTCCGATCCCATGATGCAGAAAACCGCATAAAATGCGGCTCAGACGCTGTTTTTCCACAGGAAGACTGGTATAAGATGGCGCACATCGCAGCAAATCAAGAAAGTTCCATCGAGGAGGATTCATGGCTTCAGGTATGACCAAGACCCAACTGGTGCGACACCTTGCTGAAAAGCTCGAGACCAACAACAAGACAGCTTCTGCATTTCTGGAGAATCTCGCTGACACGGCCATCAAAGAGACCAAGAAGAATGGCGTGTTCGTCGTCCCCGGCCTCGGCCGCTTGGTGAAAGCGCATCGCAAGGCCCGCGTGGGACGCAATCCACAGACCGGTGAGCCGATTCAGATCAAGGCTAAGACCGTCGTGAAGTTCCGCGTCGCCAAGGCTGCCAAGGACGCGATCGCCCCCAAGAAGTAACTTCGATTTTTCGGGATTGAAAAAGGCCGGCTGCAACGCCGGCCTTTTCACTTCACCACCGATCGCTGTTCACGCAATCATTTGCCGTATTCGTTCTTCACGACTTCTCCGCCTTTCATCACGAACTTTACTTGCTGCAGAGTCGTTACATCTTTGAGGGGATCGCCATCGACCGCGATCAAGTCGGCCCACTTGCCCGCCTCGAGCGTGCCGATCTTGCTCGACCAACCGAGCAAGTCGGCCCCGTGGATGGTTGCTGTCTGAATCGCCTGCAGCGGGCTCATCCCGAGCCGCACATAGACCGCGAACTCGTGCGCATTCAGTCCATGCGGATAAACCGCCGCATCGGTTCCGAAGGCAACCTTTACTCCCGCCGCGAACGCCTTCTTGAGGGTGTCTTGTCCGACTGCCGAAACCGTCTGCATCTTTCGGACAACGTAGTCCGGGGCATTTCGCTTGCCGAGGTTTTCGCGGTTCCAGTCCATTAAATAAAGCGTCGGAACAATGTAGGTGCCGTTCTTCTTCAGCGTGGCGATAGAGCTGTCATCCATGAGATGGCCGTGTTCGATAGAATCGACGCCCGCATCCGAGGCCCAGCTCACACCCTCGGCGCCGTGTGCATGCGCCGCGACTTTACGCCCCAGGCGATGTGCTTCTTCGACGATCGCCTTCATTTCTTCGCGCGTGTATTGCGAAGCATTGGGATCATCGCCCTTCGACATGACGCCGCCAGTAGCGCAAATCTTGATAAGATCCGCGCCGTACTTGATGTTCTCGCGCACCTTGTGCCGTACCGCATCGACGCCGTCGGCAACGCCGAGTTCCGTCGCGTGAAATTGCGGCGCCAGCAGGTTGTCATCACAGTGCCCGCCGGTGATTCCCATGGCCGGTCCACTTACCAGCATGCGAGGGCCGGGTACGTCGCCCGCATTGATTGCATCGCGTAGCGCCACATCGCTGTAGCCGCCCGCGCCCACGTTACGAACGGTGGTGAACCCTGCCTCCAGCGTGACCCGTGCATTGCGCGCGCCAATCAGGGCTTCCCTCGGATAGGAAATCCCCAAACCCTCATACCCCAGATTGGCGGGATCGAACGTCAGGTGCGTATGCGCGTCGATCAAGCCTGGGAGGACCGTGGCGTTGGGAAGATCAATGGTCTGGGTTGCGGGGCTGAGCTTCGCGTCCGCAGCCGGCCCCACACTCACGATCTTGTCGCCTTCAATGACAATCGCCTGCCCGCTAAGCATGTTGCCGGTCTTGACGTCGAGAATATGTCCAGCCCGTACCACCATGCGGCGAGACGCTGGAGTGTTTGCGCATTGGCCGAACGCCCAGCACGTCATCAACATTACAGCAGGCAAAAAACGAGAAGCTTGCTTGTAGAACATTCTTTTCCTCATGGAAAAACGTGAGCAGCAGGATAGCGAAATCAAGGAGGAAGGGCGAGTCGGAAAAAACCAGCTCAGATGAGAGCGGCCGAAGTGCACGCTCTCTTTGCGCTGACAAACCGCGAGCAAGGACGGCGACTAACCAAGCAGACCGTGCCAACGACCAGTGGCCATCAGCCATAGGCCAGTTTTTGCTGAAGACTGACGACTGAAAGCTGATAACTCCCTCACGTCCGTTTCCGGAGTACACCGTCGAGTCCCCACGTCTGTCCCGCATCCGAGGAAAAGAAGATCAGAAAGAGGAAGAGCAGGGGAATCGTGTCCAGCTCTGCGCCAAAATAGCGCCAGAATGCCACCCCATGACCCGGCGCCCACCAGGTCGAAAAGGTCAGGTTCAACATGAACAGCGCGCCCACGACCGAGGTCACCCGCACCCACAATCCGGCAATCATGGACACCGCGATCCACAATTCCAGCACACCGACCGTATAACCGAAAAACACCATGTGAGGCTGGACCACATGCGCAAGGAAAGGACGGTAAAAAGAAACGGCCTCCCCCTGAATGTAGCCCTGCAAGTATTTTGGGAAGCCACTATGTGCAAAGTCCGGACTTGCGACCTTGTACTCGCCAAACAGCAGGAATAGAAATCCTGTGGCCATGCGCACGATGGCGATCGTCTTTGCCAAGCGTGGCGATTGTTCAGAGATCACGATCGGACCAGGGAACCATCCAGTCTAGAAAGCAGTATACGACGGCGGATCATTCGACCACCGCTCCCCACAAGGGCCCGCAGTCATCCGACTAGCCCGCGGAACCTGCTTCCCGCCGGTTCGGATTGCTAGCCGCCCGGCCCGTCATTGCTGACGTACTGCTCCAGCGAGTCCAGTTCCTGCGTAAGCCCGTCGATTCGCCACTCCAGCAGGTTGCGGATCGACAGAATCCCCAACAGCTTGCCATTGTTGTCGACAACCGGCAGGTGCCGGAAATGCCGCTCCACCATGGTCGCCATGGCTTCCCCCGGCCCGGTCTCCTGAGTCGCCATTTCGACCGGCGTGGTCATCAGGTCCCGCACTGGAGTGGTTTCCGGATCGAGTTTCGTCAGGGACAATTTCCGCAGCACATCGCGCTCGGTAAAGATGCCGGCAACCCGGCCTTCGCTGTCCACCACGCCGACCGCGCCCACATGATAGTCGAGCATTTTGTGAATGGCTGCCGCGACCGTCGCTTCAGCAGGAACCGCGGCCACCTCCGGATCGCAGAGTTGCAACAGATTCATAGGGACCTCCCAATAACCGAGCCGGCGTGGAAAGATTTGGGCATTATGACCCACGCGAGCGGCGTGTCAAGAGAATCCGTGCCGCAGGCGGAAAATTTGTGTGCCGTTCCCGGAAGGCTGACACCTCCAACCGCTTTTGCTGAGGACTGACGACTGAAGGCTAAGGACTATTTCTTATGCACGTCGTCCTTGAACACCTTCCCATCCTTCATCACGAACTGCACATTCCCGAGCTCTTTGATGTCCCGCAGCGGGTCACCGGGAACGGCAATGACGTCCGCGTAGGCGCCAATCGCGATCACGCCGATCTGCCCGCTGCTGTCGAGCATCTCAGCTGCCCTTGTCGTGGCGCTCCGAATGGCATCCATGGGACTCATGCCGAAATCGACCATACGTGGAAATTCTTGTGCAATCGGCTGGGTCCACGGAATTCCGCCGATGTCGGTCCCAAAGACAATCTTTACACCCGCCTTCATCGCTTTTTTAAAGCTCTCTTCATGAACGGAGGCGCGCAGTCGATCGCGTTGTCCGGCAGGAGTATCGGGCGGAGCCCAGTCGGTGTAATAGACAGCAATCGTCGGGCAGTACCACGTCCCCTGTTTAACCATCTGGGCAACCTGCGCATCGCCGAGCACAAGGCCGTGTTCGATGGAATCGCATCCGCCATCGAGGGCGCGCTGCAAACCGATCCCGGTATAGGCGTGGCAAGCGACTTTCTTTCCCCAGCCGTGCGTTTCATCAACGATGGCCTTCAGTTCTTCCAGAGTCAGGGTTGGCTGCGCAACCAGCTCGCCGTTTTTGCCTACCCACGAGCGATGCGTCATGTAGACCTTGATCCAGTCCGCGCCGTTGTCGAGCTGCTCGCGAGCCGCCTTGCGTGCCTCGACCGGGCCGTCGATCAGCTGGGCTCCCTTGGGCAGCGTCAGCTCGGGCGCGTAGCCTTCCAGCGGGTATCCGCCGGTGGTCGAAATCGCGCGCGTCGAGACGAATAACCTCGGCCCCGGAATGTAGCCGCCTTCAATGGCCTCCTTGATCCCCACGTCGCCGTAGCCGGCGCCTTCAGTCTCAACATCCCGCAGCGTCGTAAAGCCCTGCTCCAAAGCCCGGCGCGCCGAAACGGTCGCGCGCGCCGCACGAAACGATGCCGGATACTTCAGGAGGTTCACATCGTATCCTCCTTCATTCGGATCCTCCCCCTGCAGGAAGATGTGCGTGTGCGAGTCGATCAGGCCGGGAAGGACTGTGGCCCTCGAAAGGTCAATCACGGTCGAACCGGAAGGAATCTTCGCGCTCGCAGCATCACTGACGCTATCAATGCGATTTCCGCGAATGACAATCACCTGGTCGCGGCGCGGGCTGTCCGACTTGCCATCGATAAGGGTGCCTGCGCGAATCACCGTGAACGTCTTCAGCTGAGGCGTTGTCTCCTGGGGTGTGGTCTCCTTCTCCTGCGCCGCCAGACACAGCGCGGCAAGCATGACAAACACCACTGCGCGCATCATTTTCATCATGAGGAAGCTCCGGAGGGGGATTGTACGACGCTGCGAAGGAAAGTTGCGAGGGCAGGAAAAAGATCTCAGGCGGGTGCCCCAGGAATATCTGCGCGGATCGTTTCTTTATGGTGAATCCGTTTCTGGTTTACTCCCCAACGTAGGCGTCGGCTTCGATTTCGACGAGCATGTTGGGATCGACCAGGCCCGTGACGCCAACCATCGTCGACGCGGGCCGGATATCACGGAAAAACTCACCATGAGCGCGCCCGATCTTTTGCCAGTCCGCAATGTTGATCACGAAGATGCGCGTGCGCACGACATCTTTCATGCGCGCTCCAGCCTTTTCCAGGGCGGACTCGATGTTTTTTAGGATCCGCACCGCCTGCGCAGACGGATCTCCGATGCCGACGATTTTCCCATCCGGGCCCGTGGCTGTCGTTCCGGCTACATGTATGTACGGTCCGATTCTAACGGCGCGCGAGTAACCCACTACAGGCTCCCACGGGGTGCCACTCGAGATATTTTTGCGCTCTACACTCAACAGAGTTTCCTCCTCGGCCGATCATTGTAGTAGACGCGCATGGCCCGAAAGTAACTTCGCCGTTAGCAGTGTCGGGCGGCGAGTGCTAATAGCACGCGTACAACTCAGTTTGTTCATGCGTGTTCTAAATAAGGGTAATCGGTTTTTTGAGTGGCTTACAAAAGTCACTTGCGTTTGAAGTTGAGCTGAGTTAATTAGTCAGCAATCAGCAAAAAGATTCGCGCCGAGCGCGGATCGCGGGGGCCCGATGAGCATGATTCCGGAGTCGCATCCGTTACGGCAGTTTTTCACCGAGATGGTCGGACGTCATTATGCGGAAGAGATTGGCATTCGTGATCCGCAATTGATCGCCTACGTCGCGCACTTGTTAACCGAGTTCTGTGACGCCGAGCAGCTCTTCAAGGTTCATGATGCCGCCAATCGCCCCATCGACGATGTGGGCGGAATGCTGCTCGAATCCGACCCGGTCTACGGTCCCGCTCCTTCCTTCGATCGCGAGCGCCAGGTCCGCAAGCACATCGGCGATTTCACCTTGTTCTTTACGGGTATGTTCCCGGAAAGCCTGAACCACTACCGCCTGCGCCGCCAGCGCATGGAAAGCTTCGTCGACTGGATGAAGGCCGGCAAGGAGAGCTATTACATCGTCTCCAAGTTCGAGCACTTCGAATACGCGAAGGTCGCACCTCTGTTCGCGAACTTGTCGCGTAATTTCGAGCAGTGCGTGTACGGACTGAATCGCGTCAAGAATGAACTGCAGGAACTCCAGCATCCGATCGTCCGCCGTACGCAGGAATTCCTGATGTAGTGCTGGCCGTCTGAATTTCTTGACCGCTAGTCCAACGTTCTGGATCGAGCACCAGCTACGCTCGTCGGTAGAAACTCAGACCAGCGTCGCCCTGTATCAATCTCCGGAACCGCTTCATCCCCTCGAAGTTTTCGGCTGGATCGAATTTCTTCCCGTGCTCTGCAATCACCACGGCTGCGGGTCGCAACACCGACGACTTGCTCAGAAAATCCAGCGTCTCTCCATATTCTTTTTCTTTGTTATACGGTGGATCGAGGAACACGTAATTCAGAATGATGCCCTGCATCTCAAGCCGGCGAAGTCCCTTGCTTGCCTCGACCTGCATCAACTCAAAGCCGCTGGTCAGCTCTAATGAATCCAGATTTGTGCGGATCAACCTGGCCGCCGCTGCGGATGACTCGACGAAGTAAACCTTGCTGGCCCCGCGGCTCAGGGCCTCAATGCCAACCGCCCCTGTACCTGCATAGAGGTCAGCCCAGACGGAGCCTTCGAGCGCGCCCGGATTCCCAGCTGTCAGCACGTTGAAAAGAGTCTCCCGCAGGCGATCGGCGGTTGGACGGATCTCGAAGCCCGGCAACGAGCGCAGCGGCCGACTACGGTATTGACCGGCGATCACTCTCAGAGGCGCTGTCCTTCCGTCATGACAAAAACGCAGCGATACGATACGCAGTTGAATCTAACTATATAGAATAGTTTTGAGCGTTCCGGTCCCCAGTCGCCGGGCGAGATGCGATTTTCCAGCCGACGACCCGAAGACTGACGACCGACGACTTCCTATGAGAAATTGGTCCATCCCGATCGGCCGGCTGTTCGGAGTCGAAATCCGCGTTCACCTTACCTTCGTATTTTTGCTGGGCTTCGTGTGGATGGCCGAGTCGGCCATGAAGAGCAATACGGCTCCCGCTCCCAATCGAGTGCTGGCGCTGATCGGAATCATCTTCGGCGCGGTCATCGCGCACGAACTGGGCCATGCGTTAGTCGCCCGGCGCGAGGGACTGCAAGCCAAAGCTATCATCCTGCTTCCCATCGGCGGTATCACTCTCATCGACGATACCCGCCAGGTCACCTCTCCCACCCCGGGCCAAGTTCCCTGGAAGCGCGATATTCGCGTCGCGATTGCCGGACCATTGGTCAACATGGCTATAGCGCTGGTCGTTGGACTGGTGGTGCTCGCGAGGTTTCCGGAAGCGCACCTCTGGACCAAGCCCTTCATTCACTCGAATCATTTGCTACGCAGCCTGGTGTGGATGAACTTCTTCCTGGGAGCGTTTAACCTGATTCCGGCCTATCCGATGGACGGCGGCCACATTCTGCGAGCCGTGTTCTCACGCCACATGGACGCGGTGCAAGCCACCCGGCGCGCAGTTTCCATCGCGCATGCTCTCGCCCCGCTCGTGATCGTGGTCGGTATGCTTCTCCTTTTCCAGGGTGGATATCCCGACAGCTACTTGGTCGTGACTCTGGGCTTCTTCCTGCTCATCGGCGCGCAGGTCGAGGAACGCTCGGCTGTATTCCAGAAGGTGCTCGAGACGGTGCGCCTCGAAGACGTGATGCTGACGGACTTCGCCACCCTCTCGCCCGCCGACACGCTCGAAGACGCGCTCGATAAGGCCGTCCACACTCTTCAAGATGACTTCCCGGTCGTGCGCGGAGGCGACATGGTTGGCGTGATTTCGAAAGCCAACATTCTCGATGCGTTGCGCATGGAAGGAAATGGTTATGTGCAGTCGGTCATGAACCGGATCTTCGAAGTGTCGACACGCCAGGAATCACTGGCGTCCGCCTTCCGGAAACTGAATTCGCGGAATCTCAGCATTATCCCGGTCGTCGAAGACCAGCGCCTGGTCGGCATCATCACCCTGCAAAATCTGATGCACTCCATGTCGTTGCTGGCCGAAAGCCGCAAACTCCGCAAAGAAGCCCTGAACTCCTGATTAGTGTGCTTTGAAAGAAGACGCCTTTCTTTGCGATCTTTGCGGTCAAAGGTTTTTTGAACGCGCTCACGCCAAACAGGAAAAGCTTGTAACCGCAAAGTTCGCAAAGAACAGCCGCCAAGGACGCAAAAAAAAGAATTCAGGGGGCCTGGAACCAATCTTAGGCGGACGCGGCCTGAAGGCGCGCCCTGATACGAGCAAAGGCAAAAGCAAGTTTTCTCCGATTGTCGGTTCGGAAAATTCCCACCTTAACCTCGCAAAGAACGCGAGGTGAAGGTGGGGCACCGCCGCGCCTTTCAAAACCGGAGCAATCAGAACAGCCGAATCGCCTTGGCCTGCTCGATTGCCGGAATTTTCCGCAATGCCTTCACCACCTCCTCCGGCACGCGCCCGTCGATATGGACGACCGCCACCGCCTTCCGTCCGGCAATCTTCTTCTCAGAACCGCCGTTCCCCGCCTGTCTCCCCAATGAGAAATCCGCGATATTGATCTTGTGCTCGCCCAGAATCGTGCCAACTTTCCCGATCACGCCCGGCACATCGCGATTCCGCAGATAAATCAGGTTGCGCTCGAGCGGAGCCTCCACATCAATGTCATCCACCGACAGCAGCCGGGGCGCGTGCCCATGCAACACTGCCCCTTTTACCCGATGCTCCTCTCCGGGCGTTCTCAGCAAGACCGAAAGCACACTACCCGACCCGCCGGTAGAACTCTTCGGCTTATGCAACTCGTGTACCCGCAGGCCCCGGTCCGATGCAATCGAAGCGGCATTCACCAGGTTTGCTTTTTCATCGAGCACCTGGTTCAGGATGCCTTTAATCGCCGCGTTCCGGATCAACTCCGTCTTCCATTCCGCAATGTGCCCGCTGTACCGCAACGAAATCTCTTCCAGCGTGCCCTCGCTGACCTGGGCGAGAAACGATCCCAGCCGTTCGGCAAGCACGACATAGGGCTGCATCTCCGCATATTCCTCGTGCGACACCGACGGAACGTTCACCGCATTCTGAATCACGCCGCTTTTGAGATACTCCTTCACCTGCAGCGCGATCTGATATCCGACCGCTTCCTGCGCTTCGTGAGTCGACCCGCCGATATGGGGCGTCAGAATGACATTGTCCAGAGCGCTCAGCGGCGAATCCTTGAGAGGCTCTTCCTGGAACACATCCAGTGCGGCGCCGCCCACGTGTCCTTGTTTGATCGCGTGCGCCAGCGCTCCCTCATCCACCAACTCGCCCCGCGCACAATTCACGATGCGTACGCCCTTTTTCATCTTCCTTATCGAGTCGGCGTTGATCATGCCTGTGGTCTGCGGTGTCAGGCCCACGTGTAACGTGAGATAGTCTCCGGCCGCGTAGACTTCCTCAAGTTTGCACATACGGATGCCCTGCGCCTTCGCCACGCTGGCCGAGACGAACGGATCGTGCCCGACAATCTCCATCCCAAACGCGCTGGCTCGGCGCGCTACCTCCATCCCGATCTTGCCGAGCCCGATCACGCCCAGAGTTTTCCCCCGGAGTTCGCTGCCCTGAAGCGATTTTTTCTCCCATTTCCCGGCATGCATCAGCGCGTCGGCGCGCGGAACGAAGCGCGCCATGCTCAGCATGAGGCCGAGCGTAAGCTCCGCCACCGCCACCGCGTTCGCGCCCGGAGTGTTCATCACCGCAATCCCCTTGCGGGTAGCGGCATCCAGGTCGACATTGTCCACGCCCACACCCGCGCGGCCAACCACCCGTAGCTTGGGCGCATGTTCGAGCAGAGCGGAATTCACTTGGACCGCCGAGCGCACGATAAGAGCGTCCGCATCCGCCAGATGAGAGTTCAGCTTGCCTTCGAGCTGATCATGAGTAACCACCGTCCAGCGCGGTTCCTGTAGTAGGGCGACTGCGGAGGCAGAAATTTTCTCAGCAACGACTATTTTCATTTCGTCTTTGTTTCCCGGAGAACAGGTTGTGACCGCTATCGGCTCGCCCCGGCGGCTTCCGTTTGCCGGGCGAAGACTTCCTGGGCCGCACGCACCGCTGAACCGAATGCGACAGATTTACCAGTCACATGTGCCAGCACATGCTCCAGGGCAGCAAGAGCGCCAATCGTATCGAGATAGTCGTAGTAGCCGATGTGTGCCATCCGGAAAAGCTTGCCCTTCATTTCCCCTTGCCCGTTGGCCACGACCGCGTTGAACGACTCTCGGAACTCTTTCACGATCGCACCCGAGTCTACTCCGGCAGGCGCTTCGAGGGCTGTGACAGCCGCAGCCGGCGACGAAGGTGCAAATAGCTTCAGTCCCAGAGCCAGTCCTCCCGCGCGCGTCATTTCCGCGGCGAGTTCGGCATTGTTGACCAGATCCTCGCGCCCCGCCCCCAGATTTCCGTCGCCCAGCTGCCGGATGTAGTCGAGCGCCGCCCCCAAAGCCGCGAATAAGGAGGTCGCCGGCGTATATGCCGACTCGCCCTTGGCGGCAGACTTCCGCTCCTTGCGCAGATCGAAGTAGTAGCGCGGCGACTTGGTCGTCTCCATCCGCTGCCAGGCTCGCTCACTCACGGCGCAGTAAGCCAGTCCCGGCGGGATCATGAGAGCCTTCTGCGAGCCGCCAATAATAATGTCCACGCCCCAGCCATCGACGTCGAGGTGGGTCGTACCAAGACCGGTGATCGCATCCACGATGAGCAGAGTGTCATTCCCGGTGGCACGAACCAGCTTCGCGATGCCCTTTACGTCGTGCCGAGCGCCGGTGGATGTCTCCGTCGCTTGCACGTATACCGCACGAACGTCGGGCGTGAGCCGCGAACGCACTTCATCGAGCGAGAAAGTCTCGCCGTAAGGCTTGCTGAGTGTGTCGACCTGGCAACCGTATGCCTTGCCCAGAGCCGTCCAGCGCTCACCGAATTTTCCCGCAGTCAATACCAGCATCTTGTCGCCCGGCGAGGTCAGGTTCGAAACCGCAGCTTCCATCACCCCGGTGCCCGAGCAGGCCAGCACCAGAACATCGTTCTGCGTGCCAATAAATTCCTTCATGTCGGCCAGCACGCGCGTGAACAGATTGCGGAAATCAGCCGTCCGATGATGCGCTGTGAACGAGGCTTCGGCAAACTGGGCTGCCGGAAGCAAAGGAGTGGGGCCGGGCGTAAACAGACGATTTTTGCGCAGCATGAGTTCGAGTCCTTGGATGATTTCATCCCGGGAACTGCAGCAAGGCACCATCAGCTTCAGACACTCCGACAGCGGACTGCTCAGAAAGCATCCCGGCTCTCACGATGATCAATTAAGTTTATCGCGGACGGGTGGATTTCGGGGATTTCGCACTTTCACGATGCGAGCCTTGCATCGAGCAAGGAATGGCGGCATCGATTTCTGCGGCGCGGCTCTCTGCGGTAAGCGGCTATAATTGGCGCACTATGAGCCTCATCGATCAGATTCAAAAAGACCTGGTGGCCGCGATGAAGGCGAAAGACGAGGCCCGTCTTTCCTGCCTGCGCATGGTGAAGACTGCCCTCACGCTCCGCCAGACTGAAAAAATGGGCCCACTCGATGACAAAGAGTCCCAGCAGGTCCTCGCCACGCTCATCAAGCAGCGCAAAGATTCTGTCGAACAGTTCACCAAGGGCGGTCGCCAGGAGATGGCCGACAAGGAGGCTGCCGAGATCAAGGTCATTGAGAGCTACCTCCCTAAAGCCGCCAGCGAAGACGAAATCGTGGCAGGCGTGAAAGCTACGATCGCAGAGATGGACTCGCCCACCATGAAGGACATGGGCACGGTTATGAAAAATGCCATGGCACGCTTTGCCGGCGCGGGCATGCGAGTCGACGGAAAAGTCGTCAGCGACGCCGTGAAGAAAGAACTGGCCGGAAAGTAAGTACCGCGTAAACTTCATTCATTGCTGGCGCGCTTGTTCTAACCCAACCCTTTTGCCATTGCCCAAACAAAAAGGCCAGCGGTCAAGCTCGCTGCTGACGGAGAATCTCACCGGTACGGCCCTGCAAACAGCCCAGCACAATGTCGACCTGAGCTGGAATCCGGATGCCTCAACGGTGCAAGGCTACTAGGTGTATCGCGGCAATCAGACCGGAGGACCGTATAGCAGAGTCTCAACTCTTCTCTCCGCTACTTCCTATATCGATGCCAGCGTCACCGCGGGACAGACTTACTACTACGTGGTCACTGCCCTGGGCAGCGGTTCTTTGGAAAGCGGATATTCAAATGAGACCATGGCGGTAGTTTCCTAGCGAGGGTCAGACGCGGCTCTTTTTGCTGTTCCCGGTATTGTGAAGTGCCAGCGGCACATCCCCGCAAACTTCAGGGTCTCACCTATGCCCCCACAAAAAGCCTGAGGCCAATGCCTCAGGCTCGTATCGGAGGCGGGTATGTTGTAGTTAGGTCTGTCGGGATTGGCGGGCGCTGTACGGGAGTGTCGTTTCTGGATGCTTCCACTACTGAATAGAGCTACCCACTTGCGAAAACACCGCACTGGCATTCGTGCCAATCAGTCGTACCATGCCGGTGACGATCACAAGGACGACCGCCAACATGATGGCGTATTCCGCGACGTCCTGCCCCTCGGTCTCCTGCCATAGTCTGTTCATATGGTCGTTAATAGTTCCCCCTCGGTTCCGTTATGTCCCTGTTCCCTGAGCCATCGATCGAGCACGTGGAGCCCTGACTTCGAAATCACATGAATTCAATCCCCAAACATCTTTTTCCTGTTTGAGTGCCTGAAGACCCACGTGATACTCGTGCTTGCCGACTAGCTTCGTCCAAACTACTAAGAATTCCATCCTGCGCTGGCGATGCACCACAGTCACTCGATCGGCAATTCTCAACTGGTGATGAATCGCGCCAACCCGCGAGCCAATCGCGGCGATGTCGAGAGTGTGAGCAATCTCATCGAAAGTTTGCCCGTCCTTGTCCGTACCTCGCACTCTTACTGGCAAGACGCCTTTCAACCGATTCTGCTGGCGCCTATCTGTCTCGGAACTGCTCTGTCGCATTTGCTCTCCAAAACTACTATGCGCCAGACAACGAGCAATGGGAATGGCTCCGACGGGGGACACACAGAAGTCACACCACATTGGCGATCACCTGCAAATTAAGGCTGGCCCATCAGTGCCGGTGATCGCACTCTCGTGCCATTTCCTGCAGTGTTCGTGTTAGCTAATCTGGATGGGAGCAGTACTCGGGGGAGGGCTGTTCAACGACGCTTCGCGGCTTCATCAGCGCGAGGCGTTTCGTTTTCTGCTGCTTTGTCCGCTCGTCTCGAAGTAACAAGTGGATCGGCGCCGCATTCCTCGTATTACCGGAATGCCGCTGCGAGATGACCTTAGGTTGCACCCGTCGCACGAGAGCGGGCAGGGAACTTTCATCCAACTGTTACCACCGTAATCTGTTATGCTGACCGCGCTGCTCAGATAATCAACCTGCTCGCTCAAGTCACTCTAACTGCAGAGCCCAGGCAGCACGAAGCCATGCGGCGGCAACAGCTGTGCATCCATGTCCACCGCAAGTCCAACCCCGCAGATTGATCACCAGAGAATCGCAGAGGCTTTGTCCCTTCTCGACAAAGCCGTTCTCGAAATGATCATGGCGCAGCGCCCAGTTGCGCAGGTCCTCGAAAATCTGTGCCTGAAGATCGAGGAAATTTCCGCGGGCCTCTTGTGCTCGATTCTTCTGTTAGACCAGCGGAATCGCACGCTCCATAGTGGCATTGGCCCCAGCCTTCCCAACGGTTACTTGGAAACAGTAAATGGAGCGGAAATCGGTCCGCGCGCCGGTTCCTGCGGTACCGCGGCTTACCTGCAACAACTGGTGGTGGTGAGTGACATCGCGACTGATCCCCTCTGGGCCGACCACAAGCATCTTGCCTTGCCGCACGGCTTGCGCGCTTGTTGGTCTATGCCCATCCCGTCACGGGATGGAACGACCCTCGGCACCTTCGCCTGCTACTACAGCCAGCCTCGCACGCCCGACAGCTACCATCTGGCATTGATCAATCGCGCCAGCCATCTTGCCGGCATTGCGATCGAATACCACCGCACCAGGACTGAACTCCAAGCTGCTGAGCAGCGCTATCGAACTTTGGTTGAGCGGCTACCCGCCATCACCTACATCGCAGAAGTGGGGTCCCTTGGCCGGTGGCACTTCGTAAGCCCGCAGATCGAATCCATGCTGGGTTTCTCCGCCGACGAGTGGCTTTCGGATCCTGGCATCTGGATGCGCTGCATTCACGAAGACGACCGTCAAATTGCTCTCGCCGCCGAGAAGCGCGTGCAGGAAACCGGCGAACTCTATCAGGCCGAATATCGAATGTGCGCTCGCGACGGCCGTATCCTGTGGTTCCGTGACGAAGCCAAACTGCTTGAGGCTCCGGACGGATCCATTCCTCTGATGCAAGGCGTGCTCTACGACATAACCGAGTACAAGCGGCTGGAGGATCAGCTGCGCCAGGCTCAGAAAATGGAAGCCGTGGGTCAACTCGCGGGAGGCGTAGCTCATGACTTTAACAATCTACTGATGGTCATCCAGGCGCACGCCGACCGGATTCTTGGGCAGCTGCCACAAACCGATTCCTCTTACGCGGATGCCGTCGAGATTCATAACGCGACGACCCGGGCGGCTTCACTCACGAGCCAGTTGCTGGCATTCAGCCGCAAACAGATCCTGCAGCCGGAGGTCTTGGATCTTGGCACCGTCCTGACCGAAGTAGGCAAGATGCTGGAGCGTCTGCTCGGCGCGACAATTACGCTGCAACTTGAGATCCACCCCGAAATTGGGAAGATTAAAGTCGATCGCAGCCAGCTTGAACAGGCAATTCTTAACCTGGCCGTGAATGCACGCGATGCGATGCCTGCCGGAGGTACGCTTGCGATCCAGGCTCGAAATGTTCATTTCAGCGAAACACAGGTATGGCAGCATTCATCTTTGCCACCTGGTTCTTACGTGGCGTTGACAATCAGTGACACCGGTGTAGGCATCGACCCCGATGCCCAATCACGAATCTTCGAACCGTTCTTCACCACGAAAGCTCCTGGAAAAGGAACCGGGCTGGGCCTGTCGATGGTCTATGGAGTTGTAAAGCAGAGCGATGGAGCAATCACGGTGGAGAGTGTCCTGGGCCGGGGCACAACATTCAAAATATTTCTTCCCAAGTGCGATGAGGAGGCTGCGTCCGGTCAGAGCGCACTAGCGGAGCCAGAGAAATCCACCGGTAGCGAAACAATTCTTCTGGTTGAAGATCAGGCGGCTATTCGCGAAGTGATCAGCGCCTATCTGATGCGGCTGGGGTACAACGTGCTTACAGCACCCGATGGAGAAGCTGCCCTTTCCATCGCCGCAACCCAGCAGAGGACCATAGATCTTGTGCTCACCGACCTCTTGATGCCTAACATGGGTGGACTGGAATTAGCCACCCGCATGAAGCAACTGCACCCTGAAACGAGAGTTCTCTTCATGTCCGGCTATCCTGACGAGGCAATTCGCTCCCAGGAGGGTTTGACCGAAGACGTCGAGATCATGCAGAAACCTTTCTCAATGAAGAGTCTGGCAGCCAAGGCTCGGTCCATACTCGAGCACCGATAAGTGCTGGAATCAGGAACGGATATTCAAATGCGGGTCATTCGCGCCCATCCGAACAACGTCTGCATCATGGCTCATCAGTGCGACCCAATGGAAACGTGATCCTGTCCACTCCTACTCGCAGCTTTTGCACCGGAGCCCACCGACTTGGGGTTTCCAAGCCCACTCAATCACT